>FWPV01007907.1_pt1 | contig 15933 bp, 12 predicted proteins | sample 2228371 | NCBI WGS metagenome assembly FWPV01 (sample SAMEA103939776, study PRJEB20133) | metagenome | reverse complement strand
CGCGGCGCCGCATGCGCCCGCGGGCTGATCGCCCTGGCCAACACGCCGAGCCAGCGCGCGTTCCAACGCAATGGCTATCAGGCTGATCCGATCGTGCGTGATCTGTATGTCTGTCGGGCGTTGGCCGGCGAAGGACCGAGCCTGCCGACCGACGTGTTTCTCACGCCGGTGCACACCCTCACCTATCGCGGCGGGTGGATCGAGGGGCGGGCGACGGAACAGGCGCTGCGGGCGGCGCAGGCCCTCGGCGCGGCCCGAGGCTGGGATTGCGTAGGGGTCTTGCTGGCTGCAGACGACGATCTGCGCTCGCCAGCGACAGCGCTGGGGTTCGCGCACGTCGGCGCTTACCGCTGGTGGCGGCGGCCGCTGGCCGTTTAGCTGATGATCTCTCCCCCATGGCATCCTTGAGATTTTTTGGCTCCATGTGGACCAAAGCATGGCCCGTTATCTCCTCGACCTCAAGCGAGTTCGGGTGGATCATGCGGTCGGCGGCAAAGCGCAGGGGCTGCATTTCCTCCTGATCCACGGCTGGCGCGTGCCGACCACATGGGTGTGCCCCTGGGACGTCGCTGAACGCGTGCAGCGCGGCGATCAGAGGATTGCACAGGCGATCTGGGCTGAGCTTGCTGCGCTCGTCGATCCGGTTCGTCGCTATGCTGTGCGCTCTTCGTCCAACCTCGAGGATATCGTGGACTACGCTGGCGCTGGCCAGTTTGCCAGTTTCCTGGATGTCCAGGGCGTCGACGCGATCTGGCGCGCGCTCGAGGATGTGTGGGCGTCGGCCCGGTCGCCGCAGGCGCAGGCTTATCTGGTCAGGAGCGGCCGGAATGCAGATGACCTGAAGATAGCCGCGTTGGTCCAGGAGATGGTGCCGCCATCCATCTCTGGCGTCGCCTTCAGTTGCAATCCCATCACCGGCCGCAACGAAGTCGTCGTCGAAGCCGTGCGCGGGCGGGGCGACCAGTTGGTGCAGGCGGGGGTTACTCCCGCACGCTGGGTGTACAAGTGGGACGGCTGGTCGACGACCCCTGCGGAGACTGACATCCCGCAATCGCTGATCGAGGAGGTGGTCGCAGCGACGCGGCGGATCGCGCGTGCCTATCGCCGGCCGGTCGACCTGGAGTGGGTCTACGACGGCGCATCTCTGTATTGGGTGCAATTGCGTCCGATCACTGCGCTCGCTGGGACGACCATTTACTCGAATCGCATCGCGCGCGAGGTGCTGCCGGGGCTGATCAAGCCGCTGGTGTGGTCGATCAACACCCCCCTCGTCAACCAGGCCTGGATCCGTCTGTTTACCGAGCTGATTGGCCCCAATGATCTGGATCCCCAGGCCCTCGCCCGAAGGTTCTATGGCCGCGCCTACTTCAATATGACGGCCATCGGCCATGTCTTCGAACTGTTGGGGTTGCCGTCTGAGAGCCTGGAACTGTTGTTGGGCCTCGAAGGGGAGGCGGCGCGGCCAGGCCGCCCTTCGTTCCGTCCGACGCGTCGCAGCCTGCGCCATTTGCCGCGCCTGCTGAAGTTCCTCGTAAACAAAGCGCGCTTTGGCTCTCAACTGGAGCCGGCGCTGGCGCGCTTGCGGGCGCGTTTTGACGTCTTCGCCGCTGCGCCCATCGCCAGCTTGAGCGAAGAAGCGCTGCTGGCCCATATCGATGATTTGTACGCGACCGTGCAGGAAGCTGCGTATTTCAACATCGTCGTTCCCCTCCTCATGCACATTTACAGCCGCCTGTTGCAGCACGAGCTGGCCCGGTACGGCATGACGCTTGACGAGGCAGAGGCGGCGCTGGACCAGGCCGAGTTGCAAGAATTGAACCCGGCTGCCGCTCTGGAACCCCTGCGCGCCTGTTTTCGCTCTTTAGCGCCTGAGGTCCAGAAAGCGATTCGCGACGGCGGTTACGCAGCGCTGCGCCTTCACCCTGAGGCGCACGAGCTGGCGCAAGCGGTCGATGTTTACCTCGCCCGTTTCGGCCACCTCAGCGAGAGCGGCAACGACTTCTCGGCGACGCCCTGGCGTGAGACCCCCGACCTCATTGTGCGCCTGGCGGCAGAGGAGGCTCCGGCGCGCTCGCCAGCGCGTGTCCAGACGATGCGTCAGGCTTTGTCTGTCCCCCTCTGGCGGCGTCCCTGGCTACACTGGTTGATCGCGCGTGCTCGCCGTTTCCGTCTCTATCGCGAGCAGGTCAGCTCGCTTTACACGTTCGGCTATGGCCTGTTTCGGCCCTGTTTCCTGGCGTTGGGCCAACGCTTTGCGCAGCGTGGGGTGCTTGCGATGCGGGATGACATCTTCTACCTGACGCGCGACGAGGTGGCCCGCCTGATTCACGATGCCGACTGGGCTGGCGAATGTCGCGCGCGCGTGGCGCAGCGTCGTCAGGAGCTAGTAGACGCCCAACGCCTGACGCCGCCCCCCCTCATTTACGGCGAAGTGGCGCCGCCGCTTCTGCCCGATGAGGAGGCGCGCCCTCAGCGGCGGTGGATGGGAATTGCCACGGCGCGCGGGTACTATCGTGGGCCAGCGCGCGTCGTACGCGGCGCGGCTGACTTCGAGCGCGTGCGCGCTGGCGATGTCCTGGTCATCCCCTTCGCCGATGTGGCCTGGACGCCGCTCTTCGCCAAAGCTGGCGCTGTCGTCGCTGGCTCAGGGGGAATGCTCTCCCATAGCTCGATCGTCGCGCGCGAATATGGCATTCCGGCGGTGGTCTCCGTGAGCGGGATCGACGCGATCGCCGATGGCATGATCGTCACGGTGGATGGCTACCGCGGCGAAGTGGTCGCGGCCGAGGCTGGCTGACCCGCCTTCTCGCCGACTCGCCCATTCGCCGACTCGCTGATTAGCTTTCTCGCTGATTCGCTGATTCGCTGATTCGTTGACTCGCTGATTCGCCTTCTCGCTGATTCGCTGATTCGTGGATTCGTTGACTCGCTGACTCGCTTCTTCTCACAGGAGGCTCGATGGAACTACTGAAATGGCCCTTACTGCTCATCCTGGCCTTGGCGCTGGGCGCCTGTTTCGTCCTGTATCTGACCGTCCACCCTTTGCGGATGAGTCGGTACTTGTTCCTGACCTGCTTATTGCTGTTTGCAATCATCACGCTGCTGGCTGTTGGCTGGCAGGGGGCAGCCTTGGCCGCGGCTGTGGTCGCCGCTTTGCTCGTCGCGTTGGTCGGCTATTGGGCCATGACGCGGCGCATCCTGGCGCGCGAAGATCCACGACACCTGCCGATCCTAACTCGTGCGCCGGGGGACAAGGGGAGCGGTCATACCGCAATCATCTACTTCGCGCATGGTGAGCCAGAGACATATAATCCCATCGGCTGGATCAACCAGTTCCGCGAGTTCGACGAGCAAGGCATCCCATTCGTCCCCTTGCTGGCGCGCCCGTTCTTCTTGTATAAGTTGCGCAACAAATATCTGCTGGTCGGCAAGAGCGACCATCGGCAGAAGCACATCCAGATGCTGCGTCGACTCGAGGAGATGTATCGCGCGTGCGGCGACAAGACGACGCGTTTCTATCTTTCCTTCCTCGACGATGATCCCCGGCCGGATGCGGCGGTCATCCAGGCCCTCAACGAAGGCGCCAGCCGCATCATCGTCGCTGAAGTCTTCTTGACGGTATCCAACCATACGGCGGAAGGCAAGAAGCTGATCGAAGCCCTCGATGTGGCCCGCTACGGCATCGAGCTGCGCTACACAGGGCCGCTGTGGGATTCTGAGACGCTGAAGCGAATGTTCGTGGAGCGAGCCAACCGCGCGCTCGGCGGCGCAGATAAATCACGGGTCGGCATCCTGCTCGTCGGCCATGGCCAGCCCGACGCCTGGGATCGCGAGTGGCCGACGGAGACAGAGCACGAGACTCGCTTTCGACAGGATGTGCTTCGCCTCCTGGCCGCCGACGGCTTTGCCCCGCACCACATGAGCCTGGCCTGGATGGAGTTCAAGGAGCCGAAGCCAGCGCCCAAGATCGAGGAATTTGTGCGCGATGGCGTGGAGCGCATCCTGTACTTCTCCGCGGCGATCAGCGCCGACGGCATTCACAGCCAGTATGACGTTCCCGAACTGGTCGGCCGGGCCAGGGTGCCTCCTGGCTTCCCCTTGATCAACCTGGGCGCCTGGAACGACGATGCGCTGGTGATCCAGGCGATCCAAGAGAAGATCGATGCGCAATTGGAGGGGCAACCATGAATCTGTGGATTGCTCTGCTTGCCGCTCTCGTTGGCTACCTGCTCGGCTCCCTCTCAAGCGCGCGTGTGATCGCTCGTTGGGTAGCGCCGGGGACCGATCTCTCGCATATCGAGCACCCAGTGCCGCGCAGCGACGTCGTGTTCACCTCCGATTCCGTCAGCGCCACCGCTGTGCGCCTGCGCCTGGGGACGCGTTACGGCTGTCTGACGGCGATCCTCGATATGCTCAAAGTGGCGTTGCCCACGCTGGCCTTTCGGCTATGGCAGCCGGAGGCGCCCTACTATTTGATCGTCGCCGCCCTGGGGCTTGTTGGCCATGATTGGCCCGTCTATCACCGCTGGCAGGGAGGGCGCGGCGAATCCCCGATTTATGGCGCCCTGCTGGTTATCGACCCCCTGGGCGTCGTCGCCACCAATTTGTTGGGAATTGTGTTCGGCTTTGTAACAGGCAACCTGCTCGTCCTGCGTTGGGCGGGGTTGGTGCTCATGATCCCCTGGTTGTGGCTGCGCACTCACGATCCGGCGCCCGTCCTTTATATGTTGTTTGCCAACGGCGTCTATTGGACGGCGATGGCGCCCGAGCTGCGGCAATACGCTCAGATCAAGCAGGAAGGGGAGCCTCCCACCCAGGAAGAGCTGGCCGGCTTTATCGGGATGGGAGTCCGTTTGGGGCGCGCCCTGGATCGTTACGGCGGGCCAGCTCTCTGGAGAAGATGGATAGGCGGCAGAAAGTAGCTTTGCTTGCTCACCGCCTCTATTGTAGAATGCGCCCATGATCAAGCTCCTCCACTTCGCCGACCTCCATTTGGGCGTCGAGAATTACGGTCGCCTCGATCCCCGGACTGGCCTCTCCACCCGGCTGGCCGATTTCCTGCGCTGTTTCGATTTCCTGGTCGATCATGCCGAGCGCCAGGATGTCGATCTGGTCCTCTTCGCGGGCGACGCGTTTAAGACGCGCGATCCCTCGCCCACCTACCAGCGCGAGTTCGCGCGCCGCATCCGTCGTCTGGCGCACGAGCTGCGCATCCCCACCTTCTTGCTCGTTGGCAACCATGACCTGCCCAACGCCGCCGACCGCGCGCACGCCATCGAGATCTTCGATACGTTGGCCGTCGCCAACGTCTGGGTTGCGCGGCGGCCAGCGATCCACCGCATCGAGACTCGCCGCGGCGCTGTGCAGATCGTGGCGCTGCCCTGGATCACGCGCAGCGCGCTGCTCACGCGCGATGACGCCAAGAATCTGAGCTTGCAAGAGCTGCATGAGGCGATGCTCGAACGGCTCAATCGCCTCTTCTTCGGCGAGGACGGCGCGGGCGGACTGCTCGCCGACCTCGATCCGACCCTGCCGACCGTGCTCGTCGCGCATGGCGCCGTGCAGGGGGCCGCCTACGGCAGCGAGCGCAGCATCATGCTCGGCCACGAGCTGACCCTGCCGCTTTCCCTGGTGACCCATCCCGCCTTCGATTACGTAGCGTTGGGCCATATCCACAAGCATCAGGCTTTGAACGACGCGCCGCCGGTCGTCTACTGCGGCAGCCTGGAGCGCATCGATTTCGGCGAGGCGCGCGAGCGCAAGGGGTTTGTGGAGGTCGAGCTGGAGAAGGGCCGGGCCGTGTGGCGCCACGTATCCACGCCAGCCCGCCCCTTCATCTCGATCACGGTCGATGCGGATGGCGACGCCCCTACTGAGCGCGTGTTGTCGGCGATCGCTGCCCATGACATCGCGGACGCCATCGTGCGCTTGACGATCCGGACCACGATGGAGGCCAACCCCCTCCTCGACATCGCCGAGATCCGGCGCGCCCTGGCCCCCGCGGCCTACGTCGCCGCGATCGCGCGCGAGGTGGATCGGCCCGCTCGCCTGCGCCTGGGCAGCCAGGAGTCGATCGAGGAGCTGACCGCCATCCAGGTATTGGAGCGCTACCTGATCGCGCGCCAGGCGCCAGCCGAGCGGCGCGCCCTCCTGCTGCGCTACGCCGAACGGTTGCTGACGGAGGACGATGAGCCGTGAAAGGCGGCCGTTCGCCTGGAGAGTCGCTTCAGGCCGCCGTGTGACCGGAGAGATGCCTATGACCCTATCCACCCATGTCACTCTGACCGAGATCGGCCGTCGCGGCTTTCATTCGCGCGCCGTAGAGCCGGACGCCAGCACGCCGCAGGCCGGGGCGCGGGGCAGCCTCTACGTGTTTCTTGATATCGAAGGGACGGGCGCAGGCTACACGCGGCTGGCCCGCCAGCTCCTCAACGCCATCCAGGAAACGTACTATGAGCAGAGCGTCGGCCCCATCGGCCAGAGCCTGACGCAGGCCCTGTTGGAGGCGCACGCCCTCCTCCAGCGCGCGAACCTCAATGAGGCGATCTGGAAAGCTCGGGCTGCCTGTCTCGTCGTGCGCGGCGAGGACCTCTACCTCGCGCGCGTCGGTCCGACGCTGGCTTTCCTGGCGCATCCTGACGCGGTCGATCAGTTCCCGGCGGAGGTCGACCCCACGGAGCCTTGCCTGGGAGACGCGACCGCTCCCGTCGTCGATTCTTTCCAAACCCACCTGCGCGGCGACGCCACCCTCCTGTTTGTCGGCGCCCCCTGGCTAGAACACGTCCCGCCTACGACGTTAGCGGCGGTAGCGGCGGCGCCCGACCGCGCGGCCGCCGAGGCGTACATGCGTGAGGTCAGCGAGGAGACCGAGCTGGCCGCGCTCCTCGTGACGATCGCGACCCGCGAGGCGCCTGAGGCGCCGCTCCCCGTGAGGCCAGAGGCCGTTCCGGTCGCCGGGGAGGCAGGAGAGGCCGAGGAAGAAGAGGTGGAAGAAGAGGAGGAAGAAGAGCCTGCTGAGGAGGAAGGGACGGAGGGGCCGGCTGTCGAGGAGCCGCCGTCGTCCGCCCCGCGTCGTTCGCTGCGACGCGCCACGCCGCCGCACGAGCTGGCGCGCCGTGAAGCGCGCGCTGGCGAGCCTCAGCCGGACGCCGCGGAGGAGGCCGCGGGCGGCCGGCGATGGCGGTTCCCCTTCGCTCGCCCGGCCCGACCGGTGCCCCAGGCGTCGGCGGAGGAGCAGCCGGTTGCCCCGTCAGCGGCTCCGTCGGCGGCTCCGTCAGCGGCTCCGTCGGCGCAGCCTCGCCCAGCGCGGCGACCCGCGCCTCCGGCGCGCCGCGCCGCGTCGCCTGAGCAGCAGAAGGCGGCGCCCTCCCGAGGACGACGCAGCAGCGCGTTCTGGGCTATCCTCCTGGCTGTGCTCATCCCGCTCATCGTCGCGCTGTTGGTGGCGGCGTTCTACTGGCAGCAGGGACGCGCGCGCAGCGCCGAGCTGCGCGACTGCATCAACGGCGCGCAGGCGCAAATCCAGTCGGCGGCCGGCCTCAACGATCCGCTCAGCGTCCACGCCGCCCTCGACCAGGCCAGCGCCTTTCTCGATCAGGCGGCGAACCTGGAGCCGAATCACCCCGAGATCGAGCAGTTGCGACGCCAGATCCAGCAGGAGCTGGATAAGATCGACCAGGTCCAGCCCCTCTATCTGGTCTTCACGCTCAAGGACTTCGGCGTAAGCGATCGCGACCTCAGCCGCGTCATCGTCAACGGCGACAACGTGTTCGTGCTCGACCGCGGCCGCGATCAGGTCGAATTCTACCGATTGGGAGAGATGGGCGATAGCCTGGTGGAGGAGGGCCAGGAGCCGCTGTTGCGCAAGGGGCAGACCGTCGGCGCGGCCACAGTGGGAGAGCTGATCGACATGGTATGGGTGCCAGCCGGGGAAGGGCGCAAAGCCAGCGCCCTACTCATCCTCGACGCCAACGGCAACCTGTTGCAGTGGGTCGAGAACCTGGGCCTCACCGCCATCACGATCTCAGCGACCGATACCTGGCGTTCGCCGCAGAAGCTGGGGACCTACTTCGGGCGATTGTACCTGATGGACACGGCGGGCAACACCTTGTTGCGGTACACGCCGACCGAGAACGGCTACGCCAATCCACCCGAGCCGTACTTTGCGCCCGAGATCGCTGGCAACGTCGACCTGAGCAAGGCGATCGACTTCGCGATCAACGGCGACATCTGGATCCTCTTCGCGGATGGGCGCGTGATCCGGTTCTTTCAGGGCAAGCCGCAACCGTTCCAGTTGACCGGCCTCTCTGGCCAACTGCGCGCGCCAGCCGCCCTGGTCGCTGGCCTTAGCGACAGCGCCTTCCTCGATCGGCTCTTCATCGGCGATGGCGCCGCCGGCCGCATCGTTGAGTTCGACAAGTCGGGCGCCTTCCTGCGTCAGATGCGTCCCTCCGACCCGACGATGTTCCAGGAGATGCGCAGCCTGTTCCTGGATGAGGGCGACAAAGCCTTTTACATCCTGACCAAAACCGGCCTCTACAAAGCTCAAGTTCCCCCGCTGCAGCCGTAGGATCGTCGGGCGCGCGGGGGACGGACCTGAATCGAAAGCTTCTTCAGAACCTATCCGAAAAGTTCCGGCGCGGTCTCCCGACCGCTCTCCTGGCTGGTCAGGAGACCAGCCAGAACCATTTTTCGGATAGGCTCTTACTCCTCTTCCCCCAACGCCCCCACGTATCCAAGCGTGGCCAGAAACTCGCGATCCTCGGCCGTGAGCGGCGCCGTGGCCAGGAGGTCGGGCCGACGCTCCAGGGTGCGGCGCAGCGCCTGTTGCCGACGCCAGCGCGCGACCTGCGCGTGGTGGCCGGAGAGCAGGATCTCGGGGACCGACCAGCCGCGGAAGGTCAGGGGACGCGTGTACTGAGGCCCTTCCAGCAGCCCTGTCGCATGCGAGTCCTGCAGGGGGCCGAGCGCATGGCCGAGCGCTCCTGGCAACAGCCGCGTCACCGCGTCGACGACCACCATCGCTGCGATCTCCCCGCCCGAGAGGACGTAATCGCCGATCGAGATCTCATCTGTGGCCAGGTGCTCGCGCACCCGTTCGTCCACCCCCTCGTAGCGCCCGCAGATCAGGATCAGCCGGTCGCGGCGCGCCAGCTCTGCGGCGACGGCGTGGCGGAAGAGGCGTCCCTGCGGCGTCAGCAGGATGATCGCTGGCTCGTGGGCGGGCGCCTCGGCCAGGACGTGTTCGACGGCAGCGAAGATCGGCTCGGGCTTCATGACCATGCCGCCGCCGCCGCCGTAGGGGTAGTCGTCAGTCACGTGGTGCTTGTCTGTGGCGAAGTCGCGGATGTTATGGAGGTGGATCGAGATCAATCCGGCCTCGCGGGCGCGCCGGATGATGCTGTCATCGAACGGCCCGACGAACATCTCGGGGAAGAGCGTCAGGATGTCGAAGCGCATGGGCGGTTCGTCTCCCGAAGGTCATTTTGTGCAGCCGTTGGCAGCATCACATGGAACGCGCTGCCGCACCCCAGCCCGGCGCTCTCAGCCCAGAGGCGCCCTCCATGGGCCTCAACGATGACCTTGCACAGCGCCAGGCCGACGCCCATGCCGCCGAAGCGGCGCGTCGAGCTGGCGTCAACCTGGAAGAAGCGTTCGCCAAGCTGCGCCAGCTTGTCGGCTGGGATGCCCACGCCGTGATCGATGATCGTCCAGCGCAGCGCCGTCGGCTCCGCCCACGCCTGGATCGTTATCTCGCGTCCGTCCGCCCCGAACTTAAGGGCGTTGTCCAGCAGATTATCGAGCACATGCTGCAGCATCTCTGGGTCAGCTTGGATCGTGGGCAGGGGGCCTTGTAGCTCCAGGCGCAAGGTAAGGCCGGCCTGGGCGGCGCGTTCTTGCCACGGACGCGCCTGCGTCAGCAGCCATGCCTCCATATCAAGCTCCACGTGATGAAGAAGGCTGGCGTCGAATGTCTGCAGCAAGATCAGGCGGTTGACCATAAAACGCAGTCGTTCCGCTTGAGTCATCGCCACATTCAACGCGCGTCGTTGGGCCTCGTTCACGGGGCCGAGCGTCTCGCTTTGCAATAGCTCGAGGTATCCCATTACCAGCGCCAGCGGCGTGCGCAGCTCATGCGATACATTCTGGATCATCTCCTCTTTGGCCTGGATCGCTCGTCGCAGGTCTTCCTCCATACGCTTGCGGCTGGTGATGTCGCGCGCGATCCCCTCGATGGCGACGAGGGCGCCGTTTTCGTCGAAGATGGGGACGTTACGTTGCTCGGTCCAGATGATGTGACCATCCTTGTGAACCCAACGCAGGATCAACGGACGATCAGGCGCCGGATGGGCGGCCGCGTCCTCAAGCAGCGGCCGATCGTCGGGGTAGACGATCTTCCTGCCTAGCTCAGGGTCTGCGTAGTGTTCCTCTGGCGTGTACCCCGTAATCGTCGTGGCTGCAGGGTTCACGTATTCGAAGCCCACGGGGGGAGTGAGCCGATAGCGGTAGATGAGGTCTTGCGCGTTCTCGGCCAGGCGACGGAAGCGCGCCTCGCTCTCGCGCAGGGCGGCCTGCTCGCGAATCAGCGCGGCGCGATGGAAAGCGTTCTCAAGAACAGATGGCAGGTGATAGAGGTAACCGGCGCTCTTGACCACGTAATCCGCTGCACCCAGTCGTATCGCCTGCAGGGCCACTTCTTCATCTCCCTGCCCAGTGACGATAACGACCGGTAGAACCACCTGGCGCACCGTCAACTCTTTGAGCGCTTCAAGGGCGTTGAGGCCGGGGAGACGATAATCGAGCAGGACGACGTCATAGTTCTGGACGGCCTGCGGCCCTGACAGCCGCGCCAGCGCCTGGGTCGCGTCATGGACGATCTCGAGCTGGATATAAGGCGCGAAGCGCGCCAGATGTCGGCGCGTCAGGTCAGCGTCGGTCGAGTTGTGTTCGGCATACAGGACGCGCAGCAATCGCGCGTGACGCAGTCCTTCCGCCTGATATCGTTGGAGCGCTGCTTCAAGGATAAGGGGCAGGCGGCTCAGATAATCCTTGCCTTTGACCACGTAATCGTCGGCGCCTGCTTTAAGCGCGCCGACGGCAGTCTCCTCGTCTCCCAGGCCAGTGATGATCACCACCGCCATGGGCAGCGCCAGCTCGCGCACGCGTTGTAGCAATTCCAATCCCTGTCCGTCAGGCAGCCGCAAGTCGGCCAGGATGAGGTCGTAGGCGGGCGCAGCGGGCGGCTCGATTCGCTCCAGGGCGCAACGCAGCGAGTCGACGCAATCGATCGTGATGTGGGGCGCGAGCCGGCGCATCTCCCGACGCGTCAGTTCGGCGTCTCGTTCATCATCTTCCACGTATAGAACGCGCATCGCTCTCTCTCCAAAGCTGTTTACTGGATGTCGGGCCTGGCGCTCCTGGCTGCGATGCTAGCGCGGCGGGGTGTTCAAGACCATCCAGTAGAGGTCGATCTGGCGAGCGATCTCGATGAACTTGTCGAACTCGACTGGCTTAACGATGTAAGAGTTCACCCCCAGCTCGTAGGCGGCCTGGATATCGCGATCCTCGCGCGAGGTGGTCAATATGATGATAGGGATCGTACGGAACTGCGGGTGCTGTTTGATCCGACGAAGGACCTCCAGGCCGTCGACCTTGGGCAGTTTGAGGTCGAGCAAAATGACGGCTGGCGGCGGGACGCCTTCCTCCCAGCGCGTCAGGAAAGCCAACGCCTCCTCGCCATCGCGCGCGATATCAACCGGGTTGGCCAGATGGTGCCGCGACAGGGCGCGCAGCGTCAGGTCGACGTCCATCGGATTGTCCTCGACGAGCAAGATGGAGCGTAAAGGGCCGCTAATGGCCATATTGTCCTCCTTGAGAGATATACGAACAAGGATCTCCACCCTTCGTTCGCGGCCGGTCTCCCGACCTGCCATCGGAGTAGCCGCTCGGGAGACCGGCTACGAACGAGAATGGGGTATCCTACTGGTCCAGGGGCAGTTCGAGATAGAATGTCGCTCCCTGCCCTGGAGCGCTCTCAGCCCAGACGCGTCCTCCCATACGCTCCATGGCCTTGCGGACGATCGCCAGGCCGACGCCGGTGCCGGGATACTCCTCGGCGCGGTGCAGGCGCTGGAAGATCTCGAAGATGCGGTCGTGGTAGCGCATATCGAACCCAGGCCCGTTATCGCGCACCCAGAGTCGACATCGCCCCTGCAAGGCGCGTGAGCCGATCTCGAGGCGCGGCGTAGGGACGTCGCGCGTGAATTTGAGGGCGTTGTCGATCAGGTTGCGCAGGGCCTGAGCCAATCCTTCACTGTCGGCGATGGCCGTCGTGCAGGCAAGATCGAGGTGGACCTCGACCGCGCGCTTGTGAATGTCGTCTTGGCGCTCAGTTAATAGCAGCTCGATGAGGGGCAGGAGATCGAGCGCGCGCGTCTGGAGAGGGCGCCTTTCGAAGCGCGAGTACGCGAGCAAGTCGTCGATCAACTGGTTCATCTGCTGCGCAGCGCGACGGATCGCATACACAAAGGCTTGCCCTTCGCTGTCTAGCCGGTCGGCGTATTCCTCGGCCAGCAGGCGGCTGTAGCCGTCGATGCCGCGCAGGGGGGCCTTGAGATCATGCGAGACGGAGTAGGTGAACGTCTCCAGCTCACGATTCTTGACCTGTAGCTCGGCTGTGCGCTCGGCTACTCGGTGTTCGAGTTCGGTGTTGAGGCGGAGGATCTCCGCGCGGGCGCGCAGCGTGGCCAGGCCGTAGCTGACGTCGCTGGCGAGGTCGATCAGGAGTTTGATTTCAGTATCGTCGAAGGCATTCGACTCTGCGGCGTAGATGCTGAGCGCGCCGATGGGGACGCCGCCGGTCATCAGCGGGAGCGAGATACAGGCGGCGAAGTCGCGAGCGATAGCCTGCGCGCGCCAGGATTGGGAGGTTGGATGCGTCGCCAGGTCGTTGATGATCACGGGCGCGCGCGTGTGGATAGCGGCCTCGGCTGGCTCCTGCTCGCGCAGATCATCGGCTCCCGTTCCCTGCAAGCTGTCAACGTAGCCATCATCCTGGCCCGCGCGCGCCGCTGGCCATATTGAGCGCCCCTCATCCTGTCCAATGAAGCCGATCCAGGCCAGCCGATAGCCCCCCTCGCCGACGATGAGACGGCAGACGTCATTCAGCAAATCGTCCTCACGTTGGGCGTGCACAAGCGCCTGGTTGCAGGCGGTGAGCACCTTGAGCGCGCGCAGGGTGCGGCGCAGCGAGGCTTCCTGCTGATAGCGCTCTGTCAGGTCGCGCGCGCTGCTGAGGATGCATTCAAGGGCGCCGATCCTCAACGGACGCGTGCTGATCTCGACCGGCAGGATGCTGCCGTCCTTGCGTCGGTGCCGCCATTCGAAGCGCATCCGCTCGCGGCGAGCCAGCGCGAGGTGGTCAGCCATCTGATTGCGCAGCTCGGGCGCAGCCAGATCCTCTATCGACAACTCCAGCAGCTCGCTGCGCGTGTAGCCGTAGCGTTCGACCGCCGTCTGATTGGCGTCAAGGATGCGCCCCTCTGGCCCAATGACGAACAGGGCGTCGGGGCTGAAATCGAACAGCAGGCGATAGCGGGCCTCTGCGTCCTCGGCCGCGCGTGCGAAAGAGGGTTGGGTGATTGGTTGCTCAACTTGCATCATCCTGGTCACTCCTGCCTCTACCTCCGCTTTCTCCCGAGGGGATCTCCCCTGCTTGTTTGCATCCTCGCGTCTTAGCGCCGAGAAAGAGGTTGGGACAGCAGCTATGAGAGCCGCCAGGTCGGCGGCTTGCGCAGCGACGTTGGATGCGAGTACAATGACAATGATCGCGCAAGAGAGGAGGCTGCGGCATGATCCATACCTGGGCCAATATTGCCCTGATCTTCTTAATCGTCCTCTCAATCATCGCCTGGGCGATCCCGTTGGCGTTGTTGGCCTTGAGCGTCAAGGGGATGCGCTCGGCGCAACAGCAGCTCACCGCGTTTTTGCCCAAGGCCCAGGCGGGCGCGCAGCGGGCGACGCTGGCGGTGGAGCATGGCTCGGAGCAGGTCGCGCGTCCGATCATTCGCGCCTATGGACGGTGGGCGTACCTGCGCGGCGTCGGCCGCGCTCTTCGTGAACAGGCGCGCGAGCTGCGCAGATCATTGCGCTTCCATCGTGGAGGAGAAACGAACCGATGAGCCAACGCAAACGTGGCCTCTTGATCGGCATCCTGACCGGCGCTGTCCTCGGCGCGCTGGTCGCCTGGGTGTACACAGGCGCGCTGGCCGAGAAGCAGAAGCATGGCCAGAGCGAGACTCCATCGCTTGGCCCCAGCGACTGGATTCGGCTGGGCGCCGCCGTCCTGGGCGTGGCCAAGTTGTTGGGAGAGCTGCTAAGCCGCAAGTGATCGGCCCAGAGGGTCCGCATCGTCCCTATGGCGACGCGGACCTATTCCTGTTTTTCTGTTTCGGCTTCTTCCGGCGCGCTCCCGTGCTCAATTGGCGGCTGCGCGTCGGCGTCATTCGCTGAGGCCGTTTCCTCTGTCTCTTCCTCTTCAGTTTCCTCCAACGATTCGACGCTCACCGCGGGCGCGGCCAGCTCCATATCGGCGAGGGCGGCTGGCGTTGCGGGCTGCGGCAATAGCAACGTTTGGGCGCGGGCGGCCTCGACCCCCTGCCAGGCCTCTTCGACGGTTCGTCCCAGCGTGTAGTCGGCGGCCAGGAGCTGCCCGGCCAGCGTCAGCGGCAGGCCGCGCCGCGGCGACGCTTCTCCGTCGTCCCACAGCCTGCGCAGCGCGTAGGGGTTGACCTCGGCGGTGATCAGCCCTTCGGCGGCGGCGGTCCCCATCTCGACGAGGATGCCGCTGTAGCCCGAGGTCATCTCGGCGGGGGCGAAGATGGCGGAACGGCCTGTGAAAGGGGCGTGGTCGCTGTGGAGGGGGTTGTTGCCGATCAGGAAGCTGACCAGAACGACGAGCTGATTCTCCTGGGCGCGCGCGGCGGCGCAGAGGCGGATGCGCGCGGCCAGCGCCGCGTCGCTGGTGGCCGCCATCACGGCCAGGAGGTCGGCTCCCCGATAGGCGAGGAGACGAGCCGCTTCCGGGTACAGGACGTCTGGCCCCAGGAGCACCCCCACGCGCCCCAGCGAAGTCTGGATCAGCCCCCAGCCGGCTCCTGGCTCGATCAGGGGGCCTTCGCTGGCGAGCACTCCCACGCGCTCCATCTCGCCGAGGCGTTCCCCTTGCGCGCTGAACGCCATCGCCAGGGCGCGCTGGCCGGGGCCGACGCCAGGGAGATACCCCATGCCGACGAGGATCGTCATGCCATAGGCGCGGGCTAACTCCGCGTAGAACTTCTCCAGTTCCTGGCGCAGCGCGTTGCCGTTTTCGGCCAGGTAGCGGGTCAGTTCGGCGCGAAAATCAGCTCCCAGGATCTCGGCGGTCGAGCTGGCCACGCGGGCGCGGGCGCGACGCCACAGGGAAGCGCCGCGCTGCCGGCCCTGATCTGCCTGACGCAAGAGGCGGGCGCGCACGCCAGGGAGCCGCGGCGCCGCCGCCATCAGGCCAGATAGCTCCGGGAACACGACGAGAGAAGCGCCCTTGCTCTGCGCCATGCGTAAAAAACGCACGCAATCGCGGCGATAGTCCTCCAGAGACTCGTGCAGGCGCAGACGCTGTTGGGCGCAGGCGACGATGGCGATCTCCATCGCGAACTCCTTTGATCACGGGGCTGACGAATGCCATCATTGTACCACATCCGGCGCGCCAACGGGCGCCGTCCACAAATCCTGCCGCGAATCCACGAATGACTGCGACAGAACGTCGACGCGCCAACGGGCGCCGCCCAGCATCCTGCCGCGAACCTGCGAGTGACTGCAACAGAACGTCGGCGCGCCGACATGGGCGCGTGCTTTCTCGCTCCTACGCTCTGCGTGGGAGCGCTGTGCCTGCCG
>FWPV01009865.1_pt1 | contig 15942 bp, 12 predicted proteins | sample 2228371 | NCBI WGS metagenome assembly FWPV01 (sample SAMEA103939776, study PRJEB20133) | metagenome | reverse complement strand
CGCGATGACCGGCTGGCGGCTCGGCTATGCGGTGGCGCCCGCCGGGATCATCCGCCGGATGCTGACAATCCAGCAGCACTCGGTGAGCCATCCCGCCACGTTCGTGATGTGGGGAGGGGTTGCCGCCCTCCAGGGCGATCAGGGGGCGGTGCAGGCGATGCGGGAGGAGTTCGATCGGCGGCGGGAGTACCTGGTCGATGCGCTGACCGACATGAAGTTCGCCATGGCGCCCCCCGAGGGCGCCTTCTATGCCTTCGTCAGGGTCGAGGGGGACGACACCGCGATCGCCCGCCGCTGGCTGCAGGAGGCCCACGTGGCGGTCACGCCGGGGGCCGCGTTCTACGCGCCGGGCTGGATCCGGCTCTCCTACGCCGCGTCCCTCCCCCAGCTGCAGGAAGCGATGCGGCGCATCCGGATCCTGAGGGGCTGACCGTTTCACGGTCTGCTCCTCCTCTTTTGCGGCAGGGCATGCCCCCCGCAGGCACCGGGGCAGGGGGAAGCAGGACTGAATGGTATATGTAGGTTAAACGAGAGACATTATGGGCAATGGTATCGGAGATACTGGTCACAATAGGGCTTTTTGCAATATTCCTCGTCGTTCTCGTCGGCCCGTTCCGGGTGCGGGCGATCGAGCATAACCTCGAACCCTTCCTCCTCCTGATGGGCATCATCGCCCTGACCATTGCGGGATTTGCCGTGATCCCCGGCGAGACGACGGGCTGGACCCTCGCGATCGTGGAAGAGGCGCTGACCTCGCCCCTGCACATCACGGAGATCCTGGGGGTTCCGATCGGCATCTTCCAGATCGTGCTCCTCGTCGGGCTGATCATCTACCGCTGGCACGGCCCCATCCACGCCGCCATCGGGAGGATGGCAGAGATCCTCTCGCTCCGCGTCACGGTCGCCCTGCTCATCCTGGTCCTTGGCCTGATATCCAGCATCGTCTCCGCCATCATCGCCGCCATCATCCTGGTGGAGGTGCTCTGCGTCCTGCCCATCGAGCGGCGGCCGCGGGTCGAGCTGACGGTGATCGCCTGCTTCGCCATCGGGCTCGGGGCGGCGCTGACCCCCCTCGGCGAGCCCCTGTCCACGATCGCCGTATCCAAGCTCTCGGGTCCGCCCTACTTCGCCGACTTCTTCTTCCTGATCGACCTGCTCGGCATCTATATCGTCCCGGGCATCGTCGCGTTCGCCCTGCTGGGCATGTACCGCGTCCAGTCCCTGGGCACGAGCGCCAGGGTTGCCTGTGAGCCCTACACCGAGACGCTCCGGGACGTGATCCTTCGGGCCGCGCGGGTGTACGTCTTCATCGCGGCGCTGGTCCTCCTGGGGGAGGGGTTCAAGCCGATCATCCTGAAGTACATCGCCCTGGTGCCGGCGGAGCTGCTCTACTGGATCAACACGGTCTCCGCCATCCTGGACAACGCCACGCTGACCGCGGCGGAGATCGGACCCTATCTGTCCATCTTCCAGATCCGCGCCCTGCTGATGGCGCTCGTCGTCGCAGGCGGCATGCTGATCCCGGGCAACATCCCCAATATCATCGCCGCCGGCAAACTGCGGATCACCAGCAAGGAGTGGGCGCGGGTGGGGGTGCCCATCGGAATCGCGGCCCTCGGGATCTATTTCGCGATCCTCTTCATCCCGCAATACCTGGGATTCTGAACCGAACGTTTCGGCCGATGGAAGACAGGGCGGGCCGCGTCATCCGCTCACGGGGAAGCCGGAGGGGAACGGCGGGGCGTCGTGGACCGGGTTCAGGTAGTCGTCGAACCAGTAGGCGGCGGGATTGGCACGGAAGACCATGAAGCGTCCGAGGTTATCGGGATCGGCCGCCTGGTGGTACTTCATGAACGTATACCCCCCGGTCACGCCGACCACCTCGATCTTGCCGCTGGCGTGCGACATGACGAACCGCGCCCGCTTGGCGAGCCCGGAGCAGGACATCCGCGCCCGCTCGAAGATGGTGTAGCCCTCCTCCAGAGGGACGCAGAAGATGCGGTTCCCGACGGCCGGCCGGCACTGGAAGACGTAGTAGGGCGGCACGCCGATGAACGAGAGCCGCTTGAAGAGCGCGGCGAGCACGTCGGGATCGTCGTTAATGCCCCGCAGGAGAGGGGTCTGGTTGGTCACGATGGCGCCGCTCTTCTGGAGGAGAGCCAGCGCTTCCAGGGCCGCATCCGAGAGCTCCCGCGGGTGGTTGAAGTGCGACATGACGTAGATCCGCTTCTCCGCGGTGCTGTGGCGCTCGAACATCTCCAGGAGGCGGGGATCGTCCAGGATCCTCCCGGGATCGTAGGCCGGCAGCTTGCTGCCGATGCGGATGATATGGACATGCTCGATCTCTCGGATGCGGCGGACGATCGATTCCAGCCTGTCCGTGTCCAGCATGAGGGGATCCCCGCCGGTGAGGAGGACGTTCGTGATCTCCGTGTGCCTGCGGATGTACTCGAGAGCATGCGGCAGGTCCCTCACGCTCTCCCGTCTCTCCCCGATGAAGATCCGCTTGCGGAAGCAGAAGCGGCATTGCCCCCCGCAGGCGTCGCTCACCAGGAGGAGGGCGGTCTCCCTGTACTTGTGCTGCAGACCGGGCGCCACCGTGAACGAACTCTCGGAGGAGGGATCCATCCTGCCCCAGGGCTCCAGCTCGCCGGGATCGGGGATCACGATCCGCCGGAGGGGGTCGAGCGGGTCCTCCCAGTCGATGAGGGATGCATAGTATTCGCTGACACGGAGGGGGTAGACGTCGGCAACCATCTGGATGCCCCCCCTCTCCTCTTCGGTCAGGCGCTCCAGGTCTTCGACCCGTGTACAGTACTTCGATATCATGGCGATCCCCTCTAGCACGCGAATCTTCACGGTCCTCCTGAAAGTATGCCGTTTGGGGCAAGGTGCGCCTGAAAAGGTGTCGGACTGCGACTTCTGAGCCCAAACCATCAGGGGGAGCCAGATTCGGCATCAATTACTATGGGATTCATCCATTAAGTAATTTGCCCATCTCCTGCGGGCACGTATCAGTAACAATGTTCATATATAACTTTTCTGTCCCCCGTGCTGCGGCGGACGACCCCGCCCCCCGACCCGGAGAAGATCCCGGACGCCCCTCCCTGCCAACGATGGGGACGCCCGCAGAGGGATGCCCGCGGGGGAGTGCATAGCATGAGCGCCGGGTCCGGAGAGGAGAGTTTCCTCTCTCCCGGGATTTCATCGGCCCGACGATCCGCTCTCCCGGATGAACGCCGCCACGCGTGGACGGCCGCGTCTCAATCCGGAACCGTTCACTGCCCGGATGGCCTGCGTTCGCCTCTTCCTCCGGATGCCCTGCCGGGGGATATCTCCGGAAGCTCTCGACCTGGATCCCCGCCTCGCCCCCGCAGATTCCACCGCTCTCTTCCGCCGGATCCAGCACCGGGGTATCTCCCCCTGGAGGGCGCTCCCGGAACGCCCGCCGACGATGTCATCATCGTTCCGGCAGCACCGGGGATCAAAGTCGCGAACCGGGGCGAATGGATGCGGGAGTCGTGCCATGTCCGGCGCGGCGGGATCGATGCCCCGTCGTGACCGCCGCCGGGACCCCCTATCCGCAGCCTGGAGGTCACGAGCCGGTCCCGGCGGCCGCAGCGATGCGATCGCGACCTGCGGGGAGCACCGGAACCGGGATCGAGACGCGGGAGAATGCCCCGGCCCGGTCCAGCGGGCCACCCTGTCCGACCGCGTGCGTCCGCGACCGAAAGGGCCGGGATACGTGGTCCGGGCACGGGACATCGCCGATGGATTGCGGTGGAATGCCGAATGACCCTTCTCCGGCATCGGGCGGATCTCCGGTGAAGGAGGGCAGGATCCGCGAGGTGCGGGTGAACGTCGGCTGGCGGTGACCGCAGTGGCCGGAACCAGGCACAGCAGTCCCGTGCCGCAGCGGGACCCTGCGGCACGCGCAGGAGGGGGCCCCGCCGGCGTCCGGCGGCGGAAGAGGCGAAACACAATCCTGATATCGCGGGGAACAGATGATGTGGATATGCAGGATGCGTCCGCGGCGGCGCGGGAGCTCTCCGAGGGGGGCGGGGATGCGATCTCGGTGCACGAGAAGGGCTTCTGCGTCGCGATGTCGGGCGGAGGGGAGACGAGGAGGCGGGCCTCCCGGAGCGTGGGCGACTTCCTTGACATGGTCGACGCCGCCCAGGTCGCCTGGATCGATTTCGTGGTCGAGAACTTCGAGGGGGAGGTCTTCAGCGCGGCGAAGACGCTGGGGTTCAGCGAACTGCTGGTGCGGAACCTGCTGAAGACTCCGAAAGGGGGATACGAGGATCTCGGGAACGAGGTGGGGATCCTGGTACCGGCGATCTCCATGGACGGGTTCGACGTGCGGCTCAACACGCTGCTCATCCTGATCCGCGAGCGGCTGATCGTGACCATCCATACGACGGAGGTGCGGCGGTTCTTCCGGGTGCGCCGGTACGCGGAGACGCTGCTCCGCAAGATCCCGAACAGGAAGCTCCAGAAGGACAAGATATCGCTCCTGCTGATCCGCATTCTGGATGAGAACAACTCCAAGAACTTCGACTATCTGCGGGAGATCGAGGAGGCCGGGGACCGCCTCTCCAAGGACCTCGCCGATCCCCGGGTATCCCGCACGATCATCGGCCCCAAGATCTACGACATGAAGCACGCCCTGATCATCTACCTGGGCGGGCTCTGGGCCACGGTGGATACGCTCAACGCGCTCCGATACGGTGATGCGGATCTGATGACGGACGATCCCAAGATCCTGAACCGGATCAACGCCCTGATCGGAGAGGTCAACTCCCAGATCGGGCTGGCAGAGCACATGAGCGAGGTGCTGGCCAGCGGGCTCGAGGTGCTCCAGTCCATCTACAACAACCAGCTCCAGATCCTGAACAACCGCCTGGCGATGCTCGTCGCCTACCTGACCATCATCGGCACGGCGCTCCTGGTGCCGAACACCATCGCGACGGTGGCGAGCAACACCGTCTTCGATCTGAGGCCGCCGGACGCCCCCTCCTACATGGCCCTCCTGCTCGTCTCCACCCTGCTGGCGACGGGATTCTCCTGGTGGGCGGTGAAGCGGATGGGCCTGCTGCCGAACAGCCCGGACTGACCGCGCGGCACCGCCCCCGTTCGCTCCGGCGGAGGCGGTATAGAAAAGGCTCTCGGCCGTCACCCGGAACAGGCCTTATCGCAGGCGGGGTGGGGGCAATCGGGGGGTGCACCCCCCCTTCAAGAGACCTGAACCGTGAGGGTTCGGTACTCCTGACGTCCCTAACCCCTGACAGGGCTGGCGGAAAGGCTCCCCGCAGCCTGCGATGGATGCAGGAAGAGGGAGGGATCCGTTGACGCGTCTAACCGCCATGCCGTATCCCCGACCGTGCGGGAGCCGCGATGACAGGAGATCCTCTGCGAGGAGAAGCCCTCTCCTCCCGGCGCATCCCCGATCCAGGCCCGGTCCGCCCCGTCGACCGCTGTGCACAATCCGGGTCACGGGTTCACGAATGCCCTCTACGGAGCCATCTCGCGGACGGCGGCGTAGGAGACGGTATTGGAGAGGAGCCGCGCGAGGCTCTGGATGGCGAGCAGATAGCGGCACTCCCCCAGGGAGATCAGGAGTGCCTTCTTCGAGCGGGACAGCCGCATCCTGCCCGCCTCGAACCAGCACTGCCGGTCCTCCCCCTCCATCGTCCGCGAGCGGGCGACCAGCGGGGCGGTCTCCCCGCGGTTCAGCACCCCGGAGACCTCCTGCAGGTGGATGACGTAGGTGCCGCGGCGAGGGATGCGGACGATCAGGTGGTCGCCGCTCTTCTGGACGTATCCGGCGTCTCTGAACTCCACGGAGGAGACTGGGCGGGGAGCTATATAAACCTTGGAAGGGCAGGGCGAGAGTGAACCGCAGCATCGCGGGCGATGCCCGATCCGTCGGTCGAACCCCCGTCGGGGATGGGGGCTACTCCTCCCCGTCCTCCGCCGGCACCACGATCAGTTCCCAGTCCTCGTCGTCGAACTCGATCGTCCCCGCCCCGTTGCACGTTCCGCAGATCACCGTCTCCTCCGGACCGCACTGCGTCCGCACCCATTCCGCAGCAGGATCCTCGGCATCTGCCGTCATCCCGAAGTATCTCCTGGCCTCCTCGGACTTGACCAGTCTGCAGAGCGCGTAGGCATCGTTCGGGACGAGACCGCTCCCGCCGCACCGCCTGCACTTCAGGACATACATGCCGGTTCGGTTAGCAGAACATCGTATATCAGGGTTTGCAATTCCGCGGCAGCCGGCGGGCGCTATCCCGCCGGAACCCGGGGCCGGCGCAACCGGGGCGGCGGACGGACTGCAGCGGGCATCGGATCCGCAAACCCGCCGCGTGTGCGAACCCCCTCCAGGCCCTTCAGCCCGAGCGGAGGAGGATTCTCCGCCGGGTCTATTTATTCAAATAACATGAGACGCAAATAGTACACAGAATACAGGAAGAATTCCCGAATTTTCGATTGCAGGTGTCGGGTTTGCGCACTCGAGAAACGAATGCCGCGAGGTCCAGGCTGATCCGGTTTGCCGCGTCCGTTCTGGTGCTGCTTGCGCTAGCCGGAGCCGCCATCCCCGCAGCGGCCCAGGGACCGGAGAAGACGGTGCTCGTGATCTCCTCGTACCACCAGGGCGATCCCTGGACGGAGCAGATCACGGAGGGCATCAAGTCCGCGCTGGAAGGGCAGAACGCCAAGATCTACTTCGAGCACATGGACTCCAGCCGGATCGACGAGAAGGGCTACTTCCAGAAGCTGTACGAGCTCTACAGGCTGAAATATGCGGGCATACGGTTCGACGCCGTCATCTGCTCGGACGACACCGCGTTCCAGTTCCTGCTCCTGCACCGGAAGAACCTCTTCCCGAGCACGCCCGTCATCTTCTGCGGCCTCAACCACCTCGACGACGCGGTGCTGGCGGACAGAACGAAGTACACGGGAGTCGTGGAGAATCTCGCCATCCGCGAGACGCTGGATGTGGCCCTCTCCCTGCACCCCTCCACGCGCGAGGTGGTGGTGGTGAACGACCGCACGGACACCGGTATCGCGAACCAGAAGGCGCTGGAGGAGATCGTCCCCGAGTACACCGGCAGGGTGAGTTTTCTCTTCCTGGACAACCTGACCGTACGGGAGCTGGAACGCGAGCTGCAGCAGCTTCCCGCCGACCGGATCGTGCTCTTCCTCTCCTTCAACCGCGACAGCACCGGGCGGGTGCTGGATAACGACGAGAGCATCGCCCTCATCAGCCGGAGCAGCGCCCCGGTCTACAGCCTCTGGAATGTCTATCTGGGCCACGGCATCGTGGGCGGGAAGCTGAGCGACGGCACCGAGCAGGGGAGGAAGGCCGGTGAGATGGCCCTTTCCATCCTCCGGGGGGGAAACGTCACCGATCTGCCCGTCGACCGGGGGAGCGGGAGCCGCTACATGTTCGACTACCGGATGATGCGCGCCTTCGGCATCGGCATGTCCGATCTCCCGCCGGAGAGCACCGTGATCAACCTGCCCGACCCGTTCTACGCGATACCCAAGTACGTGGTCTGGGGCACGATCGCCGGCACCGTCGCGCTCATGAGCGTCATCCTGATCCTGCTGGTCAACATCACGCACCGCCGGCGGATGGAGGAGGCGCTGCGGGCGAGCGAAGAGAAGTTCCGGGGCATCGCGCAGCGCAGCTTCGAGATGATCTACCTGACGGACACGGACGGGCGGATCACCTACGCCTCTCCGGCCGTCGAGAGGATAACGGGATACACCCCGGACGAGGTCGTCGGAAGGCACCTGCACGATCTTGCCGTGGATCCCGCCCGCATCCACCGCGCCCGCAGAAGGCTGCTCGACGGCGGGCAGCAGGACGAGTTCGAGACCGCCCTGCGCAGAAAGGACGGCGCACAGGCGATCGTCGAGGTGAGCACCTCGCCCGTGGTGGTGGACGGCACGATCGTCTCCATCCAGGGGGCGGCCCGGGACATCACCGAGCGGGTGCAGATGGAGACCCTGAAGCGGAGGGCGTTCGAGCAGATCGAGCAGAACATCGAACAGTTCGCCATCCTGGGCGACCACATCCGCAACCCGCTCGCCGTGATCATCGGACTGGCGGATATGGAGGACGGCGAACACTCCCGGAAGATCCTGGAGCAGGCCTGGGAGATCGACCGCATCATCGACCAGCTGGACAGGGGCTGGATCGAGTCGGAGAAGGTGCGGGAGTTCCTGCGCCGCCAGTACGGGCGGGAAGAGTGAGCGGGGGTCGCCGAAGCCTTTTTATCCCCCTTCCGCCCCCTGTTAGGGCGGGGTCTGCATCGACGGCGGACCGGGATCCACGGACAGGGCTCGCGAACTGGAACGCCTCGCCAGGGTTCTGCGGCACCCGACATCCAAGATGCGCTGGGATGCCGTCCTGGCTCTCGAGGGCATGCCCGGCGATCGGGCGACCGAGCTCCTGGTGCAGGCGCTCCAGGATCCGGACTACGTGAGCATCCGCTGGAGGGCGGCGATCGCTCTCGGGAGGCGGCAGGATCCCCGGGCGGTGGAGCCGCTCCTGCGGGTTCTCGAGAGCAGCGACCACTTCTCCGTCCGCGAGGAGGCGGCAGAGGCCCTGGGCAGCATCGGGGACGAGAGGGCGGTGCCGGCCCTGATACGGGCTCTGGAAGACCGGGACCGGGGCGTGCGGCTGCGGGCGCTCCAGGCGCTCGTCGAGATCGGGGCGAAGGAGCCGCTCCGGCAGGCGCTGAAGGGATCGAAGGCCGAGGGCGAGGTGGAGGAGGCGCTGCGGCGCATCGAAGGGAGAGAGAAAAGGAGAGAATAGCATTCAGATTTGCGCACCTCGGGATGCCCGTGTTCGCGGGTGACCCGTTCGGGTGGAGCAATAGACACCGAGCGCTCTCATCTGCGGTGGAGACTCTCCTCCTCGATGCGGGTACGCTTCGATCCCGCGGTCACGTTTGGCCATACGGTCCGGGAGACCCTGAAGGGGTATTCGGGATGCTCTGTCCGGGTCGGCCCTCGCCTGCAGGGGAGGGGCAGGACGGACAGATATTGTGTGCGTACAGAACCCCCGCTCGTCCAGGGCTTATCCAATGGCCGCAGATCTCTTTATAAAGGCACCTCTCGTCAGCGTTGACCGGGTCACGGGGGCATGGGAAGAAGGCTGATCCCCTGCAACAGCCTGCAAACCGACCTCTCTTCCCCGGCGACGAGATGTACATCTCCAGGAGGGGGATGAGCGCCCCCGCGTCGGGAGGGCTGGCAGGTTGGTCTTCGCCATCATGCTCTGTTCCCGAACGGGTGCCGGAGAATCGGTCCCTTCAGCCGCCATTCCCTGTCAGCTGAACCGGTTCCCGGGTTTTCACCTTGGTCCCCGTCGTGCGCTGTAGCCCCACGGCAATCTCCACGGGCGGGGTATTGATGCGGTTGCCGCTCCCCCGAGCAGCGATCTTCAGGCGGGAGACCTCGAAATGCCCGAACGGCACAGTCCATCAATTGGCAAAGATAAAGGGGTCATGGGATGCATAAGTACAGAAGGAGTATACCATGGCGACATCCATTGCCCGGGTGCTGGTCAAGCCTGCCCGGTTTTATTCGGAAAAGAAGGTTGAACAGGAGAGTTTGAGAGTTCCGGTACTGATCGTGCTGGTGCTGGGAGCCGTATCGGCCGCTGCCGCCTACCTCATGGCAGGCCTGACCATGCAGCTGCTCCCCGGGGATATGCAGTCCTTTGCCGCTATTGCGGGTGCTGCAGGAGCAGCTGGCGCTCTGATTGCTGCATTCCTGACCTGGGCTGTGATCGCTGCGGTATTTTTCGGAATATCAGCGTTCTTCGGGGGCCAGGGCAGCTTCAGGAGAACGCTGGAGTTCGTCGGGTACGGCTTCGTCCCCCAGATCATCGGGGGGATAGTATCGCTCATCCTGATATTTTCCTTTGTCTCCGGCGTCCAGGTCGCGCCGGTAACCGACCCGCTGGAGGTGCAGAGGGCGGTGGGACAGCTGATGCAGTCCCCGCTCCTTCTCCTCTCGTCGCTCGTCGGCATCCTGTTTCTGGCGTGGAGCGCCAACATCTGGATCTTCGCCGTCCAGCACGCCCGCAGCCTGACCACCCGGAACGCGGCGATCACCGTGATCCTGCCCGTTGCCGTATACATCGCCTTCTCGCTGCTCACTCTGGGGTTGTTCTAGATGCGAAGTTCCCTGCTGCTCGTAATCCTTCTGCTGGGCGCACTCGTCGCCGGAGTCTCCGCGAGCGAACAGAGCGCATCGCAGGTGACTGTCTCCGAACACCGGGTGGAGCCTGTCAGCCTGATGCGGGGGGACGTGGGCACCGTCGCCGTCACCGTGACGAACACGGGAACCGAGAGCGTCGCCTACCGATGGGCGAAGCTCTTCGGCACGGAGATCCGCGCCACCGCGGACCCGTACACCACGGGCGGGCTGCTCGGGCCCGGCACCAGCAAGACCTTCACCTTCACGGTCCGCGCGGATGCAGCCGACGGCATCTACTACCCCGTATTCCTGCTCGACTTCCGGGATGCGGGCCAGCTGCGGTACCCGATCCCGATCCGCGTGGAGAGCACGGAACTCCCGCTCTCACTGACGGCGAAGCCGACGTACATCGTGGAGGGAAAGAGGGGCGATTACACACTCCTCGTGGGAAATCCCCGCGACAGTGCGGTGAACGGGGTCCGCGTGACGCCGACGGGCGAGGGCTTTGAGGCGGCGCCCTCCAGCGCCTTCATCGGCACTCTCGCGCCGGATCAGTCCGCGACGGTATCGTTCAACATCACCCCGGCCCGCTCCACGAACGTCACGTTCGTCGTCACCTACAGGAACGGCGTGAACGAGCACCGCACGGAGCTCGCTCTCCCGCTGACGACCGAGCAGAACCTGCGGGGCGCGGACCTGATCCTGACCAACATCGAAGTCCAGGCGGCAGGCGGCTACTACCGTCTCAGCGGGGACATCACCAACGCCGGGCTCGAGACCGCATACGCGGTCGTGCTCCGCGCGGACGCCTCGGCGGGTCCCGTGCCCCCCTTCGAGAACTACGTGGTGGGGACCCTGGATCCCGACGACTTCGCCAGCTTCGAACTCACGTTCCGCGGGGAGGGTCTGGAACGCGTGCCGCTGATCGTCGAGTTCAAGGACGACGACGGCACCCTCTTCACCTCGACGACGGGCGCCGACATCGCAGCGCAGCCGCTGAAGGGCCCGGAGACGGAGATACCGCTCTATGCCTACGCGCTCGTGGGGCTGCTGGTGCTCGGGGTCGCTGCCGCCATCGTCTACTCCTGGAGACGTGCATGATCACGGGGACGCCGCACCCCCCTGGCGGCTCCTCCGGCTGCAGCCGCCCCGCCCCTGCGGGCAGGGCGGCATCGATGGCATGAGGCGGAGCGATTGATCTTCTTCGAGTTTGCCAGGCGGAATATCCGCCTGCACTGGTTCCGCTCTCTCCTGGCGGTCATCGGGATCGTGATCGGCGTGCTGGCGATCTCCTCGCTGGGGATCCTGGGCAACAGCCTGGTCCTCTCGGTCTCGGAGTCCCTGACCGACGTCGGCGACACCCTCGTGATCACCCCGGGGGCCGGGGGGTTCGGGATGGGGGGCGGGCAGACGGCGCAGAAGATCTCGCCCCGCGACGTGGAGGAGATCCAGCGGATCGCCGCGCCCAACGCCGTGATCCCGCTCCATGTCGGCGGCGATCGGATTGCCCTCGGAAGCGAGATCGGGGCTGCGACCATCTACGGGATGCGGGAGGACGACATCCCCCTGCTCCTGGAGATAGACAGGGGCATCTACCCGCGGGGGGCCTCCGGCGCGATGGTGGGGAGCCAGCTGGCCGAACGGTTCAATATCGCGCCCGGCAGCCGCATCAGCATCGGAAGCGACGGGGAGAGCGTGCGGGTCGTGGGAATCCTCAAGTCCCGGGGAGCGGGGTTCGACATCAACCCGGACTATGCGGTCATCGTCTCCGACCGTATCTTCTCCACCCTGTACGGGGAGGCGGACTGGGACCAGGTGATCGTGAAGGTGCGGAACCTCGACGACATCACCCCCGTCAAAGAGAGGATCGAGGCGAAGTTCAACCGCCGGGAGCCCGTGCTGAACGTCCTCGAGACCCGGGTGATCCTCGAGGCGATCTTCGACGTCTTCGGGCAGATCACGACGTTTACCCTCGCCATCGGGGGCATCTCGCTGGTCGTGGCGGGGGTGAGCATCCTGAACGTGATGATGATGTCCGTCTCCGAGCGGACGCGGGAGATCGGCGTGCTGCGCAGCATCGGCACCCGGAGGACCGAAGTGCTGAGGATGTTCGTCTACGAGTCACTCCTCCTGGGGCTCATCGGAAGCCTGATCGGGGGCGTGCTGAGCCTGGGCGGAGGATACGTGCTGCTCTTCCTGATGGTGCAGAACACGTCCTACCTCTTCGTGCCTTCGACGCTGGTCTACATCCCCTTCGGCATGGCGGTCGGGATCGCGACGAGCGTGCTCTCGGGCTTCTACCCGGCCTACAAGGCATCCAATCTGAATCCTGTGGAGGCGTTGCGGTATGAGTGACGATCGTCTGCGCGGTACCGCTGTCATGCAGCTCAGGGACGTGACGAAGATCTATCCGCTGCCGGGAGGGGACGTGGTGGCGCTGAACCGGGTATCCCTCGAGATCGAGTCCGGAGACTTCATCGCCATCATGGGCCCCTCGGGTTCGGGCAAGTCCACGCTGCTGAACCTCATCGGCTGCCTGGACGTCCCGACTTCCGGCGATCTCTTCATCCGGGGGCGCAACGTCAGGGACCTCTCCGACGACGACCTGACACGGCTGCGGCGGGACAGCATCGGGTTCGTCTTCCAGCAGTTCAACCTGATCCCGCTCCTGACGGCGCTCGAGAACGTGGAGTTCCCCTGCACGCTGAAAGAGGGGGATGGGAAGGGGCGGGGGGCGTGCCGGGATCGCTCCCGCAGCGTGCTGCGGTCGGTGGGGCTCGACGAGCCGCTCTTCAGCCACAAACCGGCGGAACTGTCCGGAGGGCAGCAGCAGCGGGTGGCGATCGCGCGGGCGCTGGTGAACGACCCGGAGATCCTGCTCTGCGACGAGCCCACGGGAAACCTGGACACGAAGACGGGTACCGGCATCATGGAGCTCCTGGCCGAGATGAACCGGAAGGGAAAGACGATCGTCATGGTTACCCACGATCCGCGGGTCGCGGACTACGCGACCCGCCGCATACACCTCGTCGACGGCCAGATCGCGTAGTCCCCCGGGGTTACCCGCCGGGACCCTGTGCGACCGCAGGAATCCAAATGGCTATGAGGCAGGAACGGCAACGCTACCGCCGGAAGAGGTGGTAGCGATGGGGCGGCGGGAGCGCACCCGTGAACGATGCAGCGATCCGCCTTCGCGGCGGACCTGCAGGATCCTGCGGGCGGAGGCGGCGATCGGGACCGCGCCGCCCGGAACGGCGAGGGCAGCCGGCGGCCCGCCCGACGGCGTCCGCCCCCGCCCACGGGTCGCCACAGGCAGGCGGGCGTGATGTTCCTCAGCTTCGCCGTGCGGAACCTTCGGCGGCACTGGATCCGCTCCTCCCTCTCGATCATCGGGATCGTCATCGGGGTGATCGCGATCGCCTCCCTGGGGATCATGGGCAACAGCATCAACCTCCTGGTCGCCAACCTCATCAGCGACGTCGGCGACACCGTCGTGATCACCCCGCATACGGCGATCGGGACCACGTTCGCCGGCGATCCGCGGACCGCGGTGGATGCCGCGATCCCCGCCCGTCAGGTGGACGAGATCCGCCGGGCGGTCAGCCCGCACCGCGTAATCCCCGTGCTGCAGGGTGCGGACGAGGTGGAGTTCGGCGGCGGCAGGAGCGGTTACACCCAGATCATCGGGCTCGATCCCGAAGACGCCGCGGTCCTGCTCGATATCGAGGAGGGGCAGAACCTCCGCCCGAACCAGCCGGGTGCGCTCGTCGGGACCTACCTCGCACAGGAGTACGATCTCGCGCCCGGCTCACGGATCGCGATCGGCGGCGAGACGCTGCGTGTCACCGGAACGCTCCGCGAACGCGGATTTGCGGCGGACATCAACCCGGACTTCGCGATCGTCGTGCCGCACGCATGGTACGGCAGGCACTTCGGCACGGCGGACGCGTACGCCATGGTCATCGTCCGCGTCGGCGACATGCAGGCGATCGATGCGGTGAAAGAGGCGGTGAACGCCCGCCTGAACCGCCGCGAGGAGACGGTGGACATCTTCGACTCCCGGGAGATGCTGGCGCAGTACCGGGAGATCTACCAGCAGATCACGATCTTTCTCGTCGGCATCGGGGCGATCTCCCTCGTCATCGCCGCCGTCAACATCCTCAACGTCATGTACATATCGGTGACGGAGCGCATCCGCGAGGTTGGTATCCTGCGGAGCATCGGCGTCCTCCGCCGCGAAGTGCTCCGCATGTTCCTGTACGAAGCCCTGATCCTGGGCCTGATCGGAAGCGTCGTCGGCGGGGCGTTCAGTGCCATCGGCGGCTACTTCATCAGCGTCGCCGCCATCGAGGTGTTCACGGCCGGAACCACGGTCGGCGAGAACTTCACGGTCTTCAACCTGGCGTCCGCCGCCTACATCGTCTTCGGGATGCTGTTCGGTGTCGGAACGAGCGTCGCCGCCGGGTTCTACCCGGCGTATAGAGCCGCGCACCTGCAGCCGATCGAGGCGATGCGCCATGACTGAACGGCAAAGGCGGGATGCGGCATGATCCTCTTCAGCCTCGCGGTGCGGAACCTGAAGCGGCACGCGGTCCGCTCGGGGCTCGCCACGGTCGGGATCGTCATCGGGGTGATCGCCCTTGCATCGCTCGGCATCATGGGCAGCAGCCTCTCGGTGCTCTTCGGGGGGCTGGTCTCGGACGTGGGCGACACCATTCTCGTCACCCCCCACCTGGCGGCATCCAGCGGGGATCCGTTCGACCCACGGAACACGCTCGCCGCGCGGATCGCGGACCGCGACGTGGCGCTGATCGAGAAGGCTGCCGCCCAGAACCGCGTCATCCCCATGATCCGCACCTCGGAGCGGATCGGCGTCGGGGAGCGGAGCGGCTACACCCTGCTCTACGTGCTGGCTGCGGACGACATCCCCCTCCTGCTGGAGCGCTCGTCCGGCCTCTACCCGCAGCGGTCCTCGGGGGTGATGGTGGGTGCGCTGCTCGCCGACGAGTTCGGCCTGCACGCCGGCAGCCGCATCGAGGTCGGGGGCGAGAGCGTCCGCGTCGTCGGCGTCGCCGCCGAGCGGGGGATGGGGATCGACATCAACCCGGACTACGCCGTCATCGTCACCGACGAGTGGTACGCCGCGCGGCACGGCGAGCAGGAGGCAAGCCAGGTGGTGGTGAAGGTGCGGGATCCCGCGGAGATCGCGGGGGTGAAAGCCGCCATCGATCAGCAGGTAAACCGCCGCCGGGAGACCGTGGACATCCTGGACTCGCGCGAGATCCTGGAGATCTACTACCAGACTGTCGACGCCATCAACGTCTTCCTCCTGGGCATCGGTCTGGTGTCGCTCTTCGTCGCAAGCGTGAGCATCCTGAACGTGATGATCATCTCCGTCACCGAGCGGACCCGCGAGATCGGGCTGATGCGGAGCATCGGGGCGAAGCGGCGGGAGGTGATGGCCATATTCCTATACGAGAGCCTGGTTCTCGGGATCGCGGGGAGCGTCGCCGGCGGGGCGGCCAGCGCAATCGTCGGCTTCTACGTCAGCGCGTCCGTCGCGGGGCTCCTGGCCGACTTCATCCCCGTGGAGGGGGCGGCCGGCGTCGGCTATGTCATGCGGTCCGGTTTCGATCTGCCGCCTTTGATGTTCACCCGCGACGAGATCGTGGCGCTGGTGGCCGGTGCAAGGCTGGTCAGCGCCTGGGGCGGCGCAGCCAT
>FWPV01009863.1_pt1 | contig 15943 bp, 17 predicted proteins | sample 2228371 | NCBI WGS metagenome assembly FWPV01 (sample SAMEA103939776, study PRJEB20133) | metagenome | reverse complement strand
TAGGGAGGCCCCCACGGCAACCACCGCCGGGCGGGAGCGAACTGCCGCCCTGACCCGAACGGCGTGGTACGAGCCCGCGCCCTACAGGGGAGCACCGATGGGACGCTGGGGCCACGGGAAGGGGCGGGCCGGCCTCGGCGCAGACGCCTCGGGCGGCCCCTCCATAGGGAGGCCACCCCAGTAACCACCGCCGGGCGGGAGCGAACTGCCGCCCTGACCCGAACGGCGTGGCACGAGCCCGTGCCACCGCAACAGCCACCGCCGGGCGGGAAACCAGTTGTCGCCCCTACCCGAGGGGCGCTGCACGAGGCAGGTCGCGAGAAGTTGGTGCTCCTACCCGGAGCGGCACGGGAGAAGGTCGCGGGGCCCGGTGGGCCAGCAGCCGGTTCAGGAGACGGGTTGCGCCTGGAGGGGAGGTTGGTGTATCATGGGCCGTCCGTCCACGCCGGGTTTCTGAGGTACCGCATGTTCATTCTGAGAGTCAATCCCGAGCGCTGCAAGGCGTGCGGGCTGTGTATGCACTTCTGCCCGGTCGGGGGGCTGCAATACGCGGAGGAGTACAATGCGGCCGGGTATCACCCGGCACGGCAGGTGGATCCGGAGAAGTGCACCGGCTGCCGACAGTGCGTGCTAATGTGCCCGGATGTCGCGATTGAGATGTTCCGGGTGCGGGAGGAAGTCAGCGACAAGGCGGAGGGCTAGAAGGGTCTGAGGCACCGGCGTGGGGCCGGCGCCGCCAAGAAGGTCGAAGGTCAATGAGTGAGCGCGTCTTGATGGACGGCAACCGCGCGACGGCGGAGGGGGCCATCGCCGGGGGTTGCCGCCATTTCTTTGGCTACCCCATTACTCCCCAGAGCCACATCCCCGAGCGGATGTCGGAGCGCCTGCCCCAGGTGGGCGGGGTGTACCTGCAAGCGGAGAGCGAAGTGGCGGCCATTAACATGGTCTACGGCGCCGCCGCCTGTGGGGCCAAGGTGATGACCACCTCTTCTTCGCCGGGCATCTCGCTGATGCAGGAAGGCATCTCCTACATGTACGGGGCGGAGTTGCCCTGTGTGGTGGTGAACATGGTACGGGGTGGGCCGGGACTGGGGAACATCGCGGCCGCGCAGAGCGACTACTGGCTTGCCACCCGCGGTGGTGGACACGGCGACGGGCAGATGCTCACCTTCGCTCCCTGGTCTATCCAAGAGTGCTACGATTTGACCTATGAATCCTTCGACATCGCCCTGAAGTACCGGGCGCCGGTGTGTATTCTGGGGGACGGCATCCTGGCGCAGATGCGGGAGCCGGTGGTGGAGCGCGAGCCGCTGGACCCGGTGTATCCTCAGCCCGAATGGGCTATAGGTGGCGAGCGACACGGGCGGGAGCCGCGCGTCATAACCAGCATCTACATCGCGCCGGAGACGCTGGAGGCGCTCAACCGGCGCCTGTATGAACGCTATGCGCAAGCGGCCCGGGAGGAGACACGCTGGGAGGAGTATGGCGCGGAGCAGCCGGAGATCCTTGTTTGTGCCTACGGGATTGCCGCCCGCATCTGTCAGACGGGCATAGAGCTGGCAGAGGCGCGAGGGGTTTCAGCACGGCTGCTGCGGCCGATCAGCGTCTTCCCCTTCCCGACCGCTCCAATTCGGGCCTGGGCGGAGAAGGTGCGCAAGATGCTGGTGGTGGAGCTGTCCATGGGGCAGTTTGTGGAGGACGTGCGCCTGGCGGTGGAGGGGCGCTGTCCGGTGGAGTTTTCGGGGCACACGGGCGGAGTGATGCATACGCCGGAGGAGGTGGCCGGCGTACTGGCGCAGCTGTAGGGGGCGGCAAGCATGAGTGATACCATCGAGATTATGGAAGATGCGGCCCTGGAGCCGGTGTATACGGTTCCGAGATCCATGACCGAGGTGCCGATGCGCTACTGCCCGGGGTGTACCCACCCGATTGCGCATCGGCTGGTGGCGGAGGTCATTGAGGAGCTGGGCGTGCAGGATCGGGCGGTACTGGTGGCCTCGGTAGGCTGCTCGGTCTTCGCGTACGAGTTTTTCGCGTTCGACGGAGTGCAGGCGTCGCACGGGCGGGCTCCGGCGGTGGCTACCGGCATCAAGCGGGTGCATCCGGAGAACGTTGTCTTCACCTACCAGGGCGACGGCGACCTGGCATCTATCGGCCTGGCCGAGACGGTCCACGCGGCGGCGCGGGGCGAGGACTTCACCGTTGTCTTCATCAACAACGGCATCTACGGTATGACGCGGGGACAGATGGCGCCCACCACCCTGCTGGGGCAGAGGACTACAACCAGTCCCTACGGCCGCAGCGCCGACGATACGGGGCATCCCCTGGACGTGTGCGCGATGCTGCAGACGCTGCCTGGCGTAGCCTACCTGGCGCGGGAGACACTGACTTCGCCGCGACATGTGCAGCGGGCGAGGCGAGCCCTGAAGCGGGCCTTCCAATGCCAGCTGGAGGAGAAGGGCTTCTCCCTGGTGGAGCTGCTCAGCACGTGTCCGTCCTGCTGGTCGCTGGACCCCCTGGCCTGTCTGGAGCGGGTTGAGAAGGAGGTCATCCCGCAGTATCCGCTGGGGGTGTTTGTGGAGAGGTAGACGGGAGACTGCAGACCTCAGAGTGCAGAGTTGACGCGATACAGGTGCAAGGCTGCGGTTGGTTTGAGGTCTGGGTCTGGCGTCTAAGGTCTGACGGCTGAGGTTTTCGACATGCGCAAGGCAATCTTTATGTCGGGGCGAGGGGGGCAGGGAGTCCTGCTGGCGGGGCAACTGGTGGCGCAAGCCGCAATGGAGGCGGGATTGAATACCTCCTATTACCCCATCTACGATCCGGAGGTACGCGGGGGGCGCACGACTTGCGTGGTGGTGGTGGCCGACGGGCCGGTGGGCAGTCCGGTGGCGGGGCGCTACTCACTGGCGGTGCTCATGGACGAGTACGCGGTGCGGCACCATCTGCCGGAGGTGGAGCCGGAGGGGATCGCGGTTATCAACACCTCCTTAGCGGTAGTACCGGAGGGGACGGCGGTGCGCTGCGTGGGGGTGCCCGCTACACAGATGGCCGAGACGATCATGGATGAGCGGGCCACGAACATGGTAATGCTGGGGGCACTGGCGGCAGCGGGGAGCTTTCTTACGGTGGAGCAGCTTTCGGGAACGCTGCCGGAGTTTCTTCCGCCGCGCCGCCACGAACTCATCCCGCTGAACATCAAGGCAATGGAGGAGGGTTGTGCGGTGGCCAGGGCCCAGTTGGGGAGGTAGAAGGCGGCCGGGGGAGCCTCACCCCCTGGCTCTCATGCGCGTTACCCTGGGTTTCCCGCCAGCCACAGCGAGGGGAACTGCCGCCATTCCACTCGCCTATTCCCCCTCCCTGATAGGGAGGGGGGTGAGGTGAGAATGGGGGGAGATGGCCCCAGAGACGCTTGCAGGGTAGGCATTGGCGCCCAAGTGGCGCACATGTGCCCTGCCTACTCTGGTGACAGAGGGGCGCGGAGAGTGCGGCACGTGGCGCTCTTCCTGCCGCGGCGGGGAAGGAGGCCCATCGGGCTATGCTGACAGGCATTGACGAGATAGGGGAACAGATTCGGGTGGAGCTGGACCGGCAGGATCAGGCGAGGGAGGAGGCCTACACGCTGTCGCGTCAGGTGGTGCGGGCGGCTTCCATGGCAATCAAGAGCGTTCACCGGCGCGAGTATGAGGAGGCCCAGAGGCGTCTGGGGGAGTGCCGACGTCTGACTGCGGAGATGGGGGAGGCGCTGGGGAATACGCCCAGTCTGCGGTACGGGGGCTTTGTGGGCGACGCAGAGAAGGAATTTGCGGAGGCGGCCATCACCATCGCTTGTATTGAGGGGCAGCGGATCCCCGGGCCGGGGGACCTGGGCGTGGATGGGGCGTCCTGGCTTAACGGGCTGGCCGAGGCTGGGGGAGAGTTCCGCCGGCACGTGCTGGACCTGATTCGCGAGGGCGACCTGGAGGACGCCGAGCGCTTCCTGGAGGCGATGGAGGAGACGTACTATGCGCTGATGGGATTCGACTATCCCTCGGCCATTGACCGAGGTTTGCGGGGGCGCTGTGACAATCTGCGCGGGATGGTGGAGCGCACCCGGGGGGACCTGACTAACGCCCTGCGCCAGGCTAGGCTGGAGGAAAGGCTGCGGGACCTGGATGCGAGGATGGAGCAGTAGCCAAGGACAGGCGAGCGTGGCGTGGCCAGAGTCATTTTTCTCACAACTTGCTGGTGCACGGGGGGACCGACGCAGGTGGTGCTCGCCCAGGCCCGGGCATTGCAGCGCCGCGGAGTGGAGGTGGCGGTATGGGGGCTGTCCACACCGGAGGAGGGCTGGGAGCCGCCGGCAGACCTGGACTGTCGGTCTCTCAACTTGCCCAAGGCCTCGGGGCGACGGGATACCTCGCGCCACCTGACAGAGGCGTTGCAGCCGGAGCGGCCGGACGTCCTGCATCTGCACAGTTTCAGTCCGCATGTCCACGGGGTGCGGGCCGCGGCCGCCCTTGGGGTTTCCTCGGTGGTGGTGTCTTTCCATGATCTGCGCTTGGGGGCCCGACGGGCTTTTATCTGCCGTCATCTGGCAAGCCGCGTGACGCGGGTTATAGTGCTAAATCAGGCGATGGCGGAGTTATACCGCCGCCGCTGTGGATATACCGAGGGGCAGATAGTGGTGCTGCCCAATGGGGTGGATGTAGCGCACTTTGCTCCGCATCCGCGGGACGAGGGGCTGGCAGAGCGGCTGGGGCTAGGGACCGAGGAGTACGTCATCGGGTCGGTGGGATCGTTGCGTCCCAACAAGGGCTATCGCTTTCTCCTGGAGGCGTTTGCGGCGGTGCGGCGAGAACTGCCGCAGGCGCGCCTGGTACTGGTGGGGGCGGGCGATCGCCGACGCGATCTGGAAGGTCTGGCTCACCGGCTTGGTTTGGGGGAGAGCGCCCTGCTGGTGGGCGAGCAGCGGGACATCCCGTGCTGGATGTCTCTGCTGGATGTGTACGTGCAGCCTTCGCTGATTGAGTCGCACGGGCTGGCGCTCAATGAGGCGATGGCCATGGGACTGCCGTGTGTGGCCACCAACCGCGGAGGGATGCCTGAGTTGCTGGACGGGGGCCGGGTAGGGCTGCTGGTCCCCCCACACCGCCCCGAGGCGATAGCGGAGGCCATTCTGGCGCTGGCGAGGGCTCCGGAGAGAGCGAGGGCGCTGGGGGAGGCCGCGCGTCGCCGGGCGGTAGAGCACTACAGCCTCGAGGGCTATGAGGAGAAGCTGTGGGCCATTTACGGGCCACTGCTGGCGGGAGCAGAGGCCGGCGCCCGCTCGGTTGGGGCACCCGCCTGAGGGACATCGCCGTGGGCTCCGACGGATTCTCGGTTAGCGCTGCGATCGCCGCCTACAACGCGGAGCGCTTCATCGAGCGCACGCTGGCCTCGGTCTACGCCCAGACGCGGGTTCCGGAGGAGTGCATCGTCGTTGACGACGGTTCGGACGACCGGAGCGCCGAGGTGGTCAGGGCCGCGTACCCCCAGGTGACGGTGATTCGGCAGGCGAATGCCGGGCCGGCGGCGGCGTACAACCGGGCAGTGCGCGCAGCCTCGGGCGACCTGGTGGCCTTTCTGGATCACGACGACGAGTGGCTGCCGGAGAAGCTGGAGCGACAGGTCGCAGTCCTGCGGGAGCATCCGGAGGCTTGCGGAGTGCTCTGCCGGGCGCTGGTGGTGGACGGAGTGCACCGGCCACCGATCCGGCCCGACGAGCAGGAGGTCGTGGAGTTGGGCTTCCGCGACTGGTTCTTCGGGAGCAACCTGCAGGGAATCCATCGGGGGATGTCTAGCTGGCTCTTTCGGCGTGAGACCTTCTCACCGCCATTGGGCGGGTTGGACGAGAGCATCCGTTCCTTTGTGGACTTCGAGGCGCTGCTCCGGCTGGGTGCTCAGGGGTACCGGGTTCTGGGTCTGCGGCAACAGCTCTACCGTCACCATTTGCGGGGCGACAGCCTCGGGCACTCGCGGGAGGGGCAGTTAGCCGAGGCCGAGATGGTACCCCGACTGCTTCGACGCTATGACCCGGCGGTGTGGACCGGAGCGCCGCTGGTCTCCGAGCCAGAGTACCGCACACGCCTGCAGTATGCTTTGAAGAAATCAGTAGGCTTCGCCCTGCGTTGGGGTGAACGGGAAGCGGCCCGGCGTTACTTGCGGGAGGCAGCTGCCTGTGGCGGCCAGGACTTCTGGCTGCGTCTGGAGATGACAGCGGGAGCGCGAGTTCCGGGGGTATATATGGCCCTGCGCCGCCGATATCCGGGCCGCCGCCGCTAGAGGGTGTCCATCCAGCCGTCTCGCGGGCTGCAGGGGTGGGCTTTTCGCGGAGCCGTATGCCGCGGGAGGTTTACCTCGACGGAGGCAGCGGATGTGACCTCCACTCGGACGCGGGGACGGGGCTGGGGGGAGGCGGAGGGACCGCACGAGGCGTCAGCGACGAGTGTGGCCCCAGAATAGCCGACCAACTTGCCGGGTGAGCACTGTCGGCCGCCCAGGGGCCGGACTGCTGGCCTCCCCTGCGGGTCAGGCCAGTCCTGCGGCCTTTATGGGGAACTGCCGAAAAGCAGAGATCACACTCATTAGCGACCTGAGGAGGCAGGACCAAGGCGCTCTTACTGAACTTCATGTATCAGCGAGTGCGCCGCCCGTCGGAGGCCTCACCCCTTGCCCCCTCTCCCTGCGGGAGAGGGGGTCCCGAGGGGAACACCGCGTATTGTGCGAGAGCCAGAGGCGGTTTCAAAACCCCGGTACGGCGAGCGTTTCGCCGGTCGTCGGTGGCCGGAAGGGTCTGTGCATGCGGTCCATGTCCGGAGCTGCACCGGCGAGACACCGGTGGCACCGGTCTTGAGACCGCTTCCAGTAGGCAAGAGCGCAGTCTGACCGCAGCGGCTAGGTGGAATCCGGATTGCCAGAGTGGGAACCGCCGCACGAGTGCAAGGGACCAGGGAGAATTACCATGCGCATGACCGACATTACGAACATGCAGGAACTGAACGACTTCATGACCGAGCCAACGCCGGGGCTGGTGGAGATGATGCGAGACCTGGAGGGGGAGATCATGGTCCTGGGTGGGTCGGGGAAGATGGGCCCGGAACTGGTGGAGACTCTGGTGCGGGCGGACCGAGAGGCGGGGCGGGCGCCCCGCGTCACGGTGGCCTCGCTCTTCCCACCGCCGCGCGGGCAGGAGGTCATTGATCGCTTCCGCGAACTGGGCGTGGGGGTCCTGGACGGCGATTTGACCGATCCAGCCTTCCTCGACTCGGTACCGAAGGCGGAGAACGTCATCTACATGGTCGGTTTCAAGTTCGGCACGGCCGCCGATCCGGGGCGGGCCATCCAGATGAACTGCGTGCTGCCCGCGCAGGTGGGCATGGCTTTCCCGGAGTCGCGGATTGTGGTCTTTTCGTCTGGGAACCCTTATGAGTACGTGCGGCCCGAGACGGGAGGCTCCCGCGAGGATGATGTGTTGGCCCCGCACGGACTGTACGGCTGGAGCATCATCGGGCGGGAGATGGCTTTCCGCGCCACCGCGTCGGGACACCGCAACCAGAAGGTGGCGCTTTACCGGCTGATGTACGCACAGCACTTGGCTTACGGAGTGATCGTGGACCTGGCCAAGATGATCGTGAAGGGGGAGCCTATCTCGCTGGCCATGCCGTACGTGAATCTCATCTCGCAGCGCGATGCCAACGACCGGGCGCTGCGAGCGCTGCTGGTAGCGGATAATCCGCCCCGACCCATCAACGTTAACGGCCCGGCGGTGCGGGTGCGGGAATTGGTTGAGAAGCTGGGGACATACCTGGGCAAGGCGGCCCAGATTGTCGAGGACGAGGCCGAGGTGGCCCGAATCGGGAACGATGACTACTGCGTGCAGCGCTTTGGGCCCTACCGAGACAGCGTGGAGGAGATGATCGAGGCCGCGGCGGGGTGGGTGGCGCGAGGTGGGGAGGACTGGGATCTGCCCACCATGTTCGGGAGCGTGGTGAGCCAGTATTAGGGGCAAGTGGCAAGTGGCAAGTGACAAGTGGCGAGTAGGGAGGGGGAGGATTTCGCCTGCCTGGCCCCCTCTCCCCCGCGCTGGTTCGTGACGAGGCGACCGAGCGGGAGTCACCTACCGGGCGGAGCCAGACCCGCGATCGCTCGCCGGCTTGACAGGCCTTGCCTACCCGTCTAGACTGGTCCGGAAGGCCGCACAATCGCGTCGGGAAAGGAGCTAGCACGATGGGCGAGCTGGCGAACCGAGTCAAGGAATTCTTCGTGAGTGATGACTGGAAGTTCTCGGAGCTGGAGGAGGGGGCGCTGCGGATGGGTTTCGCCGGGCGCAATGGGAACTGGACCTGCCTGGCGCGTTCTCGCGAGGAGCGCGGCATCTTCACTTTCTACTCGATCGCGCCCGTCAACGTTCCGGAGGACAAACGGCCGGCGGTGGCGGAGTACATAACCCGGGCGAACTATGGGCTGCCGCTGGGGAACTTCGAGATGGACTACTCCGACGGAGAGGTGCGCTACAAGACCTCCGTGGACGTGGAGGGCGAGGAGTACATGCTGACGCCAACCATGGTGAAGTCCATCGTGTACAGCAATGTGCTGACCATGGACCGCTATCTGGGCGGCTTGATGGCGGTGATCTACGGCGGGGCCAGCCCGGCTCAGGAGATTGAGAAGGCGGAGGCGTGAGGAAGCCTCGCGTGCTGCCTCTACCTGTTCGGCGGGCAGGGACGGGGACAGGGACGAAGCGGCAGAGGCGGGCGATGGGGGTGGGCTAGATGCGCGAATGGTCCGAGAGTGCGGAGGAGGTTCGGGCGCTACCCCTGCGAGCCCGGACGGAGTATCTTCTGCGCCGATTCGGCCTGCAGCCGCGCAAGTCGCTAGGGCAGAGCTTTCTGATTAACGAGGGAGCGGCACGGCAGATCGCGCAGATCGCAGCGGAGCCGAGGCAACCGCTGGTGGAAGTGGGCGGGGGGTTGGGGGCGCTGACCGTGCCCTTGGCGGCGGCGGGGCTGCCCTTGACGGTAGTGGAGATTGATGAGGGCGGCGCGGCAGCCCTGGCTTGGCTCACCGAGGATTTGGACAACGTGCGGGTGGTGCAGGAGGACTTCCTGAGGGTGGAGTGGGAGACACTGGCCGAACCCACCGCCCTGCCGCTTTCACTGGTAGAGAGGAGGGTTTCGGAAGGATCGGTCACCGCCGTCGGCAATCTGCCCTACAACAGCGCGGGGGCGATCCTGCAGAGGCTGTGGGCGCGGGAGTCGCCCTGCGACCGGATCGTGGTGATGGTGCAGCGAGAGGTGGCGGAAAGACTGCGAGCGGCCCCGGGGAGCAAGGCTTGGGGACCGTTGAGCGTGCTGGCGGCGCTGCATACGCAGGAGCGAGAGGTGAGGGCGCGGTTGGGTCCGGGAAGCTTCTGGCCTGCGCCGCGTGTGGAGTCCACGGTGCTGTGCCTGCAGCGGCGGCTTCGGTTGCCGGAGGCACTAGTGGACTATGCCGCGGTCGCCGAGGTCTTGCGGGCGGCTTTCGGCAGCCGGCGTAAGCGCCTGAGCAACTCTTTGCGGCTAAGCCTGGGGCTGGAGCCTACCGCCGCCGATGAGATCCTGCGCCGCGCCGGTCTGGACGGTGGGCGGCGAGGAGAGACATTGTCGCTCGACGAGATCATAGACCTAGCCAACGCTATACACGCAACAGGACTTAGAGGCCAATGACCAGCTCTGGCCGCATCTACATTCGCGCCTACGCCAAGATCAATCTGACTCTGGAAGTGCTGCACCGGCGCTCGGACCGGTACCATGAGCTGCGCAGCGTTGTCCAGACGGTGAGTCTGGCCGACGAAATGACGGTACAGCCCAACGCGCCGGGGACGATGCTGCGCGTCAGCGGGTACCCGGTGCCGGGCGGAGACGACAACCTGGTGATGGCCGCCATTCGGCAGGTGGCGGCGCGGCTGGGGGTCTCGCGCGACCTGGAGCTGAGCCTGCGCAAGCTGATTCCCCCGGGGCGGGGTCTGGCTGGAGGATCCTCGGATGCTGCCGCTATCCTGCGAGCGCTGGGCTGTCTGCACGGCTGGGAGCTGAGCCGAGCGGCCCTGGTCAGCATAGCGGCGGAGCTGGGCAGCGATGTGCCACTGTTTCTCAAGGGCGGCACTCTGCTGATGGAGGGGCGTGGGGAGATCGTGCACCGGCTGCCGGGGCCGACTCCGGCTTTCCGTCTACTGGTGACCTGGCCGGAGGTGTCGGTGCCGACTGAGGTGGCTTACGGCCTGCTGCGGCCGGAGGACTTCACCCGGGGCGAGGCGACCCAGCAGTTGTGGGAGGCCATGCAGCGGGGAGAGGCGCCCCGTTCGGAGGGGCTGGTCAACTGTTTTGAGCGCGCGGTGTTTGCGCAGTGGCCGGAGGTGCGGGCGCTGCACGAGCGGCTCAGCGAACTGGCGGGAACGCGAGCGCACCTGACAGGAAGCGGCTCGGGTCTGTTCGTGCTGACTGACCGGGCCGAGAGTCTGGCGGAGCAACTGCAGGCGGAGGGATACGAGGCGCGAGCCGTGCAGCCAGTGCCTTGCGGGCAGGAGTTGTCGTGCTCGCTTCCGGAGGAGGACCGGGAGGGAGTTTGCGCGCAGCCGAGAGGTCAGGACGATGGCTGAGACGGTACCCGCGGTGGTGCTGGCCGGGGGTCGGGAGCCGGAGGAGGTGGCCCGGGCTTTTGGGGTGCCGCACAAGGCGCTGGTCCCGGTGGGCGGGGTGGCGGTAGTGCGGCGGGTGGTGGAGGCGCTGCAGGCGAGCCAAGAGGTGGGACCGGTGGGAGTAGCTACTCAGCTAGACGAGGTGGTGCAAGCGCTGCCGGAGGGCACTGCCGTGTTCCGGCCGGCCGGGGGGAGTTTCCTGGAGACTTTGCAGGCAGGGTTTGCGGGCTTTCCGGGGGCGGAACGCCTGTTGGTGAGTACCTGCGACCTGCCGCTGCTGACCCCGGCGGCGGTGGACGACTTCGCGCGGCGCTCCCTCGACAGCGGGGCGGAACTGTGCTACAGTATTGTGCGAGGAGACCGGCTGGGGCACAGTGCGACCAGGCAGCATCGGTTGCTGATTCGCCTGCGGGAGGGGGCCTACACCGGCGGCAACCTAGTTTGTCTGACGCGGCGTTTTGTGGAACAGGAGGGGGCCCGGGTAACCGCCGCTTTTGCGGGGCGCAAGAATCCGGTGCGCCTCGCTGCCCTGTTAGGATGGGGGTTTGTCTGGGGGCTGTTGTGGGGAAGGCTGACGCTGCCGCAGATCATGCAGAAGGCCGAGAGCTTGCTGCACGCCTCCGTGGCGGTGGTGGACTCGGAGTACCCCGAAGTCTGCGTGGATGTAGACAAGGTGGCGCACGTGGAACTGGCGGAGCAAGCGTTGGGGGCCATCGGCACAGGCCAGCCGTTAATTTGAGGCTTGCGCACCGGATGGGCGCTCGGGTGGGCAGTCAGGGCGATTATGCGCTAGAGCTCACCGGTCAGTATCTGCTCTGCTGGGGCGTCGCCAAGCGGTAAGGCGCGGGACTTTGGATCCCGTATTCGAAGGTTCGAATCCTTCCGCCCCAGCCACAGCTCGGAATTGATGAACGATAAACTATGATTGATAATCGGGGCTCTTGTGCCTGTGGGTCCGCCCCGCTTATTGATTAGCGTTTATCGTTTGCCGTTCCTCCCGGGGGCACGCATATGGACAGGTACGGAGACTTGCTCATCTTCGCCGGGAACTCAAACCCGGAGTTGGCGGCGCGCATCGCCGGGGAGCTGGGGGTACCGCTGGGCGACTGCGAGGTGGGGCGGTTTTCCGACGGGGAAGTGGCCGTCAAGATCAACGACAACGTGCGGGGCACCGACGTGTTCCTGCTGCAGTCAACCTGCCATCCCTGCAACGACAACCTGATGGAGCTCCTGATCATGATTGACGCCTGCCGGCGGGCTTCAGCCCGGCGGATTACGGCGGTCATTCCGTATTTCGGCTATGCCCGGCAGGATAAGAAGGCGCGGGGCCGGGAGCCGCTGAGCGCCAAACTGGTGGCCAATCTGATCACGGTGGCCGGGGCGGACCGGGTGCTGGCCCTGGACCTGCATACCGACCAGATTCAGGGCTTTTTCGACATCCCGGTAGATCATCTGTTTGCCCGCAAGATGGTGGCGGAGTGTTTGCTCGAGCAGGGTTTGGGCGGGGACGAGGTCGTGGTGGTTTCGCCCGACGTCAACGCGGTCAACGAGGCCATGCTGCTCGCCGACGACTTGGACGCTTCCCTGGCCATCGTCGCCAAGCGGCGGCCGGGGCCGAACGTGGCCAAGGTGGTGGAGATCATCGGCGAACTGGAGGGCAAGGTGGCGGTGATGTTGGACGACATGATTGACACCGCAGGGACGATGGTGGAGGGCGCCCAGGGGCTGATGCAGCGAGGGGCGCGGGAGGTACACGTGGCGGCTACCCATGCCGTACTCTCCGGGCCGGCCGTGGCGCGCCTGGAGGCCTGCGAGGAAATCAAGTCAGTAGTGGTCAGCGACACCATCCCTTTGTCGCCGGAGAAGCGGCTGGGGAAGATGAATGTGTTTAGCGTGGCGCCGCTGCTGGCAGCGGCCATTGACCACATCCACCGGGACGAGTCGGTCTCGGTGCTGCTGGCGGGTAACCGAAAGGCCGGGGGGGCCCAGGTTCCGTGACGATCAGGCAACTACCCAGGAGGTACAGATAGATGGAACAGACGGTTATCGAGGCGCAGCGGCGCGAGGAGCGAGGCGACGGACCGGCTCGGCGCTTGCGCGCTCAGGGACTGCTGCCGGCCGTGGTGTATGGATTGGGGCATGAGGCTTTGCCCCTGGCGGTATCGGCACGGGCGGTGATGGAGGCTCTTCATCAGGGCGGGACCAACGTACTCGTGGACCTGCGGGTGCCGGACCTGCCTCATGCCGGGTCAGTGGCGGCAATGATCCGCCAGGTGCAGCGGGACCCGGTCAAGCATCAGCCCCTGCATGTGGACTTCCAGTGGGTCTCTCTGCGGGAGAAGATGACCGCGATGGTACCAGTAGTCACGGTGGGCGAGTCGCCTGGGGTGAAGGCCGGGGGGGTAGTGGACCTCGCTCTGCACGAGGTGGAGGTGGAGTGTCTGCCTACCGCCATCCCCGAGCACCTGGTGGTTGATCTCACCGGTATGGAGATCCGCGACACGCGCAAGGTAGGCGACGTGCAGGTACCGGAGGGTGTCACGCTGCTCACTCCGGCCGAGGAGACCGTGGTCAGCATTGTTCCACCGATCAAGGAGGAGGCGCTGGCTCCGGCTCTGGAGGAGGCCGAGGCGGGAGCGGAGGAGGCGGCGGCCGAGGGAGAAGGGGACTGAGGGGCAGGGCCGGGCCTGCTCCCGACTGTGCGGTTGCCGCGCCGGGGCCGGCAGCGCTGAGTGCGCAGTCGGAGGTCGCTGGTCTGCAGTCTCGCCGACCCCATGTACTGCCTGCTGGGTCTGGGCAATCCGGGTCAGGAATACGCCGAGACGCGGCACAATGCCGGGTACCGGGTGATTGATCGGCTGGCCGCGCAGCACGGGGTGCGCCTGCGTTCGCGGCTGTATGCGCGCACCGGGCAGGGAGAGATTGCGGGGCAGCCGGTAGTGCTGGCGCAACCCCTGACCTTTATGAATGAGTCCGGCGCCGCGGCGGTGCGGTTGCTGGCGCGGTACCATCTCACGCCCCAGGAGCTCCTGGTCATCTACGACGACCTGGATTTGGACCTGGGGCGTATCCGTTTGCGGCGCGAGGGTAGTCCAGGGACCCACAACGGCATGCGCAACCTGGTGCAGCGCCTGGGGACGGAGGGCTTTCCGCGTCTGCGGCTGGGGATCGGTCCCAAGCCTCCCACTGCCGACGCGGTCAAGTGGGTGCTGTCCCCCTTTCGCCGCGGGGAGGAGCAGGCGGTCGAAGAGATGCTAGGCCGCGCGGTGGAGGCGGTGGAGTGCTTCCTGAGCGAGGGACTGGAAGTGGCGATGAATCGGTACAACCGTTAGGGGCAAGCGGCAAGCAGGGCAGTTACGGTGGGACAGGGAGGTGTCATGGTCAGGATGAGGGTACGGACGGGACGGGGTGCGATGATGTTTCTGGTGATCGTGCTGGCGGCCATTGCGCTGGGCGCGGTAGTGGGACTGTGGTGGGGACAACGCTCAGGGACGCCGGGAGAGGCGACCGACACCCGCCCGGCTGCCCCGGTTCGGTCGCCGGCTCAGGAGGGGCCCAACCGGCTAGTGCTCACCGAGGCGCAACTCACCGAGATGCTGCGCCGGGCGGCGGGCGACCACGCGGCGGAGGCCCAGGTGGCGCTGGAGTCGGGGCAGATAGTAGTAACCGGCACGATCAGGAAAGGCGCGCTGGGTCTGCCCATGCGCGTGGTGCTGGAGCCTGCCGTGGAGAATGGGGCGCTGGCGGTCGCGGTACGGGAGGCCAAGATGGGGGGCATGCCCCTGCCTCAAGAAGTGACCGCCGCCCTGGCAGGACGGGTGAAGCAGGCCCTGTACCAGGAGCAGCAGAAGATCAAGGGGCTGGTAGTGGATACAGTGGAAGTGAAGGACAAAGAACTGGTGCTGACCGGACATTTTGCGGCAGGCGGAACGGCAGAAACAACGACACCCGGTCCCTGACTCCCGTGTCTCGTCCGGCGACTACCCCAGAGAGGCAACCTGATGGAAACACGACGACTGGGCAGTTCTGATCTTGAGCTTACGGTCATCGGCCTGGGCTGCTGGCTGATGGGCAAGAGCGAATGGCACGACGTGGACGACGCCGATTCGGTGCGCGCCATCCACGCCGCCCTGGATGCCGGGATCAACTGGCTGGATACCGCCGAGGTCTATGGCAAGGGGCACTCCGAGGAGATCATCGGACGGGTCCTGGCCGAGCGCGGCCGGGACGGACTGTTGATCGCCACCAAGGTCTGGGCGGGGAATCTGTCCCGCGAAAACGTGCCCGCGGCGCTGGAGCGGTCCCTGCAGCGTCTGGGGACCGACTACGTAGACCTCTACCAGATCCACCGGCCCAACCGGGATATTCCGCTGAGTGAGACGATGGAGGCGCTGCTCAAGCTGCAAGAGCAGGGCAAGGTCCGCCACCTGGGGGTCTCCAACTTCAGCGTGGCGCAGATGGAGGAGGCGCTCCAGTACGGGCCGATCGTCTCCTCACAGCCGGCTTACAGCCTCTTCTTCCGGTATATCGAGAGGCGGGAGGTCCCCTTTTGCCGGGAGCACAGCATCGGGATCATCCCCTACAGCCCCCTGGCCCAGGGCTTGCTGACCGGCAAGTTCAGACCCGACTGGCGGCCGCCGGACGATGATAACCGCCGCTTCAACCGGCTGTTCCGGGAGCCGACCTACAGCGTGGCGCTGGAGCAAGTAGAGACGGTCCGGCGCATCGGGGAGAAGTACGGCAAGACGCCGGCCCAGGTGGCGCTGCGTTGGCTGATCCAACAGCCGGGGGTTACGTCGGTGATCGCCGGCGCGCGGGACGCGGAGCATGTAAACGATAATGTAGGAGCGGCCGAGTGGGAACTGGCGCCGGAGGACGTGGCCGCGCTCTCAGCGGCGGGAGATCGGGTGATGGCCACGCTGCCGGAGGGGGAAGAGGACTTCAGCATGTGGGACTGGTCGTGAGGGGTTTGCTAAGGAGAGGGCAGTCGCCCGCGGAGGGGTAGGCTTCCAGCCCGCCCGGGTAGAGCAGACGGAACGGAGCCGCTGCGCCCGTCACGGATGTTCCTGCGTCGCACTGTGGCATGTGCTGCCGGGGCAATCGTCGGGAGGGAGTGTTGGGAGTAGCGCCGTCCTGACCTTGAGAAGCAGGTTACTGCCGGCGCGGTGAGGAAGAGAGCAGGGGGGGTCTGAGCAAGTTTAGCGGGAAGGTGATAGCCATGAGTTCCGAGGACCAGTCCCCAGGACCCGC
>FWPV01009505.1_pt1 | contig 15944 bp, 14 predicted proteins | sample 2228371 | NCBI WGS metagenome assembly FWPV01 (sample SAMEA103939776, study PRJEB20133) | metagenome | reverse complement strand
AAAATAATAAAATTAATATCATTTCTATAACTGCATTCCGCAGTAAAATTTGCCAGATGTAAGCGAATCGACATATTGCAAAGCGATCAATAAAATAGGAATATTTAAATAACATTCTGATATCGGCTCTGCGCATTGTTGGGGGCACCTGTATGCAACGGCCGGCAATCCCGCGGGACCCGGAGGCATGCGTCCGAATCTTCTGCCCCCTATCCCCGCTGCGATCGCAAGGGCTTTCCCTGCTGTACCCGGGGCTGCCACGGCATCCAGCCCGAAGAAGCGGGATCGCAGATGTGAGGGGCATGTGTTCTCGCCCGGGGAGAGACACACCTCCGCACTGCACGGCAGACGGTGCCGCAGAATCCGCGGCGGCGAAGCGTCCTGCGGGACGGGACTGGCGTGGAGCTCCGCGCCGGGTCGGATGCATGCGTCATGCTCCGATCGCCCGGGGGGAATCGATGCACTGGCACAGCGGTGCAATCTGCTGTCCTGCAGAAACGTATATGGGTCGTTAAAAGAAATGCTCTACCGAAATAATCATTCTATCTCGATGCACCATGTCGGATACACCAGAGACCCCGCCCCGAGAAGTCCCCCGCACAGAAGATGGAACGGATACCCGCGATGCATCCGCCGTATCGAACCGATCGGAGAAGGCGCAGCACGTCCCTGAGGCTCGAAAGCGGACCGCTCGATCGATCAGGGAGGCAGAGGATGGTACGGGTACGCGCGGAGTCGGGAAGATCGCGGATCTCGAGCGGCTGATCGAAACCCTGCGCGCGGAGATCGTCGGATGGAAGCAGATGGAGCGCGCGCTGAACGCCGAACGGCAGCGGTTCTTCGATGTGCTGGAGGCGCTGCCGGCCTACCTGGTGCTGCTGACGCCGGACTACCATGTGCCGCTTGCCAACCGTTTCTTCCGGGATCGCTTCGGGGAGTCCAACGGTCGGCGATGCTACGAGTACCTGTTCGGGCGCAGCGAGCCCTGCGAGACCTGCGAGACGTTCACGGTGCTCAAGAGCGGGCAACCTCACCGGTGGGAGTGGACAGGCCCGGACGGGCGCAATTATGACATTTTCGACTTCCCGTTTCAGGATGCGGACGGGTCCCCCCTCATCCTGGAGATGGGGATCGACATCACGGACCGTAAAAAAGCGGAAGAGGCACTGCAGGCATCGATAGCCTACAACCGCAGCCTGATCGAGGCGAGCCTGGACCCGCTCGTCACGATCAATCCCGACGGCACGATCAACGACGTGAACAACGCGACCGTGAGAGTTACCGGTTTCACCCGGGAGGAACTGATCGGCACCGACTTCTCGAACTACTTCACCGACCCCGCGAAGGCGAAAGCCGGGTACGAGAAGGTGTTCCGCGACGGCTCCGTGATGGACTACGAACTCGAGATTCGCCACCGGAACGGGAGGATCACCCCGGTCCTCTACAACGCGACGGTGTACCGGGACGAGATGGGGAACGTCTCGGGCGTCTTCGCGGCAGCCCGCGACATCACCGCGCAGAAGAGAGCCGAAGGGACCATCCGGCGTGCGTACGCTTACACCCGCAGCCTGATCGAGGCGAGCCTGGACCCGCTCGTCACGATCAGCGCTGAGGGCACGATCACCGACGTCAACGAGGCGACAGTGCGGGCAACGGGATTCAGCCGGGAGGAACTGATCGGGACCGACTTCTCTCGGTACTTCACGGAACCGGAGAGGGCGAAGGCCGGCTACGAACAGGTGTTCCGGGACGGTTCGGTGACCGACTACGAGCTCTGGATCCGCCACCGGAACGGGAAGACAACACCGGTGCTCTACAACGCAACAGTCTTTAAAGACGAATCCGGTCAGGTTACCGGGGTGTTTGCCGCCGCGCGCGACGTCACCGAACGCAAGCGGGCAGAAGATGCCCTGATGAAGGCGTACAACGAGCTGGACGACCGGGTCAAGGAGCGGACCGCCGAGCTGCTCGAGGCCAACCGTCACCTGGAGCGGGAGATCGCCGGACACAAAGCGACGGCGGAGGAACTGATGAAGAAGAGCGAGGAACTCGAAAGGTCGAATCTGGAACTCCAGCAGTTCGCCTACGTCGCCAGCCACGACCTGCAGGAGCCGCTCCGGGCGATCTCCGGTTTCACCGAACTGCTTGAGAAACGATACAAAGGAGAGCTGGATGAACGAGCCGACAGGTACATCCACTTTATCATGGACGGCACGAACCGCATGCAGCAGGTGATCCAGGACCTGCTCGCATACTCCCGGGTCCAGACCCAGGCCCGCGAGTTCGGGCCGATAGATACGAACATGGTGCTCGATCAGGCTCTTTTGAACCTCCGAACTTCCATCAAGGACACGAATGCCATTATCACACGGGATCCGCTCCCTGAGGTCGTCGCCGACAGGACGCAGATCACGCAGGTGTTCCAGAACCTGGTGGGAAACGCCCTGAAGTTCCAGAAGCCGGAGACTGTACCGTGCATTCACGTCTCCGCCACGCGGGAGGGGTATGCCTGGAGATTCTCGGTCCGCGACAACGGTATCGGGATCGACCCCCGGCACCAGGATCGGATCTTCGTCATCTTCCAGCGGCTGCATGCCCGGGGGGAGTACGAAGGGACCGGCATCGGGCTCGCCATCTGCAAGCGGATCGTGGAGCGGCACGGCGGGCGGATCTGGGTCGAGTCCGAACCCGGTGTCGGATCGACGTTCTTCTTCACGCTCCCTTCAGTCGCCCGGACGGAGGGCGTTGAGGAGACCCCTCCGGAGCAGCACCGCCCGGCACCGGAGAACGCGCGCGACCCCCGCATCCGGCAGCTGCGCCGGGAGGAATGACGGCGGATGGCGGCGTAACCGGATCGGAGAACGCCCGGCGCATCCAGAAGCCGCAGGAGCCCGCAACCTATTTATCCAGATACGAGAAATAAATATAATTCAAGCTGCTATAGTGTAGCTCGGCCAATCATTTCGGCCTTTCACGCCGAAGACTGGGGTTCAAATCCCCATAGCAGCACTCGTTTTGAAAATCAAACGCGGACAGGGATTGACGGTTCCGCCGACCCCCATACCGCCGCTTCTGCCGTACGGGATGCATGGGCAGGCGAATTGCCCGTTCGTGAATCCCGTGTGGGTGGGTGCTGACTGGAACCGCCGGATACGACTCCCCTGTGCAGGTCCGTATCTGCCCCGGTTGAACGGTCTCTTCCGCGATGCCGGTCGTCCGCAGAGGCGACTTTTTCAGCCGATCATCCCCGATGCCAGGCTATTGCAGCGGCGGAGATCGGAGCGGGGAATATCGGGTGCATCTGCTGCCGGAGTCCTGGGAATCGGCACGCGATCCCACGGAATTCGGGGAGGATAGGTTTGGCTTCTCGAGGGGGCTGCACAGCGCAGCGGTCTTGATCACTGGCATGCCCTTTTTCCGGGGGGCAACGGGGACTCCCGATCCGCGCCGCGAGAAGGATGAAGGGATACGATGGGGGGAGGGGGCAGCCCATCGGGATGCAGCTGCCTGTGATCCCGTCGTCATGTCTCTGCACGGACACAGTACGGCGAGAGGATACGGTGATCGGAGCGGCGAAACGCGATGCCTGGATCGTGCACGAGGGCAGGGGGGACAGAGCCCCGGATCCGTCATGCAGTGACGTTGGAAAAAAGGCGGCGGAGTGTCCAGCCGTTCACCCCGGCGCCCGGAACGGTTCGGGAACGGCCGGGATGGATAGGGCATGGGGCCCGGTTCACCCTCTCGTTTGCAGGGCGGTTCCGGGGGACGGGCCGCTCTTTGCCGCCGGCAGGGTGAAGTGGAAGGTGGAGCCCTTCCCCACCTCCGACTCCACCCAGATCCGTCCTCCGTGCCGCTCGATAATGCGTTTTATGATGGCGAGCCCGATGCCGGTCCCCTCGTACTGATCCGGGCGGTGCAGCCGCTGGAAGATGACGAAAATCCGGTCGAAGTACTGCGGCTCGATCCCGATGCCGTTGTCCGCGACCGAGAACTGGACCATGCCATTCTTCTCCTGGGCAGAGATGTGAATTTTGGGGGGGACATCGGGTTTTCTGAACTTGATGGCGTTGCTGATCAGATTCTGGAAGACCTGCTGGAGCTGGATGGCGTCGGCCATGACCGTCGGGAGCGCATCGTACGTGATCGATGCGGCATCCTCCAGGGCCTTCGACGGGAGGAAGGCAAGGGCACTCTCCACGACCCTCCCGACCTCCGTGGGACGAAACTCGCCCCCCCGGGTATTGACACGGGAGAACTCCAGCAGGTCCAGGATGAGCGCCTGCATCCGTTTACCCCCGTCCACGATGTAGTGGATGAACTCGTCGGCATCCCTGTCCAGCCTCCCCTTGTACCGCCGCTCCAGGAGCTGGGCGTAACTGACGATCGCCCGCAGGGGTTCCTGCAGGTCGTGGCTGGCGACGTAGGCGAACCGCTCCAGGTCCTCGTTGGACCGTTTCAGGTTCGCTGCATAGCGCTCCATGGCTTCCTCGACCTGTTTGCGCTCTTCGATCTCGATCTGGAGGCGGGTATTGGAACGCTCGAGTTCCGCCGTCCGTTCCCTGACCCGGTCCTCCAGCTCGTTATACGCCTTCATCAACGCCTGTTCCGCCCTCTTCTGTGCGGTCATATCGCGTGCCGCCGCAAAAACGCTCGCAGCTCCTCCCGGTTCGTCCCGGAAGATGGATGCATTGTAGAGGACGGGAGTGGTGCGCCCCTCTTTATGACGGAACTCCAGTTCGTAATTGGTTACGGAGCCGTCGCGGAACACCTTCTCGTATCCGGCTTTCGCCTTCTCGGGATCCGTGAAGTACTTCGAGAAGTCGGTGCCGAGCAGTTCCTTGCGGGGAACGCCGGTAACCTGAACCGTTGCCGCATTGACATCGGTGATCATGCCTTCCGGGCTGATGGTGACGAGAGGATCCAGACTCGCCTCGATCAAACCCCGATGGTATGCATTCGCCTTTCGAAGCGCCTCTTCTGCCTGTTTGCGCACAGTGCTGTCGCGCTGGCTGATACGCCTCCCCAGGACTTCTCCATCGGCAGACACGACCTGCTGGCAGTAGTGGCTGATCCATCTCGTCTCCCCACCCCTCGTGACGATGCGGAATTCCATCTGACTGGAGTCCCTCTGGTCGAGGTGTCCAGCCGATCGATGCCTCTCCCAGATCTCCCGATCCTCGGGATGGACGATCTTGGGCATCAGCATCGGATCGGCATAAAACTCGGCGGCGGAATACCCTGTTATGCGCTCGCAGGACGGCGAAATGTATACAAGCGAACCATCGGGGGCGCGCCACTCCTCCCAATCGTAGGTGAAATCCGCAATCAGCCGGTATTTTACTACATTCTTCTGCAGGACTTCGTTCTCGCGGTCTCGCTGTGAAACCTCCTCCCGCAGTGCTTCGATCTCTCTTTGGAGTTCTGCGGTCCGCTCGAGAACGATGCGATCCACTTCCTCGGGAGTATAATGCGCCTTCTCCCCCTTCCCAGCCCGAGGGGATCCCTCTCCCGGCTTTCGAGGCGATACCGACATCGCGATCCGTCAAGCCTGCGGAACGCAGGTACGCGAGAGCTTCAACCCTGAGAATGAAAAACATTTCTTCTTCCCCGGGAATCGATCCGCACAGCGGGATCGGAGGGAAAACTGGTTACTCCGGCGCGGTCGGCCCGTCCCCCGGTTTCGGGAGGTCCTCCTCTCCAGGACGGATACGCGGCAGGCCAGGACGGAATAGCAGTATACCGGGGAATCGTCCCCTCCCCGTCCACGTGATCGCCTGCGGATCAACCGCCCGTCCCGGATCGGGATCCGTCTCCGATGGAGAGTTCGACAGAACTGCTGCGGCATTCTGGCATCTCCCCCTGCATGCGGATGAAAGGGGATGCCGGAAAATGTCCGCCTCTCCCGACGCTCGGAAGTGCGCGATTCGGGCATCGGGAAGAAACGGTTATACCCCCGGGAGATGCCCCCCGTCGGGTCCGTGGCCGTCGCGCGAGGCACCGGAACCCCCCATCCCGAGGGTCCCTGTGCGCAGGGGGGGACGGGAGAAGAGCGGCGGCAACCGATCTCCGCCCTCCTCGAAGGCGCGCGCCGCCCCGTCGAGCCGATGGGGGCCGTCAGATCCCATTCCCCCTCGGGCACGACGCCTTCTCTTCCCTTCCGGCATGGTGCCGCATCATCCCCGGTCGGCAGCGGAGATCGCCGGCTCCCTGCGAGTGCGGATCTTTCGGTTCTCCCGCCGGGCTTCCTGGACGGGACAGGGATTGTACGCCCGCATCAGGGTGAATACCGCCCCCTTTGCCCGTGAGATGCTCCACCGCACTCCCCGCAGGTTTCGGTCCATCGGATCTCGATCCATCCCTGCCCGATCCCTGACAGCCCGTTGACGACTTGGCGGTGCCCGTGCGGGGAATATCGATGGCATTCTGCACTCTCTATCTCCTGCGCCATCTGCCCGCCCGGGGCCGCATCCCGATCGCCGTGTCCATTCACAGGTCCCCGTCTGTATTCGAAACGGGAGAAAGCGCGGGTCGTTTCGCCCACCGCGAATGGGCCGTAGCCCTTCTGCCGCGGGAACAGAATTCTGCATTTCGAGGCGAACGCCCTGCGAGTACGTGCGCCATGCGCAGAGGCGCTCTGCTCCGAGATACCGCTCCCGGAGCAGTTCGAATGCCGCCAGGCAGCCCGCACATGCAGGACGCGAGACCGCCGCGGGGCAGAACCCTTAAACCCTCGGAGGGGGAACTCCCTGGCAGGGAGCATCATGGCAGATCCAACGGACGAGAGGGCGGAACCGCCGGGAGCCGAAGAGAGCGGGGGAGCGGACACGGTCGAAGTGCTGATCCCGTACCTCTTCCACCCCCAGCTCAACATCCGCTGGAGGACTGCGGAGGCGCTGGGAGACCTCCGCGATCCCCGGGCCGTGGAGCCGCTGATCGAGGTTCTCGACGATCCCTATGCGGACGTGCAGTGGAAGGCGGCGGAAGCCCTGGGGAAGATCGGCGATCCGCGCGCGGTCGCGCCGCTGATCGCCGCTCTGAAGGGCGGGAGCCACTGGCTCCGCAGGGGAGCGGCCTGGGCCCTGGGAAGGATTGGGGACGCACGCGCAGTCGGCCCCCTCGCGGAAGCCCTGCGGGACGGGAAGAGCGACGTGCGGAAGAACGCCGCCTGGGCCCTGGGAAGGATCGGGGACGAGCGGGGGCGGGACGCCCTGGAACGGGCGGAAGCCGATCCCGATCCCGCCGTGGTGATGGAGGCAAAGAAGGCCCTGGAGAAGATCGGCAGGGGGAGGTGACAACCTCCCAGGACAGCCACAGGCGGTGGAGGGCCGTCGGGAGAGCACCTCGACCGAGCCGAACCTCCCTCTCCCGCTGCTGGGGTATCCCCCGTCAGGCACCTCTTCTGCCCAGAAAGTAAAATCGTAGACCGTGCTCTGCCGCATCGCAATCCCCACCGCCCGGCGGAACCTCTGCCTGCCGCGGCCACCCGTATGGACGAACTTCCGGGGGAAGGCATCCAGCGCGGTCTCCGGCCGCTGCCCATCGCCGAAGGAGCCGATATCCGATGCAGCTGAGCGAATGGATCCTGCGCGCAGCCCTTCCGCGTCTCCTCAGGGGACGCCGGTGTCCTCCAGGATTCCGTACTCGATGGCGTTCAGGCGGCGGTTGAGATTGTCGCAGTGCGAACCCATCCAGTAGAGTTTCCGGCAGCGCCCGCACCAGAAGTACTCGAGATCGGGGCGGTCACGGGGTGCGTAGGGGGCCCCCTCCACCTCCGCGGCGGTCGCCGGGCGCAGCACCGTGTTGCAGAGGGAGCACCGCGTCAGGGAGAGTCTGGTGCGGATCAGCCCGAGCGCTGCCAGCTGGCGGACCTGCTCGATCGCGTCCGCGGAATCGAGCAGGACAGCCCGATCCCCACCTCTCCGCGCCAGCTCCCGGTCTCTCGTCAGCAGGATCCGCCCTTCTTCCCGCGCGAGGGCGAGGAGGAGCGTATCCTCCGTGCGGTTCCCCTCCTTCAGAGAGTTGGCGCTCCGGGTATCGTACCCCATGAACCGCAGGTATCGGGTGAGCGTCCCGAGCATCCGGTCGGTGAGAAACTTAACGGGGGGCGACATAGGGGATGTCCTCTCCGCAGGCGGTGCACCGTCCATCGTCCATGGCCAGGTAGCGAATCGAAAAACCGTTCCGCTCGACGACCTTCTCGCCGCAGACGGGGCAGTACGTATGCTCGTAAGGGTGCCCGGCCACGTTGCCGATGTATGGGTAATGCAGCCCCAGCTCGCGGGCACGATCGTAGATCTTCTCAAGCGTCTTCACCGGCGTGGCGAACCGGTCCGTCATCTTGTACTGCGGGTGGAACCGCGTGAAGTGCATCGGGGTATCCGGACCCAGGTTCTCGATCACCCAGCGGATCAGGCGTTCGGCCTCCTCGGGAGAGTCGTTCAGGCCGGGAATGACCAGGGTGACGGTCTCGACGTGCATCCCGAGCTCCTTTGCCAGCACGGTGGAGTCGAGGACCGGCTGGAGGTGCGCACCGCAGATCTTGCGGTAGAAGTCGTCGGAGAAGGACTTCAGATCCACGCGGTAGGCATCGAGCATGCTCGAGATCTCCCGCAGCCCCTCCTCGGTGATGTAGCCGTTCGTCACATAGACCGTGGCGAGACCCCGCTCCTTCGCCAGCGTGCCCATGTCCAGGGGATACTCGTGCCAGATCGCCGGTTCGTTGTACGTCCACGAGATGCTCCGGCACCCGTATTCCAGGGCCCGTGCCACGCCCTCCTCCGGGGCCAGGTCTCGCAGGATTCCGTCTGCGAGATTCGAGCGCGATATGCGCCAGTTCTGGCAGTGCTCGCAGCGGAAGTTGCATCCCACGGAACCCAGGGAGTAGGATAGGGTTCCGGGGAGGAAGTGGAAGAGCGGCTTCTTCTCGATAGGATCGACCGCCTCGGCGGAGATTCTGCCGTACGCCGCCGCGTAGAGGGTGCCGCCCCGGTTGATCCGTATCCCGCACACCCCATGCCTGCCCTCTCTGATCACGCAGCGGTGCGCACAGAGTGCGCAGGTGACGGCGTCTCCTTCCCCCTTATGGTACAGCCGGGCCTCGTGCATGGTCCTCCTCCCCGATAGCGTCCCCGATGGGGATCTGCATCCAATACACTCTGTAGTGTCCGTACTTTACGAAAAAAGTATCCTCCCCCGGTTGCCTCACAGGGGACGGAGAGCAGACGCGAACCCGGAGCGCCATCGCGTTCAGGAGAGCGGGGATGACGGCGGACGGAGTCCTGCTGTTGGACAGACCCAAACCAACTCCCTGCCAGGAACCGGCATACAGGAGGGGATCGGATGATATCGAGATTCCCGCTGCTGCATACGCGATCGCATCGCAACAATGGGGGGAGGGATCCGGAGGACCCCCAGCCAGCGCGATGGCCCGGATCCGGCAGTATGAATCCTGCAGATGTGCCTGTTCAGGGCATCCTGCCAGCCGCTTCACCGGTCCGGATCTCCCGTCCGTCCCCGGGGTTGGCACGACGCATCGTTCGCCGATGCAGGTATCCCGGGAAGAAGAAACGGCGCACCCGCGACGGTTCGGCACCTGCACAACGCCCGTTCCGTCGGGCCGGCACGCCTATCGTCTTCGTTCGTCCCGCCCTGGATGGGCGCCATCCTCACCGTCGTGCTCCAGCACCAGCGGCCCCCAGTAGCCGCACCTCTTGCAGCGGTATACCGAGCCAAGGTATCCCCCGGCGACCGCATAGATGTCCCGGCTCCGGCATACCGGACAGACGAGCGTCACCCGCACCTCACAATATCCTGCGGCATGCGCATCCCGGTAGGCGTGGAACTCCAACACATATAAGGAGAGGTGACAGAATGGTACACAGAAATGAAGAAGATCGTTCTCTCTCTCGGCGGATCGGTGCTCATCCCCTCCCTGGAATCCAACAACATCGAACGCTTCTGCGGGATCCTCAGGGATATCGCGGCAAGCCACCGCCTGTACGTGGTGGTCGGCGGGGGTGGCGAGGCCAGGCGCTACATCGGCGCCGCCAGCCGTCTGGGGCTGGATGACGCCAGCGCCGACGAGATCGGCATTCTGGTGACCCGCATCAACGCATACCTGCTGATCGGCGCGCTGGGAGACGCCGTGTACCCCCTCGTCCCGGAGGACTACAGGGAGGCAAAGGCCTTCGGCGAATCCGCGAAGATCGTGGTGATGGGCGGCGTGGCACCCGCCCAGACCACGGACGCGGTCTCCGCGGTCCTGGCAGAGTACATCGGGGCCGACGTCCTGATCAACGCCACATCGGTCGACGGCATCTACAGCGCGGATCCCCGCAAGAACGCCGAAGCCGTTCGGCACGCCCGTCTGACCCCCCGTGCGCTGCTGGAGATCATCCGCGAGGACCGGCTCACCGCGGGCTCCAACATCGTCTTCGATATCGTGGCCGCAAAGGTCGTCGAGCGGAGCGGCATCCCCCTCGTCGTCATCGACGGGCGGGACCCCGACAACCTCAGGAGAGCGGTGTTTGCAGGGGATTTTACGGGAACCGTGGTCAGCGATCGGGATCGGGCGCCCCTACCGCTCTAGAGAGGGCTGCAAAGTGTTAATACGCCCCCTTTCCAATATATAGCGGGCCCGAAGAGTGCGGGGCAGTAGGGTAGCCTGGTCCATCCTAGAGCGTTTGGGACGCTTTGACGGCGGTTCGAATCCGCCCTGCCCCATCATGGATCGGAGCACCGCCCTGCGCATACTCGACACCCTCATCGAAGAGTATCGCGACTCAGGCCAGCGCCAGCTGCGGTACCGGAATCCGTTCGAACTGCTCATTCTCACCATTCTTTCAGCCCAGACCACCGACCGCTCCGTGGAGAGCGTCCAGGAGGAGCTCTTCCGGCGCTATCCCACGCCGCAGGCGCTCGCCGGAGCCTCCCCGCACGATGTCGACGCCATCATCCGCGCCGTCGGGTTCCACCGCGTGAAAACGCGCTTCATCATCGAGACGGCGCGACGGATCGTGCAGGAGCACGGCGGCGAGGTCCCGCGCACCATGGAGGGGCTGACAGCCCTGCCCGGCGTCGGGCGGAAGACCGCGAATATCGTGCTCGCCCGCGCATTCGGCACCCCGGCCGGCATCGGCGTCGACACCCACGTGCGGAGGCTCTCCCGGCGCATCGGTCTATCCGACCACTCGGACCCGGTGAAGATCGAACGGGATCTGATGGCGCTCTACCCGCGGGAGGTCTGGGGGCGGATCAACTTCACCTTCATGCAGCACGGTCGGGCGGTCTGCACCGCACGGGCTCCGCGGCACGGGGCCTGCGTGATCCGGAACGACTGCCGCTGCTATCGCGAGGGTACATGCAATCGCGGCTTTATCCGAACAAGCGGAGGTAAAGAGTAGCAGCGATCCATCCCACCATTGCGGAAGTGGGAATAGTGATGATCCAGGCCATGACAATCTCCCGCACGATCCCCCACTTCACTGCAGAGTAGCCCCGTGTCGCGCCCACACCCATGATCGAACCGCTTATCGCATGGGTCGTGGATACCGGAACTCCAAAGGCCGTCACAAACGAGAGCACCACCCCGCCGGCAGTCTCTGCACAGAATCCCTGATACGGGCGAATGGAGGTTATTTTCTTCCCCATGGTCTCAATCACACTCCAGCCCCCGAGGAACGTCCCAAGAGATATTGCCGCGGCTGACACCACGATAACCCAGATGGGGACTGTAAAATCCGCGAGCAGCCCTCCCGCGACAAGCATGGCGGTGATGATACCCATTGCGTTCTGTGCATCGTTGGATCCGTGCCCGAAGGAGTAAAGCGAGGCTGAGAAGAGCTGGAGTCTGCGAAATATCGAGTTCAGCTGGGTCGGCGATCCGTTTCTGAACTGCCGTATTACTATCACTCCCATGAGGAAAGCGGCGATGAAGCCAAGGGTGGGGGATACGACCATGAAGATCACGATTGCCGAGAGACCGCTGATCTGCACGATATTTCCAAGAATGAGCAGGGGTATGATCAAGGCGAAACCAAAGAGTGCCCCTATGCCAGCATAGCTGGACCAGGTCTCCCCTCTCCATCGGGCTATGAGACCAAACACCAGCGCTCCTGCAAGAGCTCCCGCGACCCCGTAGGCGATCAAAACGGCAACGTAATCCAGAGAAGGCCACAGGACGGCACCCATGCCGTGATTGGCGATTGCAGCTCCCATAAGCCCGCCAATAAGTGCATGCGTTGCGGAGACGGGGATCCCGGATCGGGTGGTAATGAATACCCAGACGATGCCCCCCACGAGCCCCGCGAGGATGATGGCCGGCGTGATGATGGCGGGATCCACGATCCCCCGGCCGATGGTCTTGGCGATGGCGGTGGTAAAGAGGAGAGGGCCCACCAGGTTAAAGAAGGCAGCCAGCGCGACCGCACGCATCGGCGTCAGCACTTTCGTGGTCACAACCGTGGCGATGGCGTTAGCCGCGTCATTCATCCCATTGAAGAAGTTGAACAGGAGCGCCAGCACGATTCCGAGGATGATGACGGTCTCCATAGACATTACGTATGACGGATCACGATATCCGATAGGACGTTGGCGGCATCCTCGCACTTGTCCGTCGCCGCCTCCAGGTTCTCGTAAATATCCTTGAGCTTGATAATCATGACGGCGTTATCCGTCTTGAAGAGGTCCCGTATGGCATGGGAGAGCACCTCGTCGGCAAGGTTTTCCAGGCGGTTAATCTCGATGCACCGCTCTTCCACTCTCTTTGGATCTTTGAGGATGCGGATGCCGCGCACCGCTTCCAGGAGCTCCACGCTGGAGAGCTGTATCAGGCGGGCGAACTCCCGCATCGGCGTGTCGGTCTCGGTGATGCCGTAGCTGTACATCTGCTGCGCCGTCCCCTCGATATAGTCCAGCACATCGTCGAGCGCGGAGGCGAGGCGTGAGATCTCCTCCGGCTCCAGCGGCGTGATGAACGTGCGGTTCAGGTGCTCGTAGATCTCGTGGGTGATGATGTCCCCTCGGTGCTCGACCTCCTTCATCCGGTGGCACCTGTTCTTCACGTCGGTGTAGTTGTCGACGAGATCCAGCAGCAGGTCCGATGATTCCACCACCGCCTCTGCCAGCTTCTCGAAACTGTCGAAGAACTCCCTGTCCTGGGGGATGACCCACTCTTTGATGCCCACGGTTTCCCTGAGAAAAGTTTCATCCCCGGTGGTAAAAAACCACCTGTTTTCCTGCAGGCCCCGGGGATTCAACCCTGCGACTCTCCCCGCGGGCGTAGCGTGGCACGGCGTCCCTGCGCGCGTCTGTCATCGAGGGGGTGTGCCGCACCTGCACTGCAGGGCATATTCGCGGTCAATTGGCGCGCTCTCCGAGACGGGAGCGGATGTAGTCGAGATCTCCCTCTTCAGCCGGGATCTCGTAGAGAAAGGTCCCCAGGCAGACCTTGGTGAACGGCAGCAGGATCTTCTTCCGCTTCACCTGCACCCCCAGGAGCATGGGCGCCCTGAGGAGGAGGGAGATGTTTCGGAACTCGAACCCCGGCGTCACCTCGTAGTACTCCCGGCACCTCCTGCGCACGTATGCGTTCACCTGCTCCGGCGTCGCATCGGAGAGGACGATCCGTCCCCCGAGTTTGTTGACGCATCGATCCGCCATAGCCTTTCATCCAGGGCGCGGAGTCATAAACATTCCTGTGGCGCGAGAAGAACAGAACCGATGGACCGAGCGGGATTTGAACCCGCGGCCTCACGCATGCCAAGCGTGCGATCTACCCCTGAGCTATCGGCCCGGTTCAATATACTTGGACTCGATCCCTATTAAGGATTGGTCTTCTCGAACGGGGAGCTGCTGCGCGGTGCGAGGGATTCGTATCCCTCCCGCATACGGAATCCTCGATATCCACGCTTTCCCCCGAGGGCGGCACGGACCGTGGGGTTCCGTCATCCTGACCGTGCAGGCGGCCGCATGGCCCTTCCAGCACTGCTTCCGGGGCCCCCGGGAGATACCCGTCAGGACTGCAGGCGGCGGAGTCCGCCGTATACCCGTGCCTCCCGGACGACCTGCCGCCGACGGAGCGCGTCTGCGACTGCGGTTGCGGAGAGAGCCGTGAATGATGGCGCGAGCGGCGGGAGTGCGGTGCATGATTCTCCATCCGCCGCAGGACAGGAATTTATGCTCCCGGTGACAAGCTCATGTGAGCAGTCGAGCCCTCCGCTCCCGCGCCCGTCCGCGGCGGGAATCCGCCGGGATTTACGGGGGGGGAGAGGCGTATCGACCGGAGGAGTATGGAAATGCTCGGGATTATCGGTGGAACAAGCCTGCTCTATGCGGAGCTGCCCTCGCTCGCGCGGGAGGTCGTGCACACCCCCTTCGGCAGCGCAGAGGTGCTCTGCGGGGAGAGGATCGCCATTCTTCTGCGGCACCAGCGGGGTCTGCCGCCGCATCGGATCAACTACCGGGCAAACATCGCAGCTCTGGCCGTCTGCGGCGTGGACAGGCTGGTATCGATCGGATCCGCCGGCGCCCTGAAGACGGAGATCCCCGTCGGGTCCCTGCTGATCCCCGCCGATTATATCAGCCTCGCGGATATCCCCTCCATCCACGATCACGCCATCGAGCATGTCTGCCCGGAACTGGATCCGCTGCTCTCCCGTTCGCTGAAGGAGACCCTTCCCGAAGCCCGGCTGGGGGGCACCTACGTCCAGACCCGCGGGCCAAGGATCGAGACGAAGGCGGAAGTGCAGGTGCTCGCCCGCATCGCCGATGTCGTGGGCATGACGGTCGCCTCGGAGGCGACGGTGGCCCGGGAGCTCGGCATACCCTGCGCCGCGCTCTGCACCATCGACAACCTCGCCCATGGACTGGGGTGCGACGTGCTGACCTACGAGCACATCCTCGAGGTATCGCGGGCGCAGCGGGGGAGGACAGAAGCGGTTTTACGCCGCATCGTGGAGATGCTTGCATGAGCGAGGAACGTTCTGATATATTCGAGGCCCGCGGGTCCATCCTGCTCGAGCGGGTCAGCCTGGACGGTCGTACGGTGGATATCGCCATCGACGATTCGGGCACGATAGCCGGGATAGGAGAGGATCTCAGGCGGGAGTACGCACCGGAGTTCATCCTGGACGGGGAGGGCAACCTGATCTTCCCGGGATTCGTGAACACGCATACACACGCGGCGATGACCCTTCTGCGCGGCTACGCCGACGACCTGCCCCTGCACACCTGGCTCTCGGAGAAGATCTGGCCGCTCGAGGCGGGACTGACGGGCGAGGACGTCTACTGGGGCACGCGCCTGGCCTGCCTGGAGATGATCCGGAGCGGCACGATCGCATTCTCGGACATGTATTTCCATATGCCGGAGGCCGCCCGGGCCGTGACGGAGTGCGGCATGAAGGCGGTCCTCGCGTACGGTTTCATCGATCTGTTCGAGGCGGACAGGCGGGAGCGGGAGATCCGGGCAACGGAGGAGTTCGCCCGGAGGATCGAGACCCTACGGAACCCGAACATCCGGGCTGCCGTCGGGCCGCACGCGGTGTACACGGTGTCCCGTGAGGGTCTGGAGTGGCTGGCGGAGTTCGCTGCGGAGCGGGATCTCGGTATCCATGTGCACCTCTCGGAGACCGAGAAGGAGGTGCAGGACTCCCTGCGGACGTTCGGCGTGCGCCCGCCCCGCCGGCTGGACGACTGCGGGCTTCTCACGCCGCGGACCGTCGCCGCCCACTGCAACTGGGTCAGCCGCTCCGACTGCGCCCTCCTCGCCGCGCGCGGGGTCCACGTGGCGATGAACCCTGCCAGCAACATGAAACTGGCCGTGAACCGTGCCCCGCCCTACCCCTGGTTCAGGGAATTCGGCATCCCCGTAACGCTGGGAACCGACGGCGCCGCCTCCAACAACAGCCTGGATCTCATCCAGGAGATGAAGTTCGCCGCGCTCCTGC
>FWPV01008884.1_pt1 | contig 15947 bp, 17 predicted proteins | sample 2228371 | NCBI WGS metagenome assembly FWPV01 (sample SAMEA103939776, study PRJEB20133) | metagenome | reverse complement strand
AAATATTAAACTTGTAAACTTTGCATCCTACAATATTTCAAATAGGTGCATTCAAACTGCACAGTTATGGGTTGATGGTATTTTTGGGGTTTATCGGGGGGCTTTGGCTCGCAGTGAGACGCGGGAAAGCTGTAGGGATACCTCAAAATATTATCACCGACCTTACCGTCTGGATAATGATAAGTTCGCTCGTGGGGGCTCGTCTAACTTATGTGTTGTTCAACTTGAGCGAATTCAAAGGGCGGTGGTTGGATACTATAAGCCCGGTTCAGAGCGATGGCACAATAGGCATCGGTGGTCTTGTTATCTTGGGTGGGGTTGCAGTAGCGATACCGGTATCGGCATATTTTTTGAAAAAACATAAGATACCGTTTTTAAAGATGGCGGATGTGATGATGCCACCATTGGCTTTGGGTATCGCTATAGGAAGAATTGGGTGCTTTTTGAACGGCTGCTGTTTTGGGATACCCACCGATTTGCCTTGGGGGATAAAGTTTCCCAAATTCAGTCTGGCTGGCTCGGTTTATCCGGATGAATTCATTCACCCCACCCAAATATATGAGAGCCTTTATTCGCTGATTATAATGTTCATTTTATTGTGGCGAACCCATCAGCGTAGGTTTGAAGGGGAACTTATGTTTATTTTTTTAATTCTTTATGGTATCTTTCGGTTTTTCAATGAGATGTTGCGTCATTGTGAGAGTTCGATGCTCGTTTGGGGACCTAATGAGGGCGTGCATTTAACCGCCAGTATGCTCGCATCGCTGGTGATGGTAGCTATAGGGGTCTTTTATTGGGTTAAATTTATTAGTAAAACAAAAAAATTGTAAATAAAATAGAAATATAAGTGTTAAAGTGTCCGCTTCTCATAACCTTTGAGGGCATAGATGGTTCGGGTAAGTCGACCCAAGCCCAGCTGCTATATTTACACTTTAAGCATTTATCTTATAAGGTGGAGCTGTTTCGTGAGCCTGGCGGCACAAAATTAGGGGATTTAATCCGCTCACTTCTATTAAACGGAAAGAAATCCACTTTAGAATATGTTGATTTTGGTGAAATGGCAGAATTTTTGCTATTTTCAGCGGCGCGAGCCGAACTTGTGCGTCAGGTCATAGAACCAGCACTTAAAGGTGATACATTAGTCTTAATAGACCGGTTTACTGACTCGTCTATAGCCTATCAAGGGTATGGACGCGGTATGGATATTAATTTTATAACCAGTGTAAATCAAATAGTTACGAATAGTTTAAAACCCGATTTAACAATACTATTTGATATACCATCAAAGGATGCTTTGAGTCGCTTGAATAGAGACGCTGACCGAATGGAAGCCTCAGGCTTGCCTTTTTTAGAGAAGGTGCGAGAAGGCTATCTGGAAATAGCCCGCTTAGAGCCAATGCGCTTTCGTATAATTGATGCGTCCTTAGATATTCAAACGATACACCATAAAGTTATCGAGGCGGTAAAGCCGTTGATAGAATCAAATAAAGATTAATCAGACAATTCCGATTTTACTATGAATCAACCCGAGCGAAACTTTAGCATACTCGTATATTCACAATACTTGAATTCAAGTGGGTTGTTGGATTTAATTGGAAAAGAGGCTAAATATACTCTTTTCATTGCCGATACCATTGAAAACGCTAATGAGGTATTATTAAAGCAACCGTTGGATTTATTAGTATTGGACTGGGACGCCGCGGATTTCAGTAGTATGGATATGGTGGTCAAAGCCCGCAATTTTGACCCCGATATTTTGGTGATTTTAATTACAGATGATGCCCAGCGTGAAGATGTTAAACTCTGGAATTTGGGCATAGATGATTGCATAATAAAACCTCTCGGACCGAATGAATTTATCAAGCGAATAGACCGCGCTTTAAATTTAAGGCAACTTAAGTTGCGTTGTTTTGAATTAGCACATGAAAATAAACAGCTGTTTGAATTAGCAGTGACAGATAGTTTGACCAAATTGGTCAATCGTCGATATTTTAATGAACGTTTGGTGCAGGAATTTCAAAGAGTTAAGCGTTTTGGTGGATTATTGAGTTTATTACTTATTGATATAGACCATTTCAAGCGGGTGAATGATGAGTATGGTCATCTTGCTGGAGACCGTATTTTAATGGAAGTGGCTCGCTTAATACGAGAAGCGCTTCGCTCTATAGATTTAGCGGGACGGTATGGTGGAGAGGAGTTCATTATTTTATTACCCGAGACCCCTTTAAACGGTGCTTTAATTGTGGCGGAAAAGTTGAGATCTATAATTGATAAGCAGTCTTTTCGTGCTGTGGTGGGTGATAAATTACCTCAAGGAATTGAAATTCCCGACCATATAACGGTTAGCATTGGGATTGCAGGTATACCTCATAAGGATGTTCATCAGCCTGAAGATTTGGTTAATATGGCTGATACAGCCTTGTATATCGCTAAACAAAATGGGCGCAATCGCGTCGAACTATTTAATAATAAATGAATTGAAAAAATAGAATATGAAACAAGATTTGATTATAAATGCTGCGGGGCGTTTTGTTCCTCCTATTGTAAACGGACAGCCCCAAGTTCCATTTCAGGGTGTAGGTAAATATACCCCTAAAGGCAATCGTGCCGCGCCACCTATAGTGTCTTGTAAAGATTTTCCCTCTGATGGGGATAAGATTAAATCCGACCTAAAAACCGCACTAATGGAGTGCGGAATCAAAGACGGAATGACAGTTTCCACCCATCATCATTTTCGAGACGGGGATTTAGTCGCTAATCAGATTTTTGATGCGGCTGGGGAGTTAGGAGTTAAGAACTTACGGTGGTTTCCCTCTGCGGCATTTCCTTGTCATAAACCTATCATAAATCATTTGGAGTCGGGGGTAGTTCACCATATTGAGGGTTCGCTTAATGGTCCACTCGGCGAATACTGTTCACAGGGCAGGATGCGCGGAATGGGGGTGTTGCGTTCGCATGGTGGACGGTGGCAGGCAATTCAAGATGGTGAAGTTCATATAGATATTGCAGTCATTGCAGCTCCGACCGCTGACCCCTTCGGTAATGCTACCGGCGACCGGGGACCTTCCGCTTGTGGTGGATTAGGATTTGCTTTGGGGATTTCTATTTATGCTGATAAGGTCATCGTGGTAACCGATAATTTAGTGGATTTTCCTTGCGTTCCTTGGCAGATTCAAGGCAATTATGTGGATGCTGTGGTTGTTATGGACAAGATTGGCATTCCTGAGAAAATTGTTTCGGGCACCACTGAGATAACAAGGTCGCCGGACCGTTTGTTAATCGCTGAATTAACCGCTCGCTTTTGTGATGAAGCGGGCATAATCCGCGATGGTTTTTCCTTTCAAGCAGGCGCAGGTGGAATCGCACTTAGTTTTAGCATATTTTTGGGTGATATAATGCGCGAGCGAAAGATTAAAGCCCGCTTCGCTAGAGGAGGCTCAAATATGTATTTGGTTAAGATGTTAGAAGAGGGATTGATAGATTATATTTTGGATGGACAAACCTTTGACCTTGAAGGGGTGAGGTCGTTAAGAGAAAATCCGCGCCATATATCAACCTCACCATTTACTTCTTATAATTATCACGGTAAAGGGAATTTTGCCTCTATGGTTGATGTAGTAGTATTAGGAGCTACTGAAGTGGATGTGGATTTCAACGCCAATGTGGTAACCCATTCGGATGGGCGCTTGCTGCACGGCATCGGTGGTTGGCAAAACTGCTTGTTCGCAAAATGCACCATCCTACCGATACCATCATTTCGCGACCGTATACCAGTCATTGTTGACCGGGTTACGACTTTGTGTGGTCCCGGTGAACTCATCGATGTCATTGTTACCGAACGCGGAATAGCGATAAATCCTCGTAGAACTGACTTAATAAGCGCACTGAGAGGTTCTTCTCTCCCTATCAGGGATATTAAAGACCTTAAAGCCGAGGTTGAGGATATTTGTGGTGGAAAACCGGCACCGCCCGAATTCGGGGATAAGGTAGTTGCGGCTATAAAGTGGGTGGATGGGACTATTATAGACTGTGTTCGGGAAATTAAGATTTAAAGAATTTTATAATATATAGTTTCACTTAACTGACGGAGGATTTAAAGTAAAAACAACGATTTCCGGACTTGCCCCAATTCGCACAGGCGGTCCCCAAGTGCCAGCGCCGGTAGTAAGGTAAAAGTTCATTCCATCTATTTGACATAATCCTCTCTTAACACCGTAAACTAAATAGGTTATATAGTCAAAGGGCCATAACTGACCTCCATGGGTGTGGGCGCTGAGCATTAAATCCACTCCTGCTTTAGCGGCTTCCCGATACCTAAGAGGTGTATGATGTAAAAGAACTATCGGCAAATTAGGGTCAGCCTCTTTGATTATCTGCTTTACTGGTTTAATAACCCCTCTAAACTGCCTGGTGGCGGAAGCGTCGTCTAAACCGGCGATACTCAATTTCCCGGGGATGATTTTTGCTTCATTGCGTAGAACTTTTATACCCACATCTTGCATGAATACGAGTGAAGCATCCAGACCGTCGTAAAATTCATGGTTGCCCAACACCGCCCAAACACCATCAGGGGCTTTTAATTGCTTTAAAGGCTCGTCTGCCCATCTTAGTCGTCCCGCTGGTTCATCAATAATATCCCCTCCGATTAGTATTAAATCGGGCTCAGTTGAGTTAACTTTTTCAACTATCTTTTGTAAATGGTTTATTCCTACCAGACTCCCCAAATGCACATCAGCGAAATATGTTATCTTGTAGTTTTTATGTTCAGCGGGTAATTTATTCAAAACCAAATCGACCTTTCGCACCATGACATTGTGCGAAGCGATGTTTCCAAGTATCGTCAAACAAACGATTAAGATAGTCCCCATAATTAGGGTTATCCTACCCGCTCTGATGAGATTTGAGGATATTAGATTGGGAAACCATCCGGTTAACAGGTCAAATCCTTTAGCAATATCCACTAATAAACATAAGATGAAGGCATAGGTCATAATCGCAAACCAGATACTGCCCAGCCAAATTAACGGGGTGCCTAACCACTTTATAGAAACCAGATTCCGCCCTAAAAGATATGAAGACATCAAGGTTATCAGGACGATTTTTAGCGCCCAGTTCCAGCCGCCTGTGAGTGCGGCTCCAATTAAAATCCGGCGATATATGTAAAAATTAATGCCACCATATAATAGCAGCATTAAAGAAAAGAATATTATAAACGCTTTTAGATTGTGCAAATTACCTTCCTCCGATGTCCTCCATACCGATTATTTTGTTTAGTTCGTTGATAACCTCTATTTCATCAAGACCTGCGCGGTTTATCGCTTCCCTTAAAGTTCCCCATATAGGCGAACCGCACTGAATACATATAATCCCCTTTTTTGTCAGTATATCAACCGTTTGCGGGTATTTTTCTACTAAGTCCTCAATTTCAATATCTAATTCAATGTAATTATACGACATAAATTAAAATCCTAAAAAATTTTTGAACCTTCTTTTTTCGCCTTCGTTTAGGAAATTACGGCTCAAGAGTGGAATAGGAAATGCCAAACTGGATAACCAACCCAGCCACTCCATTCTCACCGAGCGACCGAGATGTATTATGATAAAACTTAATATCGTCCAACCTAAAAGTTTAATTATACGACCCCATTCATAACTTATTGGATACACCCGCTGAATATAGGTATATAACAAGATAGTCATCGAAGCCCAAGATATCACGGTCATCCAACCTGCTGCCCACATCCCAAAGTGTGGGATTAATACCCAGTTCCCCACGATATTCAACACTGCAGCGAACCCTGTGATAGTGGGCAGGATGTGGGTTTTTTTCTCTATATATACTCCAACCATAAAGACCGCGTAAACTCCGTTAAAAATATGCGCTAATAAAATAACCGGGAAAACCTCTAAACATTTCCAATAGTCAGGGGCTATAAGGTATCCAATCAAAGGTATATTCCACTTAGCAATTGATGATATCCAAGCGGAGAGTAGTAAAAAGAGCCATAGTGCAATGGCGGTATAATAGGTTAAAACCCTAGCGTAAATCGCTTTAGCATCTTCACGATGAGCAATTTGGAGGAAAAACGGTTGCCAAGCATAGCGAAAACCCATCGCTACCACTGAAAGAAACATACCTAACCTATACGCAGCGGAGAATAACCCATTTTCATACTCCCCCTTGATATGTCCCAATAGCCATCTGGAAAAGGTCTCTACTAAGGTAACAAATAAAAGATTAGGAACATTAGGTAGACCAAATTTAAGGCACTCGCGCAATATAGATAGATTTAGGTTAAATTTGAGTCGTTCATAAATAGTCGGGATACATAATATCATCCTTAATGATGAGGATATTAAATTGGCTTCAAAAATTCCCACCACTCCGCGCTTTAAACTGACTACGAACAAGACCGAGAGTGTAAATTGAACTATCGCAGTGGAGATATTAACATCGTCCGGGTTGATTTTCTCCCCGCATTACTATTAGTGGATAATTAGTCAGGATATCAAGGGCTAATATATAGGCGCAGAGCCGCAAAGTATAAGGTGCCCAATCTGGAAGAGCCGCCTTTACGGTCAGAAGTACTGCGGAAATTTCAGCGGCTTTTAAGGCAATAAAGGTAGTTATTAAGCAAGTAACCACCACCGAACCCCAAAATACCGTGCTGAAAATCAATCTTCGCTTCACCCCATCTTTTTCCAGAACATAATATCTTAAAAGAGCGATATCCAGACCCAGCACAATAACCGTCATTCCTATGGTGATCCCTATATAATATTGGGTATATATGGAATAGTATTCAGGAGACAGGTGATGGGTTAGGATTGGCAGGAGAAAAAAGCCTATGAGGCGGGTCAACATATTGCCCGCACCGTAGATTAAAGTCTGACTGGAAAGCCGTTTTATATCAGCGAACAATAATAAAACTCAAATGAAAATCCTAAAATTAGCATCCTTAAACTTATTTAGCCTTTATCCAATTAATGGCTTCATTCATCTTTAATCGTCGCTGTTCGCCAGTATATAAGCACTTAACGATAAACTCTGCTTTACTATATGGTTCTTTTTCATATGGTTTTAGAAGAGTAGAATCCTTTCGTAATTCCTCATCTAGTATCACTACGAATAAGGCTCCCCGTTTATTTGCCGATTCAAGCATCTTTCCAAGTTTATCTTCGCTTTTATAACTGCGTTCACAAGAGATTCCATTATTTCTTAAAGTATTAATTATCCATCCGCTAAAATTTGAGACCCACTTATCAGGATCCTTTTCAATAATTACGACCTCAACCGCATAAGTCTTACTTGTAGTATAATCCTCTTGTGAAAGAATTACATCCACAATTCGGTCAATGCCGAATGAAGCCCCAACTGCTGGTATCGGTTGGCGGGAAAATAAGCCTATTAGACCATCATACCGGCCACCTCCTCCCAGACTTCCGATATCTTTTCCCGTTGCTACTAATTCAAATATCGCACCGGTATAATAGGCTAAACCTCTCGCGAGTGTGAAATCTCTCTGGATGTTTCGGTCTATCAAATCTTCGTGCCATATAATTTTTCTCAAATTTGTAAAGTGTTGCGGTTCAAAATCATGGGCTAATTCTCGTTCAAAAAAAGATGATATTTCGTCCCAATTTTGTTCCTCATTGGTTTCTTCGCAAATATCCCAGAATTTATCCATCTTTTCGGTGCGTAGTGCGCGACTTTTCATCTCCTCTATAACCCCCACTTTTCCGACCTTATCGTATTTGTCCAAGGCGATGCAAAAATCTTCAAATTGATCCGGTCTATTGCCTAAAAGTGCCGACCACTGCTTAAGCACCCCGCGATGATTTACCTTCACAACTAAATTTAAATCTTTAAGTTCGAATGTTTTTTTTATAGCCTCCCCACCATCGTGCAGTAAAGAGATAATTTCAATGTCAGCCACCGGGCTATCGGTTCCTACGATATCCGCATCGCATTGGGTGAATTCCCTATACCTTCCGTGTTGCGGTCGTTCTGCTCGCCAGACTGGGCCTATTTGATAGCGCTTAAAGGGCATCGGCAGTTTGTCGCGATACATCGCCACCACTCGGGCTAACGGCACGGTTAAGTCGTAGCGTAACCCCAAGTCGCACAGTTCCAGTGCCGATGCCTCGCCTGTTTTAACCTTATTTAGGGCGCGCTCCAGTTCCTCCCCTCGCTTTAACACCCTAAAGGATAGGTTTTCGCCTTCCTCGCCGTATTTGCCGGACAAAATCTCCAGCCTCTCCATAGCGGGGGTTTCAAGCGGTTGATATCCGTAAAGTTCAAATACCTCCCGTAGCGTTTCTACCACCTTTTGGCGCACTTTCATCTGTTCGGGGAGGTAATCCCGCATCCCCCTCGGTAAAGCAGGGGTTATTTTTTTATTTTGTTCCGACATTATGATATAATATATCTATTAAGAATTAAATTCAAAATAGTAATTAACAGCCCAAGCGATTAAATCCGAACTTTCAAATCGCTTAAATAGGAATCAATCAGTTCTTCCTGAGTAAAAATAAAAACTCCCTGTGGGGTTCATCGACCTCTTTCGTCCATTCGTTTGTCCACCGCATAGAACTCATCACATTTTTTTTATAATCAATCTTTTGTATCTCAATGATTTGGGTATTTGCGCTGAAAACCTCAATTAAATCGTTAAATGGAACTCTCCCCCCGGAACTATATGAAAAAATAATATATTCGGATTTTGTATTCTTTATTAACTTCTCTATCGCTCTTAATGCGATGAACTGATGGTCTTTGCCTTTTCTAAAATCTTCAAAAGGCGAATAACTTATCTTATCCGAACTGTCCACTCTTCTATTAGTAGTGCCGAATAAGTCGGGTTTATCGTTGTTTATTATGGTAGTCCATATATGGTAGTATGCTTGATATCTCACCCTTGAGGGTGGCATTTTATCGTTGCAGGAGCCGTAAGGCGGGTCGTAGTAAGCCAGATCGGCTTCTATGTTGGGGGCTAAGGAAATGATGTCCTCTCGGTAAACCTGGTGTTCCTCTTCGGTGATAACCAGTTTTGGAACCTCTAATATCATAGTTTTGTAAGACCTGGTCGACCACTCCTTTAAATAAGACGAATAGTGCCCTACGGTGTTATCAACTTTATCCAACGCCAAGATTAAACTGGTGAGCAGGACCGACTTTTCAACCTCGTTTGACGATACTTTATCAATCTCAGGTCTAATCGCATCTAATTTCATCGCGTTATGGAGTTGCCAGGGCTTTTTAGGTCCTTTAAATCCGGGTTTGCCGCCATAATTTTCTGAAAACCAGCCATATACACCCGGCAAATTGTTCAAATGGTCAATTATTTTTTGATAATATTCTCGGTTGTTTTTATTCAACAGATAGCAAGTGGCGAAGGTTTTAGACCAAACTGCTATATCGTTGGTTATCACCTTGCAGTTCAATTTAGCGAAGGCTTGCGACACGCGGGTAGTTCCGCAAAATCCGTCAAACACCGCCTTAGGCGCTAATTTATGCGCCATTTTTAGTATATATGGGATTATCTTATCCTTAGAGCCGGTGTATTTAATCCCTTCGGTCTCGATATCTTCGAACTGCAAGTTGCATAACGATTTGTTTTTATCAGTCAAATGTTTATACTAATTTATTTAAATACTTATAAAATATAACTTTGCGGTATCTTATCAAGGAGAGGTGGTATAGATAAATTAATATTTGAGATTTCATTCGCTTGGGTGTTTTTAGGTTCGTTGCAAACTTTGTATCATCTAAAGAGTATAAGTTCCCGCTATTATAGGGAAAAAATGTCTTTATACTTCCAAGTTCACTCATCCTCTGTTTTTCCGGCAATGACCAACACTATTTCTCCTTTGGGGGTGGTGTTAGTGTAATGGGCGGTGAGTTCTGCCAATGTCCCGCGTTTTATTTCCTCATAAATCTTTGTCATTTCTCGACATAGGGAAACCTGGCGGTTCTCGCCTAAAAATGTGGTCAAATCTTGTAAAGTCTTAACTAGTCTGTGAGGTGCTTCATATAGCACTATTGTTCGGGTTTCTTGAGATAGTTCTCTAAGGCGTTTTTGGCGGTTTTTTTTAGGGGGGAGGAAGCCCTCGAACACAAATCGATGAATGGGCAGTCCAGAATATAGGAGTGCGGGTTCAATGGCTGATGGTCCTGGTAAAACTTCCAAAAGCAAGCCGGCGTCGATTACTGCTTTCACTGGGCGGTAGCCGGGGTCGGAAATACCCGGCATTCCGGCATCGGTTATTAAAGCGACTTTTTTACCCTCTTTTAGCCAACCTAAAATATTGTCAATTCGCTTTGCCTCAATTGCATCGTAAAAACTTATTGTTTTAGGGGCTATTCCGTAATGTTTGAATAGGATTTTAGAACGGCGGGTGTCTTCGGTTAGGATGATGTCGGCGTTTTTCAGGGTTTCGAGGGCTCGCAGGGTGATATCGCCTAAATTGCCTATGGGAGTGGGAACTATTGATAGTTTTCCTATGCCTTCAGGAGCGTTCTTTTTAGGTTTTCTTTTCATTTAAGCGGGAAAATTATAAAGATCAAAACATCCCACAAAGAATGGGAGATAATTACAGGCACAATGGATTTATAACGCCAGAACATCACCCCCCAGAAAACCCCGCACACGCCCGCGGCTAAAAGAAGCATTATATTAAATGACCATAGATGAACCAGAGCATAGATTGTAGAGGCTAATATAATTCCAAAGGTTGGACCGACTTTATCGCTTAAGCGGTGTTGAATAAATCCCCTCCAAAAAATCTCCTCACCCGGTCCTATTATAAGTAGAAGCAAAAAGCCTATCATCCAACGAGGGGCTTGTAAACGAACTCCGTATACATCCGAGACCTGCTCACTCGCAAAGCCAAATAGACTATCCAATACTAAATTGCCTAATAGAAAGATAGCATACAAGATTATAGCGGAAATAATCCCTATTATGATATAAATAGATTTGTATTTGAATAGTGTCCCGATGTTTTCACGGTTGAGAGTCAAACTTATAGTTATCAATATCCCCACCGCGCAGGTCATACCTAACCAGAAGTTAATCAACGATTTAGTCCAAGGGCTGAAGAGAATGAACCACATTCCTCCAGCGAGAAGGAGTGGGAGGATGATATTATATAGAGGGCGCGTAGGGTTCAAAGTTTGACCATAATGTCAAGTTTAAACTGACTTGTGGAGTGGAGGTGGTGAATACTTATTACATAGTTTATTAGAAAAATTTATCAAACACTAAAGAGGCGACTAATAATAGTCCGAATAATAGATGGTGTTGGGCGGTCTGGACATCAAGAGTCGCTATATCTTTTATCACCCCCGGCTGGCTTCGAAGCATCGTTTGGATGTTTTTAAGGGCGGGTAAAATTGATAAAAATACTAAAACTGACCACCAAGTAAGAATTTTTAGGAATATCATCGATAAAACCATTAAGAAGGCACCACCGACTAAAAAGAGATATTCTACCTTGGCAGCCTTATGTCCGATAAGTCCAGCAAAGGTGCGAACCTTGGCTTCGCCGTCGTGCTGGATGTCGCGGGTATTATTGGAATGCAAAATAGCCGCGGTGAGCATACCGACTGGTATGGAAGTCCATAAAGCAATCGAATCGTAGGTGCCGGTGAGAGCCAAATAAGTGCCGATAACCATAAGTGGTCCCATTAAAATGAACACTCCTAAGTCGCCTAAGGCGAAATATTTATAACCTAAAGGGCGGCCGGTGTAAAGGTAACCACCCAAAAGACCGATAATACCTAAAAGTAGCATCGGCACTCCGCGGAAATAGACTAACGATAATCCCAACACCACGGCGATGGCAAAGGCTATCCAGCCGCCTATTAGAATTTGTCTTGGGGTTAATAAGCCTTCAACAATGACCCGGCTTGAACCGAAGGTATAATCCTTATCAACACCTTTAATCCAATCAAAATAATCGCTTATGAGGTTAGTTGCGGCATGATATAACAAAGCACAAATGATGACAATGGGATAGAGCCCCCATTTGACGGGGTGTTCACAGTGTAAGGCTAAAGCGCCGCCTAACAATACCGGAACCACCGAAGCGGGGAAGGCGAACGCCCGCACAGCCTGCAACCAAATGCTGAACTGACTGCGCTTTATGGTTAAAGAATCAGCGGTCATTTTACTTTTTTTACCCTGCTTGTGAATCGTATTGAAGTATAAGTTCTTCCATCTTTTGCCAGGCTGGTTCAATTTCCATTGAAATAATGACCATATCGTGGTATTGCCCGGATGGGTCTTTGACCCAGTTTCTGAGAATAGCGGATACCACAAAGCCGAAATGGGCGAAGTGAGCAAACTGCCCCTTTTGGGGCGAGACCAGTTCGAGGGCGATGCGTTCGATATTAAGTCGGCTGGCGATGGAAAGCAGTTCGCGAACCATTAAAGTTCCTATGCCCAACCGTCGCAAAGTGTGGTCAACTACACCCCATAGATAAGCGATATGACGCGTCCATGAATGTTGGTCATTCGTTAAAGTCCAAAGTGTAACTATGCGGTCATCGATTAGACCTACTAACGGGATAACTCGGTTGAGGTGGGCGTTTTGCACCCAACTGCGCAGAATTTCAGGGTCGGAAGGGTCATCCCAAAAATAGATACGCTCGGCTGGGGGAAGTTGATGTATGAAATTTGTAACCCGTTTTTCGTCATCAGCGGTTAATATACGAATGACCAGCGAGCGACCGTCGCGCATTCGGACGGTTTTTGGATAATCGGATAAATTTAACATTTTTGTGATAAAGGTTTAAGTTTAAATGTTCTTTTAATTTTCTTCAATTGCTTTTAGGAATACATCCTCAAGGTTGTCGGCGTTAAATCGGTTATAAAGTTCACTTTTTGTTCCAATGGTTGCAATACGACCGTTATGTATTATCCCTATGCGGTCACATAGCCGTTCTGCTTCGCCCATATCGTGGGTGGATAAAATCACGCATTTGGATTGGGCTTGGGCGGAACGGATGAATTGAACAATATTTCGCGAGGCTAAGACATCAAGCCCTGCGGTCGGTTCGTCAAGTATCAAGACCGGCGGATTATGCACCACTGTGCGAGCGATGTTCACTTTCTGTCGTTGTCCAGTGGATAACTTTCCGCAACGACGATTCCAAAAATCACCCATATCCAACTGTTGACACAACTCGTTGGCACGCCCGGATGCGTTTTCAGTATCTATTCCGTATAATTTTGCAAAGTATTCGACCATCTCGCGAGCGGTTAATCTTCCGTATAACCCAGTGTCTCCGGATAGAAAACCTAACATCCGGCGAGCTCCATCGGGGTTGCTGACGATATCTTCACCCCCGATGGTTGCAGTTCCTGATGTCGGAGTTAAAATAGTCGCTAACATACGCAAAGTAGTGGTTTTCCCGGCACCATTTGGTCCTAATAACCCGAATATCTCTCCAGCATAAGCCTGAAAAGAAATCCCTTTAACCGCTTCAATAATACCCCTTTTCCTGTCTAAAAAATGTTTTGTCAGTTCAAGCGCTTGGACTAATACTTCACTCAAAGTTTGACCATAGATGATTTATAGCGATAATTTTGAAAATAGTTGGTTAGTAGGTTAAGCCGTTTTACGCTTCTCTTGAGTATAGATATAGTGTGGTTTGGCTTTGCCTTTGACAGTTTCGGAAGTGATGACAACTTCCTTTACCCCCACAAGTTCGGGCAGTTCAAACATAATATCGTTCATAACCGATTCTAAAACCGCCCGGAGGGCTCTTGCGCCGGTATCTCGTTTAAGTGCTTCGTTGACCAGTGCTTCAAGGGCTTCAGGTTCGAAATGTAGTTTTACCCCTTCCATCTCAAATAAGCGTTGATATTGCTTTATTAGTGCATTCTTGGGGTCGGTTAAAATAGAGCGAAGCGCTTCTTCTGAAAGCCTATCAAGAACCGCAACCACCGGCAAGCGACCTATGAGTTCGGGAATGATACCGTAGCGGAGGAGGTCTTCGGGTTGAACTTTGGAAATCAGGTCATAATAGCCCATCTTTCGCTTGCTACGAACCTCAGATTCAAACCCCATACCTTGTTTTCCTAGACGGTTTGAGATGATGGCATCGATACCCTCAAAGGCTCCGCCACAAATGAATAGGATATTGCGGGTATTTATGGATAAAAGCCTTTGTTCGGGGTGTTTACGACCTCCTTCAGGTGGTATTGAAGCAATAGTGCCCTCAAGTATCTTTAAAAGCGCTTGTTGAACACCCTCACCTGAGACATCGCGTGTGATAGAAGTCGAAGGGTCTTTACGGGCTATCTTATCTATTTCGTCAATATATACAATACCAATCTCTGCACGGGCTATATCTCCATCAGCGGCATGCAGTAAACGAACCAAAACATTTTCCACATCCTCCCCCACATAGCCCGCTTCGGTCAAGGTGGTAGCATCGGCGATAGCAAAAGGAACCTCAAGAAACTTAGCGAGTGTTTGAGCGATAAGGGTTTTACCAGTTCCAGTTGGACCAATTAGTAATATATTAGACTTATCTATTTCAACATAATCATCCAGCGTGGCGGTCGATATACGCTTGTAATGGTTATAAACCGCTACGGATATCTTCCGTTTAGCATCCTCTTGTCCTATCACATAATCGGATAAGCGGTTATAGATTTCTCGTGGTTTGGGGATTCCCTTTTTGATTACCCTTTTTTGCGCTACCGCTAATTTGATAATCTGGGACGCATTAGCCACGCAAATATCGCAAATAGCCACTTCGGCACCTTTGACTAACACCTTAGTTAACTCTATACTGCGTCCACAGAACGAACAAGTGATATTATCTCGTTCTAGGTTATTTTCACTATTTGACGACAATTATCTTTTGGTAAAATTTATATTGATTATCTAGCAAAATGCTTCACCCAACCGAAGTATTGGGTTAGAAAGGTGTTAATATCATATACGATGCGCGAATTAGATATATAAAACCAAAGTCCAGATATCTGAACTAAGTTATAGTAAATAATACACCCTACAAAGAAGCCCCCGATATATATCGCTGCAGCGCGATGGTAATACTTTACTCGTCCGATGCGCATCTCTTCCATAAAGTATCTTATTCTTTTATCGTTCATATCATCTTCGGTCAATATCAAGCCCATAATTGCCCACCATAGACATATCAAAAAACTGGGTATGAAGGTGAATATGCCGACATAATTGGGCCAACGGTAGTATATATACCCCGCAAGGCCCAGACCTAAGATAGCAAAGACATTAGTCCAGCGGCGGAAATTACGCAGATAGCGTGGTGGTCTAAATATGAATTTATTCCTAACCGCAGTAACCTCGACATTGGCTTTGGCTATATAGTCGATGATGGAGCCTGCAAAGGCAGCCATAAACAAAAATCTAATCCAATGTTTAGTTATATAGTCCAGGATAACCCCCTCAGCAAAGACCAATTCGAAAAAGGATATAACCCAGACCACCAACCAGAATACTATTGACCAGAAGATATAGCCTTTATCTTCGGCGAACCAGATGAGGAATTCTCGAACCTGTTCGCGGGTCGGCACCCTCTTTAAAACCGCACCGCAAGCCGGGCAGTGCTTCTCTTTTATGAAGTTATATGCGGATATGGAACCCTTGCAACTTGGGCATCGCATTGTTGCAACTCACTGATATAACTTTGGTTGTTTAATTAAAAATCCGTTTTTACGGAATACATCTTTATTATATAATAAACAAATTTAGCAATTGCAAGGGTATTTTTATTATTGTTATAAATTTAATTAATTTAAATGAAGCGATATGTTATTTGTATTTTCTCTTTCTCAAGTGGGTGGGTTTAATTAGGAATTTAAATCCATTAAATAGTTAACGCTATACTTTAGGTTTACCAGGACTGAACCGATCGTCAGCGATAGTAATTTTTTCGCTTCTATCAA
>FWPV01004847.1_pt1 | contig 15948 bp, 17 predicted proteins | sample 2228371 | NCBI WGS metagenome assembly FWPV01 (sample SAMEA103939776, study PRJEB20133) | metagenome | reverse complement strand
GCCCGGGCCTTCGCCAAGCGCCTGAATTCAGGACTGGCTATCATTGACAAACGCCGGGAGGCCACGGTGATCAAATCCATGGCCTTGATCGGCAACGTCTGGGGCAAAGAGGCCGTCATTCTGGACGACATGACCACCACCGGCGCCACCCTCGCCATGGCCGCAGAGATTCTGATGCGCCACGGGGCCAGGTCGGTGCATGCCTGCGTCACCCATGCCGTCATGGCCCGCAATGCGGTGAGCAATCTCAGAGGCTCTTTGCTGCAAACCCTGGCGGTGACCGATACCATTCCCCTTAATCCGGAGGCGGCGGCGCTTCCCAATATTCGCGTCCTGTCCGTGGCCCCGCTCCTGGGAGAGGCCATCCGCCGCATCCATAACCGTGATTCGGTCAGCTCATTATTTGTCTGACGGTTTTTTGGTTTTTGGTTTTTCGGGTCCGGCCTGAGCAGTTTTCTGCCAAAAACCAAGGACCGGAAACGGAAAGACCAATAAGCCATGAAGCTCATTGTGGGTTTGGGAAATCCCGGTCCGGAGTATGCCCGGACCCGCCACAATCTGGGGTATATGGTGGTGGCGGCCTTGGCCCAGAACTGGCGCGTTTCCCTCAAAAACCATAAGATGGACGCACTCTGGGGCCGGGGACGGGTGGACGGCGAACCCGTGATCCTGGCCCAGCCCACCACCTTCATGAATCTGAGCGGCCGGGCGGTGGCCAGGCTGTTGCATTATTGGAAACTCCTGCCTGCAAATCTCATCGTGATCCACGATGACCTGGACATCCCCTTCGGCCGCCTCAAGCTGGTGTTGGGCGGCGGCGCCGGCGGCCATAAAGGCGTGCTTTCCATCATGAACGCCTTGGACACCGCACAGTTTTACCGGGTGAAGCTGGGAATCGGCCGGCCGCCTGTCGGGATGGCTCCGGAAGAATACGTCCTTAAGCCCTTCAGCCGGGAAGAACTGCAGGAAGCGGCGGCCTTGGTGGAAAAGGCCGCCCAGGCGGTGCAGGTTCTGGTAGCCGAAGGTCTGGCCGCGGCGCAAAACCGCTTTCACGGCGCTTAGTTGCGCCGCTGGCTTCCAGAATTTCCGCAATATCCGTAAACCGGAACCAAAAGCTGTACTATCTCATGCGCCTCCTTTTCATTTCCCCCAACCGGCTGCACCTTGTGGCTCCGCCCCTGCCCTTGGGGTTGGCCGGGGTGGTGGCGGACGCCGGTCTGGAGCACGAAGTAAGGGTGGTGGACTTTATGTTTGCCCCGGACCCCGAAGCTGAGCTGCGGCAAGCGGTGGCGGATTTCCGCCCCCACTTGGTCTGCATTTCTCTCAGAAATATCGACAACCAGGACAGCCGCCACTCAGAGGCCTATTTTCCGGAAGTCAGAGAGCTGATCCGGGTCCTCCGGGAATTTACCGAGGTCCCGGTGATGGTGGGCGGCAGCGGTTTCAGTATCATGCCCCGGCCGTTTATGGACTACCTGGGTGCAGACTTTGGCCTGGTGGGGGAAGGTGAAGTGCAACTGCGGGCTTTTCTGCGGAACTGGCCGGCCCGAAGGTGGGAAGCCTGCCCGGGCCTGGTCTGGAGGGACTCCGGCTCCTGGCATTGCAACCCGCCGGTGCTGGTGGAAAGACTGGAAACCCTGCCTCCGCCGGCCCTGGAACATTTCACCCCGCGCCTCTACCATGAAGCCACCGGCACTGCCAAGCTTCCGGGCATGATCCCGGTGCAGAGCCGCCGGGGCTGCCCCATGAAATGTATTTATTGCACCACTCCGGTCCTGGAGGGCCGGAAGGTGCGGGCCTGGCTGCCGGAGACGGTGGCCTCCTGGCTGGCGGCCTGGCACGAGAAATGGGGCTTGACCAGGTTTTATTTTGTGGATAGTATATTCAACCACCCACGGGATTATGCCCGCCATCTATGTCAGGCCATCAGGGCCCTGAACCTCCCCCTGGAATGGGCCTGCATCATCAACCCGGCCTTTCCGGACCGGGAGCTTTTCCACCTGATCCGGCAGGCCGGAGGCACCAGGGTGCAGGTGGGCAACGAAAGCGGCTCCGAGCTGGTCCTGCGCCGTCTGGGAAAAGGCTTCGGCCGGGAACAGGTGGAAGAAACCCTGAAGCTTCTGGCGGAAGCAGGACTCCCCTTTACCTGCTTTCTCCTGCTGGGGGGCCCGGGGGAGACGCCCGAAACCGTCCGAGAGAGTGTGGCGCTTTTGGAGGCCCACCAACCGTTGTTGGTGAACCTGACCGTGGGGGTGCGTATCTATCCGGGCCTGCCCCTGCAGGAAATTGCGGTGTCGGAAGGACTTGTGCAGCGGGATGACCCTCTGTTGTGGCCCAAATTTTATCTGTCCCCTGCAGTGCGGGACTGGATCTGGGACTATCTTGAAGAAGTGACGGCCCGGAATCCGCGATGGATTTTTTAAATGAGATGAAGGAGGGTGGATTATGGCCCCCAGAAACGACGATGAGGAGCGGGAACGTCCCAGTTGGCGGGAGATTGATGCGCGGCGGGACCGGGCGGGGGGCCGCGCGGCTCCCAGAGAGCGGCGTCTGCCCAAGAAGCAGGCGGAGTGGGTGCGCAAAATGGCCCTGCGGCAGGCCGAGGCCCTTTTTAAAGGCAAGCGGGGGAAACCGGAGTACCAGGCGGCCCTGAAGGAGCTGGAGGCCGCCCACGGCACCAAAAAATTCGCCGCAGTCACCAGGAAATTTCTCAAGGAATACGGCCTCCCGGAAGAATGGGGGGCCCTCAATATGCTTCTGGACTTTCCTGACCCCCAGGTGGTCACCGAGGTGCTCCACGCCATGGAGGCTCAGGCCCGGTCCCGCAGCCTGGTGGAACAGCAAGGCTTTAAAGGCAGACTGCAAGTCCTGGCGCTGACCAGCATCCACGCCGATGTGCGTCAGGAAGCGGAGGAAATCCTGGCAAGTTTATCATAATAAAATATTTTATTTATTTTTATAATTTAGTTGACAATTTATATTAAATAGCCTTAGAATCCTCCCCAAGGAATCCCCGCCTTTGCAACCCCCCCCTATTGAGCCAGTCTTCTGATTTTTCACCAAGGGGGGTTTCCTTAGGCGTTGAAACACAAGGAGGTGCCATGAGCCGAGGTGGGGCAGAGAAGGAGAGGCCTCGCACCTTGGCCCGGTCTGGCCGCGAGGCCTTGGACTCTCCTTATCTGAACCGCATCCTCACCACGGACCCCGGGCTGAAGCGCCTTCTGGCCAGCCTTCCTGTGTATGCCGGAGCCGACCTGCCGGTGCTTATCCTGGGAGAGCCCGGCACCGGCAAAGAGCTGGTGGCGGAAGCCCTGTGGGCCCTGAGTGCCCGGGCCGGGCAACCCTTCATTCGCCTCAACTGCGCCAATCTCCGGGCAGAGCTGGCCGGCAGCGAGCTCTTCGGCCACCTCAAGGGCGCGTTCACCGGCGCGGAGAAAACCCGGCCGGGCAGATTCCAGGCGGCCCACCGGGGCACCCTGTTTCTGGATGAAGTGGGGGACCTGCCTCTGGAGGTGCAGCCCCGGCTGCTGCGGGCCCTGGAACAGGGCGAAATCGAGCCCGTGGGCGGTGACCGGCCGGTTAAGGTGGACGTACGCCTGGTGGCTGCCACCAACCAGAACCTGCCCCGGCTCATCGCCCAGGGGAAGTTCCGCCAGGACGTCTATGACCGGCTGGCCGTGCTGGTTATTGAGTTGCCGCCTCTTAGGAAACGGGGCGACGACGTGCTGTTTCTGGCCAGACTCTTTTTACAGCAGGAGGCTGCCCGATACCAACGTCGGGTAAGAGACTTTTCCGAGGCGGCTCAGCGCCGTCTCCAGGAGTATCATTGGCCCGGAAACATCCGGGAATTGCGGAATGTCGTCACCCGGGCGGTGCTCTTCAGCCAAAGGCCTCTCATCCAGGAATCGGACCTTTTCTTTGCGCCGGCCAGACCTGAAGTTTTCAGCCCCGCCGCAAATCCCGCCGATGCCATCGTCCGTCCCCGCCGGGAGGAACTGCTGGAGCTTCTATGGCAGGAAAGGGGCAACATCTCGGCCCTGGCCCGGCGCCTCAAGGTCTGCCCCCGCACCATCTATCGCTGGCTGAAAGGATACGGGGTTGATTTGAAGAAAGCCCGCCTGCAAGTCAGACCAATGAGGGAAAATTTACCGGGCAGATTGTGAGCGGGATATGGCATGCTCTAAAAACTGCCGCGGCGGGCTTTGGTCTGAAGTTCTCAGAAAACGGAGAATTAGGTGCCCCCGAAAGCCAAGGCTCCCGATAATTCCCCAAAACCTGTCCTCGTTTATCCCAGTGGGCAGGTTTTTCCTTCAAGGCGTTTCTCGGATTTTAACCGCAGGCTGAAAACCCGTCTAAAGCACGGCCTTCACCGCGCTCCGGGCCAGCTCCACAATGAAGTTGGGAAAGACCCCGAAGGCGATGATGCTGACGCACAGGCCGTAGTTCAGAAGCCGGGTGGGCCAGGAAAGGCGGATGGGCGGCAAGCCTTCCCCCGGCACGAAATAAGCGGCATAGACCACCTTCAGATAGTAGTAAAGGGAGATGGTGCCGTTTACCGCGCCGATGAGCACCAGCAGGAAATAGCCCTGGTTCATGGCCGAAGTGAACAGGAGCAGCTTGCCCGTGAAACCTATGGAAGGCGGCACCCCGGCCAGGGCGAAGATGCCCAGAATGAGACTCATGGAGAGGAGGGGGCTGCGGTGGTAAAGGCCAGCCAGTTCGGCGATCTTCAGATCCCGGCCGTCCCTGGCCACTTCATTCAGCACCATGAATACAGTGAAGTTCATGATGAGATAAGCCAAGGCATAATACACCGCGCTGGCGTAGCCGGCTTCGTTGAAGGCCAGGACACCCATGAGGACATAGCCGGCGTGGGCAATGGAGGAATAGGCCAGCATCCGTTTGAAGTCCTTCTGGATGATGGCCACCAGGTTCCCCAGGGTCATGGAAATTATGGAAAGGATGACCAGGGCCTGGGCGAAGTCGTAGCCGGCGCTGGCTCCCAGAGCCGCAATCCGCAGCACCAGGGCCACGGCCGCCGCCTTGGAGGCGGTGGCGATGAATGTGACCACCTGGTTGGCGCCGCCCTGATAGACATCCGGGGCCCAAAAGTGGAAGGGGAAGACCGAGAGCTTGAAAAAGAAACCGGCCAAGGCCAGAAGCACACCCACCAGGCCGATGGGGCTGGCCATCAACTGGGGCATCTTGGGAAGGATGTCCGCCAGATAGGTGGAATGGGTGGCGCCGAAGATGTAGCTCAGGCCGAAGAGCATAAAGCCGCTGGACACCGCGCCGATGAAGAGGTATTTGATGCCGGCCTCCACGTCAATGTCGTCGCCTTTACGCAGCGGCACCAGAATGTAAAGGGAATAAGAGGAAAGTTCCAGGGAGACGTAAATGGTCAGAAGCTCCACGGAGCTGACCAGCATCATCATGCCCAGGGTACAGGTGGTGAGGAACAGGTAAAATTCGGCGTGCAGGCGCTCCTCGATGGCAGGCAGGTTCCGGGAAATCATGAACACCAGAAAGAGCCCCAGGGCCAAGGCGGCCTTGAAGATCTGGCTGAACAGATCCACCCGGTAGGCCTTGAAGAAAAGGTCGCCTTTCTGAAACAGGCAGGCCAAGGCCACCAAAACGCCCACGCCGGCCAGGACTGTGGCTACGGTGTGGTCGGTCTGGACTTTGGGGGTGCGCCTCAGAGTAAACAAAAACAGCACCAGGGCCAGGAAGAGGTAGTATAGTTCCGGTCCGAAAAGCAGCATGGTCATACCTTACATTCCCTGGATAAACGGGACGATGGAAGTTTTGATCAAACCCACCATCACCTGGGGGAAGAGCCCGAAGAAGATGAGGAACCCGATGAGAATCATTCGGGGCAACCCCAGGAACGGGCTCACGTCCTCAAAGTGGGCGAACTTGGGATTGGGTTCGTTGAAAAAGGTATTCTGCACCACCCGGAGGGCGAAGAGCGCTCCGATAACCAAAGAGGCGATGGCAAAGAGGCCGCGAATGGGGAAGACTTTGACTGCGGCAATCAAGACCAGCAGTTCTGCCCAGAAGCTGGCCATGCCCGGCACCCCCGCGCCGCACAGGGCTGCGGTTATAAAGAAGGCCGAAGCCACGGGCATGATTTTGCTGAAGCCCCCCAGTTCGTGGATTTCCCGGGTATGGGTGCGGTCATAGATGAAGCCCACTGCGGAGAAGAAGAGGGCGGTCATGACCCCGTGGGCGAACATCTGGAACACCGCGCCGTTCAGGCCGTCCAGGGTGCCGGTGGCCAACCCCAGGCCCACGATGCCCATGTGGGACACAGAAGAATAGCCGATGACGTATTTCAGGTCAGTCTGGGCCAGACCCACGAAGACGCCGTAAACAATGCCGGTGGCGGCCAGGAGGGCCATGAGATGGGCCCAGTACTGAAAGCCCTGAGGGCAGAGGTACATAGCCACCCGGAGAATGGCAAAGGAGCCCAGCTTCATGAGCACACCGGCGTGGAGCATGGACACGGCCGTGGGCGCGGCCACGTGGCCTACGGGAGACCATGTGTGGAACGGCCACACACCCGCGAGGACCCCGAAACCCAGGTACATGAGCACGAAGGTCAGCTTCTGGATCCAGGGGGAGAACTGCACGGCGTGCAAGCGGACCATGTCGAAGGTGTAAAGCCCGGAGCTGGAGTAAAGGAGCAGGATGCCCGGGATGATGAGGCCGCTGCCCGCCATGAGGTAAAGGGTGAGCTTCATGGCGGCATAGATCTTCCGGGTGGAGCCCCAGACGAGGATAAGCACATACATGGGCACCACGGCAATCTCATAGAACAGGAAGAAGAAAAACATGTCGTACGACATGAAAACGCCGAAGACCCCGGTGACCAGTGCCAACTGAAAGATGAAGTATTCCTTCACCCGCTCCTGCAGTTCCCACATGGTGAGCACGCCGGTGAAAATGACGATGCCGGTGAGGAGCAAAAGGGGCGCGTTCATGCCCTCCACGCCTACGAAGTAGGTGATGCCGAAGGCCTTCACCCACTCGTATTTTTCCACAAACTGGAGGCCCCCCAGGGTCTTGTCATAGGCCACAAAGGTGAAGATGGACAGGGCAAAGCTGATGCCTGCAGCCACCAGGGACACCATGCGGATGGCCAGCCCCCACTCCTCTTTCAGGAACAGGAGGATGGTGAGGCCCACCACCGGGGACAACAACATGCACGTGAGATAAGGAAAGCTTGCCAGATGCTCGGTCATATCAGCGACCCATTAGGAGATAAATCCCGACGCCTGCCAGGACTAAGACCATGAACAGCAGGTTGAGCTGGAGAAAGGCGGTCTGGATAAAGGACAGAAGCCTCCCGCTGCCGATAGTGCCCAGGGCCACGGCATCCACGCCGCCGTCCACCACCCGCCGGTCGTTGTAAGTGAAAAACCTGGAAAAGATGCCGTAGATTACCGCATTCAGGAACCAGCGCCAGAAGTGGTCCATGTACCATTTCTGGATGAAAAAGTTCTCAATCATGGGGAACTTGCTCAGAAAGCCGGTCCAGTTGGCAGCGGCCCGGCCCCAGTCGAGCCAGGCCATGCCGATGCCGCCCAGGGCGCAGCCCACGGCCAGCACCAGAAGAAGATAGTTCATCTCATGGGGGTGGGATTCCCCCAGGAGGAACTTTTCAATGGGGGTCTGCAAAAAGCCCAGCACGCAGGTAAAAATGGCCAGGACGATGAGAGGGAAAGACATGACCCAGGGGACGCCATGGTGCTCCTCATGGCCGTGGCCATGGGAGCCGTGGGCCTCATCCTCTTCATGGCCATGGGAGCTGTGCCCGTGGCCGTGGCCGGCCACCATTTCTCTGACGTAGTAAGTCTTCCAGGCGGGATGATCATCCGGCCGCGGAAACAGGAGCACAAAGATCACCCGGAAAGTGTAATAGGCCGTGAGGAAAGCGCCAAAAAGCCCCAGCCCCACCCAGAGCTTGTTGTCCAGATGCCACAATTGGGCCAGAACCAGTTCCTTGCTGAAGAACCCGGCGAAGGGGAAGATGCCGGCCAAGGCCAGGGCGGCGATGGTGACGGTGACCATGGGAATCATAAGCTTGCGGCCGCCGTCTTTGCTCATGACAAAGAAATCGTTGGTGCCGAAGTGGTGGATGAACACCCCGGCGCACAAGAAGAGGAGGGCCTTGAAGGCCGCATGGGTGGTCAGGTGATAGTAACCGGCGAACAGGGTGCCGTGCGCCAGGCCGGCGGCGGCCAGACCCATGGCCATAAAGCCCAGCTGGCTGATGGTGGATTAAGCCCAGACCTGCTTGATGTCCCGGGCCACCATGCCGATGGTGGAGGAAAGAATCAGGGTGATGGTGGAGATGGCCAAGGCCACGGTCATGGCGGTGGGAGACGCCGCAAAGAAGGGAAACAGGCGGGTCATCAGATATACGCCGGCGGCCACCATGGTGGCGGAGTGGAGCAGGGCGGACACCGGCGTGGGGCCTTCCATGGCGTCCGGCAGCCACACGTGGATGGGGAATTGCGCCGATTTGCCGCAAACCCCGCAGAAAATCAGAAGGGCGCACAGGGTAATCTGGGCTTCTGTGAGCTTCCGGGTGAGTCCGATGTTGTTGATGTCAGCGATGCCCAGCCCGAACAGGTTCAGGTCCCTCATGAAAAAGAGGAGAAAGACCAGTCCCATGTAAAACCCGATGTCGCCGAACCGGGTGACGACAAAGGCCTTCTTGCCGGCCTCCGAGGCGGAAAACTTTTCATACCAGAAGCCGATCAGGAGATACGAGGCCAGACCCACCAGCTCCCAGGAGATGAAAAGCTGCACCATGCCGCTGGCGGAAACCAGGCTCAGCATGGACATCCCAAAAAGAGAGAGATCCGCGTAATAGCGGGCAAAACCGGGGTCCCCCTCCATGTAGCCGATGGAGTATATCTGGATGAGCCAACTGATGGTGGCCACGAGCACCAGCATAAGCAGGCTGACAGGATCGATATGAAAGCCGAAGGGCACGATGACCGCGTCCGACACCATCCAGCTGACCTGCGTGATGATGGGTTTGGCCAAAGTGGCGTCCTTCACGGTGAAAAACAGATACCAGGCCAAAATGAGGGGGATGGTGGAGCAGGTCAGGGAGATGCCCAGGGACAACTTGTCCCGCCTCCAGGTGAAAATCATGATGGTTCCGAAGGCCAAGGCCGGCAACCCCACAATGGCCAGACAGGTAAGAAAAAGAGGATCAACTGAACCGATGAAACCCATGCTTACCCTCTGAGTTCAGTGGCTTGTTCCACATTGATGGCTTTGAGTTTCCGGTACACGGCGATGATAATGCTCAGACCGATGGCAGCTTCGGCCGCGGCCACGGCCATGATGAACAGGGCGATGATTTGACCCACAGCGGGATGGGGCGCCAGGAAGCGGTTAAAGGCCATGAAGTTGAGCATGGCCGCGTTCAGAATGAGCTCTACCGAAATGAGCACCGCGATGAGATTGCGCCGGGCCAGCACGCCGTAAAGGCCGATGGCGAAAAGAATCAGGGCCAGATACAAATAGGTCTCAAGTTGGTTGAATACCAGCATAAAGGACCTCTGCAATCAGGAACGGCCGCGGCCGCCCCGGGCGTTGACGATGGCGCCCAGCATGGCCACCAGCAGAAGCAGCGACACCAGCTCAAAGATCAGGACATAATTGGTGAGCAGATAGTGGCCGATGGTGGCGATGGACCAGTCGGGGCTGCGTTCCGCGGCAGGCACCCATCGGGTTTTTTTGGTCAAAATGGCCAAAAAGGCAAACACCGCGCCTGCCCCCAGCACCGCTCCCTGGATTTTCAGGGGATTGCGGGGCGGCGCCGGGAGGTACAGGGGCTGGGAGAGCATAATGGCAAAGCAGATGGCGATGCAGATGGCGCCCACATAAATGAGAATCTCCATCAGTGCCACAAAGGGGCTGTTCAGATAGAGAAAGAGTCCGGCCACTCCGATCAGGGACAGGGCCAGCCCCAGGACATTGTGGAAGATATTGCGGGCCGCCACGGCGATGAGCGCCCCCACCACAGTGAAGGCCACCGCCAGCAGAAAGCCTAAAATGGCAATACCCTGTGGGGTGAACGGAAAAAGCAGGGCTTTCATTCCTCTTTAACCTCCGCTGCCGGAGCTTCTTCCTTGGGAGCCGGTTCTTTGGGTGCTTCCTTTTGAGAAGCTTCTTCGGGCTCTTTTGGGGCAGCCTCTTCCTTGGGAGCTTCCTTTTTCTCAGGAGCCTTTTTGGGAGCCTTGGCCGCCGGCTTCTCTTTGGGCTCGGCTTTTTCCGCTTCCGCCGCCTCTTCTTCAGGCACAGGCTCAGGAATAGGAGTGGGCGGGTATCCCAGCAGGCGCTGCTGCTGCTGGAGTCGGGCCAGGAGATCCACCTCGCACGACTCCCGGGTATATCCTGCCATGCGGTATTCGTCGGACCACTTCAAGGCATCGGTGGGACAGGATTCAAGGCACAGGCCGCAAAGAGAGCAGTATTGATATTGAATATAGTGCTTGGTGGGGAGCTTCTTTTTGCCCACTTTGATGCCTTCCACGGTGATGAGCTGGGAAGGGCAGATGCGGGCGCACATCTCGCAGGCGATGCAACGGTGAGTCTTGGTCTCCGGGTCTATGACAAGTTCGATATGCCCCCGGTAGCTGGGCGACATAGCAAGCTTTTCCCGGGGGTACTGGACAGTAACCACGGGCCTGACAAAATAGCGGATGGTGACCGACATGCCCGCAAGAAGGCTGTAAAAGCCGTCCCAGATATTTTTGAAGTAACCGATCATTGCTCCAGAACCTTTACTTTAAGCATCCGGACTCAAAAAAGTTTCATCAAAAAGGCGGTGAGCAGGAGATTCGCAAAAGCCAATGGTATCAGGATCTTCCAGGCGAAGGTGATCAACTGGTCAAACCGCACCCGGGGGAAGGTCCAGCGGAACCACATGATCAGGAAAATCATGGCGTAGACTTTGATAAGAAACCAGGCCCAGCCGGGCAGAAACGGCCCCCGCCAGCCGCCCAGGAAAAATATGGTGGCCAGCGCCGAGACAATGAACATATTGGTGTATTCCGCCAGGAAGAACAGGGCAAAGCGCATGCCGCTGTATTCGGTGTGGAACCCGGCCACCAGTTCGGATTCGGCCTCCGGCAGGTCAAAGGGGGCCCGGTTGGTCTCCGCGGTGGCACACGTGATGTAGAGAATGAAGGCCACCGGCTGGATCAGGATGAACCAGTATCTTTCCTGGGCCTTGACGATATCCACCAGGCTGAAGGAGCCCACCATGATGACCACGCTCATCACCGTGATGAGCAGAGGGATTTCATAGGCCACGTTCTGGGCCACGGACCGGATGGCGCCGAAGACCGAGTACTTGTTGTTGCTGGACCACCCGGCCATGAGGATGGCCAGCACCGTCAGGGCGGCAAAGGACAGGATCAGGAGCACGCCCACATTCATGTCCCGGATGATGAGGTTGGGGGAGAAAGGGATCACCAGGAAGGAGACCAGCACCGGCAGGAAAACGACAATGGGGGCCAGCAAATACACGGGCCTGTCCACCTCCTCCGGGGTGATGAGCTCTTTTCCCAGGAGCTTCAGGGCGTCCGCGATGGTCTGAATGGAGCCGTGCCAGCCCACCTCCATGGGGCCGAGCCGGAGCTGCATGTGCGCCGCCACTTTGCGCTCCATCCAAATAAGAAAGAGGGCATTCACCGACACCAGGGCGATGACGCCGACGAGGCCCACAATCATCCGAAACAGGTCGCTGCCGAAGATAGTCGCTGCCGTTTCCATAATGAGTTTTCAGTTTTCCGTTTGAGTTTCGAGAAATCAGGCAGGGAAAGTCGTTCTTAAGCCGGTCGTTTCCCCCGCCTACCGGTCAATTTCCGGGACCACCACGTCGATGGAGCCGAGAATGGCCACAAGGTCGGCTACCAGGGTATCCACCGCAATCTCCGGCAAAATGCTCAAGTTGGCAAAGGACGGCACCCGTAGCTTGATGCGGTAGGGCTTGACGTCTCCCTGGCTGACGATGTAACAGCCGAACTCGCCCCGGGCCGCTTCCACCGCAGCGTACACCTCGCCTGCGGCCGGCTTGATACGTTTGGGCACTTTTTCCGCCATGATAGGGCCGTTGGGGAGCCTGTCCAGGGCCTGCTCAATGATACGCAGGCTTTGTTCCATCTCCCGCATCCGCACCAGATAGCGGTCCATGGTGTCCCCCTGCTCGCCCAGGGGGATTTCAAAATCAAACAGCGGATAGGCCGAATACGGCTCGCACTTGCGGATGTCGTAGGGGATGCCGCTGGCCCGGGCCATGGGTCCGGTCAGGCCGTAGCGCCGGCATTGCTCCCGGGAGATGATGCCGATGCCCTTGGTGCGTTCGATGAAAATAATATTTTTGGTGACCAGATTATCGTAGTCCTTCCAGCGGCTGCGCAGGCGTTTGACAAATTTCCGGCACCCGTCAATGAATTCCTGGTCAATGTCCTGGGTCACGCCCCCGAACCGGAAATAGCAATAGGTCAGGCGGGAGCCGGTGACCCGGTCCAGCAGGTCCAGGATGTTTTCGCGGTCATCAAAGCAGTAAAGGAAAGGGGTGAAGGCCCCCAGGTCCAGAAGATAGGCTCCCACCCACAGCAGATGGCTGGCGATGCGGTTCAGTTCCGCGGTGATGACCCGGATGAATTCGGCCCGCTCCGGCACCTGGAGGCCGATGAGCTTTTCCACCGCCATGCAGTAGCCGTGGTTGTACGCCAAGGCATGGAGGTAGTCCACCCGCCCCATGTTAGGGAGAAACTGCAGGTAATTGCGGTTCTCGGCCATGTGCTCATGGGCCCGGTGGCCGTAGCCGATGTCCGGGGTGGCCTTGACGATGAACTCCCCTTCCATCTCCAGCTCCACCCGCAACACACCGTGAGTGGCGGGGTGCTGGGGACCCAGATTCAGGACAAAGGTTTTTTCTTCCAACGGCTCAAGCATCAGCTAGCTCTCGCTCTCTTCGGCGGTTTCTTCAAACTTTTTAAGCAAAGGATGGAAGTCGGCATCGAAAGGCAGGAGAATGCGCCTTAGGTCCGGATGACCGGCGAAGCGGATGCCGAACAGGTCATAGACTTCCCGCTCATACCAGTCGGCCCCCGGATAGATGTGGCTGATGGTGGGGGCCGGCTGGCCCAGGGGGAGCACGGCGTGTACCACGGTGCGACAGAGTTCATCGTAATGGTTGAAGTGGTACACCAGGGTGAAGTGTTCCCGAAAGTGGAGGGCGGTGAGGGATTCCAGGAAGCAGCCCAACCCCAGCATGGCTTGGGCCACGTCCGGCATCTGTTCGGGCCTGGCGGCCACTTCCAGATGATAGCCGGTTTTGCGGTAGTCGCCGGGCTCCACCTTTTCCAGGTTCAGCGGCACAAGGGCTTTCTTGATTTCGTCACTTAACATCTCTGAATTTCCTGAGACGGCCCCGTTGGGTGATTTTTTCTTCCAGCATCAGGATGCCTTCGATGAGCCCCTCCGGCCGGGGCGGACAGCCCGGTACATAGACATCCACCGGAATAAGGAGGTCGGCCCCGGGGACGATGGCATACTGGTCGGGATAATAGAACGGGCCGCCGGAGATGGCACAGTTGCCCATGGCGATGACCCATTTGGGGGCGGGCATCTGTTCCCACAGTCGCACCACCGCGGGGCCCATCTTTTTGGAGATGGTGCCGGCCACGATCATCAGGTCGCACTGCCGGGGCGAGGGCCGGAAGACGCCGGCCCCGAAGCGGTCCAGATCAAAACGGGCCGCGCCCGCGGCCATCATCTCAATGGCGCAGCAGGCCAACCCGAAAGTCATGGGCCAAAGGCTGTTGGCCCGGGCCAGGTTCAGGGCCTCTTCCAGAAGCCCGATTTTAATTAGAGGTTCTCCGGTTTTCGCTTCCAAGTGAATACCCCCCTGCACCAGGCATACACAATCACCAGGGAGAGAATGCCGATGAAGATGGTGATTTCGATGAAGTCCCGCCAGACATACCCTTTGTCATAGGCCAGAAGCACCGGGAATAGAAAAAGGACGTCCACATCAAAAGCCAGAAACAAGAGAGCGAAGAGATAGTAAATGACCGCCACCTGAACCCAGGCGCCGCCAAGGATGGGCATGCCGCACTCGTAAATTTCGTTGCGGGCCTTGCCGAAGCTTCTGGGAGCAATGAAATAGGCGATGACCAGGGGACCGACGGCGAACAGGGCCGCCGCCACCAAAAACACCAGGACGTAGGAGAAATCGTATAAGGCCTCGGGAATCTCCAAGCTTAACCCCTTGTGCTTTTTGGTACAAAATGCTTTCGGTTTTATACCTCACGGGGAAAAAGGTAGTCAAGGATTTTTTTTCTGAAATGGACGCAAAATCCTTGTCGATGGACTATGGCCGGGGTATGAATGGAGAAAGCGGCTGCGCCTATTTTATGAAACTTCTCCAGTCAGGGACTGCCATAAAATATGCCGAAAAATATGAACAAATCAGAAGGCTTATCATGAATCACTGGGAAAATCTCACCATGACGGCTTTCGAGGAGGTGCGCCGGATGCGGCGCACCGTGGTGCTGCCGGTGGGTTCGGTGGAGGAGCACGGCCCGCACCTGCCCCTGGGAACCGACGCGTTTCACGCTATGGAAGTGGCCCGCCGGGTGGCAGAGCTCCGGCCGGTCCTGGTGGCGCCGCCGGTTTATTATGGGCTGTGCCGCTCCACAAGGGAACATCCCGGCACGGTGAGCCTTTCGGGGCCCACTCTGAAGGCCATCCTTATCGAATTGGGACAGGAGTTCCACCGCCAGGGGATGCAAAATCTGGTTTTTCTGAGCGGCCATGCCGGCGGCACCCACATGGCCGCCATTGTGGAGGCAGGAGAGCGGCTGCTGGAGGAACTTCCCCGGGTCAGGGTGGCGGTGGTCAACATCTTGGATCTGCTGCGGGAAGTCATGGCAGACAACCCTGACCTGGTGCGCACCAAGGGAGATGGACACGCCGGCGAAGTGGAAACCGCGCTGATGCTGGCCATCTGCCCGAATCTGGTAACCGGGACCGCGCCAGCGGAATGGCCGGCGTTCCCCAAATACATCCTGGTGCGGGACAAGCGAAAGTTTTGGCCAGGAGGGGTGTGGGGCGACCCGGCGGGAGCCACTGCGCCGCAGGGCGAAGCCATCCTGGCGGCGGAAGCCCAGCGTTTATCAGCGGTTATCGATTCCTTAGAAAAAAGTTAACCGGCAAAGATTCTTTTTGTTTGACAAAGCTCTTTTTTTGATACAGTATGGCTAAGTTTTCCTAACTTTTCCCAAACAAAGTGGAAAGGCTCCCCTGTATGCTTTCTGAAGCTATAGAAACGATTGCTGATCGGGTACTTGCCTTAGATGACTCAGACTTACAAAAACTTCTCGACCATTATAAAAATCGCATGTCCCAGGGCGAACCCACCAAGTCCTGGGAGCGGGCCGTCATCGCCTATTTCCTGATCAACGGCGTCAGAGTCAAAAACGCTTTGAAACAAGGGAAGATGCAGCGCCAGAAGCTCAGCTCCAACCGGTCCCCGCAGCTTCGTCTGGTCAAGGCTTGATACCCATAGCGGCTTCCCGCCGCGCCTGATTCTCCTCCGGCGTTCTTAAGCCGTGAGGGGAGTATTTCCCTTTTCCCTGATAAACCTCTCCTGCCCCCTTTTTCCCACTTATTTGTCACACTTGGGCCTTGATATTTCAGAATGCAACATCATTTTCTTCGATTAAGGTGTAAAAATATTGCTCCTGTGCCTTCAGCGCCGCCGCCGTTTCTTTAAAAACAGGCGGATGGGGGCATAAGGTATGTCCAGTCTCAGGCGCAGTTGCTTGACGAGGTAGCGGCGATAGGAATCGGGCACCCCTTCCGGATGATTGACAAAGGTCACAAAAGTGGGTGGGTGTGTTTCGGGTT
>FWPV01009855.1_pt1 | contig 15951 bp, 10 predicted proteins | sample 2228371 | NCBI WGS metagenome assembly FWPV01 (sample SAMEA103939776, study PRJEB20133) | metagenome | reverse complement strand
CGGGCTTTTTTGTTACTCTGGAGGGCGGCGGCCACCAGCTCAGAGAGATCCTGCGTGGCGGGGCTTACCCACACGACGAGACTGGCGTCGGGGAGGAGAGGTTTTTTCGGACAACCATATTCTTCCAGGGTTGGTGTTCGCCCTTGGAAGAAAGCCACCTTCTCAGCGCTTAAGAAAAGGTTAATGAATTTTAAGGCCTCCTCCAAGGTGCCTTCTTGACAGAAGCGGAGGTCAATAATAAGCGGAGCATTTCCTTCCGGCAATTGAGGAATTACCTTTTGTTTAATTTCATCAACTAAGGGAGGGTTCAGCGCATAAACCTGGAGCCAACCTCGCGTCCCAGGCTGAGGCCGGAAGGAGTAAAAATGATTTGGCCATTTAATTCTTTCCAAAGAAACATATTGGGTTTGTTCTTCCCGAAGAACTTTCAAAGAAACAGAATTTTTTTGTTTGCTTCGTAAAAGAAGACGAACTTCCAGAAGGCTCAGCGAGGAGGTGGATTTACCGTCAATTTCGGTTATATAATCGCCGAGCTTAATCTTAGCTTGCTGCGCCGGAGAATCAGGTATTAAGCCTACGACCATGGGAAAAAACCCGTATCTCTTTAATAAAAGCAAGCCGGTGTCATAAGTGAAACTTTGTTTCTGCAGCTCAAGATAGAGACTGGTTGTTTCCTTATTTAAATACCCAGAGAGGGGGTCAAGAGAGTTGACCATGCCTCGAAGAGCGCCGTCCATCGTTTCCACGGGATTTTTTTCCTCGATATAATCGTTTCTGATAAAACGGAAAACGGCCCCTAAAACATCAAAGGGTCGATCAGCCGAGGTGGCAGGTTTGGCGGATATAATTCCGCGGTGGAAAAGAATGGAAAGATTAAGAGCTAAAAGAAAAAAAAGGACAATAAATTTTATTTTTTTCATGGCTAATTAAATTATTATAATATCACTTTTTGCGTAACCATTGCAAGGGATCAAGTGCCTTGGTCTTGTAACGAATCTCGAAATAAAGACAGATTCCCTTTAAGGAGCCCGAGTCTCCGACTATCGCCACGGGTTGCCCCTCTCTCACCCAGTCTCCTTTTTTTACTAAAAACTCAGCACAATGCCCGTAGAGAGAGTAATAATTTAAGCCATGGTCGATGATGATAAGATCGCCGTAACCCTGAAAGGTATCAGCATAGACGACTTTGCCGGCATGGACGGCTTTAGCGATTCGACCCTCAGCTGGCGGTACAATCTCAATTCCGTTGTTGATAGTGATGGTGTTGAAACGCGCATGTCTTTGCAAGCCGAAATAAGTAATCACTTTTCCTGCTACTGGCCAGGGAAGTTTGCCTTTCCTTTCGTAGAAAGGAACGAAAGGGAAAGGAAAGGATATTTCTTGATTTATTAATTTATTCATAAGATTTTGAAGCTGTTCAGCTCTCTCTTGGTATTCTTTAAGCGTCTGCTCAAAAAGCTGTTTGTTTTTTTGGATGCGAGAGACAAATTCCTTTAAATTTTTTTCTTTGGCTTCTACTTCCTTTTTCTTTTCCGCCGCGGCTTGATAGAGTTGTGAGAGTTCGTTTTGCTTTAGCGTGAGCTGTTGCGTCGTTTCTTTTAAGTTGGCTTCTGTTTGCCAATACTCGGCCAGAGTAGAATCCTGATGATGAATGATGATTTGTAAACGTTTGCTTTCCGCTATTAAAGAAGCCAGGTTATTCGCTCGGAAAAAAAGGTCCAACAAACGGAAGCGTCCATATTTATATAAACTGACCATGGTTTTTTCCATCTGTTCCCTTTGTCTTTTCATTTTGTCTTGCAGGAGTTTGATTTCATTTTTAAGCCAGCTGAGCTCTCTTTCCACTTTCTGAAGTTCCGTTAAGGTTAAATTCATTTCTGTGACCAGAAGCTTTTTTTCTAAGGAAAGCTGGTTTAACTGAGCCAGCAGCGTTGACTCCCTTTCCCTTTCCTCTTTGATTTTTTTCTCCAGGAGGATAATTTCCTGCTTGATTTGGGCCAGGCGCTTTTCGAAGTCAGAGATGTTTTGCTCCTGAGAGGCCTCGACGGAGAAGGCGGGAAAAGAATAAAGGCAAATGAAAATGATCGTTGAAAGGACGTAATTGGACAAGAAGAGAGAGAGCAGACTTTTTTTCCACCTCATTTTCTTAAAACGTAAATCATCCCACCTATTGCCCCAAGAATAAGGACAAAGCCTACATCCACCATGGAGAAGGAAAAAGCCGTTGAAGCTGGGATACCATAAAATTTAAAGATTTCGATGTAGGCCCCCTCTCTTAAGCCTAGCCCATTGATCGTGACGGGAATAAGCTGGATAAAAAGGACAACGGGAATCACCATGAAATAATCAAGGAAGGGAACGTCAAGGCGGAGGGATTGACCGATAAAATAGTAATAAACAATTACATTAATCTGGAGGACAAAAGCCCAGAACATCGCCCGGATAAAAGCTCTTTTCTGGAGACGATAGCGCAAAATAGTTTCGCGAAAAGAAAGCACGTCGTTTAAGAAAGAACCAAAGTGCCCTTTTTGCTTGGTTAAAAAAGATAGCCGGGCGAAGGGGGCCAGAAGGAAAATGAGTATGAGGCTGAAGCCCAGGCCACCGAGAGCAAGAGATACCCAGACAAAAGGTGTTTCTTGAGCCAGGTCCAGCCGGATAAGTGAGACAAGAAGGGCAAAAAGAAACAGGATGAACAGGCCGGTTAATCTTTCGACGATAACTATGGCCGAGGATTTGACTATTGACCGGGAATAGCGAGAGCCATCCCAGATGCGGACGATGTCGCCCCCAAAACGAGTGGGCAAAAAATTATTAAAAAAGGTACCGACAAGGTAAGATTGGGCTAAGAATTTAAGGGGGACGTCGTCACCTTGCGCCCGAATAAGTATCTGCCAGCGATAAGCACTGGCAAAAAGTCCAACAGCATGAAGAGAAAAGGAAAGAATAATCCACCCCAGTTTAACGTCTCTTAGGGTGAAGAAAACCTGATGGAGAGTGGTACGCTGGGTAAGGATATAGACCAGAAGACCAAGGCTCAAAACCAATTTGGCTATGGTCCAAAGGAGTCTCGTTTTCCTTTTCTGCCGGACGTCTTCTTTCATCGGTGATTATTTTTCTTTTATCATAAATTTAAACCTGGCAAAAGACGTGTTATCTGATTAAGATGAAAAGAAGAAGGGAGAAAAATGATAAGTCTTGAGGCCGCAACTCAGCAAATTCTGAAGGCTGCGCTTGAGGCAGTTGAGCCAGAGCGATTAATCAGAGCGGCGGTCCAGAAAGAAGGGGATTATATAGCCTTGAGAGGGGGACAGGGCCAGACAAACATCAATCTGCGCCATTTTTCGCGCGCTTTTATGGTCGCTGTAGGTAAAGCGGCTCCTCATATGGCCTGGCCCTTATTGGATATTCTTGGTAATAGGATAAACAAGGGGGTAGTGATTTGTCTTCCTCATGTTTCTTTTTCTTGGCCAGGGATAGACCGCTTAGAGGCACCCCATCCTTTCCCTGACGAGAGAAGCCTGAGAGCGAGTGAATATATCCTAAGATTAGCGGGTGAGGTCAAGCCAGCCGACCTGGTTTTTTTCCTGATTTCAGGGGGAGCTTCAGCCCAGCTTTCGTATCCCCTTCCGCCAGTGACCCTGGGGGAAAAAGTGGAAGTCATCAGGGCTTTGATGAAGGCCGGGGCTGATATCAAGGAACTCAATATTGTTCGGAAGCATCTTTCCCGGGTCAAAGGTGGCAGGTTAGGAGCAGCCTTTGAGCCAGCGACTCTTGTTAACCTCATCATTTCTGACGTGGTTGACGATGATTTAGAGACAATTGCTTCCGGCCCGACAACCTGGGACTCTTCCACTTTCAGCGATGCAGAAGTTATTCTAAAGCGATTTAATGTATGGAATAAATGTTCGAATACAGTAAAGCAAATAATCGAGCGAGGAAAAAGAGGCGTGATTTCAGAAACAAGGAAAAAAGGGGAAGTAATACCCGAAAAATTGTTGAATTTCATCATCGGCAATAATGAGGTGGCACTGCATGAGGCGGCCAGGACGGCCGAAAATTTAGGCTTTAAAGCGGTGATAATAAGTCGAAGGGAGACAGGGGAGGCTAAAGAGATGGCCCGCGTTTGGGCTTCCTTAGCGAGAAGCATCCTCTCGGGTCAGCCGAAGCTAAGACAACCTTTGGCTCTCCTTTCTGGCGGAGAAGTCACAGTAAAAGTAAAAGGAAAAGGAAAGGGCGGCAGAAATACGGAAATAAGTTTGGCTCTCTTAAAAGAATTGCAGGAGAACCCGTTGCCCCGTGAGGTAAAGTGGTCATTTGCGAGCATGGCTACAGACGGGCGAGACGGACCAACTGAAGCGGCGGGGGCAATAGTTTCAGAGGCAACATTATCCCACGTCGAAAAAAAAGGTTTAATTCTCCAGAAATATCTGGAAGATAATGATTCATTTACTTTCATGGAAAGGGTGGGTGGTTTACTGATAACCGGGGTGACAAAAACTAACGTTATGGATATCAGGCTGATGCTGCTAAGAAGAAAAGCCTGAATTTCCTGATAATCTAAAATATAGGAAAAAAGAAAATTAGAGGATTGCTTTCTAATGGAATTTTGGTGAGCGAGCCCAAGAAAGAGGTGGAAAATGAGAAATGGGCAAGCTCAAGGTAAGCTATCTGGGTGTAGCCAGAAAAGCCAGAAGAGCCGGAAGGAGATGGAGAAAAATATTTTGGCCGTGCGGTGGGGTAGCTTGGGCGACCTTCTGATCACTTTACCCGCAATTAATTTGCTTCGGCATTTTTTTCCCCAGGCAAAAATTAGGCTATTGTCGAGTTTAAGCTATGGGGGTTTATTGCAATCAGCTGGTCTTGTAGATGAAGTTATCGCCTTTGAAGGGAGCAAAGCATTATCTCTTTTTCAACCAGAAAATGAAGAGAGAGCTCTTTGGTTAAGGGATCTTGACCTGGTCATCGCCTGGTTAAATAAGTATCAAGGTGAGTGGCTGAGAGTAATGAAAAAGAGGCTCGGAGAGAAATTTATTTATTTATTAGCTGAGGATACAGGAGAGACTTCGTTGTCCCTTTATTTTTTTCAGAAGACGGAGGAAGTTCTTGGCCTCAAAGAGGAGAGCAATCTTCTTTACAAACAAATGGCTCGTTTGCCCATTCAGTTAGAATGGGCTTGTTCGTCCGAAAAAAGTTTCCCCTGGCTAATGGGTCAACCCTATGTGGTGATTCATCCTGGCAGCGGAGGCAGAGCCAAGCGATGGAGGATAGATAAATTCTTAAAGATAGCCGACTGGGTCGCCTCATCGGGGATAGGGGGGTTACTAGTCACTGGACCGGCGGAGGAAGATGAATTAGAGAATATTGCCAATATGTTCTGGGCTGAACACTGGGGATGGAAGCATAATCCACCGCTTGAGTCCCTTGCTTGGGTTTTGTCCCGGTCAATTGCTTATCTTGGGAATGATTCTGGAATAACTCATCTCGCTGGTCTTTGTGGATGCCCTGGCCTGGCTCTTTTCCGCGAAGAGAACGCAAATTTATGGGCCCCAGCCGGTAACTTGAAGATATTAGTCGCTAAATCTGTCGATGAGATTAGCGTAGAAGCTGTCCAAAAGGAAATGGAGAAACTCTTGTTTTAGATGGAGGACGAATTTTCCTGGTGGATGAAATGTGAGCCGAAAATGTCTTTGCCAAAATGATGTGCAAAGAGCCATATCTCTAATAAAATCAGTAAGTTAAAAAAGAAAATAACAGGAATTCCACAGAGATTTCCACAACCTCTTTAAGATATAAATTATCATGAAGTTAATTTAATTAAAGCAGGCTTTAAATGAAGAGCAAAGATGTGGTAAAATGCTAGCGAATTTTTAAGATGGATTAAGCCATGAAAAAAGATAGCTGGAAGGGGGCTCTTAAAGATTGTTTTGAAAAAATTCGGCTTATTGAGAGATGCAAAGTGGAAACTAGAGAAAATTTTTCTCAATTTTGCGAATTTATTGCTGAGCCAGCCTTTGAGACGCTGATCGAGGCTTTAAAGGAATACGGCATTAAAGCTAAGTTTTGGCGTGATGGCACTGCGGGTATATTTTTTGATATTTCTTTCTATAAGTCGAGAGCAACTCAATTTTCATATATTATTGTTTTGCCGAACAACTCGATTCAGTTAAAACTGGAGTTAAGACTTCGTGGTCGAAAAGACAAGCGTGCTTCTTTCAAAGAATGGCAGGAACCCTTTATGCCCCAAATCCCCCCTGAGAATGTCCTGACTATAAGCAAGGAAGAGGTTATCGAGGATATACTTAATCATTATCGAGATTTCATGATCGAAGTTTTGACTTCGCCAAGATAGGTTTTATTGGACTGAAGGGGGGTTAAAATAAATAGGAATAAAAATCCCAAAAAAATGAGAAAAAAAGGAGGCTAGCTTAGTTTATTTTTATAACTAATCTAATTATGGAAAAAAGACTATTTTTTTCTACCCCTTTTTACTCACGAATCATCATGCTTCTCGCACTGGGTTTTATTTTTTATAGCTATGGCTATTCGGCCAAAAGCGAGGGGGAAGAATCGTGGACTGAATTCTTGCTCACCGGACAAAGGCAGAAGATAGTTGGAGAATACGAGGAAGCTCTAAAAAACTTTGAAAGAGCTATTGCCCTGGCTAAAAAGAGTGGGGACAGAGAAGGAGCGCTTGAAGCAATGAAGAATAAAGGCATAACTTTGTGGAATCTGGGACGGATGAAAGAAGCCAGCGAAGCGTTTAGTGAGGGGTGCTCTTTTGCGGCAGAAAGCGGCTACGTATATCAAAAAGCTTTCCTAGAAAATTGTTTAGAGGTTTACCAATTGTACCAACAGGGCAAAGAAAGAAGAGAAAAGCTAGATCTCAAGGGAGCGATAAATTGTTTTCAAAAAGCCATAAACTTAGCTGAAAAAGCAAGGAGTTATGAGCTTGAGCTGAAGTGCTTGAGACAAGTTAGCGTTGCTTTTTACGAACAGAATGCCATGGAGGAATTTTATCATTTAAATGAGCGTGCCCTGCGCATTGCTCGACTTTTGAATCATAAGCTCGAAGAAGGCCGCTGCCTAAACAACATCGCTATATTTGAACTAAAAAGTGGAGAGTTAATAAAAGCATGGAATAAATTTAATGAAGCTGTATCAGTAATACAAAAATATGGCACCAAAAAAGATAATGCAGATTGTATAAACAATTTAGGTTTAATATTTCTTGAAATGGGTTTTTATGAAAGAGCCTTAGATTATTTTAAAAGAGTTTTAATGATTGATAATGAATTAGGGGATTATGATAACGCGATAATTGATTATAATCATATTGCTATAAGTTTAAGAAATAAAGGAAAGTTTATTAAAAACAATCAATACATTTATGATTCAATTGAATATTTAAACGAGGCTGTAAAATTAGCTGCAAAAAAGAATAATAAAAATAAAATAATTTCATTAAATAATCTAGGTATATCTCTATCGTTAATTGAAGAGAAAGAAAGAGCAATTAATTGTTTAAATGAAGCCCTAAGATTATGTACCGAATTAAAAGATATAATTAATTTAATTCATGTATGCGATAGTCTTGCTTCAATTTATGCGGAAGATATGCCAGAAAAGGCTATAATATATTTAAACAAAGCCTTAAAATATCTACCTAAAGCAAATGATCATGATTTGAGCTGGCCAATTTATTATAACCTTGGCCGATGCTATGAAAAACTAAATAACATCAATGCGGCCATTGAAAATTATAAGAAATCAATTGGGATAATAGAAGAGGCTAGAAAAAAGATCGAGCATGATTTTTATCAAGCAGGGTTCCTTCGGAATAAAGAAGAAGTTTTCGAGGCCATGATTAGAATGAGGGAAAAAATCTATAATCTTGACCCTAACGAAAATAACAAAGAAGAGTTGTTTTTAGCCGTTGAGAAAGCAAAGGCAAAATCATTTGTTGAATCTTTAGAGAAGAGCTTGATGAAGAATAATAGAGAGCTTCCTGAGCATGTAAAAGAAAAGGAGGAAAAGTTAAATAGGGAATTATCTCGAGATATGTTGAGTTTATCAACTGCAAAGCAATTAAAAGAGGGCATGGATAGGTCAGTGGATGAATTCGAATTTATTAGAAAAGAAGATTCCTATTTGACTCTTATGGCCGAAGCAAAAAGTGGGAAAGACGAGGGGGAAAATGAATTAGAAGAAGAGAGAATTCAGCTGAAAAAAATTCAGGAAAATATTCTGGATGATACGACGGCAATTATAGAGTTCTATTTTGGGGAAAAAAGATCAATTGCCATTTTAATCACCAAAAATGATTATAAATATTTTTTCATGCCACCGCGGAAAGATGTTGAGGAATCAATCCTGGGTTATGTAAAATATTTGTCCCACCCGCCTTTAAGTAATATCAACGGCGCGTTAGCTGCCAGAAGAATATATCAAGAGCTTTTTGAACCTCTGGAGAAATTAATTCCCGAAAACGTAGAAAATCTTATCATTATTCCGGACGGATATCTTTATTATCTTCCTTTTGAATCTTTAGTTACCCATGTTGATCAAAAGAAAGAACATCCACAATATCTTATTAATAAATACAATATTTCCTATGCTCCTTCTGTTTCTTCCTTAGGAGCTTGGAAGAAAAAAAATAGAAACAATGATAAAAAGAAGGTCCTTCTAGCCGTTGGTTATCCAAAATATGATTTGTTCTTTAATTCTGAATCTCCCGACCGGAAAAAGCTATCATATTTTCGTTATAGTTTTTTTAAAACTGACTTTCAATTCCTGCCTCTTCCATATACGAGAACAGAAATAAATAAAATCGTAGCGAATTTTGACAAAAAAATGCGAGACGTTTATCTTAAAGAAAAAGCAAGCGAAGGGGTAATTAAAAAGCTTCCCCTAGATCAATATAAAATAATTCATTTCGCCTGTCATGGATTCGTTGACGAAAATTATCCATTCAGGTCTGCTTTAGTTTTAACCCCTGAGCCTAAGCAAGGCGAGGATGGGTTTCTTCAAGCTCGAGAAATTTTCAATTTGAATTTAGATGCGGACCTTGTTGTTCTTTCGTCATGTCAATCAGCCAAAGGGCCGTTAGAAAGGGGAGAAGGAATATTAGGATTGAACAGAGTATTTTTCACTTGTGGAGCCAGGAACGTCCTTTCCTCTTTATGGGCAATCAACGACCGGTCCACCGCCGAGTTAATGGGATATTTTTATAAATATCTTATTGAGGGGTATGGAATAGCCAAGGCTCTTAAATTAGCCAAAATTGACATGTTGCATACAAGATATAAGCATCCTTTTTATTGGGCAGGGTTTATTCTTTATGGCGATTCGTTAGTGTCGCTTTTCCCCTCGAGCGTTCATTAACCTTAGGCATATCTGCAAACCAAGCTTGAATTACCCTTCCATCTTCAGCTATGGCCTCAAGAGAAAGTGTAAGATACATTCCTTCGTTAATAGCTTTGCTTACATGAGAAGGCAGTTGGCAGCGGTTTTCTCTGACTATACCCTTCCATACGCTTCTTAATTCTGAATCAAAAACATATAAAGAGTAGGATTGGGCATAAGGAACCGGGCTCCATTGAAGGGTAAATTCTGATGTGGATTGCTTTTCATTTACAGGGCTTAAGGAAAATACAAGAGAAGGATGTCCACTCCGCATAAAGGAAGAATGAGGAACAAAAATAAATTGATAGACAACAAAAATGAAGAAGGCAAAAGCTATTGTTATTAAAGCGTAAGGAAGGGATTTTAATAATAACCGATGGTTAAAATATTCTTTTAGAAGAGAAGGCCTAAGCTTCTTGCCTGAAAATCTACTTTCTATGGCTTTTATCATGTTTGCTTCTTCTTTTATTATCTCTTGTAAAAATAAAAACATGGAATAGCAAGGGGGGCAATCTATAATGTGATCCATAGTTTTCCTTGTTTTTTTTGACGGAGATCTTAATGATTTAATAATCTCGTCTATAGAAGGACATTGATCCCGAGGAAAATCTTTCTTATTTAAAAGATACTTAGTATATAATTTTTTTAGTTGATCACTCTTGAGGATCATAAAAAATGTCCTTTTCTTTTAAAATTCGTTTAAGGTCCGCCAGCCCCCGATAAAGAAGATTCCTTGCTTTATCTTTGCTCCAACTATAATAACGAGCAATTTCATCAAGGTTCATATTTAAGAGGAATAACTTTACGGCTTTGCGCCGAGATTCAATTAATTGGTTCGCCGCTTGGACAATAATTTCTTGTAATCTGTCGTCATGAGGAGGTTCGGGAGATTGATATATATATCTTGTTTCAGAGATAACCTTCATAATTTCTTCGCTAAAAACAATTTCACTTCTTTTCCATTTCCGGAGATGGTCGATAACCGTAGAATCAATCACTTTTCTAATATAAGACGGGCGATGGTCAATGTTTTTCTCACAGTTGAGCACTTTCCATAGTTTTATCCTTATTTCCTGCGCTATATCCTCCGGGTCAATGCCATATTTATAAAGATTATATTTTAAGATGTGCATGCGGATGAAGTTAGAAAATGAGTTAAGGATTCTTTCGAGTTCAACCTCCCTGTCCTCTTTTGCGCCCATTAGGACCCTGAATGCACTGTCACAGACACCTTATTTAGCGACAAAATATTATGACGATATAATACAAAAAAATTCTCATTTGATTCAAATTCATCTGAGATAAATCAAATAAAAGTCCGTTTTATTAAGAGAAGAATGGTTATGGAAAGGTCGTGTCGCCTAGACATTGAGGAGGAATGGGAAGCGATCGAGTTTATGGGTCGAAAAGTACGGGGACTTCTGCGTCAGGAGATATTGACCAAAATAGCCGAAAGCAACAAAAGCGTGCTTATATTAGGGGAAACTGGGACGGGTAAAGATATCTTAGCCAGAACAATTCATAGGTTGAGCCCCCGCCGAGATGCGCCTTTGGTTGCAATTAATTGCGCTAGTATCCCCCAAGAACTATTTGAAGCAGAACTTTTCGGATTTTCTCGTGGCGCTTTTACGGGTGCTTTTAGAGAGAAGGCAGGTCTTCTCGAAGTTGCCCAGGAGGGAACGGTGTTTCTTGATGAGATTGGCGATTTACCTGTTTCTCTTCAAGCTAAATTGCTTCGAGTTATAGACAACCGGGTTTATCGTCGAATCGGCGAAACGCGAGATCGTTATTGCCAGGCGAGGTTCATATTCGCTACCAATAAAGAATTAGTTTCGGCTGTGAACTCGGGTGCGTTTCGACAAGATTTATATTATCGCATAAGCGTAATTACAATCTTTATTTTACCGCTCAGGGAGCGACGCGATTCCATACCAAAACTTGTCCAGGCAATATTAGAAAGAGAAAACAAAGAGCAAGGATATATTAAGAAGATAAGCCCCGAAGCTGTAGAAAAGCTCATGAATCATGATTTTCCAGGCAATATTAGAGAATTAATAAATATTTTAGAAAGAGCGATGTTACTTTCTGAAGGAGAATGGATAAGACCTGAGGATATAAGATTTGATCACGAGAGCCATTTCATTAAAGATAAACAAATACTTTCAGCTAATAGGTTGCGCGAAGTTCTCGAAGCATGCCGTTGGAATAAAACACTGGCGGCTCGTAGATTAGGCACTAGTCGACGTCATTTTTACCGTCTTTTGCAAAAGTACAGGGTCGATTATCTGTTTATTTAAAAAATGATTTCTTGACATCTAATTGTCTGATTGTCTAATATGAATCCGCATCTTTGAAACAAAAAAGGTTCCCCTTTTTTAATGCCCCTGGCATAAAGGAATATACGCGATGTGGCAGAAGGCAATAGTTGAGGCTGAGTTAGAGTCATCATCTAATTATTTTTTATCGCCTCCAGTTACTAAGGAAAGGGTGGATTATGTTACCATTGGAGTCATCATTATTTCTGCTACGGTTGTCGTTATATTAACCATCGAGCTAAAAATAGTACCTTTTTGGATTAATTTTTTAAAATCTTCGCCTTATCTAAAACATAGTCTTTATCCCCTTGCTATATCGGTGGGAATATTAATTATTGGCATAATATTCCGAACAGTTCTTTGGTTCAGCTATAAGCCCCTAACATTAGAGGAAACATGTGAGTTTGCATGGCCTTATTTATCGGTCATCATTCCTGCTTATAATGAAGAAGGATTTATTTTAGAAGCCATCGATTCGATTTTTGCTGCCGATTATCCACAAGAAAAGTTGGAAGTTATCGTGATTGATGATGGTTCTACTGATGGAACTTTTGAAAAGTTATCCCTGGCAAAGATAAAATACGGAGCCCGAATACACATTATCCGTTTCCAAGAAAATTTAGGTAAAAGGAAAGCACTTTACACAGGGGTAAAAGTTTCTCGGGGGGAAGTTATTGTCACCATTGATTCTGATAGCCGGATAGAGCAGAGCGCCTTAAAAAATATTGTTGTGCCTTTTATCAAAGAACCTAAAATTGGCGCTGTCGCTGGCCGGGTAGCTGTCTTCAATGAGAAAGAAAGCCTTGTTACCCGGATGTTAGCCGTAAAATATTCTTTTTCTTTTGATTTTGGCCGTGCCTATCAAAGCGCTTATGGTGGAGTCTTGGTCTGCCCCGGCGCTCTTACCGCTTATCGACGTGAGGCTCTTCTGCCCATATTAGAACAGTGGGTCAATCAGGTCTTTATGGGCAAAGTTTGTACTCATGGGGAAGATAGGTCTTTAACGAATCTTATTTTAAAAAGCGGATATTTAACGAAATATCAATCTAATGCGGTCGTATATACAAGGGTACCAAGAAATTTTGTCCAAATGAGCAAGATGTATGTTCGTTGGACAAGAAGTTCTATAAGGGAATCATTTGTCTTGGCTACTTTTATGTTTTCTCGTTTCAGAGGAAAGATTCGATATCTTACAGCCTTTGATTTCTTTTTCCTTAATTTCCTTTATCCCTTTCATCTTTTAATTGTGGCTCTTGTATTTTATTCTATTATTCATGAGCCATTATTCATTATCACGCACTTAATCTTTTTAGCTATTATATTTTTGTTTCTTTCTACTTATCATATTAGAACGCAAAGAAGTCTATCTTTTCTTTACGGCATTCCGCTTGGAGTTCTGGCTAGCTTCTGTCTCTGGTGGGTATTTCCTTATTCGCTTTTGACTTTAAACGAGCCCGCCTGGCTTACTCGGTGATTTTAATAGAGGGGTTTTTTTTCCGTTTTTTCTATAAATCAAGAAAATAGCTCCACTAATTAAGCCAAAAATAAAAGCGTACCACAGGGAAACCGACCTTTTGAGAATGACCTGAGAAGCATTTCCGTTGACGATAAATCCTGCCCAATAATAAGGGTGCGATAACGCGTTTGACCTGATAAGTTCGAGCTTTGCTTTTTGCAAAGCTATTTCTACTGGCTGATGGGATTTTAAATAATGATAAAACCTGTCCATCAGTTGAGAGGTGGCTTGGTCGTTAATCGGCCACAGAGTAAGAAGGAGAGAAGATGCTCCCGCATAGAAGAAAGCGCGACTCAAGCCCTCAATACCTTCACCTTTAATGAGCGCTCCAAACCCAGTCTGACAAGCGGACAAAGTTACGAGGTCAGCATTTAATTTTAAATTAAAGATCTCTCTCATTTGTAAAAAGCCGTCCTCCTGAGGGTCCTGGTCGAGACGAAGAATAATAGAGGAACGTGCTGGTTTTTTATCATCTATAAGACAATGAGTGGCGAAATGAAGAATGCGAAATTGCCTAAGGTCATAGCCTTTGATATTTTCCTCGGAAGCACTTTCTGAAAAAAGTATTTCCTTTTTTTTGGCCGGGAAAAGGGAAGCAATTTTTTCAATTTCCTGAAAACTAAACTGAAGTCTTTCTAAAGTTAAGTCTACATTTGGTTCGTTGTAACTTTTCAGCGTAATTCTGTCGGAAGAAGATGCATCACCGTTGAGATTGAAGGCTGGATCGCCGACAGCCAGGAGCAGCTTTTTTTGTCCTGGCTTTTTTTCTTTTTCCCTTTCTAATATTTCTTTTAATGAAGTCAACGAGGGAACATATGAAATGGCGTATTTTTCAATTAACCAGCGATATGAATCATCCTTTTGGCCAAGAAGAGTTTCGAAAGGGAGAAAATGAAGAATATCGTCAGGAATAATTATAAGGCGTTTTATATTTCTACTTAAGGCAGGCTCAACAAGAAGATGAAAAAGCTCGTAGCCGAGCAAGAAATTCTTAGTCTCTGTGTCAGTAAGTAAGAGAAGATAACTTCTTACTTTATCTCTTATTTCTTTAAGGGGAGGGAGAGGGAATACTTGAAGATCATTTTTAGAAATGGCAAAAGCATAGGAAAAATCATTAGCCAAAAGGTAAGCCAAGACCAACGTATCATCAGGAATGAGACGGTTCCGAGCAAATTGAACCGTAACAAAATCCGGGTATTTTAGATTGGCGTAAGCTGGGTTGTTAATTCTCATCTCTCTTTTAAGATCTTCGAGCTCTCGGTCAATTGATTCCAGCTCTTTGAATATTTGCTCTTTTTGCTCATTACTTAATTCTGGATTCAGAAGTTTAGTATATTGTTTAGAAATCTCATTCATTATTTCAACTTCTCGATAACGAAGCTTTTGGTCTATTCCCTCGGTAAAAGAAATTTTTGATATTTCTAAGCTGTCAAGAAAAGCTCTCGCTCTGGCTCTTTCCAAATAATTTAAAGCTTCGTTCCAAGATGCTCTGTCTTTTTCCTTTTCTCCTTTTCTGATTAAGAGGTCGATTAATTTATAATATGCGTCTAATCTTTTATCTGTCGCCAAATAGGATGCCTTATATTCTTCAAGGTTCAATTTGGACCTAATATCTTCTATTATGGAGACGGAATTTTTATAATTTTTAATAGCCTCTGCATAATCTCCCTTCTGTTTATAAGTGTTAGCTAATTCAAGATATGCTTCCCATAATATTTGACCGCTCCCTAATTTTAGAGCCAGATCAATTGATTTATTGAGGTAGGAAATGGCGTTTTCATAATTCCCCATATTAAAATTAATAATTCCAAGATTATTCAATATTATTCCTTCTTTTTCAATGTCATTTAAAGAAAAACACATTTCCAGTGCTTTGTTTAAGAAGTATATAGCATTGTGAAAATCTTTCAAATCATTATAAACGGAAGCGAGATTGTTAAGGGCTTGGATTTTAATTGTAGCATTTAAATTTGCATCTATAATTTCTTCGTAAATTTTAATTGCTTTGTCTAATAAATCGATTTCATTATTTAATTTATATTTAAGTCTATATATTGTGCCCAAATTTAATTTATTAAGAAAGATACCAATTTGATTAAAATTCTGTTTATCAAGTTCCATAGATGATAAAATATTCGCTTCGGCAATTTCATAATTTCCGATATCCTTATAGACTAGACCAATGTTGGTTAGTATATCGGATTTATCCTGGAAACTCCTTATTTCTTGGGCAATGGAAAGTGCTTTTGTAAAGTTATCAAGCGCTTCGACATAATTATCTAATTTCCAATATGCTAAGCCTATATTATTCAAACAACGAGCTTGCTCTTTTTTATTATTGATATAATAGGCTATTTGTAAACAATCTTTATTAAGAACCAAAAATTCTTTGTAATCTTTAAGCTGCCAATAAGTAAATGATAACAGGCGTTTACACTTGAGCTCATGAGGCAAGCTATTTATAGATTTAGATAAATTAATAGCTTTTTGGAAGGCTTTAATAGATTCCTGAAAATAACCTTCATTGCAAAGCGATTTTCCTTCTGAATATAGCTCTTTTATTGATAAAAAGGATTGCGCTAAAGAAGCATTATTTGATAAGTTGAATTTTTTAGATATATTAAGAGCCTTTTCAGTGTAATAACTGTATTCCTTTAAATTTCCAAGATTCCAATAAACTAAAGCTAATTTCAAGAGTAGATCTGAATGAATGGTAGC
>FWPV01002768.1_pt1 | contig 15955 bp, 13 predicted proteins | sample 2228371 | NCBI WGS metagenome assembly FWPV01 (sample SAMEA103939776, study PRJEB20133) | metagenome | reverse complement strand
CCCCCGTCCTTTAGACGGGGGTTCTTTTATGGACTTTTCTAGATATCGTCAACGTTCCGAAGATCGTGGCCCAAGGTGTGCCCTAGGCCAAGGTGACTCTTTGCCAACCCTCTGTCGTCTCCTTCTGCTTTTTTATGCTCATGAAATAGTTTCAGGAATTCGTCCAGGGACAGGTCTTCGGCCCTTTTCTCAAAATCTATGCCGGCGGCCCGGCCCACTTCCTCCAGAAAATATTTATCCCTCCCCCACCATCTCTTCAAAACCGCAGACATTTTCTTGCGGCGATAGCCGAAGCATCTCCTCACGAAGTTGTAGAACTCGGCGGCTTCGCCCTTCGAGACCAAGGGCCTGTCCCGGGGCGACAGACGGACCACTGTGGAGATGACCTGGGGCGGAGGAAGGAAAGACCCCGGTCGCACATCGAATAGTTTCTCCACCCTGGCTTGGGCTTGGAGGTACACGGAAAGCGAACCGTACTCCTTGGATCCAGGCGAGGCCGCCATCCGCCAGGCCACCTCGCGCTGCACCATCAACACCAGGCGGGAGAAGATGCTGGCCGCCAGCAATTTTTCGATGATGGGCACGGCCGCATTATAGGGCAGGTTGGAGACCACCACGGCTCCTGATGGCAAGCCCAGGTCCCAGGTTTCGATCTCGAGGAAATCAGCCTGCACTATTCTGACGCCCGGCCGACCATGGTACCTCAGGGCCAGTTCCCGCGCCAGGTGCCGGTCCAATTCCACGGCCACCAGCCGGCCGGCCCTCTCGGCTAAAAGTTCGGTGAGAATTCCGCGGCCCGGGCCGATCTCCAGCACCGCGTCGTCTTTGGCGATCCCAGCGGCATCGACGATCCTCTGGGCCACGGCCGGTGAAGTTAAAAAATGCTGACCGAATCGCTTGAGAGGACGCCGCTTTTCCTGAGGCTCGGTCATTTCAATTTTCGGACCCTCGATTCAATCAATTTCCTGGTCTTCTGATAGCTCAGCGGCGGGCCCAACCCCACCCTTTTACCGTTTACCAATGAATGGTGCTTTGATCCTGGCCCTGGCCAGATCCCTCTTCAGAGCATTAACGAACAACCCATTCCCCTTGACCAGCCGTCTCTTGTTGCCGACCAGCCTCGGCGCCCTCTCCACGCTGCAGCTGGGGCTTCCCTCCACCCCTAAAATGCCCAGCACCCTGTAACCGGCTTCCCGGTAGTCTTGAATTTCACCTGCTGCCGACTTGGCCAGCCTACGGCAGACGGCCCGGTATCCCGGCTTGTCGTATTGCTCGATCGTGTCCGTTCCCAGCGGGCGCCTAAGGCCCAGGCAGGCCGCCTCCGGGCACGGCAGCTGGACCAGTCCGGCCCCGGACCTCAGAAGCACCCGGATTAAAGGTTCGCCGGCCATGCGGTATCCGGCCAGCCCCTGAACCTTGGCGTTTTGGTTTAGCAGGCAGTGGGCTATAAATACTACTTTCTTCTTCCTCTAGTCTTTCATTATAGCAAATTTCGAGAACCTATGATAGTTGGCCTCTGATAGACTTTTACTTCCTCACCGTTAGCCAGCCAGGCCCTGTCCAGGAGGCTCAAACCGAATTTCTCATAATAGCCCATCAGGTCGGTGCCCAGGTAGACCGTGCCGAATCCCATTTTACCGGCCTCGGCCGCGGCATGTTCCAGCAGGGCGCCCCCAGCCTGCGTCCCTGGGCCTCGGGTATCACGTAGAGGCAGCCCACCCAGGGCATCAGATCTTGACGGCTGATGAGGTCGTTGGCTAAAAGCGCGCTGGAGCCCAGTATGGCCTCGCCCTCCAGGGCCAGGTAGAACTTGGGCAGGCGACCAGGCTGCTTTTAGTTGAGCATGGCGTCGCGGTAGAACTCGTAATTCTTGTTATTGCCCCATTGGCCCCAGAAGAAGTCCACCGCCCGCTCGAACAGGCCTGGCTGGCTGTATATGTCGGCTATTTTCATGCTGGTGTTGTTCCTGGATTCTAGTTTACTTCATCTCTACTTTTGTTTCAAGCATAATTGAGAGTTGCGATACTATCCCGGCCTTACAGAGTCAAAAAGCGGCCTTTAGGCCGCTTCAGGTTGTTGCATTACTCGAACAAGTCCGAATGGGTTCCCGTTCTCTCAAATATAATTACATCCCCTTGCAGTTTATAGATTAGAAGCCAGTCCGCCTCGATGTGGCATTCCCGGCGGCCGGCGAACTCGCCCACCAGTTTGTGATCCCGGTGGATAGGATCCAGACGCTCACCGCTGGCCAGTGACTGAACCACCAATCTCAACTTTGCCAGGTTCTTCCCCCGGCGTTTGGCCAGTTTGACGTCGAGCTGGACCTGCCGGGTATCAGCCGGCCTGGGCATCAGATCTCCAGCTTCTTGAACATGTCCTCTACATTGCGGCAGAGGACCAGGTCGCGTCCGGCGTCGGTGGCCTGGAAGGTCCTTCTTGTTTTCCTGTTGGGGATGGCCACCTCGAAGGGCAATCCCTGCCTTAGGGCCACCTGTTTGTAGAACATAGTAATGGCCTGGGTGTTGGTTACCCCCAGGCGACGGAATATACGCTCCGCGCTATTCTTTATTTCAGGTTCGATCCTGGCCCTGACGATGGCGCTTTTTGCCATAATCCTTCCCTTATCGTCCAAAGTTGGATTGTAGCACAAATGGGATACATTGTCAAGACGGCCAGATGGGGCCGAAGCCATGGCTCCGGCCCCTAACTCCATAATTCCAGCAATCTATCTGACCTCCATCCAGACGCTGCCCGAGTGGCTGTTGAACTCGGGCGCGTACATGCACTGGATCTCGGCGATCCCGCTTTGATACCGGCCCTTCAGTTGAACCCTCAGTTGATACTCGAACACATAGGTGCCCTTGGGCAGGTAGTCTATGAAGAAGTGCGTGGCTGCATCCCGGGTGGACTCGTAGTAAGCCAGTCCATCCTGGTACTTGTACTGGGACAGGACGTTGACCGGCTCCAGGCCCGAGCCCCTCAGGTCCTTGAGGTGGACGTACTCCATGTCCCTATCGACCCGCAGCACGATGCGGCAGGTGACCAGGTCGCCGACATTGAGCGGCCCGGTGACCGGCTCGATGACCCGGCCCCTCTTGGTATCCCGGTTGACGAACAGGGTCTTCTCCAGGGATAGATTGGTCTTGTGCGGCGTCACCTGGCTCATGTCCTCGAAATACTGGAAGTGGACCCCGCCCCAGGCTATTCCTTTGTCGCGCTTGGTGACCGTGATCTCCGAGTGCTGGGGCTTGACCTCTGGGCCGGAATAAGCCTTCTCGTAGAACCCGGTGCCTGCCTCGACTTTTTCCGCGGTGACCAGCAGGTCGGCCAGCCGCACCTCGACCAGCTGGTCGGACCTGAGCCACTCCGAGCCGCGCAAGAGCAGGGCATAGACCGCATCGGCCGTGGCCTTGGTGGTCCGCCAGTGCTGGGTCTGCTTCTGCTTCAGAAGCCAAACCTTGCAGTCCTCGGCCGCGGCCGTGTCCTCGGTGATTTCGGCGAAGGCCTCTATCATCAGGGCCTGGGTCTCGATGGGCGCCCGGTACCACCACCAGGAGAGCTCGTCCTCGCGCCAGAACCGGCCCATCTCCTCTGAGGTGACGCTGCGCTCCTTGATGGAGGCCATGATGCCCTGGGCCAGCTTTTTGTTGCCGAAGCGGCTCAGGGCCAGGGCCAGGTAGCCCTGGCTCATGCGGGAGTTCAGATCCAGCCAGTACTGCTCGGCCTGCTTCAGAAAATAGTCCACCGCCACCCGGTTGTGGGCCGAGATTGCCTTGTCCTTGAGGTAGAAGCTGCGGCCGTAGAGGTAAAAGGCGATGGTGGGCGACAGGTGGTTCATCGACTTGTCTCTGATCCGGTCGTAGTACTCCCTTATCCATCGGTCGAGGTAATCCAGGGACCTAAGCGGCATGGCCATGTCCGGCTTGGCCCCCAGATGGCGCAGGCGGGCGAACCCGGTGACCACATAGAGGGTGATGTAGGGGTCAGGCCTCCCGCCCGGGAACCAGGGCCAGGCGCCGTTGGACAGCTGCATGGCCGATAGTTTTGCGTAGGCCGAGCCGATGTTGGCCTTGAGGGTGTTCTCCTCGAACAGCAGGCCCACGTTGCGCTTGGACTGGGACTCGCTCTGGGCCTGGAGCACCCAGGGCGTCTCCTCCAGCATCACGGACTTGAGCTGCTGGTTCTTTTCAAGATTCGACTTTAGGGCATCCGTCCCCCGCCACTGGTCGAACACTTTTCTGATCTTGGGGTCGGAATTGGCGATGTGGCCGGCCAGCGAGTTGGCATAGAGCCGGTTGAACACCTGCTCCGAGCATTCGAACGGGAACTCGATGAGGTAGGGCAGGGCCTGGACCGCGTACCACGAGGGGTTGGAGGCCACCTGGACCGTCAGCCGGTAGGGGTCGAAGGACTCGGACTTGCCGATCTGCTTGAGCCGGTCGAAGTTAAACTTCTTCTCCCCCGGACCCCTGATCCACAGCGGCACCGACTCGGTAAGGAAGATGCGCGAGGTCAAGACCGGCACCGCCCCGGCCTCGCCGTCCGAGAATTTCTGGCTCTTGGCCACCACGGTGTAGGAGATGGGCCCCTGGCCCTTGGGCACCTTGATCCTCCAGGAGAATCCCTCGGACGACTTTGGCTTGAGCTTGAACTGATAGGCGGTCGTCTTCAGGCCTAAAGCAGCATCAACTGGTTTGTCTGAGAATAGATCCCTGAAGTTCAACTGGACTGTCCCCTTCTGCTCCTTGTCCGACACATTCTGCACCTTGGCGGTGAAGAAAATCTCGTCCCCCTCGCGCAGAAAACGCGGGGCATTGGGCTGGACCATCAATTCCTTCTGGGTGACGGTGAAGCCGGTGTAGAGGCCGCTCTGGCAGTCGTTGGTGTGGGCCAGGCCCAGCAGTTTCCATTTGGTCAGGGCCTCGGGCATGGTGAAGGAGATGCTAAGCGATCCATCCTTCTCGGCCAAAAGGTGCGGGAAGAAGAAGGCGGTCTCGTTGAGGTTCCTGCGGACGGCGATGTCCTTGGTGTCTATCGGCTTGGCCGCCTTCTGGGCCCTGTCGTCGCGGTCGGCTTTCTCCCCCTCGGGTTTTTTTGCCTCCTGGCTCACATCCAAACCTGACGCTGGAGCAGCCATGGAAGGAGCCGGCGGCGGAGCGGACTCCAGCGCCAGATCCTCCTTGGCGCTGGCCGACTTGCGGCGCGGCGAGTCCATTAAGTCGCCGCCCCGGTACCTGGGGTAGCCATAGTAGAACAGGTTGTCCACCACCGAGGACGGAAAATGCATGTAGCTTATGGAGGGATAGCCGTAGTAGCTGTTCCATCCGTCCCGCCAGGTGCTGTAGGGCTGGGTGCTGTTGGCGAAGACGCTGTTGTAGACGCTGTAGTCCCGGTAGAAGAAATTGAACCCTGACCAGGCGTGGGGATAGAACTGGTCCAGCGAGAAGTCGTAGAGGCTGGCCGCCATCTCGGCCGCGGCCAGGGCCTGCTTCTTGCCCCTGATCCTGAACTTCCAGGTCTCCTTCTCGCCTGGCTGCAGCTTGTCGCGGAAGGTCTCGGTAGTTATCTCCAATTCCTTGTTGTCCCAGGGCACGTCCACATAGAGGCTGTGGGTATAGGCCCGGTTCTCCCGCACCTGGGTGACCCTGACCGTAAAGCCCCCGCGGTGTTCCTCCTTTACGGGTATGGAGAACGAATGCTGGGTGATTGCTCTGTCGGTCCAGTAGCGCTCCACTATCTTCCTCTTGTGCTCTATCTCCACCAGCGCCCGCCCCGACGAATATCCCGTGCCCCAGAGGATTTTGGCGGCTCCGCCCACCGGCACGATATTCCTCTGCAGTTTGGCCAGGGACGGAATCTTGAGCGGAAACCTCTGCCGTCCCCAATCCGGCAGCACCATCACGTAAAGCGGCGAGCGCACCTCCTGGCCGAATTGGTCCAAGGCCACGGCTTCGATTTTATAAAGCCCGGACGGAAGGTTAAACTTCAGGGTGTCGGGATTGGACCTGGCACTGTTGAACTTCGCCTCCTGGACCACCTTGTCCACCGGCCAGGTCTTCCAGTCCGGCCCGAACTCCCTCGGCAACTCGGTTTTGGTCCCAGACTCCTCGGGCCACCACCACCAGTAATCGTAGCTCCACAGCTTGCCCGGCACCGGCTCGGCGGGCTCCTTGAGCCGGCTGATGACGATCTTACCGTTTCCCGGAATCGGACTGCCGTCAAGGGTCTGGGTGGTGACGGCCACCGGGAAGGCCTGGTTCTCCTGAACATCCTCCTCGGCCCAAAGCCTTAACTCCAGGGCCTTGTAGCCGATGGTGGTTGAGGTCTCGGCCGATCGGGTCTCGCCGTCCGAGGCAGTGACGTCAGCGCTTAAGGTGAACTCGAATCTCGGGTCGTTCTTCTTGGACACCGACAAATCCGGCTTGGCGAAGAAGGAGATCTTGAACTTCCCCTCGGCATCGGTGCGGATGCGGCCGTGGGCTATCTCCTGGGAACTCTCCTGGCGGGCCGGCCGGTACCACCAACACCACCAGGGCCAGCGCACCACCCGCCGCACCCGGTAGCGCACCTCGGCCCCGTCCACCGGCGCCCCGTTGTAGCCCATGGCGGTGCCGGCCACCGTCACGCTGTCGTTTAAGCGCGAGGCCGTCCTGGGCTTCTCCAACTCCACATAGAACTTGGGCCGTTTGTACTCCTCCACCCGGAACTGGGCTGAACCCTCCAGGGGGTGTTCGGCATAGATATACATCAGCCCGGTGAGTCGGTCCTCGGGCGCGGTGAAGGTGCCGGAGAAGCTGCCGAAGTCATTGGTGGCCAGGGTCTGCCTGGCTATCTCCTGGTAATTGGCATCGCGGAAGCAGACGGTGACCTTTCGGTTAGGGATCGTCCGGTAGTCGTTCCCCTCCTGGTCCACGTGGACGCAGATGCCTTTGAAGTATATGGTCTGTCCCGGCCGGTAGAGGGAACGGTCGGTGTAGAGCAGGGTGCGTTCGTCCGTCGAGATGGGCGAGTGGGGATAGGAGTGGACCTGGTTGGCATCGAACAGGACCTGTTTGTTATAGCGCAACAGCAGGTGCTTGTCCCAATAGCCGCCGCCGGCAGCGAAAACCGCCCGGCCCTCCTTGTCGGTCGAACGCTTCTCCCCGTACTTGTAGTATTCGTTGTCCCGGTAGATAATGGTGAGTTCGGCGCCCGGCACCGGCTCGCCGCTTTCGGCCTCGACCACCAGGACGTCGATGTTCCCGTCGCCCATCCGGGCCACCAGGGTGTAGTCGCAGACCCAAAGCCAGGTGTGCTGCACCATGGTCGAGGACTTGAAGTCAGGCTGCCAACTGGCGAAGATTCGGTAATAGCCGGGCCTAAGTTTGGGCACCTCCACCTCCTCAGTCCTCTCCTTGTAGTCCTTGGTGGGAGGCAGTTCCACCATCCACTCGGCTACAGGTTTCTTATCTAAAAGTATCGAGATATCCTTTCCCTCGAAACTGTTGGGATAGCTCCATTTCTTTTCCATGAAGCGATCCCAGTCGTCGGCTATGGCCCTGAAGTATATCTTGGAGAAATTTTTGTAGCGCACCTGGATCTTGGACGGCTTCTGGGGTATACACCTCTCGCCAGTCAGGGTGAGCGTCTTGTTCTCGATCTCGTTTATATAGGCCTGGCAGGACTGTCCGCCGAAAGTCTTGGGATATCTCTTCTGGCCCTCGGATGCCAATCCGTGCGCCTTCACCAGATCGCCCTCCTCGCCCCAGGCCCGGGCCAGCAGGTAATAGGCCATGCCGGCCGCCTGGGTCTGGCCGTACCGTCCTATGGCCTCCTCCAGCCTCTGCATGTAGATCCTGTTCTTATCCTCGCCGAAACCATTGTTTTTGACATACTGCAGACGCATCAGGTCCAGGTCGGCTAAGGCCTCGGAATTTCTCCTGCCCAGATGCATAGCCAGAAGCGACTGGTAGAGCCTGATGGCCTTGTACTTGGACGACCCGGTGTCCTCGGTGGCTGGTTGGTAGGCCAGAAACTCGGTCAGCGGGCCGAAGGCGTCCGAGGCCGCCTCGATCTCGAAGGCGTCCTCGGGCTTGGCCGCCGCCTGCTCGGCGCTGGTGTAGAAGTTGATGGCCTCGTGGGCGATGAAATCGTAGAGGGTGGGCCTGATCTCCAGGGGCATGGTGCCCGGCTCCAGGAAATCCTTGAAATCGGAGACCGGGATCTTGGACAGCAGTTCCTTCTCCCTGAGGACCTCCTGATAGAGCCCGTCTATCTCGGAGAAGATCTTCTTGAGATCCCAGGTGGTGAAGTCCTTTTCGTCCATCTCCTGGGTCTGGGTGCGGCCGATGAAGCGCCAGTGGTTGCGGCTGTAGTAGTGCCAGTACCACTGGGCCAGGATGGTTTTAAGAAGCGGCCGGGTGTTGGGATCGGCCTTGTCGAACTCGGCCTTGAGCCGCAGGACCTTCTCCTCGGGCTTGTTGCCCTGGATCAGGCCCTCCAGCATAATCTTCTGGGACAGGGCCTTGAGCCACTCGCCGTGGCGTCTCTCCCTCTGGGTTATCTCCAGGATGCGATCGATGTGTTTGATGGCCGTCTGGGGCAGGCCCTTGTTCTGGGCGGCCTCCACCTGCTTCCAGATGGCGTCGGTGGGGGTGGGCGGCTTGCCGGCCGGCAGTATAGCGGAGAGAAAACAGGAAAGCACTGTGAACGACAGAGTAAATTTTCTCATGATCTTTACCTTTCTCCTTAGGTTGCTATCGAAGGGTCCCTTTGTGATTTAATCGACTATCCCATTACTTCAGGTAAAATTGAATCCTGCCCTGATCGGCGGCGATCGGTCAACCCGAGACACCGTCGGTATTTGGGGTCCGCCCCACCACGACGAGGCGTTGCAACCGGGCAGTCAGAAAGAGCAGATGGTCTTACCGGAAAAGACAGGACAATCAATATGGTTTATTTACCAACCTTCTCTAGTTTTTATTCCCCCTGGCTGGTATGGTTGGCCCAATTGACAGAGTATTTAAATAAGGATATTTAACAGGGTGTTGAAAAATATCGCGATATAAATTGCGCCAAGGTGCTATTGGCGTTTTTATGCGAGAAACGTGATCCGCTGGATAAATGGCATCAATAAACTGGTGATGGTTTCATTCTTTTTGCGTTCGGTGCGCCTCATTCAGGCACCGATAGGCACAGGCGGTGAGGTTTTCAGCTTGACGTAGCGCAGTATGTTGTAGGCCGCCACCTTTAGTTGCATGCCCAGCAGGTTCTTGGCCGTCCCGATCAGGTTGGTCTTGCGGCTGGCCGCCCGCGTCTTAAGCCAGCCGAAGATCTGTTCGATCAACTTGCGCTTTCGTTGGCTTACCTGGTATGTCCAATGCCGGGAAGTGCGGCCGTCGATGCCGGCCACGGCCGTGTTCGCCTTGCAGGCGACATGGGGCTTGATCTTGAGTTTACGCAGGCCGCCGACGAAGGTTTGGTTGTGATAGCCCTTGTCCGCCCCCACGGTCTTGGGTCTGAATCCCCGGCTCTTCAGCTCTTTGATCATGGCCACCGCCTGATCCGATTCAGTGGTGCCCACCGCCACGGTATAGCGCAGATTGGTGACGAAGCCGTGCCGGTTCTCGGTGACCAGATGCAGGGCATGACAGAGTTTGGCCTGCTGGCCTTTGGCCTTGCGCCGCAGCCTGGCCTCGGGGTCGGTGGTGGACCGGTGGGTGTCGTTGCTGCGCCGTTCGTCCCGGAAGTCCAGGCTGGGGTTCTTTGAACCGCGGCTGTCGCCGCTTGGCTCCTGGTCCTTGGGCTTGAAGCTCTTCATCGAAGCCCAGGCCTCGATCAGGGTCCCATCCACAGTGAAATGTTCGTCCGAGATCAAGCCGTCCCGTTTGATCATGGCCAGCACCCGCCCGAAGAACTTGCGGCCGATCTCGTGCTCCAAAAGCCGCGCCCGATTCTTGGAAAAGGTCGAATGGTCAAACGGCGGGTCGTTCAGCCCCTGGTTCAGGAAGTATTTGAACAACAGGTTGTACCCCAGCTGCTCGCAGAACAGAGGCTCGCTGGATATCGAGTAAAGCGCCATCAACAATGATCCCTTCAGCAGGGTCTCTGGCGGTATCGAGGGCCGCCCGCCCGCGCTGTACCTGGCGTCGAAGTCCTTCGATAGTTCCGTCAGGATCTGGTCGGCCACCCGCCTTATCTTCCGGATGGGATGGCTTGACGGTATCGCGGTTTCTGGCGATATCTGAGCTATGAATATCTCCTGGAGTCGCTGCTGGCCACGCATGGGAACCTCCGTGTTTCGTAGTTGTTGGCTTTGTATGTACTACGATTTAAGCAACACGGAGGTTCCAGAACATAGTAAATTTAAGACTTTTTCAACACCCTGCTAGAGAGATCGATATCTGCTTTATCGATGGCTTTTTCGTATTGTCCCTCATACATTAATGACAATGCCTCTTTATATTCCTGGATGCGTCTATATAACCCGCTGAGCTAAAATAAATACAAAAAAATGGCTATCAGCAAAGCACCGGATGCAATGATGATCAACAATCTTCTATTAGTATACGTAGACAACGGCCTCAGGTTTTCACGATTTGGTCGCCTTCAGCGAGAACATCAGTGGTATCAGATCCCGGCTGCCCGGGAAGCGCCAACGCCCGTCGCCTCCCGTTTCCAGGAACGGGAAGCAGTCGTAACTGCAGAAGGGGAATTCGTGGAGGAATTCGATCCTGAGTCTGGCGGAAATCAAGGAGTTGACCACCTCGGCCAGCGAATGCTGCCACTCGTAAGACTTTTACGTCTGGGCGAACCTGGCCTGGTGGTCGGAATATGAGCTGTCATTCTCGAATGCCTCAGGCTCCTCCCGGTGGAAGTGGGACCAGCGGGCCTTGAGCTCGGTCGTCCCCTCGTTGTCGAAGATGCCAGCCACGGGGTGGAACTCGCGTATATAGAAGAATCAGTCCAGTTTCAGGTACCGGTCGATCAATTGAGCCCACTTCGACAGATCGTTTATCCAGCACAGCACCCCGGCCGAGGTGAAGACGATGTCGAACTGCCGGTCCAGGTGTTTTGGCAGGTCGTAGATATTGCAGCAGATAAACTCGGCCGGGATGCCGATCTCGGTGCTGAGGGACCTGGCCAGTTTTACGGCTTCCTCCGAGAAATCCACTCCGACCACCTTGGCCCCCATCCGGGCCAGGGACATGGTGTCCTGTCCGAAGTGGCACTGCAGGTGGAGCACCGTCTTGCCCCTGACGTCGCCCAACTCCTCGATCTCGATAGGGTAGAATGTATTTTGCCCGCGCCGGAAACCCTCCAGATCGTACATGGCCGACCGGGCGTTGATCCCGGTCAGTCTATCTCAAAGCTCCCGGTTTTGGCAGTAGTATTTCTTGTTGTCGTCCATCGTTCCCGCCGTCATGTCCGGATTTAATTCTCGCTCAGCCACTGCAGAGCCGATTGGTACCCCATCCTGGCCGCGATCTTCATGTCCGCGACCGCCTTCTGCCGCTCCCCCAGTTCCAAGTAGGACATGGCCCGGTTGTAGTAGGCCTGGGGGTCGCTTGGGTTGATGGCTATGGCCCGGCTGAATCCCGACACCGCCTTCTGGTGCTCGCCCAGAAAATAATAGGACAGGGCCCGGTTGAAATGCGTCTGATAGTCGTCCGGGTCCAAGGCCAGGGCTTTGTCGTACTCGGCCACAGCCTGGCGGTGCCTCCCCAGCATATTGTAGGCATAGCCCAGATTGTAGAAGCCTGGGGCAAAACTCGGGTCCAGGGCCAGCCCCTGGCCATAGGACAAGGCCGCGCCCTCGAAGTCCTCGATGGCCGTCAGGTACGAGCCGCGCTCGAACCACTCCTTGGCCGAAAGCCGGTTGGCATTGGCAGTGTAGCTCTGCTGGATGCTCTCCCTGGCTTGGCCGGTCTTGGCGTTCTCCAGCTGCTTCCTGAGCCTCTCGTTCTCGGCCAATGCCGCGTCGGCCTTGCGCTTGAGCTCTTCCAGCTCCTTCATTTTAGCCTGGTTCTGTTTCATGTTCTCCAGATCGGCCGCCACCTTATCTGGATCGGCTTCGATCTTGGCCCTAAGCCAGTACTCCCGCCCGTTCCATTTCTCCTCTAAAATCTGGGTCTGGACCACGCCGGCCGTCATGGCCGTTATCTGGTCCATGGTGAGTTGAGAGTTCTTTACCTCGGTGTAGCTCTCCAGATAGGTGCCTAATTCCTCCAAGAGCGCCCTCTTGACCTGCTCCAGGGCCGTGGCCCGGCTGGTCAATTTGCTGTCGGCCTCTCCGGCCTCATAGGTATATTCCCGGACAAAGGTCCTGACATCGCCCCAGGCCGGGCCTAACAAGGCCGCCAGAACGATCGGCCGCCATAGCCCTGCCGACATGTTTCACCTCCGGTTACGTTTATGAACGATCTGATCCCTATTGGTTGATCGCGACAATCCCACGCTGAGATAAGAGCCCTACAGAAATCGATGGCCCCGAGGCATCGCCCTCCCGGCAAAAGAACACTTCCCCTCTCTGGGTCTCGGCCGACCTTATCATCCTCAATCGGCCGGCAGACTGAGATGTCCCTATTTACCGATGCAGAATTTGGAGAAAATATTTTCCAGGATCTGATCGTCCAGATTTCTCTCTGCTCCCCCTCGCCAGGCCGCCCCGGTTATCTCGTCGAGGGCTAAAACAGCCGCCCTGACATCAGCGGCCACCATTTCGTAGGAGCGCCCCTGGCTCAAACCCAAAGCCGCCTCCTTCAGACTGTGGAGCGATCTCTGCAACGCCTCTGCCTGCCTCATATTGGCCGCGGCCGCCCCGCTCTCCTCCAATCCCCGGCCTTTGGTCAAGGCCGAGACCATGGCCTCCTCCAGCCGGCCAAGCCCGGTCCCCTTCAGGGCCGATATCCGGATCCAGCCCCTCTGGGCAGCGAAGGCCGGTTTCAGATCGCTCTTGTTCAGAAGCACCAGACGAGGATAATCGAGGGTCTGCTCCAGCAGGCTCCTGTCTTCGGCCCGAGGCGGCTGGGAGCCGTCGATCACCAACAGCACCAGATCGGCCTGGGCCAATTTCTGCTGGGCCCGCTCCACCCCCAGGGCCTCGATGCCATCGGCCGGCTCCCGCACTCCGGCCGTGTCGAATATCCTCACCGGCAGGCCGCGTATCTCCACAAAGCCCTCGATCACATCGCGGGTGGTGCCCGGATGTTCGGTGACAATGGCCCGCTCCTCCCGGAGCAGTAGATTGAACAGGCTGGATTTTCCGGTATTGGGCCTCCCGGCGATGACCACCCTGGCTCCCTGACGCAGTATCTGGGCGGTGCGGCTGGCCTCGATCAAAGCAGCGATCCGGCCTTGGGCCCGCTCTATGATGTTCTGCAGCTCTGCGATCACCGGCCGGGGCAGGTCCTCCTCGGGAAAATCCACGGCCGCCTCCAATTGTGTCAGCACTTCTATCAGATCGGCTTTCATGCCTTCGATTCTTTTCGAAAGCCCGCCTCCCAGCCTCTCCAGGGCGGCCCGGGCCGCGGCCCAGGTATCGGCCTCGATGATCTCGGCCACGGCCTCGGCCTGTGACAGATCCATCTTCTCCTGGAGAAAGGCCCGCAGGGTGAATTCGCCGGGCCGGGCCGGCCGGGCGCCGGCCAGCACCGCTACCTCGACGATGGCCGAGGCCACCGCGTTCCCCCCGTGGCCGGTGATCTCCACCGTATCCTCTCCGGTGTAACTGTGCGGCCCCTTGAGCAGGGCCAGCATCACCTCGTCTATCCTCTCCCCTCTCTGGCTGACGATATAGCCGTGCTGCAGGGTGTGATCGGCCATGGCCTCTACCCTCACCCGCCCCTGAAAGATCTGGTCGGCGATGGCTATGGCCCGGCGGCCGGAGATCCTGACCAGCGACAGGGCGGATCTTCCCGGCGCGGTGGAGATGGCTACAATGGTGTCCTCGATGCCTCTATCCATAGGTGAATAGAATACCTTATGCCCAGGCAAAAATCAAGTAAAATTTCGCTTGACTGGATGGCGGAAACCATGTATCTTAATAGCCAGATTGCGAGACGATCATCTATGAAGAGGACCTGCCTGCTAGCCATCGTCCTGTCTTTGGCCACCCTTCCCGCCACCGCCCAGACCTTCAAGCAGAAGCAGATCAGGTACGAGAGGGTCAGGGCCGCCTTCACCGAGAAGGAGGAGGGGCTGAAATCGCTCTGCCGAAGCAAGGGGATTCCCTACCCTCCGGGGGGGCTCTTTATCCGCATACTGAAAAAGGAGCATACCCTGGAGGTGTGGGCCAGTGTCTCCTCCAAAAAATACGTGCCTCTCAAGTATTACAACATCTGCTCTTCATCTGGCGACCTGGGCCCCAAGCGCCGGCGAGGAGATCTCCAGGTGCCGGAGGGTTTTTATCACATCAACGACTTCAATCCTCATAGCAACTTCCACCTCTCCCTGGGCATCAGTTATCCCAACCGCTCGGACCTGATCCTCAAGGAGGGGCGAGATCCTGGCGGGGCCATCTACATCCACGGCTCCTGCGTCACCATCGGCTGCGTGCCCATCACCGACGACAAGATAAAGGAGCTCTATGTGCTGGCGGTGGAGGCCAGATCCGCAGGACAGACGACCATTCCGGTGCATATCTTTCCTTCAAGGCTGGACAGCGCCGGGATGGAGCAGCTGGTGTTGGAATATGGACAGAGCTGGAGACATCTGCCTTTCTGGAGGGATTTGGCGGTGGGGTATAGGATCTTCGAGGAGAAGGGCCGCTTGCCTGACATCGCCATCGACAGAAAGGGAAGATATTTTTGCCGATAGCTTCATGATAAAAACCATCAATTTAAGCCGCACCTTCTGGGACCCCAAAAAGGGCGACATCCGCGCCCTGCTCCCCACCGATCTGGCCATCTCCAGAGGCGAGATCTTCGGCATCCTGGGGCCCAACGGCGCCGGCAAGACCACCCTGCTGCGGATGTTGGCCACGGTCATCGCCCCCAGCTCGGGCTCGGCTATGATCAACGGCTACGACATCGTCTCCGAGTCCATGTCGGTGAAGAAGTCCATCGGCTTCCTCTCGGGCAACACCCGCCTCTATGGCAGGCTGACCCCGCGGGAGCTCTTGGCCTACTTCGGTCGGCTTTACGACCTGGCGCCGGGCCTGGTGGTCGAGCGCATCAGGGCCCTCTCCGGCACGCTGGACATGGCCGGGTTCCTCGACCAGCGCATCGAGAGGCTGTCCACCGGCCAGACCCAGAAGACGTCCATCGCCCGCTGTCTGCTGCACGACCCCCCGGTCCTGATCCTGGATGAGCCCACTTTGGGCCTGGACATCATGACCAGCCGGGCCATCATCAATTTCATCCGGGAGGCGGCCGCCTCGGGCAAGACAGTCATCTTCTCCACCCACTATATGACCGAGGCCGAGCTCCTGTGCCACCGCATCGGCCTTCTCCATCTGGGCCGCCTGATGGATGTAGACACCCTGGAGGGATATCGGCGCAAGACCGGACTTCAGAGCCTGGCCGATATCTTCCTGCAATACGTGGGCCGTCAGATAGGGATGGTCTCATGAACAGCAAAAAGATCCTGGCCGTCTTCCGCAAGGAGGTGCTGGACTCCCTGCGCGACCGCCGCACCCTGATGGTTATGGTGCTGCTGCCCATCGTCCTCTATCCGGCCATGTTCATCTTCATGACCCAGCTGACATCGGCCGGCATGGCCCGGCTCCAGCAGGAGCGCAGCCGGGTATCGGCCGGCGGCCAGGTGCCTAAGACTTTGGACTCCCTGCTTCAAAGCGATACCTCATTGTTCTTCTGCCCATCGCCGGATCCTGCGGCCGATCTGGCCTCAAGGGATATCTGGGCTTGGATCGAATGGCGCCCCCAGGTGGACTCGGCCGTCATCTACTTCGACGGGGCTAAGGAGAAATCTCGGTTGGCTCTTTCTCAGCACTTTGTCCAGTTGACGGTCATCCAGC
>FWPV01003398.1_pt1 | contig 15958 bp, 11 predicted proteins | sample 2228371 | NCBI WGS metagenome assembly FWPV01 (sample SAMEA103939776, study PRJEB20133) | metagenome | reverse complement strand
CGCTTCGTTATTGCGTTTAGAACACTTTTGAAACCTTATGGAATTATGGTTTCATTGGGCGAAACTTAGGTTTAAAATGGTATTAGAGTTTGTGGACGAAAATTTTATACTTGGACCAAGTATTTTAGGGTTTACTTTTTATATTTACAATTGTATAATCAATTGATTCTTAACTTCTGGGTTAAACTGTTTTAACTTTATGAAAGGAAAATAAAAATATGCCGAGGGAAATTCGTCATTTGGAAATAAGCACTATGGAACGTGTCAGACGTTATAAAGAATTTTATGGGGGATGTGTCTCTGATGCTCTTGCAAGCTGTGGTGTAACAAATACTGTGCTTTCTCCTGATTTTTACCCATTGCGACAGGATATGATTTTAGCAGGTGAAGCCTTGACGGTCAAACTTCATTCTCTTGCAGGTGAGATCATGACCGAAGAAGAGCGTAAAGCAAGAGACGAAGAATGGAAAAGAATAGGCACTCCGCAAAAAAGAATGATGAAATCAGTATATCCTGGATGTGTATTATGTTTTGAGTGTGGTGGTGATAAACAACCAGCACAGTTTGGTGAAATGAGTTGCACTCTAGCTAAGGCACATGGATGTGTTGGTATGTTAATTGAAGGCAATATTAGAGATACACGATACGTCCTTAAGATGGAAGATTTTCCTGTATATACTACAGGTACAAGACCAAACGCTTTCGGAGGATGGCGTATTATGGCAATACAACAACCGATCTATCTGCGTGGACATCTGACACATTATGTCCGCGTGAATCCTGGCGATTTTATCTTCGGAGATACTGATGGTGTTCAGATTATACCGAAAGAATTCGTCGATGAAGTCATGCTTATCTGTGAGGATATAATGGCTAAGGAAAATGAAGAGAGGAGGTTAATTAGAGAAGGTATGCCAATCGATCAAGTTTATGAAACTTATGGTGATTTATAAATTGGACAGTTATGTATTAGTTATAATGCGTAATTGCCCATTGTTAAAGGAGAAAGAAAAATGAAAAAATTATATTTTTCTTTTCTTATGGCAATTTACGTAATGTTCTTTTTAGGAATAATTATAAACATCGGAGAGTCTCTTGTTCCTGATAAATCATTAATGCTATATCTACCATTTGAAGAAGGGAAGGGCGATGTAACCGCAGATAAATCACAATATAATCATGAAGCAAAGCTTGTGAATAACCCCAAGTGGGTTGATGGAAAAATTGGTAAGGCATTAGAATTTACAGGGAATAACTACGTTATAGTTCCCATAGTTGATGATCTGCAATTAAGGGAAGTCTTTACAGTTGTATTTTGGGTAAAGAGAGCAGATGCACAGCCTGCAGAGTGGTGCTATATGGTCGCTGCTGGTTCACTCAAATGGGCAGTTATTTATAACAGCAATCAAAAGGTTGGTTATGTTTGGTCAATGTCTGGAGGAGCATGGGGGCAGAGACTTGTTACCAAAGATTCCTTGACGACAGATTGGACTCATGTTGCGGTAACCTATGATATTAAAAAGGGTGTAGAATGGTATTTCAACGGAGGTGATCAGCCATCAGGAACTGGAGCAAAACCACCGACAGTTGATGTTATTGATGGGTCAATAATGGTTGGAGCAAGGAACCCCGGATTAGAATTCTTTAAGGGTATAATTGATGATGTTGGTATATATAATAGAATACTAACATTAGATGAAATCAAAAGAGATATGGAGGGTGTCGGTGGAGCTGCTGTATCTTCCATTGGAAAACTTACGATAACATGGGGCAATATAAAAAGGTTATAAATTTAAAACTGGAGGATATCAATGGGAAATCTTAAGGCTGGTGTCTTTAAGGCTAATATTACTCCTTATGTTGGAATATGGCTATGTGGTTTTGGAGCGCGCTTTAAGCCATCTGAAAATATACATGACGATTTATATGCCAGAGCCATTGTTTTTGATGACGGAAATGAAAATATAGCTCTGGTTACTTGCGATATACTAACTTTGGATGAAAAATCAATTGAAAATATTCGCAATCATGTTCAAAATATGACAAACTTAAAAGGCGAAAATGTCTTTATTAGCACTACACATACCCATTCTGGACCGCTCTCCAGCCATTTAAGAGGATTCGGTCCCTTAGATCTATCCTGGGTAGACATATTAGAAAAAAAGATCGCAGGTGCTGTTGTCTCTGCTAATAGGAACATGCAAGAGGTATCAATAGGAGCAGGGAAGGGACAAGCAAAAATCAACAGAAATAGAAGAGGTGGTAAAGCCATCGATCATGAGATGGGAATAATAAGGGTGAATAAGGTTGATGGTAGCCCCCTGGCTGTTATAATGAATTATCCCTGTCATCCAGTAATAGTGCCTTGGGAAGCCCACACAATATCTGCTGATTATCCGGGATATGCCACAGAAGTCATTGAAAGGGCTTATGAAGGTGCTACAGGAATGTTTTTCAATGGTACATGTGGTAATATAAACCCTCTAACGGTATGCAGTTCTTTTGAAGAAGTCAAGCGACTTGGAACAATTGTCGGGGCTGAAGCATTGAAAGTAAGTGAAGAAATAACTACAACATCATCGGATATAAGCCTGAAAGCTGAAAAAGAAATAATAGTCCTTAAGTCTCAGGAAATACCAGGTGTTGAACAATTACAAGAAATAGTCAATGCAGGCAGTAAAGCTGAAAATCCAGACTTAGATTGGCAATATCAATGGGCGGTCGATGCTCTTGAATATGCCAAAGCAGGTAAAATGTCCGATGATATACCAATAGAAATTCAGGCACTCGCATTGGGAAATGATATAGCTTTTGTCGGTATACCAGGTGAAGTGTTTGTTGAAATAGGACTTGAGATCAAAGAAAAATCACCATTTCCCTATACTTTACCTGTAGAATGCACAAATGGCTGTATTGGTTATATGCCAACTAAAGAAGGCTTTAATGAAGGCGGTTATGAACCTGCTTTGGCATTTAAGTTATTTGGAATTTATCCTGTTGATATAAATGTTGCCGAAAAGGTGACAAACTCAGCAATAAATTTGCTGAACAGCATTAAGGTTAGATAATATATTATTTTCAAAGCATAAATTTTCGAACTCTAAAAACAACTTGCAAATAATAAAGACGAAACACGGAGGCACAAAGACACAGAGATATTTAATTGTATTTTAATCACGAATGTCACTAATAAGACGAATTACACGAATAATTATTTTTTTATATTCGTGTTATTCGTTTTATTCGTCTGGTTCGTGATTATTTTATTCATATTCTTTGTGATTAATTTTCTTTCCGTGTCTCTGTGTTTTTCCTAAAAAGATACAGACAAGAAATTTATATTGGTGCTATTTTAGATATCGGAGCATTGATTTTATTTGAACTGAAGTTTATTTTTTCATTTACTGGAACAGGTCATTCTGGGTATGGAAAGAATAAAAACAGGTTTATAAATAAAGAAATATGCGGTAGATATTGAGCAAAAGAGTCACATTCTGGATTTTATATGAAAAAGAAATGAAAAAAGATGATCCAGAAAAGCCAAAATTAAGTTAAACCGTTGCATAATGAATCATGATGCATAACACCACACAAAGATTTGCGTTATTTTTATCATATAAAAAAATGATTTTGAGTGTAATATATTGTTAAACCTAAGTTATATCAATTTTATTTTTTTGGCATAATTTCTGCAAGGAAGAAAAAAAGACATTTTTAGAGGATGTGGGAGGAAAAAGTAGAGCCGCTATGTACCCCTCGCCTCTCACTTTCTCTATAATTCTATATTTTCTAATTTTACTGAAGAGTTTACTCCATCATACTTTGCCTTCAATTATTTTTGAACGAATTTTCATCATACCAATTTAAACCTAAATTTCGCACGAGGAAAGGTCAAAACTCAGTAAATCACTGTTAAGAAGAATAAAGAAAATATGTGCCATTGAGACAACTTTAAGGTATCATATTAGGGAATATAAACCTTAGTAATTTAACTACCTGAAAGGAGTCAACAATGGCAAAAAATAGAATATCAAAAAAACAGAGAAAAGGCAATAACAAAAGAAATAAGAAACACAATAGCAGGAAAATAGATGAAAAGAAAATCAATGGTGAGAAAAGTGGAAATGAAAAAAGAGATGAGAGACAGAAAAGTGATGATATATTGGAAACTGTCAGTCCACATGCCACTCTATGCACTTTGGCACCCTTGATAGCTGAAAAAAAGCTGTTGGAACCAATACACACGATAGTTCAAATACCACAGAAGAAGGTCTTCTATAGACCTACAGATAAACTGGCGTTCTTAACCCTGGGTATCATATCTGGGACTGAAGCTGTCTATGATATAAACCAGACTTTCCGAGTTGATAAAGGATTGCTGAATGCGTTTGGTTACCAGCAATGTGCTGATCAATCAGTGATTGTCGATACACTCAATGCAGTAACAGGAGATAACATCCTGGAAATGGAAAAGGCTTTGAAGGTTATATGGGATGCGAATAATCTGACGTCTTCTATTCTTAGGAGTGTTCATGAGGAAGGCAAGTTGCTGACCATAGATATAGACCTATCAGGTCAAGAAGCATCAAAAAGAGCAGAAGGTTCCAAGAAAGGTTACTTTTCAGGCAAGCGAAACGCCTATGGTCGGCAATTGTCAAGGGCATTGGTTAGTGAAACAGGGGAGATATTAGCTGAGTCACTTTATACTGGCAATAGGGTATCATGGGATCATAACGTATTCAAAGAGATGTTGAGTAAGATAGAATATATGCTGTCAATATCCGGCAAGCCACAAGAGGGTATGAGAAACTCAATCCTTCTGAGGCTTGATAGTGGATTTGGCACAGATAAGAACATCAACTACGCTTTGTGGCGTGGCTACGAGTTACTTGTGAAGGTTCGTTGCATTAAGAGAGCTAGGAAGTTATCCAAGTCTGTGACAGAATGGGTAGATATACCTAATGACTCTGATAATAACCGACGTCAGGCAGGTTGGGTAACCACTCCGCATCGCTATGGTAAGAAGACGAAGCAGTTGGCTATTCGGAAGACTACTAAGAAAGGTTATACATACAGTGTTTTAGTATCCACAGATATGGATGCTGATATGATAAAGCTGGTAAGAAATTATGACGCTCGAGGAGGAGCGCCAGAAAGCAGTTTCTGTCAAGAAAGCCAAGGATTGTGCAGTCTAAAACGTCGTAAGAATGGATTTGTAGCACAGCAAATGCTGATGCTTTTGAATCAGTTGTCCCATAACATGATCCGATGGTTTCAACATTGGTTGATAGAAGCAGTAGAATTGAGAGCCAAGGTGGAAGAACCTGAGTCACTTCAGGAGACAGAGCCGGTTAGAGTTCAGGACTCATTGAGTTCTCTTCCAAAGGTTGTCACAGGGAAAGTCATGGAGAGTTCCCTGATAGTAAAGACATTGAAAGAGCGTGGTATGAAGAGATTTGTTCATCAAATTCTTTCTATCAGTGGTAAAGTGGTGATGAGGAATCAAAGGATATGTAAAGTTATCCTTAACCCTTTGTACCCCATGATAAACCGCATCGTAACTGCGTTTAGAATACTTTTAGAACCATATGGAATTGTGGTTTCATTGGACGAAATTTAGGTTTAAAAATGGTATTAGTATAAAAAACTCCTTCGACATAGTGCCGAAGGAGTTTTTCAATCAGGCATTTGGTTGTGCTGGAGTAGAAATTTCGTTGGCATCAAAAACAGCAACGGGCTTTTTTAGTGGAAGTGCTATTTCCAGCACTTCATCCATATTATCTACCAGATGGAATTTTAAATTGTTTCTGATCTCTTCTGGTATCTCATCAAGGTCTTTCTTGTTCTTTAATGGAAGTATAACATCTGTCATTCCTGCGCGGCTGGCAGCGAGCACCTTTTCTTTTATTCCACCAACTGGCATTACCTTTCCTCTCAGTGTGATTTCACCTGTCATTGTTAGCTTTTCTTTAATAGGTGTATTTGTTGCCAAAGAAGCTATTGCAGTAGCCATAGTTATGCCTGCAGAAGGACCATCTTTTGGTGTCGCACCAGCAGGAACATGTAGATGAATATCATATTTGTCAAAGAAATCAGGTTCTATTCCAAGTATATCGGCTCTTGACCTAACATAGCTAAGCGCTGCTTGTGCAGATTCACGCATTACATCGCCAAGTTGACCGGTAAGCGTGAGTGCTTCACCTTTACGGACTGTTTGCCGCATCTTTGCTGCTTCAACGAATATTATCTCTCCACCTGCCGGTGTCCATGAAAGTCCAATAGCAACTCCAGGCTCATGAACACGCTCTGCTGTCTCTGAATAATACCTTTCTGGACCTAAATATTTATGAACAGTATCTGCTGTTACAACACTCTTGAAATCTTCATTTTGTGCTATATTCTTTGCTGTCTTTCTGCAGATTGTGCCAATTTCCCGCTCAAGGTTACGAACTCCGGATTCTCTGGTATAATCATGTATAATCTTTAGTATTGCATCATCTTCGATCTTGAGCTGTTCTGATTTAAGTCCATGAGATTCAAGTTCTTTTGGCACCAGGAATTTCTTAGCTATATGTAGCTTTTCTGTTTCTGTATATCCGGGAAGTCTCAATACTTCCATTCTATCCAATAACGCTGGTGGAATGGTATCAAGAACATTAGCTGTGGTGATAAACATAACATTTGAAAGATCAAAAGCTACATCCAGATAATGATCGCTGAATGAATTGTTTTGTTCAGGATCCAATACTTCAAGTAATGCCGCTGATGGATCACCTCTAAAGTCTCTGCCAAGTTTATCTATTTCATCCAGCATAAAAACCGGATTATTGGATTCTGCTTTTCTTATACCCTGGATTATCCTTCCCGGAAGTGAACCAATATATGTCCTTCTATGCCCCCTGATTTCAGCTTCATCTCTGACACCACCTAGTGAGACTCTGATAAATTTCCTTCCCATAGCACGAGCGATTGATCTACCTAATGAAGTTTTACCGACACCTGGGGGACCCACGAAACATAATATCGGTCCTTTCATATCAGACTTAAGTTTTCTAACTGCTAGATATTCAATAATACGGTCTTTTACTTTCTCAAGATCGTAATGGTCTTCATCCAGAATCATCCTTGCTTTTTCTATATCAAGCACGTCTGGTGTGCTTTTTTTCCATGGAAGGTCTATTAGCCAATCAAGATATGTTCTGGAAACTGTATATTCAGCAGAAGAAGGATGCATCTTAGATAGCCTGCTTAATTCACGTTTAGCCTGTTTTTTAGCTTCTGGAGGCATGCCAGCTTTTTCTATCTGTTTTTCTAGCTCTCTTAACTCTGTAGCTTCATCATCATCTTCTCCAAGTTCCTTCCTTATAGCATCCATCTTTTTGCGCAGATAAAATTCTCTCTGTGCTTTATTCATATCATCTTTGGCTTCAGAATCTATTTTATTGCTTAACTCAAGCACAGAAAGCTCATGAGCCATTATAGACCTGAGTTTTAATAATCTTTCCTTAACATTTGCCATCTCGAGCAATTCTTGCTTCTGTGGTATAGGAATTTCCATATACATGGCTATCATATCCGCAGTAGCTGATGGATCCATTCCTCGAGCCATCATATTAAGATCTTCCATTGCGGTATCTTCGCTTAAGGAAGTGATCTTATTAAGTAGATCACGAACATTTCTCTCAATTGCCTCAAGCTCTGTTGATTTTTCCATTTCCTCAGGCATTATATCTACCTTTGCAACCATATATGGCTTATCTGTCTTGAGAAAATCTAAAACACGGACTCTTGATACACCATGCACCCAGATCTGAATAACATTGTTCGGAAATTGGAGTTGTTTTACTATCTTGCCCACAGTTCCTACTCTATAAAGGTCATTCGGTTGTGGGTCCTCGATATCATATCTTTTTTGAGTCAAAAGAACTATAAAACCATTATTCTTATTTGTATCTTCTATAAGTTTAACTGAGGAGACTCTGCCCACCAGGAGCGGAGCTACCATGTGTGGATATACAACAATATTACGTAATGGTAGTACCCCTAACTCTGATGGTATATCTGGACTGCCATTATCTTTTTTATTCGGTTCATAAGGAACCGGCAGTACAATAAATCTATTACTTCTATCTTCACGATCTCCACTAGCCATTATTTATTTCCCCTTTCTTATTTTGAATGCCAATAGGCATTCATTGGGAGGTAATGAGAGGATATAATTATCTCTTAATACCCTTAATTAGCAGTGAATAATAATTCACCGTTTTTTTCATCGACCTTAATTATATCTCCCTCTTTGAATTCTCCTTCAAGGATTTTCAATGCAAGAGGGTCTAAAACCTGTTGTTGGATAGCCCTTCTTAAAGGACGTGCTCCATAAACAGGATCAAAACCTATATTTGCCAAAAACTCTTTGGCTTCAAGTGTTAAAACTATATCTATCTTCTTTGATACAAGTCTTGATTTTAATCTTTCTAATTGTATATCAACAATTTCTTTGATTTGTTCTATTCCTAATCTGTTGAAAATGATTATTTCATCTATCCTGTTCAAAAATTCTGGTTTAAATTGTGAACGTAAAGCGTCCATAACATGTTTATATATTTCTTCAGAATTATCATTATTGATGTTCTGAATCCATTGACTACCTACATTGGAGGTCATTATTATAACAGTGTTCTTAAAGTCGACAGTTCTACCATGTCCGTCTGTAAGTCTTCCATCCTCAAGAATCTGCAGTAATATATTGAAAACATCAGTATGAGCTTTCTCAATTTCATCAAATAATATAACACTGTAAGGTCTCCTTCTAACTGCTTCTGTCAGTTGACCGCCTTCATCATATCCTACGTAACCTGGTGGAGCACCTATTAATCTTGAAACTGTATGTCTTTCCATGTATTCGCTCATATCAAGTCTGATCATTGCATTTTCATCATCAAACAGAAATTCTGCCAGAGCTTTTGCAAGTTCCGTTTTTCCAACACCTGTTGGACCCATAAAAATAAACGATCCGATGGGTCTGTTAGGGTCTTGAATTCCTGCTCTTGCACGCCTTACAGCCTTTGCCACAGCACTTATTGCAGAATCTTGACCTACTACTCGTTTCTTAAGATTTTCTTCCATGTGGATAAGCTTTTCTATTTCTCCCTGCATTAGCTTTGATACCGGGATACCCGTCCATTTAGCTACTACCTCAGCAATATCTTCTTCATCTACTTCTTCTTTTAGCATTTTTCTTTCTTTTTGGATTTCAGCAAGCCTTTGGTTTTCTGCTTCGAGATTATTCCTTAGCTCCACAAGTGTGCCATATCTGATCTGGCTTGCCTTATTATAGTCTCCTTTGCGTATGGCTGATTCTTCTTCTATCCTTGCGTTTTCTATTTCTTCTTTTATTTTTTGTATCTTTTGTATTGTCTCTTTTTCGCTTTGCCAATGAGCTTTCATTTGTGTTAATTGCTCATTTAACGATGATAATTCGCTTTCAAGTTTTTCCAACCTCTCCAGAGATGTTTTATCCTTTTCTTTTGAAAGCACCTGTCTCTCAATTTCTAATTGCATTATCCTTCTTTGAACCTCATCGATCTCAGTAGGCACACTATCAATTTCAATTCTAAGTTTTGAAGCTGCCTCATCCACAAGGTCGATAGCTTTATCGGGTAAAAATCTATCTGTAATATATCTATCGGATAAAATTGCTGCTGACACAAGTGCTGCGTCCTGAATTTTTACACCATGATGCACTTCATAGCGTTCTTTTAATCCCCTTAAGATTGCGATGGTGTCTTCAACTGATGGTGGATTAACAAGAACTGGTTGGAACCTGCGTTCCAGAGCAGCATCTTTTTCTATATGTTTTCTATATTCATCTAAAGTCGTTGCACCTATACAACGTAATTCTCCTCTTGCAAGAGCTGGTTTCAACATATTGGATGCATCAATCGCACCTTCAGCTGCGCCAGCACCTACGAGCGTATGAAGCTCATCTATGAAAAGTATTATTGAACCCTGTGCGGATTCAACTTCTTTTAAAACTGCTTTTAATCGATCTTCAAATTCTCCTCTATATTTTGCACCAGCTACAAGTGCGCCCATGTCCAGAGCAATTAGAGATTTATCCTTTAAGCTCTCTGGAACATCACCCGATGCTATTCTCTGTGCTAAGCCTTCAACTATTGCAGTTTTACCGACCCCTGGCTCACCGATAAGGACAGGATTATTTTTTGTCCTCCTTGATAATACCTGCATAACTCTTCGAATTTCGTCGTCCCTACCTATAACAGGATCAAGTTTACCTTTGCGTGCAAGATCGGTAATATCACGACCAAATTTCTTTAATGCCTGATATTTATCTTCAGGATTTTGGTCTGTAACGCGTTTATTTCCACGAACTTCAGCCAAAGCTCTAAAAATATTATCTTTGGTAGCTCCAAATTCATGAAGAATTCTGGATGCTTCTGAACCCTTCAGATCAGTAATAGCTATCAGAAGATGTTCTGTGCTTAGATACTCATCTTTTAATCGTTGTGCTTCATTCCAGGCAGTATCGAATACTTTTCTAAGGGATGATGAAATATAACTCTGAGTTGCAGTTCCATATTGTCTGGGCATCTTTTCGAGAGCTATTTCTATCTGCTGCTTTACTGATCCAGGATCAATTCCCAATTTCTGTAAAATTGGGACAACTATACCGCCTTCCTGATCTAGCAATGCAGCAAGAAGATGTTCTGGCTCAATAGCCTGGTGGTTATGTTTATCTGCTATTTCCTGTGAAGCCTGAACTGCCTCTTGTGCTTTTAATGTAAATCTATCAAATCGCATCGCCAGATCTCCTTACTATAAGTATATTTTATGCAACGTTAGCTTGAGTCCAGGCAATTGGTAATAAATATAAAAGACTCAAGTTAATAGTCGCTTTTTTTCATTAAATCAGGTTTTAATATCGAACACTGATCATTTGCAATTATCGTGCCATATATTCAATTCCTGGGATTATTTTAATATTTGTTTATTAATTCTTTTGATTGTAGTGCAAATAATAGCCTGATTTTCATTAATTTATAAAAGGCGGGATTGTAACTAATGCTCAATAGAGCGATAACATCGGTTACTAAATAAAAAGATAGGTCATTTTGGCAAATATGAAAATTTTTATGTCATTATGGCGTAAGTGGCAAAAAATTACTTATGAAGATGTCCACTACGTTTTTCGCCTCTCAGATTACATTCTATCCAGATTTGAGTATATGGTTCTTCAATAATTTCAAGAATCGCATGTTCATCGCCCTTATGGGTGCAGACAACATCACCCGGTCCAACTATATATTCTTTCCCTTCAGTCATAACTTTTGCTTTTCCGTTAAGAACGAACCAAAATTCTTCTGCATCATGGAAATGTGTTTCAACAGGCTGTGAATTCTTATATCGCGTAGAACACCCCATAGCGTTTATTCCACCGGATATTATAGCCCATGATGGGGCACGTTCTGTTCCAAAATCTTCTCTTTTTATAATAGGCATATATTATTCTCCTGTATTTAATAGTTTATGAAGCTATTTCTATTTAAGGTCGAAAAATTTTACGTCCTTAAAAGATGGTTGTAATAATATGTTTGATGCTCCTGCGTAGTGATCATATTCTTCTTCCATCTCCTCTATGGAATCAAAAAAACCAACAATGTAAGCGGATGAGAAAGTTTCACCTTCGTTAACCAACTCGCGACCAACTTCCTCTATGAAGCAAACATACCCTCTTTGATGGCACCATGCTTCTGATACATCCTTCGGATTGAGTGTCATTCCTGCCAGCCATGTTCCTGTTCGCGTCTGATAGGCACGTATAAATCTATCTGGTATAGGATTTTCCCCGCGAACATAACGGAATTTTGCATCCGGTGGAAAATCTTCAAAAAACTCAGTATTTTGTATTATACCGTAATAACTTAGATATATTTGTGAAAAAGAATCTCCTTTATTATGTTTAAGATGACCTGGCATATCAATTCTTAGTGCTAAATCTTTTACTGTATTGACTGAAGTAACTCTATCCGTGCAGAAAAAATATCGCTTATTTTCGGAAAAAACCATAATCTGTTCCCAGAGCGATCCTGCCTTATAACGGGAAGAAATAGTCCAGTTATACCATAACCTTACTGCTATAAAATCATCGGTTTTTGTTACTTCATAAGGTAACTTTTTTGCCTGGGTGCATATCTGTGGAAGCTCAACATAACGCTTAGGAATATTACCATGGTAGAGATCTCCATAATGGTATGGATACAATTCATTTGGGTCATCACTACCTGGTTCCAGCAAAAAATCGACTATGCAGAGTCCAAAACCCAGGTCTCTAGTCCCAGTCTTTTTATCCAATAAAGTTCCTGCTGATACTCCTGAAACGTAGCCTTCTGTTTGTATTTGTGCCATAAGAGCGGTAGTTTCTATGCTAATTAATGTATTGTTAATATTATAGCTAATCAATAAAATATCTCCTATGCTTTTAAAAATATACACTTAATTGGTAGATAGAACTCAATTATATACCAGCAGTTTTTAAAGTAGAACTGGTATATAAATTATATTTAGGTTAATTATACATAAGATTAAACTATTAAACAATATAAAACTTACGATGCTCGGACAAAAACTCCTATTAGCAAGTAGGTTGGTTTGAAGCAAGAAACACAACAAAGATAAGAATTTATAATGATAATTTTTACAAATTGTTTTCCAGGATATAATTCACAAAATCGGTTTTACCTTCGGTATATGCCAGGCGATCATTTCTAAACTTTTCTGCAAGTTCTACTTTTATTTGGGCATATACATTAGCAAGATCCTTATTTTTTCTTAGAGAGTCTCTAAAAATTATATGTTTTTTCCATTCTTTGCTGTATAATTCCAATATGTGAAGATGATGTGTTGTCGGATCACCTTTTATAAAATAATGTCTTCGAGGTATGTTGTTTTCGCCTTTGTATTCATAACCTATTTTTTTGATCGGCTCAATCAGCTCGAATCCTTCCTCAAAGATTGTTATTGCCATTCCAATATCAATTATCGGTTTTGCAATCATACCGTGTATAGATGTGCTTCCGATATGCTGAATATCTAGTATATGTTCACCGACAGTATCAATCAATAGCTTTTCTTCTTCTTTATAAAATCTTTCCCAATCTGGATTATATGGTTCAAGCCTTATGATTCCTTTTTCTAAACCTAATGTCATTTTAGTCTTCCTGATGCTTTAAGCACATAGAGTGCATCCGTAGTTATAAAATTGTTACTTTTTTTCTTACCTGTTCATCCCCACTCAACCAGAGAACTACCAGATTTACGCATGCCAGTTTTTGTCTTTTCTATCTTTTGATAATACTTCTTTTCGGCGGGAAAACCACCATCATCAAGCCTTTTTGACTCCAGTATATCAAGAGCATCATTACATCTCTCATCATTCATGAATCCAGCTTCAGCCATGGCCTTTAACCCAAAAAGTATATCATAATGCCAACAGTAAAGGTAGTGTAAAATAAAAATGTGCAATTCGGAAAGGTTAACATATGTATAGTAAAATAGCTTAAAATTTTGTGTTATTTATAGATTTTTGATTACATTTTATGGTCAGATCAAAAAATTTGAATAAGAACAACTTGACATTTGTTTAACTTTCCAAATTACAGGCTTTTTTCTACTCCCTTTTTTCAAATAAAACAGCATTTTCTAAGTCCCATAGGGACAAAATGTTGGTAGAATAAATGCACAACATTTCCAAATTCTACAAACATATCGCTCCTAGCGGAGCTTGGTATTATTCTTTAATCTTTTTCTACAAACATATCGCTCCTAGCGGAGCTTAATATTAACCTTTCCGAATTGCCCTAATAAAATCTTGGTTGGGAAATCACTGCTCTCTTTATAAGATTTCAATTTAAAAACTCTTATTGTTATTATACTATACTTGTGTTAAGTATGTCAAAGAAATTTTTATAAGACTGAAAGGACTGATATTTTTTATGATAAAAAGTGTGCATACTGGTTTAAAATACCCTCTAAAACGCATAATTTTTTGCTATAAATGATATATTCTTATCATAATGAATATTTAGCCATAATTTAGGGAAAGCTTCTCTAATAGCAATTATGAATGGCTGATTATTCAATTTGTGTTTTAAAAATCAATCATAGCAACGATTTATGACTAATTTGGCAGTAATTATAATACCTTCTTATAGTCTCTATAAAGCATTCCAATATCATCATTCCGACATTTTCATTATATCCTTTCAAGTTGAGTTGCAAAGATAGCTAAGATATTTCAGGGGGAACGTTGCCATAAGCCCAGCGAGTTTTGCTGGGATCAACTTTTGGAGGCATTGGAACTTCTCCTGGTATAAGCTGATTGGATAATTCAAGCAAGGCATCAACTATGCGTTTTCCCGCAGAAACCTCAAGATTGCTATACGCAGTTAACCTGGTTTCATAACCACCACCATTTTCACCCATTGCTTCCTCTGTTGGCACGTATCCAACACAATCATTCGCAAGCTCAACCGGGAATGTGAATGGGAATTTGCTACCAGCTTTTAGATCAAGCCCATACTGGCAAAAGAATTCCGATGGATTTGCGAGAAATACAGCTGGTCCAATTTGTATAGCCTGAACTTCTACCTCAACGATAGGTTCCTTCTGAATTAAGGCATCCAATAAAACAACTTCTTTGGCAAATGTCCATTCAGTTGAGTCTACCTGTGAAGTGTCACGTTGAACAATTTCAATAGCGCGCTGTAAACGAGCATCACTTGGCTTTCGTCGCGATATATTTAATGATTTTGTTCGGTAATCAACAGGTATAAGTTCCCCTGGCTCAGCACTAAATAAAACCTTAAGAGCTTCTGCACCTACTCTTCCTCCAACAAATCTTGCAGACCGCTCACCGAAATCAATATTATACGGACTAAGATTATCTACCTGAGTAATATCACCACATGCACCATTAAGAAACACCACTATTACATTTTCACCCATTACACCACGAATTGTTCTCTCTAGATAATATATCCAATCCGCAGATGTGACACCCGGTCCTGTTGTGCCATGACAGGCGAAATTCACTATACATCCTATCAGTTGAGCATTAGCATTCCAACAACCTATGACTCCGACCTCCGGGTCTGTTGGTCCTGCTGGTTTCAGGATTTCTGGATTACATTTTCCAGGATGTGTGCATGTCCCTCCATTTTTCATATAGAACCTTCTGTTATGTGCAACTTTATCTTCAATGCCAGTGCCAACGTTGCATTTAACATCCTCAAGATTGTTATTTGCAGAAACAACAGCATCAACAAGCTCATCTTCAACCTGTTTCATATATTCTGGATCAGCACATGAACTGACTTCATAAGCAAGATGTCTAACCAATGATGAAGCATGGTCGAATTGACCTGGCAATACCATGCTTAATGGTCCAGCGGAATGGGAATGTGAAGCTCCTATAAGAATTGCCTCTGGTGATATGCCACATTCTTTATAAATTCTTTCCCTTGCGTTTTTTACTAAAATTTTTGGGATTGCTAAGGTATCGATTCCAATAAGAGCAACGCGTTTTTGCCCGTCATCAAAGACCGATGCTCTTACCTTGCATGGATCGTGCACATTTCCATTATGATATGCCTTTGAATAGCCTCCAGGTCTTTCCATACCTGCTTCTGGGGTTATATCTCTTTCTGCAAAACTGGCTTTCATAATTAGTCCTTTCTTAAATATTTTTTGGGCAATTTATAAATATTGCAATTTGATACAATACATGATAAATAATATCAAATGATCTATTTAGAGATCAACACTCTAATCCCTGAACCAAGCATAAATTTTACGTCCACGAACTCTAAACCGCAACTTACACAGAACATAATAAAGGCAAAACACGGAGGCACAGAGACACGGAGATAAATGACACAAA
>FWPV01009854.1_pt1 | contig 15965 bp, 10 predicted proteins | sample 2228371 | NCBI WGS metagenome assembly FWPV01 (sample SAMEA103939776, study PRJEB20133) | metagenome | reverse complement strand
GGCGACGTTCGCGTACATGCCCACCCCCACCCCGGCCAGCAGTGCCGCCCCTACCGCCGCCGCTTCGACCGTTGTGGTCTGATACAGCGGACGGTTGAACATATCCGCCTGCAAATGCAGCCACAGCGGATGTTGCGTCGCGCCACCCGAAGCAACGATGCGTTGTGGCCGCACGCCAAGCTCGCGCATCAGCGCAAAGCCCTGATGTAGGGCAAAAACGACGCCTTCCATTACCGCCCGCACCATGTGTGCCCGACTATGGCGCAACGTCAGGCCGACAAAGCTGCCCCGCGCCCGGGGATCCATGTGCGGTGTACGCTCACCGGCAAGGTACGGCTGGAAGAACACCCCTTCGGCGCCGGGGGGGATAGTGGCGGCCATATCGGCTAACTCTCGATAGGTCGTGCCGGGCATCACCGTATCCCGCAGCCACTTGAGGGATAATCCCGCCGCCAGGATCGCCGCTTCCAGATGCCACATAGCAGGCAGCACGTGACAGAAGCAATGCAAGCGTGTCTGCGGATCGTATGTCGGGCCGGCGATCGGCGCGAAGAGCTGTCCACCGGTACCGATGGTGGAAGAAAGGACCTCCGGTGTCACAACGCCATGCCCCACGGCCTGTAGTGCCTGATCACTGCCGCCGTAGATGACGGGTGTACCGGCGCACAATCCCGTCGCCGCGGCAATGGCCGGTAGCAACCCGCCGGCAATCGCCGCCGAATCTCTCAACGGCGGCAACACCCGGTCGTCCAAGTCCAGGGCATCTAACAGCGCAGCGCTCCAACAGCGGTTCGCCGTATCGAAGAGCAGAGTTGACGAAGCGTCACTGGGTTCCGCGCCGATTTCACCGGTGAGGCAATAGCGCACATAGTCCTTCGGCAAAAGCAAATGCGCAGTGGCAGCGGCAACTTCAGCCTCATACGCCCGCAACCAAAGCCAGGTCGCCAGCATAAAACCGGTCGCTAACGGGTTGGCCGTCCATGCCGCCAGTTGCTCGCGCCCCACGCGCGCATAGACCTGCGCCACCTGCGCCGCCGATCGCTGATCCGCCCAGATAATGGCCGGGCGCAATACCCGCCCTCGCCCGTCGAGACACACCGTGCCATGCATCTGCCCGGAAAGGCCGATAGCCCGTACCTGATCTGCCGGGATGTTTGCAGTCGCTAAGGCACGGCGCATGGTATCCAGCACGGCATCCATCCATATCGCCGGCTCCTGCTCGGCCCAACCCGGACGTGACGTTGCTACGGCATATTCGCGCACTGCCAGCCCCAGCACTTCCCCGTTCGGACGCACGATGATCGTTTTCGTGCTCGATGTTCCGATGTCAATCCCCATCAAAGCTACCTCTGCCATATCTTTCACCTTCTTCCCCATCACAAGGATCACCTCACGCTGAGGTTATGCAAGTCATGCTATAATAACGCCGGTTGTCACCTTTCAAATCTGCCCGTGGAGGCACTGGGTCAAGCTCACAACTTGGATTATAATAGGATTAAGGGAGGGAAACAATGAGCAGACTTGCGGATGTGCATGGCTTATTGATGCGTGGGATTGCCGCCGCGAAGGCCAACGATAAAGCCGAAGCTGAACGCTATCTGGAATATGTACTTCTCGACCCCGCCGCAACCCACCAGGAGAAGGCCCAAGCCCATGTCTGGTTGACCGAACTCACCGACGATCTGGCAGCAAAGCGCACGCATCTGGAGCAGGCGCTGGCTTGCGACCCCGGCAACGCCATCGCGCGGCGCGGACTGGCCATTCTCGACGGGCGGCTCAAGCCGGAAGAGATCATCAATCCAGATCAACACCCCACCCGGCGTGAGACCGAGACACCTCGCTCGATCAGCAGCCGGCGTTTTGTCTGCCCCAAATGCGGCGGGACGATGGGGTTTGAGGCCGGCAATCAGGTGGTGCGCTGCACCTATTGCGGCCATCAGCAGACGGTTCTATCCGCCCTCCAGGACAACGCCGGGATAGAAGAACACGATTTTATCGTCGCGCTCGCCACCAGCAAAGGGCACTCACTGCCTGCCGGTGTCTTCACCTTTCAATGTCAGGGCTGTCGGGCAAGACTCCTGCTTTCCCAAGAACTTTCTGCGCACTGTCCTTACTGTGGTTCCCCCCACGTCGTCCAAATCGAGACCGAAGAAATGGTTCAACCGGAGGGTATCATCCCTTTCGCCGTCACCCTTGAAGAAGCGCAGAAAATCTTCCGCCGCTGGCTCGATAAAAACGTGAAGAGCGATCAGATTCGTACTACGCGCGTGCGCGGCGTTTATCTCCCCGGTTGGACGTTCGACATCAGCAATGAGATACGCTGGCGCGGCACCGAAAGGCACGAGTCGCGTTCGTCAACATCGGGATTCGGCTTAAAAGTGGGCAGCAGTGGCATCAGCTTTGGCACCACGGGCGGCTACGGCGGTTCACAAGTCCAGGTTCACGAAGGCAGCTACTATCTGCTCGAAAATGATATCCTCGTCCCGGCAAGCCATACCTTGCCCCAGGACCTGAACGAGGTTTTCGACAAATTCCTGCTTGAAGAAGCCGTCCCTTACGAGAGTGCCTACCTCGCCGACTGGCCTACCGTGCTCTACGAAATCTCGGTCTCCGATGCCTCGCTCCTGGCGCGTCAGCGGGTATTCCAAAAAGGCAAAAAGGCCGCCGAAATGCAAGCCTTTGCCCGCGTCCCCGGCCTTCAAAATTTCCGGGCCTCGGCGGACAACCTGACGGTGCTATCGTACAAGCTGTTGTTGCTTCCCCTCTGGATTGCCAATTATCGCTATGAAGAGAAGACCTATACAGTTGCCATTAACGGGCAAACCAGGTCTGTGAGCGGACAAAAAGCGGCCGGTTTCTTCAAAAAACTGGTCGGGAACATCCTGGGTTAAATGCTAACCTGACCGGATCGGTCAGTACAATCTTTTTGATGGAGAGAACCCAATGACGAATCTGCTTATCCCGCGTCCTGAATACCCACGTCCACAGTTCCGCCGTGAGATGTGGCTCAATCTTAACGGCCCCTGGACATACACCTTCGACTTCGGCAAATCGGGCGCCCAGCGTGATTTTGCCAACAGCCACGGCTTCGCCGACGTGATCAACGTCCCTTTCTGCCCGGAGAGTCCGCTTTCCGGCGTGAATTACAAGGACTTCATCGAGATGATGTGGTACCAACGCGCGCTCCCCATCCCCGCCGAGTGGACCGACAAGCGCGTGCTCCTGCACTTCGGCGCGGTGGATTACGAAAGCGAAGTTTTTATTGACGGGGAAGGCGTCGGCCGGCATTGGGGAGGCACGTCCTCTTTTTGTTACGATATCACGGCTTATGTGAAACCGGGCCATACCCACAACCTGGTCGTCCACGTGCGCGACGATGTGCGCAGTGGGCAACAGCCTAGTGGCAAGCAATGCCCGGATTTCAAGTCGCGCGGTTGTCATTACACGCGCACGACCGGCATCTGGCAAACCGTATGGCTGGAGGCTGTGGACCCATGTGGGTTGCGCGCTTGTCATATCATCCCCGATGTGGACCAGGCCCGTTTCATCATCATACCGGCTTTCTATGCGCTCAAGGCCGGGCTGCGTTTCCGGGCAACCCTCAAGGCCGGCGAAGCGGTAGTCGGTCAAACCGAGGTTACAGCGGCCAACGGCCTCCCCAGCATCCTGGCGGTTCCTGCACCTAAACTATGGTCGCCGGAGCACCCGTTCCTCTACGATCTCACCTTTGAAGTGCTCGACGGTGATACCGTGGTTGATACGGTACAAAGCTACGCCGGACTGCGCAAAATCCACATCGCAGGTAACCGGCTCTTCCTGAACAACGAACCGCTTTACCTGCGCATGGTACTCGATCAGGGCTTCTACCCCGACGGCATCTGGACTGCGCCAACGGATGAGGCCCTCAAACGCGACATCGAGCTGGCGCAGGCAGCGGGCTTCAACGGCGCACGCCTGCACCAGAAAGTCTTCGAGGAACGCTTCCATTACTGGGCCGATAAACTCGGCTATCTGACCTGGGGCGAGTCGTCCAGTTGGGGGATTGACGTGAAAGATGTGGTGAGCGCGCGCAATTTCCTGGCGGAATGGCGCGAGATCGTCACCCGCGACCGCAATCATCCTTCAATTATCGCCTGGACGCCGTTCAATGAAACGCACGACGTGGGCAACAAACGCCAGCACTACCGCTTACACAGTGACGCCGCCAGGCTTACGCGCGACCTCGATCCCACCCGCCCGGTCAATGACGCCAGCGGCTATGTGCATGTAGACACCGACCTGTGGACGGTGCACACTTACATCCAGGACCCAAACACCCTGCGCGACCAACTCAAGCCGCACCCCCAGTACGGCCCATTCCGCAACTATCCCGACCGCGAGGTCGCCTATACAGGCCAACCCTATCTCGTGGATGAGTACGGCGGTATTAAATGGATTCCGCGCCCCGAGCTGGTCTATGCCGAGAATTCCTGGGGATACGGTGACGCCCCGCAGACGCTTGAGGAGTTTTACACCCGTCTGGAAGGATTGACCGACGTGATTCTGAGCTATGATCACATCGTCGGCTTCTGTTACACCCAGCTTACCGACATCGAGCAAGAGCAAAACGGTATCTACAACTACGACCGTTCGGAAAAGTTCGACATGGCGCGCATCAGACAGATTTTTGAGGGGCGCAAATAGCCGCGTCTGCGTGAGTCCTCATAATATGATGAGCATCATTTTGGATTGAAAATGACTACAGGTTATGTTTGTAATATCCAACGTTTTTCCATCCACGACGGGCCGGGGATTCGCACGACGGTCTTTCTCAAAGGCTGTACCTTGCGCTGTTTCTGGTGTCACAACCCGGAAAGCATCCGTCCCAAGCCGGAAATCCAATTCTTCGCCAAGCGCTGCATCGGCTGCCGGGCCTGTGTGGAGGCGTGCCCGGAAGGCGCCCATGGATTCGATGAATATGGCCGTCACATCTTCTACCACGAGAAATGCAAAGCGTGCGGCAGATGTGTGAATGTTTGCTTCGCCGAAGCCCTGGTGTTCAGCGCCCAGGCAATGACGGTGGATGCCGTGGTGAATGAAATTCTGCTCGACCGCGCCTTCTATGAGAATTCCGGTGGCGGCGTGACCCTTTCCGGGGGTGAACCGGCGTTGCAAGTGGAATTCTCACGGGCTATTCTGGAACGTTGTCGGGCAGCAGGGGTCCATACGGCCATCGAAACCGCCGCCCATGTACCGTGGGAGAATCTTGCCGCCCTGTTACCGTTCACGGATCTGGTGATGATGGATATCAAACACATAGATCCCACAAAACACCATGACGCCGTAGGGGCGTCCAACACCCTGTTATTGGCCAACGCGCACCGTCTCGCCAGCGGCGACAGGCCGCTCATCTTCCGCATTCCGATCGTCCCCGGCGTCAACGATACGCCGGAAGAGGTGACCGCTATTGCCGCCTTTGTGCGCAAGTTATGCGACCTGCGTGCCGCCCATCACGATGGGGCCGTCGGCAGTCCGGCTTCTATCACCCTTGAGCTGTTGCCGTTTCACCGTATGGCAGGAGACAAATACACCAGCCTGGGCTGGGCTTATCGCGCCGCCGATCTGATCCCACCGAGCAAAGAACATATGGCGGCGCTCGCAGACGCCGCCCAGACGCAAGGTATCCCGGTCCATCACAGATAAATCCATGCTCGAACTGTGCAAATTCGCCGTCATTCTGGGAGTAACGATCTTCCTGTTGACCCGCCAATGGGACCTCGGCCTCATTCTGCTGGTGGATACAGGCTTGACCGCCCTGCTGTTCGCCTATCCGTTCATATACCTGCTGCGCTCTGTATGGCACGGTTTGCTCGCCGCCGACACCTGGAATCTGGCCGGTGCGGTTTTCCTGGTGCTCCTGTTGGCCGAATTGATGCGCCGCACCCACGTTATGGAGGACATGGTCGCGGCGCTGCAAGTGGTCATACCCGATAGCCGTATCGTGCTGGCACTGATTCCGACGATGATCGGCCTTTTGCCGATGCTCGGCGGGGCGATGTTCTCTGCCCCGATGGTCAATGAGATCGGCACACGGCTCGATCTGACCCCAAGCCGCAAAACATTCATCAACTACTGGTTCCGACATTCGATGGAATATGTCTTCCCGCTCTACTCCTCGCTGCTGATGGTATCGGCGTTGCTGGGCGTCTCGGTTTATGCCTTCGTGCGCGCCTCGTGGCCCCTCAGCATTGCGGCAATCCTCTGTGGCATTATCGGGGGACTGATCGGCATCCGCCAGGAGCCCGCTCCGGCTAACGGACAAAGCAAAAAGGACGCCTGGTTTAGCCTGCTCAACAGTATGTGGCCGATCCTGCTGGTCATTCAGAGCGTCATCGTTTGGCACTTCAATATGCTCATCAGCCTGACGGTCATCAGTGCGCTGTTTATCATCGTCAAGCGCATCGGGCCGCACCAATGGCGCGAAGTGCTCAGCCGTAGCCTGCCGGTGCGAACATTTTCATCTATCTTCGGGGTGATGATCTTCAAGCATGTGCTGCAAGATGTGGGTGCCGTAGAGCAGATTCCGCAAGCCCTGAGCACACTCGGCCTACCCCCCTTGATGGTAGCCTTCGTCGTGCCGATGTTGGTGGGATTGGTGACAGGCACCGCGCCGGCAGCCATGGCGTTGAGCTTGCCGCTGGTCGCGCCGTTGTTGGCGGGGCTGCCCCTCAACGCTATGGCCGCCGGCGTATGGATGTTCGTCGGCTGTTTCAGTGGGATCATGCTCTCGCCCATGCACCTGTGCCTGGCGCTCACTTACAATTACTTCGGAGCAAGCTGGGGGCCGCTCTATAAAATGCTCGTGCCCTCCGTCGGTGTGGTGATCGCGACCGCCGCCGGCCTTGTTCTCCTGGGCTAGAAAACGGCAGTCGGTGGGCAACTCCCGATCGACGTGGGGACGGTAGCCGATCGTAGAGGTGGAAAAGTTCAAATGTACAGTGCGTGAATCTTCGCCGAACTACTTGACCAACGACGCTTAAACTCTTTGCAGACTATTCTCGGAGAATGGAGCTATGTCGGAACACAAAATCGCCTTGATTACGGATAGTACGTGTGATTTGCCTTTGGCTTTGCGGGAACAGTACGCCATCACCGTCGTACCGCTGTCGGTCGTGTGGGGAGATAAGCAACTGTATGACGGTGTCGATATGCAACCGGAGGATTTCTATCAACGACTGATGGCCGATCCGGTTTATCCCACGACTGCGCAGCCTGCACCCCAGCACTTCCTGGCTGCTTACGAGAGAGCGCGTCAGCAAGGTGCCCGGGAGGTCATCGTGCTCACCATCAGCCGCTCTCTGAGTCGCACCTATGAGTCGGCCCAATCGGCAATCACTATGAGCGACATGCCCGTCCATCTCGTAGATTCCAAATCGGCTTCCATGGGGTTGGGGTGGCAGGTATTGGCCGCCGCGCGGGCACGCGAAGCCGGCGGCGATGCCGCGGCCATGATTGCCGCAGCCGAGGCCGTCCGCCAGCAACTGCGCTTCATCATCATGCTGGATACACTGGAATACCTTCACCGTGGGGGACGCATCGGCGGAGCGAGTGCCTTTCTCGGTACCCTTCTGGATTACAAACCCCAGATTTCGCTGAACCCCGAAACAGGCACCATCGAGGCGATGCGGCGCGAGCGGACACGTCAGAAAGCTCTACAAGCCATGTACGACGATTTCTTCAATCAGCTCGACATCCGTAAAAAGATGTACATCGCCGTGCTGCACACCGCTGCGCAAGCCGAAGCTGAGGCTCTGGCCGCGCGTATCCGGCTTGAATTCATGCCCCATGAACTGTTCATCAGCATCGTCTGTCCCACTTTGGGGGTGCACAGCGGGCCGCGCAGCCTCGCATTGTGTGGATATACGGGGGATTAGCTCGCCGGCAGGTTCACGGCCAAAAGGGTTTCCCAACCATCCCTCTTACCGGCCCTACCGCCATCCGGCAATACCCGACCAGCCCAGAAGGACTCCGTTGAACTCTGTTCAATTCGAGCAGACCTGCCGGCGCGGTGTGACGCAGGCTATGCCGATTGTAAATGCAAATTTTTACGGAGCACCTTATGCCGAACAGCCACAAGATGAAAGTAAGCCCTCTGTTTTTCATCGCCGTCGTTATGATCGGCATTGTCCTGAGCGAGGGGCATCCACAAGCTATTGACGCCCACAGCGGCAACGCCATGCCGGCGGACGTCATCACCTCCACCGTCGCGCCGCGCAATGTCATGCTCTTTATCGGCGATGGCATGGGGGCGGAACATCTACGCGCCGCCGGGATGTATCAGAACGGCCGCGAGGGAACACTGGTGCTGGAATCCTTCCCCTACTCCGGCACGCTGACCACTTATTCCGCCGACAGCAGTATCACCGACTCGGCAGCAGCGGCCACCGCTATGGCGACAGGCTATAAAGTCGCCAATGGGGTGCTTTCTATCGCCTGGCCCGGTGATGAACACGAACTCGAAACGCTGGTCGAGTATTTCCACAAACTCTGCAAGCGCACCGCGTTGGTCAGTACAACGTTTATGACCCATGCCACCCCGGCTGCCTTTGGCGCGCATGAAGCCGAGCGCACCTTCTACAACAACATCGCCCGTGATTACCTCACCCAGACCCGCCCCACTGTGCTCTTCGGCGGCGGAGGGAACGGCCTAAACCCAACGAATGCCGCCGCTGCCGGCTACACCGTTGTCACCGACCGGGCTACCATGCAGGCACTCGTGCCGCCACTCGCCGCGCCGCTATCGGGTCAGTTTGGCACGAGCCATTTGCCTTACGAGTACGACTACGCCACCGGCCTGGATGCCGGCTACAATACTTTGCCCCACCTCTCAGAAATGGTCAGCACGACCCTCCGACTCCTCGAGAATACGCCCAACGGTTTCTTCATGATGGTTGAAGGGGGACGTATTGATCATGCGGCGCACAACAACGACCTGCAGCGCACCATCTTCGAGGTGCTCGAATTCGACCGCGCCGTGGAGATCGCCTACAACTGGGCCATGACCCGCACCGATACGCTCATCATCGTCACGGCAGATCACGAAACCGGCGGCCTACAGGTCATCGCCAACAACGGCGCGGGCGCCTTCCCTACCGTCACGTGGGCGTCCACCGGGCATACCGCCATTCCCATTCCCGTTTATGCCTGGGGGGTCAATGCAGCCCTGACAGCCCAGATGACGGATAATACCCATATCCACGCCCTGGCCCTTGCCGGTCCCCCTGCCCCTGCAGCCTGCACGCCCACGGCGGTCCGGGGGATCAACCTTCGCAACCGCACGCAGCAGATCGGCCGGCTCATCGTCATCGGCGTTACGATAGGGGCGAGCTTATACACGCTCCATGAAAAACATGGCAGGCCAATCGCGCATTGAAAGCCAGAACATGCCTCAACGCCGTATCGCTGTGGAGTGCTGTCCTTCTCATCCCCTGCGCAACACCATCAATACGATAGACTTCAGTTCTTCGATGCGCAGAGCCAGCGCAAGGACCCCATAGACGATCACCCCCAGCACCACGCCACCGCCGCTCTGGATCAGCGCATTCGGCGGCGCAATCTGTAACCAGGCATAGAGGGCCACGCCCATGCCCGCCGCCGCAAGGAGAACGCGCAGCATCTGCCATGCCAGTCCCCTTATATCAAACCCGCCGATGCGCCGATAAATCAATATCAGCAGGATGCTCATCTGCACCGTAAACGCCAGCGCGTTCGCCAGGGCAAGCCCGCCATGCGCTCCGCCCCCCCAAGCGACAAAAAGCGGCGGCAAAGCCCATCCCAATAAGCGGTTCAGGCCCACCGAGAACAACGCTGCCCAGGCGGGTGTCCATGTGTCGTGCAGGGCGTAAAAAACCCGCGCCAGCACTTCAATGGCCGAAAGTCCTAGCAGCCCCACGGAGAAAAAAGTCAACGCCCATGCCACAGCCTGGGTTGAGGCAGCATCAAACTCACCATGCTGGAATACCACGGCGATAAGCGGACGGCCCAACACCATCATCCCCACCGCCGCCGGCAACATCACCACAACGATAAAGCGCACCATAAGCATGAGCGTCTGCCGCAGGGCAGCGGTTTCGTTGCGCGCCGCTTGCGCCGAAAATGTGGGGAAGACCGCCGTCCCCACCGCCTGGGCGAATACCCCTTGGGGGAGCAACATAATCAGCCAGGCATACTCCAGGGCGGCAATGGCGCCCGGCCCCAAGCGCGACGCCAGGTCACCGGTGATGACCATGTTCAACTGCGCCGCCGCCACCCCCACCACACGGGGGATCATCAACCAACCCACTTCCTTCACGGCGGGATCGTCGCGCCCCAGGGTCAACGTGTAGTGTGCGCCATGGCGGATAAGACCCGGAATCTGGATCAGCAGATGCGCCACCGCGCCGACGACCGTGCCAATGGCCGGGCCTAGCGGCCCCAGCTCGGTCTCGCCTCCCCAGATGCCCCCGCCGATAAGCGCCAGATTGTAGAGAATCGGCGCAATGGCCGGCAGCAGGAAGTGCTGATGGGCGTTCAGCGTCCCCATCACCACGCCGCTGACCCCGAAAATGGCCGTCGAAAGCAGCATCACCCGCATCAACATAGCGGCTTGTGCTTGCACGTCGGGGGAAAGTTGCGAAGCGATAAAAGTCCGCACCAACCACGGCGCAATGATCATACACAGGAGGCTCAGCGGGACCAGCACGAGTAAGAGGATGTTGATGACCGCCGAAGCCAGGCGCCATGCCGAGGCCGTCTCACCTCGCGCCAGGCGTCCGGTAAACAAGGGGATGAAAGCCGAACCCAGCGCGCCGCCGGCAACGATGAAGAAAATTGCTTCGGGGACACGCTGCGCGGCGACATACGCATCCATAGCCGTCCCCGTGCCGAAGTAGTGGCCGAAGACAATCTGGCGCAGCAGTCCTAAGACGCGACTCACAGCAAACGCCGCCATCACCAGGATGGCGGCCCGCGCTACACGTTGTTGGGTGTTTTCCATCTCCATCAGTGACGAAAATTCTCCGAAAGGAGCCCTATTTTCGTCAACGGATTGAACGGATTTTTTTCAATCCGTTTCATCCGTTGAATCCGTTGACATTTTCGGAATAGGACTTACGCAAGCTCCCTGAATTTTACCGCCGAGAACGCAAAGAACGCAGCGATTTCACAATTTCTCAGCTCTGGTGAACAGCAACATGGTTCGTGCCGGGCGCCGGTCAACGTGTCTGAAAGGGTATGCCGGCACGCACCGCAGCGGCTTTCATCACCAGCGTCGCATAGCTACCCGACTGAAGGGTGAAATTGACCGTGACCGCCTGACGCCCCGGCGCATATTCATCGGCGTAAGGCTCCGAAACGCTGACCTCGGTAGGCGCAAACCAGACCGGTCGTTCACCTTTCGCAAGATAGACCCGTTGTAAAATCCGCGCTTTGAAATCCCGCACCGACAGACCTTCCGCCGCAAAAACGGCCTCCGCGGCAGCCGCAATCTCACCTTCGTAACGCGATGTCAGCCGAGGCAGATCGACTTCCAGGGTTTTCACATGGTCGGGCACGGCATTCGCAAACGGCAAGGGGAACGAAGCGCCGACGATATCCAATGTGAGCGACGCCGGGGCCACACTTTCAAGATAACGGGCCACGATATGATTCCACACCCACGATTGATAAGCAGCGAGGTAGATGGAGAGCAAGCGATCCTGGATAAGATTGGCGGCTTTGCCGTAGTCATGAGGATGATCCTTAAGGTAGGTGATCACGCTGCGCAGATTGGAAGGACGCGGGGCCTGATGTAACAGGAAGCCCCATTGTCCCCAATGACTTTTCACCAACGCCTTGAACTCACGAATATCGGCCGGATCGCCGAGCATGGGGGCTTCCAGATAGAAACGCACGACTTGTTCGGCATCACGTTGCAAGATCGCCTTGCCGATAAAGCCGCCCTCGGCCAGCGAGCCGAAACGCTGCTCATCAAAGTAATTGGGCAGGCCTTCCGTTGCTATGACGCGCAACATCTCACCGAGGGTAACCCCTTCCTGAGCCGATAAATCGCGGACCACGATGACAAAGCGGTTTCCTACGATGTCTTTGGGTTGCAGGGCGCGCGGCCCCCATTGCACCCGCCGGGCAATGAATTCCCTGTCCTTGATCTGCTCAGGGCCGCGTTTGCGGACACTGAAATACTGAACGGCTACGGCGCCGGCATCCTTGAGCGCCGGGAAGACCAAATTGCTCGGTGTAAGCTTCAAACGCTCCGCCAATATGTCGCGGATGGCCAGGGTTGCAATATCGCGCTTTTCGACGCGGTAATACGCATAAGCGCCATGGTCACCGGGGAGGTTAATTTGTTCCTCGACTTGAAAATCTTCGGGAATTTGCTTAATCCGCATGGACACTCCTCATCAGGGTTTAATAACGGCAACCGTGGAGGTCGGCAGCGGGAACGGCGTCGGCGTGGGCATCTCTTTGACAAAGATGACGTGTTTGAACCCCAAGCTCATGATCAGCGAACGCAATACATTGCGGGCATTGTCTTCTGCGGTTTCGAGCAAGCCATTCTCGATGGCGGCCTGGAGCATCAAATGTTCGGCTTCCTGGCGCGCCGCAGTTTCCAACTGGGGGTTCATCCCCACCACACCGGTACGCCGGTCATAGACGTAGGTACGGCTGTTATCCAGCGTCGCCACAAAGATTTCCGCCGGCGGCAAACGCATATAAACCGTCCCCTCGTCCGTGGTCAACAAATCATTCGGGCCGATATAGGACAAGTCAATGCCGGCAATGATCTTCCCATAGGCAATTAAGAGGAGTTTGTCGCCGAACAGAAAGCCCAAGGGGCCTTGTCCCGATTCGGCAGTGATGACCTTCTCCATTTGGTAGGAAGCAGTTTCCAGACGGCTCAACGCCTGCACACTCTCGATCACCGTTGCTGCACTGGGGTAGATGGTGGGGGTTGGTTGGGGGATAAGGGCGGGCAAATCTACAGCGGGTTTAGAGGGTTTGATCCGCGAGTAGATGAATAAGATCCCGCCTAAACAAGCGACCATGATCACCAGAATCCACAGCAGAGGGCTTCTGCGCCTGTCCATGACTATCCGTCTCCTTAGGTGATAAACTATAGTAAGCATACTACGATTTCGCTGCCTCGTCAACAACGCTTTTCGCGGTGAGGCCCCCCTCTCTCACCGCAGAGCACGCCGAGGCCGCAGAGCTCCATAAAAAATGCATGCTCTGCGCACCTGGCGCGCTCTGCTGCAACTTTTGCCAATACCTATCGTATGGTATATACTGATAGCGATTGGAGGTCAGGATGAAGAAGAGCAAATCAGTGTTGTGGCTGATCATCGTGGTCGCAGTTTTTGTGTCATGGGGTTGTGCGACCATGGATATCAGTAGCGAGAAGCATACTGTAGGAGAACTGAAAAACGAGAGGCAAATTGTTGATGTAGGGGACGCCCAACAAGTACGGGCGGTGGTCAAGATAGAGAAAGGCGACCTGGAAATCAGTAACGGGACGGAGGCCCTGGTCACGGCGGATTTCATGTACAACGTTGCCGCCTGGAAGCCTGAAGTGACTTACAGCGTCGCCGATGGCCTCGGACGGCTCACCATTCGACAGCCCAACACGGAGCGGGCTTTGGTACGCAGCGACACCCGCACCAAGTGGGAATTGATGTTCAATGAGCAGGTGCCGCTCGATCTGCGTCTTGAGTGCGGAAACGGCAGCAGTTATGTCAACTTGGGAAAGCTAAGGATCGAAACGCTGGATGTCCAACTGGGCGTCGGCGACATGACACTTGACCTGAGCGGCAATGAAAGTCTGCGCCATGTGGAATTCGATGTCGCTACCGGCAATGTTACCCTCAATTTAGACGGGGCCTGGCAAAAGGATGTCAACATCAATTTCCAGGGCGGTGTGGGCCAGACAACCCTACGGCTTCCCAAAGATATCGGTGTGCGCATCAACGTCAATCAAGCCCTGGGACGCCTTAGCACGCGCGGGCTGCTCAAACAAGAGAATAGCTACGTCAACGCAGCCTACGGTACTGCCGATGTCACGCTGGAGGTCAATATTCAAGCCGGCGTCGGCGATATTGTCCTGGAAGTTGTAGACTGAGCCTCGTCCAGCCACACCGTCAAGGCGAGCGAGAAAAAGAAGACAAACGCCAAATCTATCACAAAGTATGCCGCATCCACCAGGCCATGCGCCAGGCAATCGGCCATAGAGGCCATAATCCCCAGGGCCAGCGCCCGCCGTTCAGGGTCAACGCTTAGGCGCAGCGGCCATATTCTTCGCCAGAAGGTTACCTGTAGCCCCACGAAAATCGCCGGTCCCAAAATGCCCAGCCGCGCGGCAAAGTCCAGGATCACGTTATGGGGATGGGAAAGGTTGAATTCTTCCCAGGCAGTCGGCAGGACGTAGCGGGTGCGGTAAGCATACAGGAAATTGTCAGGCCCTACCCCCAAGAGAGGATGATCGCGGATCATGCCGAGGGAGCTGTACCACAGGGCCACGCGGAAACCGGTCGTTCCACCTTCCACATCGAATATGCCGGCAAACCGGGGAGTGCGCAACAGGGGGATCAAGGCTACGCCGCCCACCAGCAGCACAGCTATCGTCACCCGCCGCCAGCGCGGCCCTCCCAGGAATCCCAATACCAACAACGCGGCGGGGAGCCCCAACAGGATCGCGCCCCGCGAGAGGCTGAGCAGCAGCGCCGCGCTCACCGGCACGAGGGCCAGCGCGTAAAGCCGCCGGCGCGGCGAAGCGCACACCTCGCGCACCACGGCGCCCGGTCGAGTCCTGCCGGCGGTCTCGCCGCCGAAGAACACCACGGCGAGCAATAACGGCAGCACCCGTCCCAGATATAAACCGACGTTGTTGGGTGAGCCGTAAATACTGCGCAGGCGCCGCATGCCGCCTTCCGCCGTGATCACATCGCCCAGGACAAAATACTGCACCAGCCCCACCACGGCGACCAACACCGCACTCCACACCAAAGCATCCACCATCCGGCGACGTTCGCACCGCTTCGGCGGCAGCACAATCAGCGCCAGATAGAACAGCACCGGTTCGAGGATCACCAAACGCCACTCACGGAAGGCCTCGCGGCGATGTTGGGCAAAGAATGCCGAGAGCAGCGCCACGAGGAGCAGCGCCAATGCCAACCAGACCTGGCGACGGGGTAGACGGGGACGCCATCCCTCCCGCCACCGGCCTACCCCCTGCACGAAACTTCCGACCAGGGTCGGCAATAAGATCAACTCCGCCAGCGAGAACGATTTGCCGAGCAGCGAGAGCGGATGCATATAGAGCGGCGCGGCAAACAGGGTGAACATCAAGCCCAGCGCGGGCCTTAGAAAGACGATCAGCGACACCAGAACACCCGCGCCTAGCGTCATCAAAAACCACGGCGAGAAGTAGTACAGGCCCAACGCCAGCAGCAACGCGACGTGCTCCCCCCCCTCACCCAGACGGCGAAAGATGCCCTGGCCCATCATCACCTGCCATGCGGCAAAGAGGTAGAGCGCACTCGATATAACACCGAGGAGCATCTGTCCGCTCGCCCGCAGCCGTTGCCAAATGGCCGCCACGCCGCGCCCTATGCAGCCCCAAGCCCCATGCCGCCCGGCGGAAACGGCCAATGCGAAGCCGGCCATGCCGAGCATCGCCAGCGCCGCGAATCCGCGCCTATCGCCGGCGGTCTCAGGCTGATTGGCTACCCGCCAATCGGCCAATGCCCACTGTCCCCAGCCACGCTCCGCCACCACTTCGACGGTATGGCGGCCATAGGGGAGATGCTCCGCCAGCGGAACGGTCGCCACGGCGGCCAACGGATCGTAGAGGACCACGTAAGCCCGGCCGGCACGGTCGCGGGGTAACGCCGGCGCCGGTTCACCATCTACGGTGACGAAGAGGAATGCCCGATATGGCCCACGGCGCACCGTCA
>FWPV01009852.1_pt1 | contig 15966 bp, 17 predicted proteins | sample 2228371 | NCBI WGS metagenome assembly FWPV01 (sample SAMEA103939776, study PRJEB20133) | metagenome | reverse complement strand
CGCCGGGCTCGCCGCCCAGCGCATGCACGCAGACGCCGGAATCGTCGGCCAGCGCCGGCAGGCCGCTGAGACGGCTGGCATGGCGCGCCTTGGCCAGCGCGTTCTCGATGAAGGTGCAGTGCGGCTCCTCCGCCTCCGGCACGCCGAGGGCACCCTGCGGCAGGATCTCGATCTGCAGCGGCGCGAGTATCGCGGCGATCTCGCGCAGCTTGCCGGGGTTGTTGGAGGCGATGACGAGTTTGTTCATGTTGATAAAAAAGCATTAGCCACAGAGGTCACAGAGAACACTGAGGACTTCAAAACCAACAACTTTCCTGGCACGGCCATCCCGGGAAAACATCGCATCCCGGCTTTCTCTGTGGCCTCTGTGACCTCTGTGGCTGATTTTGAATTGGTGTTCAGCCTTGCCCCAGTGCCGCGCGCTGCGCGGCGACCAGCTGCGCAATGCCGTTGTGCGCAAGGTCGAGCATCGCCTGCATCTCGGCGCGGCTGAACGGCGCGCCTTCCGCCGTGCCCTGCACCTCGATGATGCCGCCGCCTTCGGTCATCACCACGTTCATGTCGGTGTCGCAGTCCGAATCCTCGGCGTAATCGAGGTCGAGCACCGGCACCCCGCGGTAAATCCCGACCGACACCGCGGCAACGGCTTCGCGCAGCGGCGACGCAGCCAGGCGTTTTTCGCGCAGCAGGAAAGCCACGGCGTCGGCCAGCGCGACATAAGCACCGGTGATGCTGGCGGTGCGGGTGCCGCCGTCGGCCTGGATCACGTCGCAGTCGAGCTGGATCGTGCGCGGCCCGAGCCGATCGAGATCAACCACTGCCCGCAGCGAGCGCCCGATCAGGCGCTGGATTTCCTGGGTGCGCCCCGACTGCTTGCCGCGCGCCGCCTCGCGGTCGGTGCGGGTGTTGGTCGAGCGCGGCAGCATGCCGTATTCGGCGGTGACCCAGCCGCGCTCGCTGCCGCGCAGGTGCGGCGGCTGCTTCTCGAGCACGCTCGCGGTGCACAGCACCCGGGTCGCGCCGGCCTCGATCAGCACCGAACCTTCGGCGTGACAGGTGAAATTGCGGGTGATGCGGACGGCGCGCAGCTCGTCCGGGCGTCTCTGGCTGGGTCGCAAGGGCTTCCTTCGTATGCTATGTTTCGCGGGTTTTCATTATAAAGCCCACCGCAATGATCCGCAGTTCGTCGATCAACAGCATGACCGGCTACGCCACCGCCTCGCGCGAACTCGCCTGGGGCGCCGTCAGCGTCGAACTGCGCTCGGTCAATCACCGCTATCTCGATCTGTCGTTCCGCATGCCCGACGAGCTGCGTCCGGTGGAACAGTCCATGCGCGAGATGATTTCCGCCGCAATCACCCGCGGCAAGATCGAATGCCGGGTGTCCTACGCCCTCCGCCCCGGCGCCCAGGGCAGCAGCGAACTTGACGCCACGCTGCTCGCGCAGCTGCTGCGGCTGAATGCACAGGTGCAGGCCGCCCTGCCCGAGGCGCGCCCGCTGGGTGTCCCCGACATCCTGCGCTGGCCGGGCATGCTCGGCGCGGAGACGATGCCGGTCGACGAATTCCGCGCCACCGCGACCGGACTTCTGGGCACGGCCCTCGGCGAATTCAGCGCTGCGCGCGCCCGCGAAGGCGCAAAACTGGCCGCCGTCATCCTCGAGCGCGCCGCCGGCATGCGCGAACGCATCGCGGTGGTGAAGCCGCGGCTGCCCGCGATCATCGCCGCCTTCCAGGACAAGCTGAACACCCGGCTGAAGGAGGCGATGCTCTCCGCAGACGACGAGCGCGTGCGCCAGGAAATCACGCTGTTCATCAACAAGATCGACGTCGACGAGGAGCTGTCGCGCCTCGCCACCCACCTCGACGAACTCGAACGCATCGTCGACAAGGGCGGCGCCTCCGGCAAGCGGCTCGACTTCCTGATGCAGGAACTGAACCGCGAAGCCAACACCCTCGGCTCGAAATCCGCCGATGTCGAGGTCACGCGCGTCGCGATGGACCTCAAGCTGCTGATCGAGCAGATGCGCGAGCAGATCCAGAACATCGAGTGACGGACCGGTGAGCGGCAACCTCTACATCGTCAGCGCGCCCTCCGGCGCCGGCAAGACCAGCCTGGTGGCGGCGCTGCTCGAGGCCGACGGGAAAATCCGCAAGTCGGTGTCCTACACCACGCGGCCGCCGCGGCCCGGCGAGACCGACGGCCTGCATTACCATTTCGTCACCACGGACAAGTTCGAGCAGATGGCTCAGGCCGGCGACTTCCTTGAATCGGCGCTGGTCCACGGCAACCGCTACGGCACCTCGCGCAAATGGGTGGACGAGCAGCTTGCCGCCGACACCGACATCGTGCTCGAGATCGACTGGCAGGGCGCGGCCCAGGTGCGCCGCCTGATGTCCGCGGCGATCAGCATTTTCATCCTGCCGCCCTCCTTCGAAGCCCTGATGCACAGGCTCAATTCCCGCGCCCAGGATCCGCCCGACGTCATTGCGCGCCGGCTCGCCAACGCGCGCGAGGAAATCGCCCACGTTACGGACTTCGACTATGCTATTATCAACAACGAATTCCGGGTGGCGGCGGCCGAACTGCAGGACATCATCCGCGCCGAACGCCTGCGCACTTCGCGCCAACTGAACCGGAATACCGAACTGTTCAAAAAACTCAGGCAGGAATGAAGCCATGGCCCGCATTACCGTAGACGACTGCATGAAGATCATCCCCAACCGCTTCGAGATGTCGCTCGCGGCAACTTACCGCGCCCGCCAGTTGTCCAATGGTTCGCAGCCGATGATCGACGCGACCCGTGACAAGCCGACGGTCATCGCCCTGCGCGAGCTCGCCGCCGGAAAATTCGGCGCCGAAATACTCAACAAGAGCCCGACGTAAGGGGGTTGTGCCCCAGGCTGGGGCGCACGCCTGACCGCGGACGGCAAGAGGCACCGGACGCATGACCGCACCAGCCCCGAACGCAGCCACGGCAGCAGTGCCGCCGCCGGCACCGGCCCTCTTCGAGGACTGGTCGGGCTACCTCAGGCCCGAGGACATCGGCCAGCTGCGCGCGGCCTACCAGTTCAGCGAGGCAGCGCACCAGGGCCAGTTCCGCAAGTCCGGAGAGCCCTACATCGCCCACCCGCTGGCGGTCGCCAGCATCCTCGCGCAATGGCACATGGACACGCAGGCGCTGACCGCGGCCCTGCTGCACGACGTCGTCGAGGACACCGACGTCACCAAGAACCAGATCGCCGAACTGTTCGGCCGCCCGGTCGCCGAGCTGGTTGACGGCGTCTCCAAGCTCGACCGCATCCAGTTCGACACCCAGGAGAAGGCGCAGGCGGAGAATTTCCGCAAGATGCTGCTGGCGATGGCGCGCGACGTGCGGGTGATGCTGATCAAGCTTGCCGACCGCCTGCACAACATGCGCACCCTGGACGCCGTCCACCCGCAGAAGCGCCAGCGCATCGCACGCGAGACGCTGGACATCTACGCACCGATCGCCAACCGCCTCGGGCTGAACAGCATCTACCAGGAGATGGAGGACCTGTCCTTCCGCCACCTCTACCCCGACCGCTACCGCGTTCTGGCGAAGGCGGTGCGCACAGCGCGCGGCAACCGCCGCGAGGTCGTCGGCAAGGTGCTCGACAGCATCGAGCGGCGGCTGCGCGAGCACGGCGTGGAGGCCCAGGTACAGGGCCGGGAAAAACACCTGCATTCGGTGTATCGCAAGATGCGCGAGAAGCACCTGTCCTTCGCCCAGGTGCACGATGTTTTCGGCTTCCGCATCGTCGTCAAGGACGCCACCGCCTGCTACGTCACCCTCGGCCTGCTGCACGGGCTCTACAAGCCGATCCCGGGCAAGTTCAAGGACTACATCGCGATCCCCAAGGCCAACGGCTACCAGTCGCTGCACACCACGCTGTTCGGCCCCTTCGGCAGCCCTATCGAGATCCAGATCCGCACCGCCGACATGCACAAGATCGCCGAGGCCGGCGTCGCCTCGCACTGGCTCTACAAGAGCTCCAACACCTCGCTGTCGGAACTGCAGCAGAAAACCCACCAGTGGCTGCAGAGCCTGCTCGAGATGCAGACCGAATCGGGCGACTCGGTGGAATTCCTCGAGCACCTCAAGGTCGACCTCTTCCCCGACGAGGTCTATGTGTTCACGCCCAAGGGCAAGATCATGTCACTGCCGCGCGGCGCCTGCGCGGTGGACTTCGCCTACGCCGTGCATACCGACATCGGCAACCGCTGCGTCGCGGTCAAGATCAACCAGGAACTGATGCCGCTGCGCACCGAGTTGCGCAACGGTGACCGCGTCGAAATCATCACCGCCTCGCACGCCAAGCCGAATCCGCTGTGGCTGAATTTCGTCGCCACCGCCAAGGCGCGTGCGCACATCCGCCATTTCCTGAAGACCATGCACTTCTCGGAATCGGTGCAGCTCGGCAGCCGCCTGCTGCAGCAGGCACTCGCCAACTTCAAGGCGACGTCCGCCGACGTCGGCGACGCGCAATGGGACAAGCTGGTACGCGACTCCAGCGGGCGCTCGCGCGACGAGATCCTCTCGGACATCGGGCTGGGCAAGCGGCTGGCCGTGGTCGTCGCCCACCAGCTGCTCGCGCTGGGCGAACCCCTGCCGCAGGAGGCGCGCACCGCGGGGGCCGTGGTCGTTCGCGGCTCGGAAGGACTTGCGGTGCAGTTCGCGCGCTGCTGCGGACCCATCCCCGGGGATCCGATCATCGGCATCATCAGCAAGGGTCAGGGCATGGTCGTGCATACCCACGACTGCCCGGTCATCGCCAAGAGCCACCGCGATCCGGAGCGCGTGCTCGACGTGCAGTGGGATGCCAATCCGAGCAAGCTTTTCGACGTCGGCATCCGCCTGGTGGTGGCCAACCAGCGCGGCGTGCTGGCGAAAGTCGCCGCAGAAATCGCCGCCGCCGAATCGAACATCCAGAACGTCGCCGTCGATCCCGATGACGGCGGCACCTACACCGTGATGCGTTTCACGGTGCAGGTGATGAACCGCATGCATCTCGCGCGCATCGTGCGCGACCTGCGCAAGATTCCGGAAGTGGTGCGCATCAACCGCATCAAGGGCTGAGCGGCAACCCCGCAATCCGCGCGCAATCCTATCGGCGGCAGGCGCTGCGGCCGTCGTTCCAGCCCATCATGTAATCCGCGTCCTCGCGGAACCGCCGCTCGTCGCGGTGCTGGGTGCGTCCGGCCGACGCACAGCCGTCGGCATGTCCCTGGCGGAAGGCCGGCGAATAGCCCGAGAGATTGAAGCGCGGCTTTTCCTGCGGCGGCACGCTGCCGCAGGCCGCCACCAGAAACGCCACAGCAAGCGCGAGGCCCGCGCGCGGGATCGTGGCGCTCATTGCAGGGGCACCGGGCGGCCGTCGCGGATGCGCACGCGCTGGCCCTCGCTGACCGAGGCCCTGGTCGACGCAAAACTGCGCAGGCTGTTGTCGTCCATGCGCACGCTGATTTCGTAATGCAGGTTCCTGTTCATGTTTTTCTCGAGTTCATGTCCGGCATAGGCGCCGGCTCCTGCGCCAACCACGGTCATCGCCGTGCGTCCGCGGCCGCCGCCCACCTGGTTGCCGAGTATGCCACCGACCACGCTGCCGGCCACCGCGCCGACGCCCGACCCCTTGCCCGCGGTCTCAACCGTGCGCACCGACTCGACGACACCGCAGTTCGCGCAGGGCGCGGCGGAAGACTCTGCCGATGCGCGCGGCACTGATGATGCGGAGGACGAAGTTTTGCGCGCGGCGGGCGCAGCTGCATCGACTCCCGCCGCGACAGGCTGCGATTGCGCGCCGGGCAACAGGCCGCTCATCGCGGCGATGCCCAGCATGCTGGCAATGATCACCGCGATGCCGGCAATCAGCAGGGTCGGATACAGCAATGGCGGAACATTGCGCGCAGGTGGCACCGGGTGCGGGTTGTGTGACGGGGTCATGGCATCTGCTCCAGTTGAACAAGCGGACGGGCCGGACCAGCCGGCCGCGTCCGCAGGCTCTCCATTGCAAGAGCGATGCCAGAAAAATATCGTTTAAAAACAAATACTTATATAATGCCTTGCAATAAAGCCGTCGCCGGCCGGCGACAGCATGCCTGCCGCCCCGCGCAAGTCATTGATTCTGTTAGGAATCCGTCAGTCGGCCGGTGGCGACGTCGCAATCCTTCAGGCGCGCACCGGCTTGAACAGCCGCGGATCGAGCTGGTGACGCTGCAGCAGCTTGTAGAACTCGGTGCGGTTGCGCTTGGCCAGCCGCGAGGCCTGGGTCACGTTGCCTTCGGTGATCTTCAACAGCTGCGCGAGATAATCGCGCTCGAACTTGCGCCGCGCCTGCTCGAAGGATGCGAACTCGGTCTGCTCGCGCTGGATCGCCTGCTGCACCAGGCTCGCCGGGATCAGTGGCGTGGTCGCCAGCGCGACCGACTGTTCGATCACGTTGTAGAGCTGGCGCACATTGCCCGGCCAGGAAGCCGCCACCAGTTGCTCGACGGCCTCCGGCGCCAGTCCGCTGACGCTCTTGCGATAACGTCCCGCCAGCTCACCGAGGAAATGCCCGGCCAGCAGCGGGATGTCCTCGCGCCGTTCCGCCAGCGAGGGCAGCGACAGCGACACCACCTTCAGCCGGTAATAAAGATCCTCGCGGAAATTGCCGGCCGCCATCTCGGCCTCAAGGTCGCGATGGGTCGCCGAGATCACGCGCACGTCGATCGGCGTGTTCTGCATGCCGCCGACCGGACGCACCTGCCTCTCCTGCAGCACTCGCAGCAGCTTGACCTGCAGCGCCGGCGGCATGTCGCCGATCTCGTCGAGCAGCAACGTGCCGCCTTCGGCGGCGAGAAACAGGCCGCGGTTGTCGCGCACCGCGCCGGTGAAAGCGCCCTTGACGTGGCCGAAGAGCTCGGACTCGAGCAGCGGCTCCGGTATCGCGCCGCAGTTGATCGCGACAAAGGGCCGGTCGCGGCGCGGGCTCGCGGCATGCACCGCGCGCGCCAGCAGCTCCTTGCCGGTGCCCGACTCGCCGCGAATCATCACCGCGGCATCGCCGGCGGCAACCAGCCGCGCCTTCGCCAGCACCTCTTCCATTGCCGGGTTGCGGGTGATGATCGACTTGCGCCAGGCGCCGTCATCGGCACCCGGTGCATCCGGCGCGCCGGAAACCGCCAGCGCGCGCTCGATCTCGTCGAGCAGCGCCTTCGCGTCGAAGGGTTTGGTCAGATAGCCGAAGACCCCGCCCTTCACCGCGGCCACGGCATCGGGAATCGTGCCATGCGCGGTCAGGATAATCACCGGCAGCGCGGGGTTTTCAGCGCGGATTGCCTCGAACAGCGCAATGCCGTCCATGCCGCCCATCTGCAGATCGGTGACCACCACGCCCGGACGCGACACCGCGAGCTGAGCCAGCGCGCGCTCGCCGCTGTCGGCAACGGTCACGCCATAACCCGCGGCTTCCAGCCGCAGCTGCATCAGGCGCAGCAGCCCGGGATCGTCGTCCACCACCAGTACGCGGGCCGCGCCCGCCGTTTTCGCTTTCATGTCCATGAGTGCCTCTGCATTGATCCCTGAATGTCGCCGCGGCCCTGCGCCACGACTACTTTTTCCGCACCGCCGCGCCGCCCTCGCGGCCCGTCATGCTGCGCTCCAGCGACAGCAGCGCATCGAGCTTCTGCTGCAATCCCTGGGCGCCGGCCTCGAGCCGGCGCTGCTCCTGCAGGAACGCAGTCATCAGCAAGGCCAGTCCGCGCAAGCCGCTGTCCGCGCTGCGTGTCACCGGCTCCAGCAGTTCCAGCGCACGCGCGTCATCGCCTGCCGCCGCACCGGGCAGGGTCAGCAGCATCGCATAGCGCAACCTTGCGGCATCGCCGCGCGACCGCGCCAGCGCGCGCCGCGCCGACTCCTGCTCACGCGCCAGTTCCGGTCCCTGGAGCTGGCGCGCCCTGGCGTAGAAAGCCAGCGCGCGCGCGGACTCCTCACTGCCGGCGCGCACATCCTCGACCGGAGTAACCGCGCCGTCGGGGGCTTCGATGCCGCGCAGCGCGCCGCATCCGGCCAGCAGCAACAGCAATCCGATCCACGGCAGCCTCATGCCGGCACCCCCTGCCGCAGCGGCAGCCTGACCCGCAGGCGCGCACCCGATTGCCGCGGCTCGTCGACAACCTCGACGGTGCCGCCATGCGCCTGCGCGTAATCACGCACCACCGACAGGCCGATGCCCGAACCGCGCAGCGGACCGCCGGCAACGCTGCGGCCGCGGAAGAAGGGATCGAACACGCGCTCGCGCTCCGCCGGCGGAATGCCGGGTCCCGCATCCGAGACCTCCAGCACCGCGTGCTCGCCATCGCGGCGCACATCAACCTCGATGACGCCGCCCTCGGGCGAAAATTTCACGGCATTGGACAGCAAATTGTCGAGCATGATGCGCAGTTTCTCCGGATCGGCCTCGAGGGTGACATCCTCGACATTCGGCGCCACTCGCAGCGCCCGCGCCCGCAACGCGAGATTCTGGTCGTCGAGCACGCGGGCCACCGCGCGGCGTGCCTCGACCTGCGCGAAGCGCATCGCGCTGCGGTGGTACTCCGCGGCGCCGTAGGACAGCAGGTCCTCGATCAGTCGCTGCAATTCTATACTGTTGGCCTTCAGGATCCCCGCCACCTCCTGCTGCTCGGGAGTGAGCTTGCCCAGCGCCTCTTCCGACAGCAGCTCCGAACCTTCGCGCAATGCGGTCAGCGGCGTCTTCAGCTCATGCGAAACCTGGCGCAGGAAGCGGTTCTTCTGCTGCTCGAGCTCGTTCAGCCGGTGGCGCAGCCATTCGATGCGGCGGCCGACCATCTGCAGGTCGCGCGGCCCGCTGACACCGACCGGCGCCGAGAAATCACCGACACCGAGACGGCGGATCGCGGCGTCGATCTGGCGGATCGGCCGCGCGATCAGCACCGTGAATCCCGCCGCCAGCAGCAGCGCGACCGGCACCAGCGCGAGCATCTGCCAGAAGGTGATGACCTGCGCCCGCGCTGCGGTCTCGCGCATGGCTTCCACCTCGCGGTCGATCAGGCGGTCACCACGACCGATAATGCCGCGCGCGAGTTCGTCCAGGCGCGTGAAGGACTCCGTAGCCCGGCGCAGCGCGGCGCCGCCCGCGGGGCCGCTCAGCACTGCATGGATCGCCGCCTCGCCGCGAACGATCTCGTCGAGCGCAACGCGCTGCTCGGCATCGAAGGGCAGCGCCGCAAATTCGCCGGCGACTTTCAGAAAAGCCTCGCGGTTGGACTCGTAGGCGTCGAGCAGCGAGCGGTCGCCGAGAATGGCCATCTGCCGCGCGTTGCGCTCCAGCGCGCCGAGCAGCTCGGCCAGCCGGCGGCTCGCCTGCGTCGACTGCACCGCCTGCTGCACGGCGAGCTGGCTGCGGCTGGCAAACTGGTTGATCGAGACCGCGTTGTTGACCAGCGCGAGAATCAGCGGCAGCGCCACCATGGCGAAACCGACGACCAGCAGCCGGGGAAATGAATTGGGTTGCAGGAAACGCATGCGAGGCGCGGTCCGGAGCGGACCGCTTTCCGGTTACGCGCCCTGCCGGTTCTTGTCTTCCAGCACCTTGATCAGCCCGTCGATGCCCGAGCGCCCGATCTCCGTGTTGAACTGGCCGCGGTAGCTGATCACCAGGCTCGCATTCTCGGCAACGATGTCGGTGACCTTCCACTGCCTTTCGGTGAGGGTCATCCGGTAATCGATCGAAATCGGCGGACGCCCCGGCTCCTTCACCAGCGTGCGCACGGTCGTGTAATCGTCGCCGGGCTTCATCTGCAGCGGCCGGACCTCGATCGTGCGATCCACACCGGCAACCTCGGCCAGTGCCGTGGTGTAGGTGCGAACCAGCAGCGTGCGGAACGCGTTTTCCAGGGCGGTGCGCTGTGCCGGTGTCGCACTGCGCCAGGAGACACCCATCGCCAGCTGGGTCATCGTGCGGAAATCGAAATGCGGCAGCACCTTCTTCTCGGCGATCTCTTCGAGCACCCGCCGGTCCTTGTTCTGCTTGAGTATGGCCAGCACCTCCTCGACGGTGGTCTTCACCAGCAGGTCGGGTGCGGTCTGCGCATGGGCCACCGGCAGCAGCAGGCTGGAAGCCAGCATCAGGAGTGCGGCAATGGCGTTTTTCATGTTGTTGTCATCCCTTGTGAGTCACAGGCATCAAGATACCTTACCCGCATTAGGCCGCACCATGGCGTGAAATGTTCCGCTCCAGAAGCCGCAAACCACGAAAATTGCGGGAAAAATCACGAATCGGCGCTAGTGGAGCCGGGCGGGGCGTCGCCGCAAGGAGACAGTATCGCCCTTTGTTATGATCGACACCCGATCAAGGCACAGGAAACATGCCCGTGAAACTGCTGCGCTACAGCCTCAAACACGAACCCCGCGCACTGGCGCGCCTCGGCGTGCTGATTGCACCCGACCGCGTTGCCGACCTGCGCGCCGGATACGCGCTGCATCTGACAGAGCGCGCGGGCAATGCCCGCGGCCAGGAACTCGCCGCGATCTGGATGCCGCAGTACATCACCGAGTTCCTGCATCTCGGCGAGCAGGGCTGGATCGCGCTCGCCGATGCCTACACCTTCCTCGCGGATCTGGCCGCCAGCACACCGGACGCCACCGGACTGCGCGGCGAGCCGCTGTTCCTGCCGCTCTCCGACTGCCGCGTCTATGCGCCGGTGCGGCCGTCAAAGCTGATTGCGGTGGGCCGCAACTACCCGGGCTACACGCAGTTCCCGGGCAAGGCGCCGGGCAAGATACCCACCGGCTTCATCAAGACGCTGTCATCCATCGTCGGGCCGGGACGCGACATCATCAAGCCGCGCATCACCCGGGCGCTGGACTGCGAAACCGAGCTTGCGATAGTGATCGGCAAGCGCTGCAAGGATGTTCCCGAGGAAAAGGCCTGGGACGTCATCGCCGGCTACACCATCGTCAACGACATCACCGCGCGCGACCTCGGTGCGCTGGAAAAGCAGGGCGGGCACATGTTTCTCGCCAAGACCCTGGATACCTTCGCGCCGCTGGGGCCGTGGATGATCACCCGTGACGCGATCCCCGACCCGATGCACCTGCGCATCCAGACCCGGGTCAACGGCGAAACGCGCCAGGACGGCAATACCCGCGACATGCTGTTCAGCATCCCGCAACTGGTCGCGCATTTCTCGCAGATCACGCTGATGCCCGGCGACATCATCGCCACCGGCTCGCCCGGCGGCGGTGCGCTGGCCAATCCCGACTGGTACCTCAACGCCGGCGATGTCGTCGAATCCGAAATCGAGGGCATCGGCATCCTCAGCAACGGCGTCGTCGACGAGCCGTTGCCAGGCTGAGGACGGAAAGTCAGCGCACTACCGGGTTATTCCTGCCTGCACTTGATGACATAGGATCCGTGGGACACCACATATCGTCCCTGCTGTCCGGGATCGAGCGGCACTCGCTCGAAGTTCAAGGCAAGGTTGCGCTCTTTCCAGTCCGATATATAACGATAGGCGGGCAACACACCCTCCCATCGAAAATCCGCAACCCTGCCCAGCACCGGATTTACCGCCATCCGTTCATCATTCCCGGGACGGTCAACCCTCATGCGCAAAACTTCACCCTTTTTCGCATGCAAATCTGCAGGGAGATAGGCATAACTTCCCCAGGTGTAATCGGTGCCCAGACCGCAAGCCACTCGCAGCAATCTTCCGTCCGCGATGTCCTTGGCCGAATATCCTTCTTTTTCAAAAAGATCTGCCACACGCCGGTTGAAATCCCGCTTCAGCTCGGCAGGGGTGTAAAGGTCAACAACACTCACCCAAATGACTTCAGGCGGCTTCGGCGAACTGGCGCAACCCGCAAGCCCCATGACCAGGCCCAGAATGCCGATTGAATACCGATACGCCATGGTGGTCGTCATTAAAATCAGCGCGCGATTTTTGCGATCTTCAGTTCGCCGGCGAGCTGGTCGAGCGCGGCCAACAGCGCGTCCGGCATCGGCACGCCGTTGTTGCCGCGGTCGGCACGCGCACTGTGCGTGCCTTCGCCGGGCAGGCGGATGCGGTCGACATTGGGCAGGCGCTGCGAATTGCGGATGTCGCGGATCAGCGTATCCATGCCCGCCTTGAACTCGGCCAGCGGCTGGAACGCCTCGATGTTGATCGCGACGATGGCGTGGCCGGTATTGGTCTCGCTGGTGTCATCGTTGTTGAAGTCGATGACATCCTTGCCCATCGCCGCACCGTTGAGATTGCCGGCGAGCATGCCGATGATCAGCGCAAGGCCGTAGCCCTTGTAACCACCGATCGGCAGCAGGAATCCCTCGTTCGCACGTTTCGGATCGGTCAGCGGATTGCCCTGGCGGTCCATCATCCAGCCCTCGGGCATCATCTCGCCACGCTGGGCCTTGGTCTTGACCTTGCCATAGGCCGCCACCGTGGTCGCCATGTCGAGGATCACCGCCGGCTCCGCGCCCGCCGGCACCGCAACCGCGATCGGATTGGTCGACAGCAGCATGTCGAGCCCTCCCCAGGGCGGCAGGTGGTTGGCGCTGCCCACCGCCATGTAAAGGCCGATCATGTCCTGCGCCGCCGGCATCGTCGCATAAAGCGAGGCCGGTCCGGCGTGGTTGCTCCACTTGGCGCCGACCCAGGCGACGCCCGCGGTCCTCGCCTTCTCGATCGCCTTCTCGGCGGCAAACTTCATCACCAGGTGACCCATGCCGTTGTCGCCGTTGACCAGCGCCATGCCCGCCAGCTCGCGCTCGACGCGGATATTCGGCTTCACGTTGACTGCACCGCCCTTGATGCGACGGATGTACTGCGGCAGGCGGAACACGCCGTGGCCCTCCGAGCCGTTGATGTCGGCCTGCGCCATCAGTTCGGCGATGGTCTTTGCATCCTCGCGCGGCACCGCGACCGCCTCGAAAGCGGAAGCGATAAACGCCCGCAGTTGGTCACCCGCCACCCGTTGCTGCCGTTTCTGTTCAGCCATGACTGTTGTCCTGATTGTGTTCTTCCAGTTCGACCAGTGCGCCGAGGAAATCCTTGGGATGCACGAAGGCGATACGCTCTCCATGCACGTTGAGCTGCAGCTTGCCGGCGCCAAGCACCTGCGCCCCGGCGGCGCCGAGTTCCTGAGTGGTCTGTCCGACGTCATCGACGCCGAGGCAGAAATGGTGAATGCCGCCCTTCGGATTGCGCTCGAGGAATTTTGCCACCGGCGAATCCGGCCGCGACGGTTCCATCAGTTCAATCTTGGCATTGCCGAGATCGATGTAAGTCATGCGCACGCCCTGCTCTTCATTGACCTTGATCGCGCCGGCGCTGAGCCCGTACGTCGTCTCGAGCTTGCGCAGCGCCGCCGCAAGGTCAGGCACGACGATGGAGACATGGCTGAGACCGGTGATCATTGTTTATAAGTATTTGATTTTAAATCACTTTTTCTTTGCGCAGCTCGGCAATGCGGGCGTCGCTGAAACCCAGCTCCTCGCGCAGCACCGCTTCGGTGTGCTGGCCCAGCAACGGCGGCGCGCGACGGATGCTCGCCGGCGTGTCGCTGAAGCGGAAAGGTATGCCCAGCATTTTGACGGTGCCCGCGGTCGGATGCTCGACCGATGTCACCATGTCGCGGGCAATCGCATGCGGCGCGGCCAGCGCCTGCGCCACGCTGTTGATGCGGCCGCAGGGTATGCCGGCGGCCATCAGTTTTTCGATCCACTGCTCCGCGCCTTCGTGTTTCAGTTCGACACTGATCAATGCATCGAGCGCCTCGCGGTTGCCAATGCGGTCGGGATTTTTGCTGAAGCGCGGGTCCGTCGCCCATCCGGCATGGCCCAGCACTTCGGCAAACTTGGCGAACTGGCCATCGTTGCCCACCGCCACTGCGATCATGTCGTCGCGTGTCGGATAAGCCGTGTACGGCACGATGTTGGGATGGCCGTTGCCGAAACGTCCGGCGTTCTTGCCGGAAACGAGGTGGTTGGAAGCGACGTTGGCCAGCATCGCCAGGCCCGAATCGAACAGCGATACCTCGACATGCTGCCCGCGGCCCGTGGTGTGCCGCGCATTGAGTGCCGCCAGCACCGAGTTGCAGGCGAGCATGCCGGTGCAGATGTCGACGATCGCGACGCCGTACTTCATCGGCGTGCCGCCGGGTTCGCCGGTGATGCTCATCAGCCCCGACTCCGCCTGCAGGATGAAATCGTAGCCGGGCAGCCCGGCCTTGGGACCAACGGAGCCGTAGCCGGTGATCGAACAGCGCACCAGCCGCGGCGCATTCGCCTGCAGCCAGTCGTTGCCGAAGCCCCATTTCTCCAGCGTGCCGACCTTGAAGTTCTCGACCAGCACATCGGATTTTCTGATTAGTCCGGCCAGCACTTCCTGACCGGATTTCATCGCCATGTTCAGCGTGATCGAACGCTTGTTGCGGTTGACGCCAAGGTAATACGCCGACTCGCCCTCGGCAAAAGGCGGCCCCCAGCTGCGGGTGTCGTCACCGGCCCCCGGAGGTTCGACCTTGATCACGTCGGCGCCCATGTCGCCGAGCATCATCGTGCACAGCGGACCGGCGAGGATGCGGGTCAGGTCAAGGACGCGGACACCCGCGAGGGCGCCCTGGGGTTCTGCGGGGGGCATGGGTCAGGGGGTAATTGGTAAATGGTGATTCGTGATTGGTGGGCACTGGTGGCGGCTGATTGATCTGCCGCCACCAGTTACCACTTGCCAATCACCAATTACCGCTTTTTCCGCCGCATCGACGGCGGCGCATTGAGGTCGCGCTCGCAGCCGTCGACATACTTCTCCAGTTCCTTCTTCGCCTGCATGCGGAACTTCTGGAAGTTCGGCTTGCGGCCGGCGAGGAAGGCGTCCATGCCCTCGTTCGCCTCGGGCGAGCCCCAGACATGGGCCAGCAGCTCCATGCCGTGCTGCCAGGACGAGTACAGGTTGTCGGATTCGAAGTTCAGCGACTTCTTGGTCATGCGGATGGTCAGCGCGCTGTGGCCCTTCATGGTTTCGCACCACTTGAGGGTTTCCTTCAGCAGATCCTTCTGCGGCACGCATTTGTTGATCAGGCCGACTTCCACCGCCTCCTTCGCGGTGAAACGGCGGGCGCAGAAAATCATCTCGCGCGCCAGGCGCTCGCCGATGATGCGCGGAATGTACTGGGTCGCACCGACGGTCGGGCAGGCGCCGACCTTGGCGCCGGTCTGGCCGAGCACCGCGTTTTCAGAGGCGATCACCAGGTCGCACCACAGCGCGAGTTCGTGGCCACCGCCCATGCACCAGCCGTTGACCATCGCGATCACCGGGATCGGCAGGCCGCGGATGGTCATCGCCAGGCCGAGCATGCGGTCGTTCCACATATAGGCGTTGGTGAAGTTCAGACGCTTCATCGCGTAGAAATCACCGCCGGCGGAGAAGGAACGGTTGCCCTTGCCGGTGACCACCGCGCAGACGATGGACGGGTCTTCACGGGTCGATTTCAGCGCATCGATCATCTCGTCGAGGGTCTGCTCGCGGAAAGCGTTGAGCACTTTCTCGCGATTGATGGTGATCCAGGCGACCTGGTCCTTCACCTCGTAAATGATGTCGGTGTACTTCCGGGTTTTGGACTTCCTGGCTTTTGTTGCCATGTTTCTCCCCACAAATCGGTTGTTCTGGAAAGCGAAGATTTTAGCAGAAGGCCCAGAGTCGATTGACAGCAATGAAAGGCATCCTTATCGTGGTTTTTCGACTATCGCCGGAAGTTCACAGGATGATATTTTTCAGCAGCCATCGGCAGCTCCGCGCGTTCCGAAAAGAAAACCGCATGGCCCTGGAGGCGGCGGACCGGCGGAGCTGTCTTGAGGCTGGCTGAAGCGGTAATGCGCTACTGCGAACTCAGACGCTGCCATGATTGCGGACAGCCGGTGGGGGCGAGAGACAGGTTCTGCGCGA
>FWPV01008522.1_pt1 | contig 15971 bp, 13 predicted proteins | sample 2228371 | NCBI WGS metagenome assembly FWPV01 (sample SAMEA103939776, study PRJEB20133) | metagenome | reverse complement strand
GGCCAGTGCGACCAAAGTCAAGAACCGAGATCCATCTGGCAAGGATACATCATGTGGTTTTGATTCGATCACCCGCCAAATCGCAAAGCCGAGAATTAAATCATAGATTTGGGTTGGATGCCGCCAATCCTCAAACAGATAAATGCTCCACGGCAAACGGGCAGGAACACCAAAACCATTCCCGCTCGATAGATTCATCCCAGCCAGTGCCATGATGAGGACAGCCAATCCAGGTGTGAGTACATCCAACGTCGGCCACAAAGCCATGCCTTTACGCTGCCCATATACAAATCCGGTCAAGAGCATTGCGATAATGCCGCCGGAGGTGTCCAGCATTTGGGGAGAGAGCGAAAGAACATCTATGGGACGCTGAATAAAAACGCCTATATTTTGGGCAATATATCCCAACCTTGCACCCAGGATGCCAGCCAGTAAAGTATAAAAAACCAAACCACTGATAACCTCCACGCGCATTTTTCGATGGCGGGCAAACCATTCAATCCGACTTAACCCAATCCATATTCCAGCAAGGAGAATTAAGCCTGGAATTTGAATCGCCAACGGACCGATATTCCATATCGGCAGCATCAGGGCATCTCCTTCAATAACTTTTCGACTTCTACCTTCAACAGAGCCTCATTGAGCGGTCCGCCATAAATCACATTGCGAATTACACCGCGGCGATCAATAAAAAAGGTTGTTGGTAATGCTTGAATCTGATACATTCGTGAAACGGAATTGTCGAAATCGTACAGCACCGGAAATTGTACCCCCCGCTCAATCGCAAACTGCCGAGCCGATTCCGCATCGTCTTGATAAGTTGTATTAACTCCAAGGATGATCACACCATCATCTCTGTGGAAATCATATACTTCCTGGAACGCAGGCATCTCCGCCCGACAGGGAGGACACCAGGATGCCCAGAAATTGAGAATGACAACCGAACCCTCATAATCGTGTAGTGATATAGAGCGATTTTCTCCATCGGGCAAGGAAAAAAGGGGGGCAGAAAAACCAATGCGCGGCAGCGCCGATCCAGAATTGGATTCGGCGGGTGAATAAAAGCCTGTCAAAAGGATGATCAACAGCGAAAAGAGAGTCAGTCCCGGAAAAAATCCTTTGATCTCATGCAGTTTTGTCAGCATGAAGCAATAGTAAGAGGGAGTACACTTGCTGTCAAGGAGAGTTTCGAAGGATTCCCGCAACATACTTGACAAATCGAACACAAATGGGTATCATATAAACGCAAACCCCACCCCCTATGGGGAGGGATAAGGGATAAGGGATGTGGCTTATGAAACACGAAAATGTACTCAACCGTTTGAAAACTGCCGAAGGCCATTTACGAGGCATTCAACGGATGGTCGAAGAGGATGCCTATTGCATTGATATCATCCGCCAGATTCAGGCAGTCCAATCGGCATTGAACAAGGTCAGTTCAATCCTGTTGGAAAATCACCTTAATACCTGTCTGATAACGGCAGTTCGAGGTGAAGACCCTCAGGAAAGAGAACGGGTCTTACGTGAAATTGTAGATGTCTACGAAGCCATGTCCAAAGTCTAAATTTATTTCAATTTGGAGGAGTCTCATGAATACAGTTACTTACTCAGTCCCAAGTATGCATTGCCATCACTGCGTTCACACCATTGAAATGGAACTCGGTGAATTGGAGGGAGTGCAATCGGTTCAGGTTGACCTGAACTCAAAACAGGTTGTCGTCACATTCGCCCCTCCCGCCAGCCCTGAGAAGATTGAATCCCTCCTGGCGGAAATCAATTACCCCGTGCAGAAATAACCATGAGCGAAATCAGGCAAGTCGTCTTGCCGGTCACCGGCATGACCTGTGCTAATTGTGTAGCAACCATCGAGCGAAATCTTAAAAAGCAAACAGGCGTCCAATCGGTGGTGGTCAATCTCTCCTCCGAGCGGGCTGTAGTCGAATTTGACCCCCAATTGGTCGGGCTGGACGATCTCATCCAACGCGTCCAGAGGGCTGGGTATGGGGTAGCTGCTGGTCAGGCCAGCTTTGTTGTGCGCGGGATGAGCGATGACAACGATGCCCGTCGGCTGGAAAAAGCCCTGGCTCGTCTGGAAGGCATTGTTAAAGTTCAGGTCAACTATCCTGCCGAAACCGTACAGGTGGAATACATCCCTACTCTGCTCAACCAGACCGAAATCCGCAAGGTTATCCAATCCAGCGGGTTTGAGACAATCGAAAAGGATGCCTCTCTCCACGATGCTGAAGGAGAAGCACGTGCTGCAGAAATCCGTCATCAGCGCAGATTGTTGATTACCGGTATTCTGTTTACCCTGCCGCTCTTCCTGCTCTCGATGGGGCGCGATTTGGGTCTCCTGCCCATGGAATGGAGGCACGCACCCTGGCTTAACTGGGTGTTGTTTGCACTGGCCACACCGGTTCAATTCTATGTTGGCGGACAGTATTATCGAAACGCATACCACGCCCTTCGGAACGGCACAGCCAACATGGATGTCTTGATTGCCATGGGCACATCGGCCGCTTATTTCTATTCCATCGCCATTCTGTTGGGATTAGTCAAGGATCACGTTTATTTTGAAACCGCCGCGGTCATCATTACACTGGTGCGTTTGGGTAAGTTTCTGGAAGCGCGCGCCAAAGGCCAAACCAGCGAAGCCATTAAAAAATTAATGGGATTACAGGCCCGAACTGCCCGGGTTTCCCGCAACAATCAGGAAATGGAAATCCCGGTAGAGGAAGTAACCATCGGGGATATTGTTCTGGTGCGCCCCGGTGAAAAAATTCCCGTAGATGGGGTCATTATCGAGGGTCACACCAGTGTAGACGAAGCCATGCTGACCGGCGAATCCATGCCGGTGGAAAAACGTCCCGGCGATCCGGTCATTGGGGCAACCCTTAACATGAATGGATTCATCCGCTTTGAAGCCACCCGCGTTGGCAAAGAGACTGTACTCGCCCAAATCATCCGCTTGGTGGAAGAAGCTCAGGGCAGCAAAGCACCCATCCAAAAACTGGTAGACCGGGTTGCCGCCATTTTCGTCCCAGCGGTGATTGGCATTGCCTTGATCACCTTCCTGGTGTGGTATTTTCTGATTCCCCTGCCCGAAACGGCTCAGACCGGCCTCTTTACTCGTGCCATGGTCAACATGGTTGCGGTGCTGGTCATTGCTTGCCCCTGCGCGTTGGGACTGGCTACCCCTACCGCGGTGATGGTTGCTACGGGGCGTGGTGCCGAAGCTGGTGTTCTGATTCGCAACAGCGAAGCCCTCGAACGTGCTGCACGGGTCACCCGAGTAGTATTGGATAAAACCGGTACGGTGACTCGTGGTCAGCCGGGAGTTACCGACCTCATTCCCCTGATCCCCTCTCCTCAACAGACGCATTCCGCAGTAAATTGGGAATGGCTGAGGTTGGCTGCCAGCGCCGAGCAGGTCAGTGAACACCCGCTTGCTCAGGCAATTGTTGCCGAGGCCGGCAACCGCGAACTAAAATTAACCTCGCCAGATTCATTTCAGGCAATTACAGGACACGGCATTCAAGCCCAGGTGGAGGGTCATCAAGTTTGGGTGGGAAGCCCTCGGTGGGAGGTCTTCAACAGCATCTCCCTCAATGGTGTCCACTCTCTAATTCATGAGCTGGAAAGTTCAGCAAAAACGGTCATTCTCGTGAGTGTTGATGGTACTCCTCAGGGTGTTATTGGCATTGCTGATCAAATTAAGGAAGGTTCAAAAGAAGCCATTGACGAATTTCACCGCTTGGGGTTGAAAGTTACCTTGCTAACTGGCGACAACCGACGAACCGCCGAAGCCATTGCCGCTCAGGTGGGGGTGGATGATGTTCGAGCCGAAGTGTTACCGGATGGTAAAGCCCAACAGGTAAAAGAATTGCAAAGTCAGGGAGAAGTGGTTGCCATGATTGGTGACGGCATCAACGATGCCCCTGCATTAGCCCAGGCCGATGTGGGGATTGCAATTGGGACAGGCACCGACATTGCGATGGCCACTGCCCCAATTACCCTGATCAGCGGTGACCTGCGTGCCGCCGTCCGTGCCATTCGCCTTGCACGACGCACATTGAGAACGATCAAACAAAATTTGTTTTGGGCTTTCTTTTACAACACCATTCTCATCCCGGCTGCAGCAGCGGGTTTTCTGAATCCAATGTTAGCTGCGGCAGCCATGGCATTCAGCAGTGTCTTTGTAGTCAGCAACAGTTTACGGCTCAGGAGAGCACGACTCAACTAAATCTTCTTTTTAAGAACATTCTTCCGCCACAAATGCACAGTATTCTGCCCAAAGGTCGAATCTGTGCATTTTTATGTATCCGCCCCAAAACCTGAACCATCTAAACAATAAAATGGTAGAATTTCAAACTGGCAATTATTTTTTTACCATTTTCCATTATGAAAGGAAATTCTCATGATCAAGATCACTCCTGAATTCGAAGAAAAAGCCATCAACACCATTCGATTCCTTTCAGCCGATGGTGTTCAAAGAGCCAATTCAGGTCACCCCGGATTACCCATGGGGGCAGCCGTTTTAGCCTACGTCATCTGGACTCGCTTTCTCAAACATCATCCGGCTAATCCCACCTGGCCGGATCGCGACCGCTTCATCCTCTCTGGCGGTCACGGATCCATGCTTCTTTATTCTCTTTTACACTTGACCGGTTATGATCTCTCGCTGGATGAACTTAAAAATTTTCGTCAATGGGGCAGTCGAACACCCGGTCATCCGGAATACGGGCTTACTCCCGGCGTTGAAACCACAACAGGACCCCTGGGTCAGGGTTTTGCCAATGGGGTTGGCATGGCCATTGCCGAAGCTCATTTGGCTGCCGAATTCAATCGTCCAGGCTTCGAGGTCATCAATCACTTTGTATATGCCATCGTCACCGATGGGGACTTGATGGAAGGCGTCGCATCAGAAGCCGCTTCCCTGGCCGGACATTTACGATTGGGTAAGTTGATTTATCTCTACGATGACAATCGTATTTCAATTGATGGTTCGACCGACCTGACCTTTACCGAAGATCGTGCCAGACGCTTTGAAGCCTACGGTTGGCATGTCATCCGCAATGTGAATGGTCTTTCCATTCGCGAAGTCGAGGCTGCCATTCGCAAAGCCCGCAAAGAACCGCGTCCCTCGTTGATTATCTGCCGGACGCACATTGGCTATGGACTGCCCACCCGTCAGGACAAAGCCCATGGTGAACCCCCTGGCGAGGAAGAATTACGCGGCGCCAAACAAAAATTGGGGTGGCCGCTTGAACCGGATTTTTACATTCCAGAGGATGTGCTGCAATTCTTCCGTCTGGCGCTCAAAACCGGCCAGCGTGCCGAACGCAAATGGCAACGTCTCCTCAAAGCTTATCAGCAGGCTTATCCTGATCTTGATGCGGAATTAAAGCGCCGGCTGGCCGGCGAACTCCCAGAAGGTTGGGATCAAAATTTGCCCGAATTTGCCGCCGATCCGAAAGGAATTGCAACACGCGCTGCTTCCGGAAAAGTCCTCAATGCCTTAGCCGAACGTCTGCCTGAATTAATCGGCGGTTCAGCCGATCTGACCCCTTCCAACAATACCTGGATCAACAGCAGTTCTGCATTTCAGGCCAATAACCCGCTGGGGCGTTACATCCACTTTGGGGTCCGCGAACATGGCATGGGCGCCATTGTCAACGGCATGACCTTGCATGGTGGCGTCATCCCGTATTGTGGTACCTTTCTGGTCTTTTCGGATTACATGCGCCCGGCAGTGCGCCTCTCGGCTCTATCGCACATTCCCGCGATTTGGGTCTATACGCATGACAGCATCGGCCTCGGAGAAGATGGACCCACCCATCAACCGGTTGAACATCTGGCTGCCCTGCGAGCCATTCCAAATCTGGTTGTCATTCGACCGGCAGACGCCAATGAAGTACGAGAAGCCTGGATCGCCGCCATCCGTAACCGTCACCAACCCACTGCTTTTGCTCTCACCCGTCAGGCAGTTCCAGTGTTCGACCGATCAACCTTTGCCTCAACCAGTGGATTGCACCGCGGCGCCTACGTAATGGCCGATCTCGGTGGTGCCAAGCCGCAAATCATCCTGATGGCTTCCGGCTCCGAGGTTGCCTTGATTGTTGAAGCCGGATACAGTCTGGCTGCTGAAGGATATAATGTACGCCTGGTGTCATTCCCGTCCTGGGAATTGTTTGAACAACAGGATCAAAACTATCGCGACGAGGTTCTTCCCCCCTCCATCAAGCGCCGACTGGCTGTGGAAGCCGGTGTGGCTCAGGGTTGGCATCGCTACGTTGGCGATCAGGGACGCATTATCAGCATCGAACGGTTTGGTGCATCGGCTCCGTACAAAAGAATTTACGAAGAGTTTGGTTTAACCACCGCCAACGTCCTCAAGGAAGCCCGTAATTTGCTTGGAATCAGCAATCCATAGGAGATAAAGCTCATGCGAGTGGCTGTTTCTTGTGATCATGCCGGATATTTATTGAAGGATGAAATCATCGCTGCTGTGCGCGCTGCCGGCCATGAGGTAATTGATCTGGGCACCAACTCCACCGACGCCGTAGATTACCCCGACTTTACCAGCAAAGCATGCCGGGCAGTTCTCGACGGTATTGCCGAACGCGCAATTGTCATTTGCGGCTCGGGTGTAGGAGCCAGCATTGCTGCCAATAAATTCAAGGGGATTTACGCTGGTTTGTGCCATGATACCTATTCTGCCCATCAGGGTGTTGAACATGACAATATGAACGTACTTTGTCTGGGGTCTCGCATCATTGGCGCCGAACTGGCAAAGGAGATTGTGCGCTCATTTTTATCCGCATCATTTAGCGGTGAAGAACGCCACGTCCGACGGTTTGGCAAGGTTCAGATCATCGAAAATGAAAATTGAAAGGTATGCCTTATGAATCGCATCCATCAGCTTCATCAACTGGGTCAATCCTTGTGGTATGACAACATTCAACGCTCTTTGCTGGAAACCGGTAAGCTGGCTCAGCTAATCGAAGAAGGGTTGATTCGCGGGGTCACTTCAAACCCGAGCATTTTTCACAATGCCATTGCCCGCTCCAACGATTACGACGCCGCTCTCAAGCCAATGGCCTGGTCAGGCTGGAACGCTGAGCAAATTTTTACCCAACTGGCTATTGAGGATATTCAAGCCGCGGCCGATTTGTTCCGTTCGCTTTACGAAGAAACCAACGCTGCGGATGGCTATGTAAGCTTGGAGGTCAATCCGTTATTGGCCAACGACACCGAAGGAACAATTGCCGAAGCTCAGCGACTGTGGTCGTTAGTCAACCGCCCCAATCTGATGATCAAAATCCCGGCAACTCCGGCAGGTATCCCCGCCATTCGCAAGACCATTGCCGCCGGAATTAACGTCAATGTGACCCTGATCTTCTCCCTTGTTCGCTACGCCGAAGTTATTGACGCTTACCTCTCCGGGCTGGAAGACCGGTTATCTCAGGGACTACCTGTAGATCGAATTGCCTCAGTGGCTTCCTTTTTCGTTTCTCGGGTAGACACAAAAGTAGATCAACGCCTGCATGAAATTATTCAGAAAGAGGAAGGTAACGCTGGCCTTGCCCAATCTTTGCTGGGCAAAGCAGCGATTGCCAATGCCCGATTGGCTTATGCCCTTTACCTTGAAAAATTTACGGAAAAGCGGTTTATCGCTTTACGGGAAAAAGGCGCTCATATCCAACGCCCCCTTTGGGCTTCCACCAGCACGAAAAACCCGGCTTATCGAGCTGTTATTTATGTTGAAGAATTGATCGGGCCTGACACGGTCAATACTGTCCCCCCCCAAACCCTGGAAGCTTTCCTTGACCATGGTGAAGCACAGGTCAAATTGGGGCCGAATGTCGAAGCAGAGAAGAAAGTAATTCAGCAACTCGAAGAATTAGGCATCTCGATGGAGCAAGTTACCTACGAACTGGAAGTTGAGGGGGTCAAAGCCTTTGCCGATGCCTTCACCGCCTTAATGCAGGCAATTGAACAACGCCGCCAATCTGCTTTGGAAGAACTTGGGATATTACGTGACTCCATCCCCCATGCCGTCCAGCGGCAGGAACAGGATCAGGTTGGCCGACGAATGTTTGAGGTTGACCCCTCCCTTTGGACGGATGATCCGAATGGCCAGGCCGAAATTCGACAGCGGATGGGCTGGCTGCAATCGCCCATCAAGAGCCTTACTCTCATCGAAGAATACCAACGTCTCGCCCAATCCTGCCGCGAAGATGGTTTGACCCACGCTCTTTTACTGGGTATGGGCGGCTCATCCCTTGCCCCTGAGGTCTTTCGCCTTACCTTTGGGGTCGGTAAGCTCGGCGATCAAAGTGGTCTGGATCTAGCCATACTGGACTCCACCGACCCCCAGCAAGTTCTGGAAGCCGCCAGGCGAGCCCCCATTGAACAAACACTTTTTATCGTTTCCAGCAAATCCGGCACCACAAGTGAAGTCAACGCCTTTTTGGACTTTTTCTGGCAGCAAGCCCAAACCGCATTGGGCGATAAAGCATCGTCTAACTTTGTGGCGATCACTGATCCGGGCACACCGTTGGAGAAATTAGCCCGTAACAAAGGTTTTCGCGCCGTACTGGCTGGTGATCCGCAGGTGGGTGGACGCTACTCAGCCCTGACCCCCTTCGGACTATTTCCAGCAGCCTTGTTGGGCATGAATCTGGAAACTCTGCTCCAGCGTGCCGGGCGGATGCTGGCACAATCCATGCCGGATATTCCTGCTGCCCGTAATCCGGGTCTGGTGCTGGGTACAATTTTAGGAGAAGCAGCCCTCGCCGGCCGCGATAAATTGACGATTCTTGCCGAACCACCTTTTGAGTCCTTCGGTTCATGGTTAGAGCAGCTGATTGCCGAATCAACCGGCAAGGACGGGAAAGGCATTGTCCCCGTAGACCTGGAACCGCCCGTTTCCGTAGAACTCTATAAACAAGATCGCCTGTTCGTTTATTTCCGAAAAAAAGGACTTTTTGACGAACGAGCGGATGCCTTGCGGCAGGCAGGTCACCCAGTCCTGGTTTTCGATTGGAAGGATGTATATGACCTGGGAGGCGAGTTTTACCGTTGGGAAATTGCAACGGCTGTAGCCAGTGCTATTTTAGGCATCAATGGTTTTGACCAGCCGGATGTACAGGACAACAAAGACCGTACCGCCCAAAAAATTGCCGAATACCGGCGCACCCAATCTTTGGATGAGGGTCAACCTCAATGGGAAAATGAGCAGGGAAAAGTTTACGGGATTCCACTGACGGGATCGGAAAGTGCCTCAAACCTGCGGGAAATTATCCATCTCTTCCTCCGGCAGGCTCGCGAAGAAGATTACATCGCCATCAACGCCTATCTCCCCCGCAATTCTCATACGATAGAGGTTCTCCAAAAACTCCGTCATCGCATTCTCGAAGAGACCGCTTGTGCAACGACGCTGGGTTTCGGCCCGCGTTTCCTGCATTCTACGGGGCAATTGCACAAAGGCGGTCCGGATCGTGCCTTATTCCTGCAAATCACTCGCGAAGTAAGCGAGGATGTGGAGATTCCGGGACAGGGGATCACCTTTGGGATACTTGAACGCGCTCAAGCCCTGGGTGATTTGGAAGCTTTGCTTGCCCGTCAACGCCGTGTTATCCGGATACACCTGACCGGTGCCAGAATTGAGGACTTAATTTAACCGGCGTCGCCGGCCAATTCGAATCAGAATCAGCAAAATGATCAATACCGCTGGCAGCCAGGGGCGTTCAAATAGCCACAATCCGGCTGCCAGCACCTGTCTCATTTGCTGAATAATTGTGTATTTCCTTCGGTCAATTTGAACGGACTGTTGCCAATCGAACCCCACTAAACGGTCTAAAAACCCTTGCTGAACACAGCCTTCAAGGCTGAATATCGCAATCTCCGATTTCAACAAAGCGGCTATCAACAAATCCCGGCTGAATTCGTGCCAGTTCAGTGGTCTAGTATCCGCTACTCCTTCCAAATCCACACCGCCGCCTGTGCTGCCAATGGCGATAGCCTGGGCATCTTTGCCATAACTGAGCAGAATCGCATCTCCCCAAGGACGGTAAAAACTGGAATACAACATTAAGATCTCACGGTCCACTGTCAAATTCAAAATCCCAAGCCAGCGTTGCAAAACGGATGAGTGGATTTTTCGTTCTTCCAAAATCACCGGCAACTGGTAGGTTTCCACTGCATAACCATCAGCATGAATTTGTTCGACCAGTTGTTCATAAATCTTCCAAGCGTTGAAAAGTTGTTTTTTACGACGCGGGATGGTGGTGAAAAAGAGCTTAACGAAAGGAATCACCCCTTCTTTCAGGGCAGAAATCAAGCGAAAATCTGGCTCAATGTCCAATCCAATTCTGTGCCACTTTAAGCCTGCTTCGTCACTCCATTCTTTAAAATCGTTATAGCGCTGAAGCGCCAGGGGAGCATTATCCAGATTGAACCAGTAACCCTGTTCTTCAGGCAATAACAGCCATGCTGTCAACGGTATACCGGCTTCATTCAATTGACGAACAACGGAAGCTCTTTCAACCGAAAAATCACATATTGCCAGTGCAATCTCTGCCCCTAGCTTTTGCAAAGTACTTAAGACCTCACCCGCTTGAAATAATCTCTTTAATTCAGGTGATTTCAATTCACAAAAGAAGGTCAAACGCGGTGGCATGGATATTTCTCCACCCTCATCCTTCTATGCGCAATTTTGCCAAAGCAATTGCCCCCATGACTCCAGCGCGGCTTCCTAACCCAGGTGGCACAATGTATTCATCAATTTTTTCCAGAATCGAAGCGGCAAAGATATAACGGTTAAGATATTGTTGTACTTTGACCCGGATCATGGGGAAAAGATGACTTTGCTGCATCACCCCTCCCCCCAAAATAATCCGTTGGGGTGAAACTACACAAATTAAATCATTCAAGGCCAGGGCAATATACTCAGCCTCCAATTCCCAGATAGGATGATAGGCCGGAACGCTCTCAGCGGGTTTACCCAACCGCGCTTGCAATGCCGGTCCGCTGGCAAGTCCCTCAAAACAATCCCCATGGAAGGGACAAATACCCACAAACGGATCGGCTTTTTGATCGTGAAGCAGGCGAATATGCCCTATTTCTGGATGAACCAATCCATGATGGGGCAGGCCATTAATGATTAACCCGCCCCCTATCCCAGTGCCAATTGTGATGTAAATGTAATCTTTCAGACCTTGAGCAGCCCCCCACAAACCTTCTCCCAATGCGGCTGCATTCACATCGGTATCCAAAAAGACCGGTACTCCTGTCCCGTCCTGGAGGTTTTGGAGGATTGGAGTAAAGGACCAGCCCCTTTTTGGCGTTGTGGTTATCTTACCGTAATTTGGAGAAGCCGGATTGAGGTCCAATGGTCCAAAAGAACCAACGCCAATTCCTGCCAGTCGGGCGTTGTTCTTAACCATATATTGGCGGAAAAATTCAACCGTTTTCGCCAGAGTTTCTTTCGGTTCAGTCGTCGGAAAACGCACCTCAGCGCGGATATCCTCTGGCGATGTTCCGATTGCACAAACGAACTTGGTTCCTCCGGCTTCAACACCACCATAGAGTTCCATGACCGACCTCCTTTTGGGGATATTATTACGCTCTGGACATGTTAATAATATCACAAACCATTACTCATTTTTCATCTCGAAAAGCAGCGAACAGGGTATAATCCAAGCATGATTTTCTAGACATCCATAAATAATGGGTTTCAAGAAAATCTGGTTCGACTAAACTAATCGGTAAATCTCATTAGAAAGAGCAGTTATTTTAAGGATTGAGAAGAGGTTTGTCATCATGGATATTTTTGAAAAATGCCGACAGTTTACTGCTGCCAAAGAAGCCATTGCCCAGGGATTTTATCCCTACTTTATTCCTCTCGATGAAAATGAAGGCACAGAGGTTATTTACAACGGCCATCGCCTGATTATGTGCGGTTCAAACAACTATCTTGGCCTGACTACCGACCCGCGCGTTAAAGAGGCCGCCTGTGCTGCTCTGGAACGGTATGGCACCAGCTGCACTGGTTCGCGTTTCCTGAATGGCACACTTGCCCTCCATGAACAGTTAGAGCATGAATTGGCTGAGTGGGTGGGGAAAGAAGCCGCACTGGTGTTTTCCACCGGCATGCAGGCCAATCTTGGGGCTGTCAGTGCGCTGGTTGGGCGAGGCGATTATGTCATCCTTGATAAGGACGACCACGCCAGTATTGTGGACGGCGCTCGTCTCGGCTATGGAAAAATTGAGCGCTTCCGCCATAATGATATCGAGCATCTCGAACGGGTGCTGCAATCCTTGCCGGCAGATGCCGGTAAATTGATCGTCGTAGATGGCCTTTTCAGCATGGAAGGCGATCTTGCGCCTTTACCCGATTTGATCCCGGTCGCAAAAAAATACGGGGCGCGGCTGATGGTGGATGATGCTCATGCGATGGGTGTTTTAGGCGGTGGACGCGGTACTGCGGCTCATTTTGGGGTTACAGAAGATGTGGACTTGATTATGTCTACCTTCAGCAAGTCCTTTGCTTCGCTCGGTGGGTTTGTAGCCGGTGATGAGGATGTCATCCATTACATCAAACACCATGCCCGCTCGTTGATCTTCAGCGCCAGCATTCCCGCTTCCAATGCAGTTGCGGCTCTCACTGCACTTAAGATCATGCGCGAAGAACCCGAAAGAATTGCCCGCGTTAATGAAATTGGGGCACGAATGCGTAAGGCATATACTGAATTGGGATTCAACATCGGTCATTCGGTGACCCCCATTGTCCCAATCATCATCGGGGATGATGAAAAGACCTTCCTCACCTGGAAATTGCTCTTTGAAAATGGTGTTTTCGTGAATCCCGTCATCAGCCCGGCAGTTGCACCCGGGCACCAGTTGCTGCGAACCAGTTATATGGCCACCCATACAGACGAACAGCTGGATCGAGTGATTGGAATTTTCGAAAAAGTCGGTAAAATGGTCGGCCTTATTTAAACCATTTAACCAATCAGACTCAGGCGCAGAGTCAAAACAGGACTTTGCGCCTGTTTTTATTTAACCATAAATAAAATCCCAATCGTGTTCGGGCCGCAATGACTGGAAATGGTCGCTCCGGCAGTTGTAACGAGAATTTCTTCGACTGCCCCTGTCTTGCGGATTTCATCCACCAGATAAGCCGCATCTTCATCACAACCCGTATGAGTGACAAAGACCCGCTTTGGGTCAACGTTTGGCAAATGAGATTTGAAATCCTCCAGCATGGAGTTCAAACCTTTCATTCTTCCACCGCGAATTTTTTCCTTAACTCCTAATGTCCCATCCTGACGAACTTCGATGATGGGACGAATTTTCAAGACAGAGCCTACAATCGCCTGCAATGCGGTACAGCGCCCGCCTTTATACAAATATTCCATCGTGTCAATGATGAAGGAAGTACGCACCTTGGGAACCCACCGATTAATCTCTTCGCTAATCTCCTGCGCGCTCCAACCGGCATCCCGCAAATCGGCTGCTTTCAGTACCAGCAAACCAATCCCCGTTGAGAGATTTAATGAATCAATGATATACACCTTTTTATCACCGCCCAGCAGGTCCAGCGCCAGAAGGCTGTTTGGCACCGTTGCGGAAAGTTTGGAAGAAATGCCAATGTAAATGGTCTCACCGGGGGTTTTGAAAAACTCAGCAAATTCCGCAATTGAAGGTGCAGCCGTTTTGGGAAGATTACCGCTTTCCTCAACCATTTTGAATAATTGCTGAGGGGTTACTTCCCCGTCTTTCAGATTTTGGTTATTGATGAAAACTTGAAGAGGTATTACACGAATGTTTCGATTTTGAATAATTTCATGCGATAAATCTGAACAAGAATCCGTGGTTAGGTCAATCATCGTCTTCCCTTTGTATTTGTAATTATGATTTTACTGAATCAGAACTTACCTATTATAATGAGCCCGCAGAGGTTTGGCTATGGTAAATATTTTTTTATTGGATATTGATGGGGTCCTGGTAAAACCCGGCGGTTACCGCACAGCCCTACACCGCACTATTGCGTTTTTTCTCCAACAACTCGAATTACCCGAAAATTTTAACCTGACCGAAGATGAAATTGGGATTTTCGAGGCGCATGGGATTACCAGTGAGTGGGATATGATTCCCCTGACATTTGCCTCTTTGTTCAATCAGGTATTGGAAGGCAAACATATTCAACTGGATAATTTGCAAGAAGCCATCCATTGGTTTCGAACTACCCACCCCGTTTGTGAACGTCCTGCTTATACCGAAAAAATTCAGGAATGGTTGAATTTGGGCATACCCGGTTCACCCCTCGCCGATTCTTTATACGATCGCCTGCTGGAAAATCCATTCCACCATCCTTTTAGAAATCTTGCCACTCAGCCGTTTGTCGCGGAATTGCTGGCTAACACGCGGGATTTTTCTGCAAACCCATTCAGCCGACTATTTCAAAATCATGTTCTAGGAAAAGAAATTTTTTCGCAGTTTTATCCCGGAATACCGGTAATTGATGCCGAATCTACGCTGGAAAGTTACGATAAGCCCACTATTCCGTCGCACCTCCAAACTGAAATCAGCAACCGCATCAAAAACGGCAGCCTGCGTGCTGCGGCAATGACTTTACGTCCGAATTGGGTAGAAGGGGCAGCTCTCAATGGTAATTCATACAGGGCTGGTTTTTCTCCCGAAGCCGAAATTGCTTTACGTCTAACCGGCTTAGTAGGTATCCCACTTGCCGGCTACGGCACGCTTTTATTGGCCTGCCAGCGCTATCAATTGGAGATTGATCAAATCTTGAAACCTTCTGAATTTCATGCCTTAACAGCCATTGGGCTGGCTTTCACCGATATGCTAAACTCGTTGGAATTTTCAATAAGTCTCTATCGCTCTAATCCTACCCAATTTTCTGTCAAATCATCTTCCCTGATATCGAAAGTCATCCCAAACGAACCGCTCAATATCCACATTTTTGAAGACTCCCCAAACGGTATCCATTCAGCAATCCGGGCATCTGAAATCCTGAAAAGTAAGGGATGGCTGGTGAATCTTCATCGATGGGGAATAACCAGCCATCCACAGAAAAGAAAAGCCTTACAGGATTTGGGAGCAACAGTTTTTTCAAGCACCAGCGAAGCAATAACCACTGCCCTAAACCTGATCAATGACTAACGCATGATGTGATGATCAACACGGTTTGAGGTATTTCTCCGTAATTCAGGGACAGGGATCAGCGTTTCGTCACCATTTTCGTTGACATATTCAGGTTCCGGTCGACTTGCCTGCACACGAGTCGGCCTGGCATAAATGGCTTCCTTGCGAGTTAATCGCAGCGGCTGAGCCGTCGGTATTGAAGAAGTTTCGGGGATATTACTTCTTTGCGACTCATTACGCGTAATATTACGCTGATAAAACCCTTCGTTCGATATGGTTGCGCCAAACGAGAATGTGCCAATCAATAAAATGCGTGTTATCCATACCAATACGGCGATGAATACGGGGATAACCTCTATCAGAACCTCGTGCGAGATAAACGAACTGCTCTGCAAAGTGCGGTTGACCAGCGCCAGCGAGATGCTCCACCAGGTCAATACGGCATTCATCGTGGCTGCAATCAACCAGGCTCCCATCAAATACCATGTTTCTCGGGAGTCGTGTGATTCGGGCAAAAATAATCGCGCAATGCCTGCGAAATCAATTCCACAAAAGGCCACTGCCAGAATGGTAGCCCAGCGGAAACCAGCGAAGCGTAAATCCCCCAATAGATCTCTCAGGGCAAGTTCAGTGGTACTGTAATTGAACACTTCAAATCCAATTAGAGCTACCGCCAGAATTACCCCATAAATTGCTTTGCGCTGGCTTTGAATTAAGAACATAAATTTTTGCCAGTTGTTCGGCTCAAAATAGGGTCTTGCTGTCATCTCATTACTCCTGCACAAAGGAATTTTTTTGTG
>FWPV01004740.1_pt1 | contig 15972 bp, 10 predicted proteins | sample 2228371 | NCBI WGS metagenome assembly FWPV01 (sample SAMEA103939776, study PRJEB20133) | metagenome | reverse complement strand
GTAATGGTCCTTCGCGAATTCGTGGCCAGGATTCGTGGACGCGTGGACGGCCAATCTCGTGCTGCTCCAGACGAATTTCGCCGCATCCTTGTGCGCTGGGAGAAGAAACCTGAGAACTACGTCGCTTTTCTGCGTTTTGCTTGTGCCTTGATCGCTTTTCGTGCTTCCGGGTTATTCGGATAGGCTCTTAATCCGGCAACCCATGTGTGCTATACATATGCGGGGCGTGGAAGCCATTGGCCAGCTACCAGATTAATTTCTTAATGTTCATAGTCTTGCGTTACGACCCTGTTGGCGACGTGGCGCAAGACGGAGTCTTGTGTTACGACCCTGTTGGCGACATATGGAGGTCTCACGATGAACGCACATCCCGCCCCCGCCTACTACCCACCCCCGGAATCGGCTGGCGGATGGCGCAAGCTGACCGATCCTGTCCAGATTCGGGCGCTGGCGGGCGTTGACAGCGACGCCCTGGCGCCCGTCCGACAATGGAACGCCCGACATGGCGTCGCCTCAGCCGTGGTGATCATCCGCCGCGGCTATCTGGTGGCCGAGTGGTACGAGAACGGCGCCACGCCGCAGACGCGGTTCAATATCCACTCCTGCACCAAGTCGTTCACCGGCATGGCGTATGGCATCCTCTTCGAGGACGCGCGGCGGGGGGTACAACACCAACATGTGCTGCGTGATCCCTTCATTGGACCTGGTCGTCGCGCGCATCGGCGCCGGCCCCACCGACCCGGCCGAGGACATCACGCCCCCCTTCATCGCCGCGATCGTGGCTGCGCTCGTCGATAACCCCTGAGCGGCAGCGACAGGCGAAGGCGGGGCCGCTGCCACGCGATCTGTGGTATACTGCACCGCAATGATCGCTCAAAGCACGTTCCCTGTAAGGAGCCTGAGATGACCAATCAACCGCTCACCGCCCACTATATCGCCTCCACTCACTGGGACCGCGAATGGTATCAGCCGTTCCAGGACTACCGTATGCGGCTGGTGCAGGTGATGGATGGCGTGCTGGAGACCCTGGAGACCGACCCGCGTTTCTCCGTCTTCCACGCCGACGGCCAGATGATCATGATCAAGGATTATCTGGAGATCCGCCCCGAGAACCGCGAGCGGATCGCCCGCCTGGCGCAGGCGGGCCGCCTCCTCCTCGGGCCGTGGTATTGCCTGCCCGACGAGATGCTCGTCTCCGGCGAGGCCCTCATCCGCAACCTGATGGTCGGGCATCGCGCCGCGCGCGCCTTCGGGGTCGAGGCGATGAAGTTCGGCTATCTGTGCGACATGTTCGGTCACATCTCGCAGATGCCGCAGATCCTGCGCGGCTTCGGCATCGACGCCGCCCTCGTCGGCCGCGGCACGAACGAGCATAGCCACCCAGCCCACTTCATCTGGAAATCCCCCGACGGCAGCAAGGTCGTCGCCTATAAGTTGCAGGACGTCGGCGGCTACGGCGCCTTCACCTTCGCCGTGCGCCAGCACGAGCACGCGCCCGACCTCGATCGCCGCATCCGCGAGTATATCGAGTCGGAGCGCGCCCGCAGCGAGCTGGGGCTGATCATGTTCATCGACGGCCTCGATCACTATCCCATCCTGACCAGCGCGCCCGAGCTGTTGGAGCGCATCCGCCAGGCAGCGCCCGAGGTGGAGGTGATCCATTCCTCGTTGCCCGCCTACGCCGCCGCCATGCGCCAACACATGGATGAACTGCCCACCTTCCGCGGCGAACTGCGCGACACGGCGCGCAAGCCGGGCGGCTATCTCTATCTGATCTCGAACTGCCTCTCCAGCCGCTATCCGATCAAGCAGGCCAACTGTTACGTCCAGACGCTGCTCGAACGCTGGGCCGAGCCGTATCTGATCTGGGCCAACCGCCGCGGCGCCCGCCACCTGCCAGCGACGTATCTCGACGTGGCCTGGGATTTCCTCCTGCACAATCACCCGCACGATTCGATCTGCGGCTGCTCGCTCGATCAGGTGCACAAGGACATGGAGTACCGCTTCGATCAGGCGCGCCTGATCGGCGAGGGGATCGTCTACCGCGCCCTGCAAACCCTGGCGCCCGATCAGGGGGTCCCACTCGACGAGCCGCGCGCCTTCCATGTCCTCCTGGCCCAGGCCGAGCCGCAGGCGCGGCGCGAGGTCGTCGTCTTCGATATCGCGTTCCCGCCCGACTGGGAGGCGCGCTTCCACGAGGGCTTCATCGGCGAGCCGAAGAACAGCTTCCGCCTCTACGATCCCGACGGCAAGGAAGTGCCCTATCAGTTGCTCAGCGTCGATCGCGGGCGCACGTTGACGCACGTCAAGCCCGACAGCCTGGCCGCCATCGTCAAGCGCGATGTGCATCGCGTCGCCGCCGAGGTCGATCTGCCGCCGCTGGGATACACCACCCTCGAGGTGCGCCCGGCCGTCGGCCCGGTGCGCATCTGGGGCACGCTGCGCCATGCCCAATCGGCCGCTGGCCCGCTCAGCGCCGAGAACGAACATCTCGCCGTGTCGGTCAATCCCAACGGCACCTTGCGCCTGCTCGACAAGGTGACGGGCCGCACGTTCGACAACCTCCTCATCTACGCCGACGACGGCGAGGTCGGCGACGGCTGGTTCCACATCGCGCCCGTCGCCGACGAGCTGGTGACCTCGCTGGCGTCGCCGTGCGAAGCGGGCATCCTGGTGGATGGGCCGCTGATGGTGACGCTGCGGCTGCGCACGCGCCTGCAAGCGCCCGTGGCCTTCGACTGGCAGGCGCATCGGCGATCGGCGCAGCGGACGGACCTGGTGATCACGAGCGACGTGACCCTGAAGAAGGGGGAGCGCGCCCTCTTCATCCAGGTCACGGTCGACAACAACATCAAGGATCATCGCCTGCGCGTCCTGTTCCCGACCGGCGTGCGCGCCGATACCTGGTGGGTGGACCAGGCCTTCGACCTGGTCGAGCGCGAGATCGAGCTGGACCCCGCCTGCGTCAACGACAAGGAGCTGCCCGTGCCCGAGAAGAACATGTGGGCCGTGGCCGCCCTCGTCGACAAGAAGGCGGGACTGGCCTTCGTCTCCGGCGGCGGCCTGCACGAGGCGGCGGCCCACGACGACGTCGAGCGCACGCTGGCGATCACCCTGCTGCGCGCCTTCGAGCGCCCTGTGGCGACCGACGGCCAGCCCGGCGGCCAGATCCAGGGGCGACACACCTTCACCTTCGCGCTGGCGCCTGTCTCCGGCGTGGATGAGCTGCCCGACCTGCTCGACCTGCGCGATCGCCTGGCGACCGGCGTGCGCGTCTATCAGACCGCCGACGGCTATGGCGCCGCCGAGCGCCGCGGCAGCCTCCTGCGCGTCAAGGGCGGCGGCGTCCGCCTGAGTGCGTTCAAGCCCGCCGCCGACGGGCGCGGCTACGTCCTGCGCCTGTACAATCCGACCGAGGAAGACGCGCGCGCGCGGGTGCGGCTGGGGTTCGACCTGGCAGCCGCCTGTCTGACCAACCTGAACGAAGAGGATGGCGAGACGGTGGAGTTCGAGGGGCGCAAGCTCGACGTCCAAACGCCAGCCAAGAAGATCGTCACCTTGCGATTGACGCCCGCCTGACGTCGCGGAGTTACCGCGAAGTCGTGCTTGTTCGCCGCTTGCGCATGTGCTAGAGTGATCGTAGCGATCAAGTCCCTGGTCGATTGCGCCCCGAGAAGGGCATGGACGTTGTGGCGGTTCAGGGAAGCGAGGCTTCGGCCGGCGCCTCGCATGGTGCGTCGAACCGGCTGAAGCCTCGAGTCCGGTTTTCGTGGCCGTAGCTCGATTCCGCCGACTGGTCGCCCGAAGGTCGAACCGGCCAAGGCCTCGCCTTCAGGCTTCGGAGATCGCAGCGCCGCGTCCGCCAGGTATGCTTCTGGGGCGTCACGGTCATCACGTGGAGTTTCTGGTGGAAGGGGACAATGAGCCGATTCACTCCTGCTGGCGCGCGCGTGGGCGTGATCCTGATCCTGTCGCTGTTGGCGAGCCTCTGGCCGTGGCCGCCGACTGCTGCGGCAAGCCTGCCTGCCTCCGCTGATCTCCCTCCCGCCGAGGCTGCCGCGAATCCCCTCCTCTCCGCTGAACTTCCTCCCGCGGCGAAGGCGCTGGCTCGCCTCACCGAGGTGATGGGCGAGCCGCCTTTCCAGACCACGCGCATCTTCGACCGCCACGGCAATTTGCTCTATGAGATCGCCGATCGCGGCCGCCGCACCGTGGTCTCCCTCGATCGCTTCCCGGCCAAGCTGGTGCAGGCGACGATCGCGACCGAGGATAAGGCCTTCTACTTCCATGAAGGGGTCGATCCGATCGCGATCGCGCGCGCCACGCTGCAGAACCTGATGGCCGGCGACATCGTCGCCGGAGGCAGCACGATCCCGCAGCAGTTGGCGCGCATCCTGCTCATGGACGAGTCGGAGCGCTATCAGCAGAGCTTCTTCCGTAAGGTCCGCGAGGCGAATCTGGCCTTTCAACTCAGCCAGCGCTACTCCAAGGACCAGATCCTCGAGATGTACCTGAACAGCGTCTATTACGGCAACCAGGCTTACGGCGCGGCCGCGGCGGCGCAGACGTACTTCAACAAAGATGTCTCCGAGCTGACGCTCGCCGAGTGCGCGTTCCTGGCGGGTCTGCCGCAGGCGCCCAACTATCTCGATCCGTTCACCAACTTCGAGCGCGCCAAACAGCGGCAGCGGATCGTCCTCGAGCTGATGCGCCGCCAGGGCTATATCACCGAGCAGCAGAAGGCCCTCGCGCTCGCCGCGCCGATCAACCTGGCCAGGCTCGCCCCTGTCGGGATGCGTGAGGCCCCCCATTTCGTCGATTACGTGCGCGACCTGCTCCAGGAACGGTACGGCACGGAGGGCATCCGCCAGGGGTTGGAGGTCCACACCTCGATCGATCTCCGCTATCAGAGGCTGGCCACGGAGATCGCGCGCGCCCACGTCGCGGCCGTCGGCCCGGGCAACAACATCTCCAACGCGGCGGTGGTGATCATCCAGCCGCAGACGGGCGAGGTGCTGGCGATGGTCGGCAGCGTCGACTACTACAACGTCGCGATCAGCGGCCAGGTCAACATGGCGGTGCGCCCACGCCAGCCCGGGTCGGCCATCAAGCCGGTGCTCTATGCGACCGCCTTCGATCATGGCTATTCGCCCGCCACGGTGACGTGGGACGCGCCGGTCAGCTATCCTCTGGGCAACGGCCGCCTCTACACGCCGCGCAACTTCACCGGCCAGTTCTACGGAGGGTTGCGCCTGCGCGCGGCCCTGGCCAATTCGCTCAACGTGCCGACGATCAAGCTGCTGCACGCCCTGGGCGTCGAGACGATGCTCGAAGGCGCGCGTCGTCTGGGCATCACCGCCTGGCGTGGGCCCGCCAGCGAGTACGGCCTCTCGCTGGCAGTAGGCGGCTACGAGGTCCCCCTGATCGAGCTGACGCACGCCTACGCGATCCTGGCCAACCAGGGAGCCTATGTTCCCCTGGCGCCCGTCACGCTGGTGCGCGACAGCGCCGGTCGCGTCCTCTTCCAGGCTGCGCCGCCGGACCCGCCGATCCAGGCCGTCTCTCCCGCCGCCGCCTACCAGGTGGCCAGCATCCTCAGCGACGCCCGCACGCGGCAGATGGTGTTCGGTCGCAATTCCCCACTCAATACCAGCCAGCCCACCGCCGTCAAGACCGGCACGACCGATTCCTGGCGCGATAACCTGACGGTCGGCTTCACCTCGTACGTGACCGTGGGGGTCTGGCTGGGCAACACCAACGCGCGTCCCATGCGCGATTCGCTGGGCGCGCGCACGGCCGGGCCGGTGTGGCACGACATCATGGAGGCGATCTGGGCCGATCCCTCCCTGCACGATAGCCTGGGATTCGCTGGCCAGCCGTTGCCCCAGGGGTTCACTCCGCCGCCGACGGTCTTCACCGCGCCCATCTGCGACCTGCTGCCGGGCAACTTCAACCGCGATTGTCCCGTGGCTTACGAGGAAGTGTTCGCCATCGCGGAGCCGGCGGGCGCGGCCACGCCCACGCCTCCGATCGGGGAGCCGGTCGACCGCCGCCTCGGCTATTGTCTGCCAGCGCTCCAGGCCGACCTTCCCAGAGCCGCCTGGGAGGGCGGTGTGTTCGTGCCCCTGCCCGACGATCCCGTCAACGCGGCTGCGGCGCGAAGTTGGGCGGCTCGTTTTGGCCTTCCCCTGCGCCGAGCCAACGAGTGCGATCTGACGCCGGTCGCGCGCCGCCTGGCGCCGACGCCAGCGCTGCCGCAGCCCACGCGCCTCGTCAAGCTGCCAGCGCCGCCCGCCGCCGAGCCTCCCGCCGCTTCTCCGGCTGCGCCAGCGTCAGCGGCCGCCGCGACGACAACGACCTCTGCTGAAGCTGCGCCGCCGCCGTCGATCCAGGTGGGAGGCTACGCAGAAGTGTCTGGGGCAGTATCCGCGCTCAACATCCGCGAAGGCCCCAGCACCCGCTATGCGGTCGTGGGCACAGCGCGGCGCGGGCAGATCCTCGAGGTCAAGGGGGGGCCTCGCCAGGTCAACGGCGGCGTCTGGTACGAGGTGCACAATCCGGCCACCGGCGTGACCGGCTGGTCCAGCGGCCTCTACTTGCGGCCGGCGAACCCTCCGGCCGCGGCGGCGCCCCAGACGACAACACCCACTCCATGAAGCTCGTCTGCCGGTGGCTGCGCCCTCTCCTTTCGACCGGGCGAGGGCGCTTCGCGGCGGCGCTGGCACAGGCTGTGGCGTCTCTATCCCGAGGCAGGCCAAGCACGCGCGTCGGTCAGCCAGCGCAAGGCGAGGCCCGGCGTTGCCAGTGACAGGGCGGCGGCGCTGGCGGCCATGACCTCGGCGAGCGAGCGCGTCGGCTCTGCCAGCCGCAGCAGGTGAGCCGCGCAAGCGCAGTCGGACGCGCCGAAGCGGGGGATCACGATCGCGGCGGCAGCCGCGGTGTGCAGGGCCTGCGCCCAGGCGCACTCGCGACGCGGCGCCCCGACGTTCCAGGCCACCTGCACGATGGGAGCTTGCGCTGTCAGCCAATCGATGTGCCAGCGCGCGCGTTTGGCGTCGGCCGGACGCAGGTGACGCCCCACGCGCGCGGCCAATCCCCCTGGCCCCCACGCGCTGCCCACGTAGGCGTACCACCCACCCTCCAACAGAAATCGGCCCAACCGCCCTGGTTCGATTGCGAGCGGCCGCGCGATGTAGAGCAACAGCAGATAGACGCCAGGTTGCGCGGGGATCGCTGGTTCACCAGGCATATCACCTCCGCAGTACGGCATGACGGGAAGGGCGCGCTGTGATGCTTGCCGTCGCCGTCGGCGCAAGCCAGAGGCTCGCGGTACGGGATGCTTGCCGTCGATGCAAGCCGGAGGCTTGCGGTACGAAATGCTTGCCGTCGGCGCAAGCCGGAGGCTTGCGGTACGAAATGCTTGCCGTCGCCGTCGACGCAAGCCGGAGGCTTGCGGTACAGAATGCTTGCGGCACGGGATGCTTGCCGTCGCCGTCAGGCATGTGTTATAAGATCCTGTTGAATGCAGGCGACGCCATCACGGTTCTGGCTGGTCTCCTGACCAGCCAGAGGCACGGTCAGGAAACCGTACCGAAACTTTGCCTGCCAGCGTACATAGGAGGCGATCATGAAGATCCTCATCGCGTGCGATATGGAAGGCGTCTCGGGCGTGCTCAATTGGGATCACGTCAACCCCAGCCACGCCGAGTATCAACGGTTCCGCCGTCTGATGACGGCCGAGGCCAACGCGGCGATCCGCGGCGCTTTTGCAGGCGGCGCTACGGAGGTCGTCGTCGCCGACGGCCATTGGGATTGCAGCAACATCCTCATCGAGGAGCTGGACTCGCGCGCCCGACTCAACGGCGGCACCCCCTCGCCCTTCTCGATGGTCGCCGGCATCGATGAAGGTGTGAGCGGAGCCTGTTTCATCGGCTACCACGCCCGCGCCGGCTCGCACAACGCGATCCTCGATCATACCTGGTCCGACACACGCGTCGCCAATCTCTGGCTGAATGATACCCTCGTCGGCGAATGCGGCCTGAACGCCGCCGTGTGCGGCCACTTCGGCGCGCCAGTGCTGCTCGTCGCGGGCGATCAGACGGTCTGCCAGGAGGCTTCCCTCCTCCTCGGCGCCGTGGAGACGGTCATCACCAAACGGGCGAGCGGCCGTAACGCCGCCGAGTGTCTCCCGCCCGCCGTCGTGCAAGAGCGCATCGAGGCCGCTGCCGCACGCGCGGTCGCACGCCTGGCCCGCGGCGAGGCGCCCGCCCCCTTCGTCGTCACGCCGCCGATCACGGTGCGCGTCGAGTTCAAGACGTCCGAGATGGGCGACAAGGCGGCCTTGCTGCCCTACGTGCGCCGCCTCGACGGTCGCCTGATCGAGTTCTCCGCCCCATCCATGCCCGCCGCCTATCAGTCCTTTCGCGCCGCGGTGACGATGGCGCGCGTCTGAGATGCCATGTTCGATGCTTTCCCCTGGAGGAGGCCATCCTGCACCCGACAAGCCTTTGGAACCACCCCGATTTCGTCAAGTTGTGGGTGGGCCAGACCATCTCCAAGTTCGGTTCGCACATTACCTACACTGCCCTTTCGGCGACGGCGGTGCTGTTGCTGGCCGCGACCCCGGCGCAGATGGGGCTTCTGGACGCGCTGGCCGGCATGGCGTCGCTGGGGATCGGTCTGATCGCTGGCGTCTGGGTCGACCGCCTGCGCCGGCGCCCGATCCTGATCACCGCCGATCTTGCGCGCGCCGTCATCCTGGCCACGATCCCCTTCGCGGCCGTGCTCGGCCATCTCAGCATGGCGCATCTGTACGTTGTGGCCGCGCTCGTGGGCGTGCTCACGGTATTCTACAATCTGGCCGACCGTTCGTTTTTGCCCACCCTGGTCGCGCGCGATGCCCTGGTCGAGGCAAACAGCAAAATCGGCATGAGCGATTCGCTGGCCGAGGTCGCTGGCCCTTCGTTGGGCGGCGTGCTGGTGCAATGGCTCAACCCACCGCTCGCCATCCTTCTCGATGCGCTCTCTTATGTGTTCTCGGCGATCTGCGCGCGGCTGATCGGAGTGGTGGAGCCTCCGCTGGCGGCGCCGGCCGCTCGTCAGCCGATTGTGCACGAGATTCGGGAGGGGGCGCAGGTCGTAGCGGAGCAGCCGGTCCTGCGCGCTCTGGCCGGCGCCCTGGGCACGACCAACTTCTTCGGCAGTTTCATTGGCGCCCTCTACTGGCTCTTCCTGGCCCGCGAGCTGGGCCTGCCGCCGGCCCTCATCGGCGTCAGTATCGGCGTCGGCGGCGTAGGCGCGCTCGCGGGCGCGCTTGCGGCCGATCGGCTGACGCAACGGCTCGGCCTGGGACGCGTCCTCCTGACGACGATGCTGCTCTGGGGCGCTTTCGCCTTCATCATTCCGCTCGCCTACTGGCGCGGGCCGTGGCTTGCGCCCCTCGTGATGGCGACGCAACTGCTCGGTGACATCCCGATCGCCATCTTTCTTATCAATGAGGTGAGCCTGCGCCAGTCGATCATCCCCGACCGACTCCTCGGACGCGCCAACGCCAGCGTCGAATTCGTCTCCCAAGGCATGGCGCCGCTCGGCGCGTTGACTGGCGGCGTCTTAGGCGAGCTGATCGGACTGCGTCCGACCCTGTTGATCGCCGCTATCGGCATCGCTCTGGCCTCGCTGTGGATCCTTGCTTCGCCGATCCCGCGCCTTGCGCGCGCAAGCGTCATAAGCCCTGAGGCGTTGACATGACGCGCTACATCATCCGCCGCAGCCTGCAATCGCTGTTTCTGTTGTGGATGACCACGCTCATCGCCTTCTCGATCTATCAACTGGCGCCCGGCGGGCCGTTGCAGTTCCTCGACGACGACCCGCGCCGCTCCGCAGCCGACATCGCGCGCCTGCAGCGCCTCTACGGGCTGGACCGTCCTCTCCTCGTCCAGTATGTGGCCTGGCTGGTCGGCGAAGATTGGTGGTCGGCGTGGCCAGCCGCCGCGCGCTGGCAGAGCGGCCGCTGTCTGGCCAACGCGGAGGCATGCGGGCGCGGCATCGTCCGCCTCGATTTCGGCCGCTCCTTCTACTTCAAGGGGACGCCAGTGCTCAGGCTGATCGCCGAACGCATCCCGGCGACTTTCCTCCTCTCCTTCTCCAGCCTGTTGCTCAGCGTCGTGATCGGCATCCCTCTGGGGATCATCGCCGCCCTCTCGCGCGGCCGCTGGCCCGATCACTTCATCCGCGTCGCCACCGTGCTCCTCAACACAGTGCCCGAATGGTGGATCGGCCTCCTGCTCCTGATCGTGCTCGGCGGCTACCTCAACCTGGTGCCGCTGGGCGGGATGGAGACGATCGGCGACGGCTCGTTGCTCGACCGCCTGCACCACCTGGTGTTGCCCGCCTTCGTCAGCGCCATCGGCGGCTGGATCAGCTTCTCGCGCATCATGCGCTTCGAGATGCTGGAAGTGCTGAATCAGGATTACGTGCGCACCGCGCGCGCCAAGGGGCTGCCCGAACGGCTGGTGATCACGCGCCACGTCCTGCGCAACGCGCTGATGCCCTTCGTCACCGGCCTCGGCGGGATCTTCCTCCTGATCCTCTCCGGCTCCGTCCTCTTCGAGATCGTCTTCGCCTGGCCGGGGATGGGGCGCCTGGCGATCACGGCGGTCAACAGCCGCGACTACCCGGTGATGATGGCCCTTTTCGTCATCACCTCATTCCTGGGCATCGTGGGCGTGTTGATGGTCGACATCCTTTACCATTTCGTCGACCCGCGCGTGCGCTATGAGCGGGAGGTCGGCGCATGACCATGCGTTCCCCCACGAGAGGACGCTCCGACGCCGTGCGCGAGTTGACCTATTGGGGCCGCGTGCGCGCCAAGCTGATCCGCGATCGCATCACGCTGTTGGCCAGCGCGCTTCTCCTTTTCATGGTCGCGATCTCGCTGGGAGCGGGCTGGATCAGCGATCGTCTGCTGGGGTTCAGCCCCACCATCACCAACCTGCGCGCGCGCAACCAGCCGCCCACCTGGGCCGAGGAAGCCTGGCCGCAGTTCCAGGCGTTCACGCAGACATGTCGGATGCCAGGCGGCTGCGATTGGTCGCGCTGGGGCGAGATCGCGCGCGCGGCTCGGGTGGGCTTGCGCCGCTGCCTGGCAGCCCCCCCAGGCAACTGCCACTGGATGGGGACCGACGAGGCTGGCCGCGATGTGCTGGCGCGCGGACTGTACGGGGGCCGCATCTCGCTGCGCATCGGCGTCTACGTGGCCGCGATCTCGCTGACGCTGGGGGTGGTGGTGGGCCTCATCGCGGGCTACTACGCGGCGACCTGGGTCGACGACCTGATCAACGCGATCATCATGACCCTCAACAGCATCCCGTTGCTGTTCCTGCTCATCATCCTCTCGCGCATCTTCACGCCCGGGCCGGAAGGGCTGGCCCTCCTCATCGGCGCCTTCGGGTGGACGGGGCTGGCGCGCCTGATTCGCGGCCAGATCTTCTCTCTGCGCGAGCGTGATTTCGTCCTGGCCAGCCGCGCCGTCGGCAGCTCGCCCTGGCGGATCATGACGCGACATGTGCTGCCCAACGTCTCCTCGATCGTCATCGTCTCCGCGGTGTTCAACGTGGCGGGCGCGATCATCGCGGAGGCCGGCCTGAGCTACCTGGGGGTGGGGATCGGGCCGCCTCTGCCCAGTTGGGGCAACATGATGCAGGGATCGCTGGGCAATTTCACGGACGCGCCCTGGTTGGTGCTGGCGCCGGGGCTGTTCATCTTCCTGACAACGCTGGCCATCTACCTGATCGGCGACGGCCTGCGCGACGCGCTCGATCCCTGGATCCGCTGACCATTATCCCTGGCTGCCCAGGCGCATCATCTCGAAGAGGCGCCGATAGAGGCCGACGGCGATGATGCAGGTCTCGAGCACGATCATGGTCGCCGCGAAGGCGACGGCCAACGTCGCCATGCGGTCGTAATCGACGATGGGGATCAGCGGGGGCAGGGGCGCCTTCTGCCCGACGGCGATGCGGAAATACGGCGCCAGCCGCTGCGCGGCGACGCCGCCGATGCCGATGCCGACGGCCACGCCGTAGGCCGTCAACGCCGCGTACTCCAGCGCGATCTGGCCGATCACCTGGCGTCGTTCGATCCCCACGGCGCGCAGGACGGCGAAGCGATAGAGTCGGTCGCGCAACGAGGCGTACGAGTGCACCAGCAGCCCGAGCGCCGCCATCGCTGCCGAGGCCAGGAACCCCAGCGAGAGGGCGCCGAACACGCCGGCTCGCTCCATCTTGCCCTGTTCCTCCCGGATCAGCGCGCGCGCATCGCGCGGGGCCGCTCCCTCGATGCCGATCGCGGAGATGGCCTGCAACACAGTTCGCCCATCGATCTCTGGCTGCAGGCGCATCCAGATGCGATGCGGGAACGTGGCCCCGTAGAACGAGAAGAGGTGCTCCAGGTTGCCGATCACCGCCGTTCGGTCCTCATACACCGTGGGGAAATGGCGATAGACGCCGACGATCAGGAACTCCGAGAAGACGTAGATCCCCTCATCAAGCTCGACGCTGGCCGACAACTTGTCTCCCACATGGAGCTGGTTCTCCTCCAGGAAGCGCTCGGAGACGAGGATACCCTCGGGCGCCGCCGCCAGTGCGTTCATCAGCGCCCCCAGCGGCTCGGCGGCGAAGTCGGGACGGAACCAGGCCACAGCCGGGAACTCGAGGCGATCGATCGCCAGGAAGCGCGCGATCAGCGGCCGCTCCTGGCCCATGGATAGCTGAGCCTTGTACTCCCCCACGCGCGCGACGGCCAGCACCCCCGGCAGCGCGCGAAACTCGCTCGGCAAGGGGATCCAGTCGGCGCCGGGCAACTCTTGATCGCTCTGGTCCTGGCGCGCCAGCATCGGCATAAAGGTAAGGTCTGCCCCGGCGCTGTAGTAGATGCGGTCGACGAGCCATTGATCGAGGCTGGCAGCCAGCGAAAGGGTGTAGCTGCCCAACGCCAGGCAGACGATGATGAGGAGCAGCGGGTTGACGTACTCCTGGCTCTGGCGGCCCAACTGGCGCAGCGCCAGGTGCGGCGTCACCCAGTTGGTGAGCGTGGCCAGTCGGTCGAGGAGGAGCATCAGCAGCGGGAAGAGGCGCATCGTCAACAGCGCCGCCGTTACAATGAAGAGGGCAGGCGTCAGGACCAACAACGGGTCGCGATAGAGGTCCTCCGGCCGATCGCGCACGAGCAGGGCCAGCGTCCCCTGCCGATCGAGCTGGCGATAGGCGTAGAGCGCGGGGACGACCAGCAACAGGTCGATGTAGTAGCGATGCCAGAAGGGGCCGCGCGCCGGGCGCGCGTGATCGCGCTCATGCTCGACCACGCTGCGTCGCGCGGCCTGGGCAGCCGGCCACAGCCGCGAGAGGAGCGCGATCGCCAGGGCCGCCGCCGTCAGCGGCAGGTTGAACCCATGGAGAGAGACGGGCAGCGGCGGCCGCTGGGTGAAGGTCAGGAAGCTCGCCGTGTAGCCCATAGCCCGGGCCAGCGCCATGCCCAGGCCGATGCCCAGGGGCGCGCCGACGAGGAACAACAGCAGCTCCTCGATCAGGGTCATCCCGACCACGCCAGCGATCCCGATGCCGCGGCTGACCAGGATCGCCGTCTCGCGACGCTGCCAGTGGGTGAGGATGGCCGAGATCAACACCAGGAAATAGAGGAGGAAGCCGAACGCCGGCAGGTTGAAACTGAGCAGCGTGGTCGTCAGCGTCGTCTGACGTTGCACGAACTGCGCCAATGGCTCGAGCGGCGAGACGTCGAGCTTGACCCCGGGCGCGTACTGGTTGATCACCGCCAGGCCGCGCTCGATGCCGTGCGCGTAGGCGCGCGCTCTGGCGGGCAGGATGTGGCGCTCATCCAGGATCACATGCCAGGCGACGAACTTCGTCTGGCCGGGGATCAGGGGCTGCACGCTGGCCAGGTAATCAGCGCGGCGCACGATCAGCATCTCGCGCAGCACGATGTCGGGGTCGCTGAACCAGAAGGGATCGCGGGCGTCGCGCGCGCGCCAGATGCCGCGCACCCGGATCGGCAAGGGCGACTGGCCGAAGGCGATCTGCAGGGTGAACTCCTCGCCCGGGCGCACGCCCATCTTCTCGGCCAGGTAGGTGTGCATCCAGACATCGAGCTTCCCCTGCGATGGGGAGTCATCGAGGAGATCGCCGGCGACGATCTCCATCTGCGGCGCGACGTTGGCGATATAGACCAGGCTGGTGCTGGCCAGGTGGGCGCCCGTCGCGTTGGCGTAGCGGGGATCGTCGGGCGCGGGCAGCAACAGCAGGCTGCCGCTTTCGACCTGCAGGCCCTGATGGCGCAGGGGAAGCCCCACCTCCGCCGCGAGGGTCTCCGCGATATGGCGTCCCACCTTCTCTGCTGCCTGCAGGGAGAGAGGCTTGCGCGCGGAAGGGAACAGATAGATGCGCATCGAGAAGGGCGGCCGACCGGTGCGCTGGCTGAGCGCAGCCAATTCCTGGCGCAGGATCACCAGGTCCACCGCCTGCGCGAAGAAGCTGGCGTTGCTGACGAGGCCGACGGAGAGGACGATCCCCAGCAAAGCCAGGAGCGTCAGCCCAGGGTGATGCCACAGGCGCTTCCAGGCGAGTTCAATCAGGCCGCCCAGCCAGCGCAAGGGATTGGACAGGCGGCTCAGCGCGGTCAAGATAGAGGATGGCAAGCGGATGATCCTTACTAGCAGCCAGATGATGGCGCGCACTCTAGCACAGGCCAGCGCGGGCGGTCAAATCGCGCCGCAGAGCATTTGACAACCCCTGCAATCTCGCTATACTTGGCGGTGAGCAGGTTCACGCAAGGCACATAAAAGATGGCTGCTCACAGCGGTGACCGAGGTTCACAGGCCGCAGCGATGTACCAGGAGAGCGACTGCGGCTGTTCAGGTGTGTATGGTGACCATAGCTCAATTGGCAGAGCATCTGGTTGTGGCCCAGAAGGCTGTGGGTTCAAGTCCCACTGGTCACCCCTGACAACGCCTGGCTCGGAAGGGAGCTAGGCGTTTCTGTATGGTGGGAGGGCGCCCTTCGATGCAAGGCGTCTTAGTGCTCAACGCTAGCTACGAGCCCCTCAGCGTTGTCTCCCTCAAGCGCGCCGTGGTCCTTCTGCTCAAAGAAAAGGCGGAGATCGTCGAAGCTGCCGAGGCCGTGTTGCGCGCGGAACACATCACCCTGCCCCTGCCGCTGGTCATCCGCCTGGTCTATTACGTGCGGCTGCCGCGGCGTCTGAGTTTGCCTTTGACGCGGCGCACGATCCTCGCGCGCGACCATTATACGTGTCAGTACTGCGGCGCCCAGCCGGGCCGCGCGGACCTGACGGTGGACCATGTCGTGCCCAAAGCGCAGGGCGGCAAGACGGTCTGGGAGAACGTGGTGACGGCGTGCCGCGCCTGCAACCAGCGCAAAGGGCACCTCTCGCCCGCGCAGGCTGGCCTGCGGCTGCGCAGCGAGCCGCAACGCCCGCGCTATGTGGCGCTGGCATTTCTGAGCGAGCCGGCCCAGGCGACGGTATGGGGCAAATATCTGAGAGCGGAGTAGATCGCGTCCTCCTGGCAAAGTCAGAGGCCCTTCCCGGAAGCTCGCTGGGAAGGGCCTCTTTCGCGCCGTAGCAGTTATCGGGTCAACCGAGGTGATGCTACGGCGCTGCGCTGACAACTACTGTGGTCCATTCGCATCACCTCCTCCGTTTAGGATGGCGAACGTCATCGCGGAGGGGTAAGCCTATTCGCTTGTAGAATCATTATGGCATAGTTGTCAGGGGCTGTCAAATAAGGTGGAGAGAGCGGGCGCGTTTCAGTTTAGCGGCCAGTGATAGGCTTGCCGCCAGCGCTCAGCAAAGTCGTTGGGGTGCGCCCAAGCGCGCGAGCGTATCACAATCCTCTGGATTGTGGAGCGCAGTGCAACGCAATCCGGAGGATGGCGGTACGGCCGCTCA
>FWPV01005775.1_pt1 | contig 15976 bp, 15 predicted proteins | sample 2228371 | NCBI WGS metagenome assembly FWPV01 (sample SAMEA103939776, study PRJEB20133) | metagenome | reverse complement strand
CTTTTTCCTCCTGAGCTTTCTGACAAGGAAAATCGAGACGACTATACCCTCGTGCCCCTTCATTACAGTGGGTATTTACCGAGGGTTTCATGCGGGCATCTATAGCTTGAAAAGACTATAGAACCCTGGGTTGTCAGGTGGGAACAAGAGGGTTTCATGCGGGCAACTATATCTTGAAAAGGGTTGAGATGTTGTCCTCTCATCCCTACGGGATGGCCAGAAAAGCATGAAAGGAGCCAGAAGAGGGTGAAAGGAGCGAAAGGAGCGGTTCCTTGACACTCGAACCTTCACCGCAGCCCCAGGGTTAGCATAAGAAAAGGATAGAGAGAGGAGTGGTTCCCGCGGTGAGCGGGAAAGAACCATCAAAGCAGGTGATGAGCTTTGATCTTCCATTCCCATGATTTAAAATCTATGTCATGAAAGACGGTTATGGAAGATATAGAATCATCGTTGCGGTGCTACCTCTGGTCCTGTTTCTCCTGCAGTTCCTCTTGGCCTCCTGCGGGAGAGAGGGAGTTAAAGGAGGCAGAAACATCCACTTTAATACCCTGGACAAAGGCCTTTTCAGTTATTACGCTTTCGAGGCTACCGGTGGGGTGAACAGTCCACCCCTATTTAAGGTGATCGTGGATAAACAAGGGTGGAACGAACTACTCGAACTCATGTATCCTCCGGAGTACGCAAAAGAAACACCTGTGGCGCCAGCTTTTGATCCTTCCAGGGAAGTGGCGATAGCGGCATTTCAGGGAGTAAAGCCTACCGGAGGTTATTCCATCGAGATCGCTTCCCTGGAGGAAGGGGAAGGCAGGATCACCGTGCGCTTGAACATAATCGAGCCCCTCCCAAAGGACATGGTTACCCAATCCTTTACCAGTCCTTACCATATCGTTTCCATCTCCCGGGATGACCTGGAAAGCAGAGGGGAGACCAATTTCTTGTTCCTGGATAACACCGGGCATCACCTGGCAACCTTAACTGTTGAAATTTAAATGCATATACCCGGTTCTATTCCGCTGTGGCGGAAGATGTTCGATTCCGCTGGTGGTGGAGGATGTCTCTATCCGGTGAAGCGAGAAGAGCCGTAGAGGATGTAGGCAAGGAAGAGGTGGAAGATGCTGGAAATATCGCTGGTTCAGAAAGTTCTAAAGACCTCCCTGCGTAACGGCGGGGATTTCGCCGAAATTTTCGTGGAGATGCGGCAAGGCTATTCCCTGCGCTTGGAAGAGGAGAAGGTTGAAGAGAATATCACCGGAAAGGAGATCGGGGCTGGGATTAGAGTGATCAAGGGAGAATCCATGGCTTACGCTTTCACCAATGACCTGGACGAGAAGTCCCTTCTGGGAGCAGCAGAGGTCGCCTCAGCGGCGGTGCGGGGGAAGACGGGAACCGTCGCCATCGATCTCTCCCATCCGCCTGGGTGGCGGAAGGCGGAGAAGATACATCTAGTGAAGATAGATCCGGTGAGCACGGATAGGGAGAGGAAGCTGAAGATAGCCAGAAAGGCGGACGAGGCAGCTAGAAGGACCGGGAACGAGGTAGTTCAAGTGATCGTCCAGCTTGGTGATAGTATACAAAGGGTTCTCATAGCCAACAGTAGAGGTGAAGCTTGGGAAGATGAGCGGGTGAGGGTAAGGATTTATGTCCAGGCGGTTGCGGCCCGGGATAAAGTTATCCAGACCGGTTACGAAGCACCGGGCATTTTGGGTGGATACGAGTTGTTCGAGGTGCATCCCCCCGAGGAACTGGGCAGGAAGGCGGCCCTGCAGGCCTTGACCATGCTGGATGCCCGTCCCGCTCCCACCGGCCCCTTCACGGTGATCATCGCCAATGGGACCGGGGGAGTGCTCTTCCACGAAGCATGCGGACATGGGCTGGAGGCAGATGCCATCTATAAGAACGCCTCTGTCTTCGCTGGGAAGGTTGGGCAGAAGGTCGCCTCGGAAGTGGTTTCCGCCTATGACGACCCCACTATTCCGCAGTTATGGGGTTCCTATCACCTGGACGACGAGGGAACTCCTGCTCAGAAAACCCCCCTGATCGAAGAAGGAGTCCTTTGCGGTTATCTCAATGATATTAGGAGATCCATCAACGATAAAGAGAAACCAACCGGAAATGGCAGAAGACAGTCATATCGCCATCTGCCTATTCCCAGGATGTCCAACACCCATATAGCCCCTGGAGATACCAGTTTCGAGGAGATCCTCTCTAATACCCATAGGGGTATATATGCGAAGAAACTGGGAGGAGGGGAAGTAAATCCAGTAACCGGAGATTTTATCTTTGCCATAACTGAGGGATACCTTGTGAAGAACGGAAGGATTGAGGACCCGGTAAGGGGGGCCACCTTGATTGGAAACGGTCCTCGGGTGCTGGAGAACATCGATATGGTGGGGAGCGATCTCGATTTCGATTCGGGCATGTGTGGAAAGGATGGTCAGTCGGTACCAGTCTCCACCGGCCAGCCCACTTTAAGGGTACGGGAAATGGTGGTGGGCGGAACGGAGGAGGTGTCTTAATGGCGGCGGGGAATTCCGATCACGGGGTCCGGAGACTTGAGGAATTAGCTTGTCAGTGGGTGGAGGAAGGCAGGAAGCTGGGAGCGCCCCAGATAGAGGTTTATATCGAGGATTCCCAAGGAATTTCTCTAAAGGTCTATCAGGGTGAGGTAGAAGAGCTGCGTTCCTCCGCCTCCAGGGGAGTGGGAATAAGGGTCTTTCATGAGGGAAGGCTCGGTTACGCGTACACCTCTGGTCTTGAAGAGGACGATGCGCTGCGTGCGATCAAGGAGGCGTGCGAGAACGCCAGGTATAGCGCCGCCGATCGTCATAATCAGCTACCCGCCCTGAGTGAATATACCCTGAAGGATCTGGAAATTTATTCCCCGGAGACGGAAGAGACTCGCGTGGAGAGGAAAGTGGAGATGGCTCTGGAGCTGGAGGAGCTCGCCCTGCAAGAGGATTCCCGCATCAAGAACGTGGATACCACCCTGTATGCAGATTCGGTTTACCGAGTGGCCCTGGCTAATTCTTCGGGATTTTGCGGAGGCTATCTGGGAAGCGATTGTCACTGTTTTATATCTCCCATCGCCAAGCAGGGAGAGGAATCCCAGTCGGGATTTTCCTTTGCTGTGGGCAAGAAGCCCTCCGACCTGGACCTGCGCTTCACCGCAAGGGAAGCTGTAGAGAAGGCCATCTCCCTGTTGGGAAGTCGCAGCATCCCCTCGCGCAGAACCACCTTAGTGCTGGATAATCTGATCGCGGCGGAGTTTCTGGGAGTGATTGCCTCTGCGCTTTCGGCCGAGGCCGTGCAAAAGGGACGCTCGCTCTTCGCAGGGAGACTGGGGGACCAAGTAGGCTCGCGACTGGTGAATATCTTCGATGATGGGCTTATGCCCTCGGGGTTAGCCACGGCTCCGTTCGACGACGAGGGAGTGCCCTCGCAAAAAAGCGAGATCTTCACCGAGGGCGTCCTGCGCAGTTACCTCCACACCACTTATACCGCCGCGCGGGGGGAGACCGAAAGCACTGGGAACGCGCGAAGAGGATCTTACCGGGAGCGCCCCCGGGTGTCGCCCACCAACTTCTATATCTCCCCCGGGGAAAAAAGCAGAGAAGAGATAATCGGGGAGATAGACCAGGGGGTGCTGGTCCAATATCTGGTGGGCGTGCATGCTGGAGCCAATCCCATAAGCGGGGAAATTTCCCTGGGAGCGATGGGCCAATTGATCAAGAATGGCAAAATCGATATGCCCTTGAGGGAGATAACCATCGCCGGTCACATGCTAGATTTTTTACGGAATATCAAATTGATAGGGAATGACCTGCGATTCATTCCGGTGGCGGGGAGCCTCGGTTCGCCCACCCTGGTTATCGAAGGGGTCATGGTGGCGGGCCGTTCCTGACGGTTTTAATTTTCCTGTGGCGCCCGAGTTTAAGTAGACTCAAGGACAATCCGAGCCCTCGACTGAATTGTATCCATATCCAGGGAGTGAAGGGCGTCGTAAAGTTGCACGTGGAAACTTCCGGGGTGGGAGCCGGCGGTCTCTGCAGCTATCTCGCCTGCGATCCCAAAATAAGAAAGACCCGCGACGGCGCCTTCCAGGTAGGGCTCACCCGGGGTACAGAAACACGCGATTACGGTGGTAGCCATGCAACCGGTTCCGGTGACCTTCCCCAACAAGGCGTGGCCATTATGCACGGTTATGACTTGCTTGCCATCGCTTACGTAGTCCACCGGTCCAGTGATGGCCGTGACGCATCCCAACCTGGCGGCGAGCTCAAGTGCGATCTTGTCCATATCTTCTCGATCCGTGAGGGATTCCACTCCGCGGACCTCCGCCTGGTAACCGGCCAGGGTGGAGACTTCGCCCGCGTTGCCCCTGACCACCGCGACCTTTACCTGATTGAGGATGTTCAGGGCCGTATCCGTTCGATATCTGGTGGCGCCTACCCCCACCGGGTCGAGGATCACGGGAATTCCACGGCGGTTGGCTTCTTTCCCCGCCAAGAGCATGCTCTCCACCATTTCCGGGTAAAGTGTCCCGATATTGATGAGCAGCGCACTGGCCAGGGAGACCATCTCCTCAACCTCCTCCTGGGCGTGGGCCATAACCGGAAGAGCCCCGACGCACAGGGTCACGTTGGCCGTTTCGTTCATCACCACGAAGTTGGTGATGTGATGTACCAGGGGCTTGTGATCCCTGATATAACTCATTCTCGCCTCGAACCAGCCTAGAAAATCTTTTCCACCCATGTTTCCTCCTTTAACTCTTTACCCTCCCTGGCGAAGCACTCAGCTAATCTCGCACTACTCTCGCGGTATCCTCCGAAACCCTTACAACCCCCGAAAACACACTAGAAACCCTCAAGATGCAGTCGCGATAACCAAAATAATCACCTCGGCGCTTAAACCTGAGCTGCCCGTCCTCCAGTTGATTCCATTCTCGCCATTCCCGCGATGACCCGCATTGCGTTTTTGCCCGAGGTCCCCTGCGCTCTTCGGCGTGTGGATATGCGAAAAGCCACATGCCTTAGCGGAATGTGGCTTCGCATAACCCTTGCTGGGTCCTTTTGACCTCCCTACGCTGGCATTATCCAGATCAGGTTCAAAGGGTATGATCTCAGCCTCTCTTCCGAAAAGCACCCCCGTCGGCTTATTTCTTTGTCAAGTTGCGAAACATTTTTTGTTTATATTTTGTAATCATATTTTATCCCAGGGGATTCATTTGTAAAGAAGAATTATCATGAATGGCTACCTCCAAGCGCCCATGATTTTTTATACCTCGTGATCCCGCTAGCCAAGCCTCGCGGGATATCCATGATTCGAGCCCGATATAGACGCGGCATTCCTAACAAAAGTATGAGGAATTATTTAAGTGGCTCTCGCAAGTCAGGCAAGGCCAGCTCACGTATTTTCTGACCTGGATCAAGCGTTCGACGGAGGGGATCGCGTTTTGCCAAAGGAGAAGCATCGCGGAGTCTCTTTCTCCCGGACGGCCGCGGATTGAAATGTCTAGTCAGCTCGGTCTGGCTCGCTGATGGGAATCGGCTCAGCGATAAGCACTTCGTAGGGGCGCATCCATGCGTTTTTCAAGTCGAGCGACTCCCCTTCTCTCCTGGAAGTTCCCAACAACACTCTCCAGGACCCCGGGGGCTGCAGTTGAGGCGTTTCCGACAGTTGGGAGAGGCTGTTCAGGATGGGCTTGAAGTTGAGGATTATTAAAATTAACTCATTGTTAAATTTTCGTGTGTAGGCGAGATAGTCACTCGTTGCGGCGGGAATAAACTCAATTTCTCCCAGGGTGAGGGCTTCCCTCTCTTTTCTGAGGCGCAAGAGCTTTCGGTAAAAGCTGAGAAGGGAGTAAGGGTCCTGTTCCTGGTAGAGTACGTTGCAATAGCCGTAAGAGGGATCGGGCCTCAGCCAAGGCCTGGCGATGCTAAAGCCCGCGTTTTTTCCGGGAGACCATTGCATGGGAGTACGGCTCATATCCCTTCCTTGGAACAACGGCCAGAAGATTTTTCCCGCAGGATCTTTCACCTCCCAAGGCCACAGGAAGGAGTTGCGCATCCCAATCTCCTCGCCGTAATAGAGAAAGGGCGAGCCCCGCAGGGTGAGCAAGAAAGCCGCGGCTATCTTTGCTTTGGGAATGGCATCCTCCCTTTCCCCGTAGATAGAGAAAGAACCAGCGAAACGGCCTATATGCCGGGGCTGGTCATGGTTGGAGAATGCTAGGCAAGGCCAGGCGTCCTGTGGAAGGGCATCTTGCCATTCCAACGCGGTATGGAGAAAGGAACGCGGTTCGAAGGGGCAGGTGAAAAAGTTGAAATTAAAGACCAGGTGGAGCTCGTCGCTACCAGATCCATAATAGCTGGCCGCGGCGGAAGCGTCGAAGGTGGCCGCTTCTCCTACCAGGACCCTGGACGAAAAGGAGTCGGTGAGAGACCTCAGTTCCTTGAGGATTTCATGGGTTTCTTCAAGGTCTCGATCATAGATGTGTTTCTGCCACTCATAGGGCAGTATCTCATGAATATTCCTGAATGAACGCAGAGGGTTATTGAAGGGGTTGTCGCGAAGGAGTTCGTCCTCCACCAAGTGATTGACCAGGTCGAGTCGGAAGCCGTCCACACCCAGGTCCAGCCAATACTTGGCTGCGTCAAACATCGCCCTTTTCACCTCGGGATTGCGCCAGTTCAGATCGGGCTGCTGTTTAAAGAAAGCGTGGTAGTAATACTGGCCAGTAGTCTGGTCATATTCCCAGGCTTTACCGGTCACCCGGCTAATCCAGCGGTTGGGAGGCTTTCCCGGTGAGCGTCCGTCACGCCAGATGTACCAATCGCGCTTGAGATTATCTCTGGAGGAACGAGACTCCTTAAACCAGGGATGTTCCACCGAGGTGTGATTAAGCACGAAATCGAGGATCACCTTTATATCGAGCGCGTGTGCTTCGGCCAGCAGGCGTTGGAAGTCGGAGATATTTCCAAAAAGAGGATTTACCCCGGTGTAGTCGGTGACATCGTAACCGAAGTCATAGTCGGTGGAGGGGTTTATAGGAGTAAGCCAGAGAGCGTCGACGCCCAGTGAATGGAGGTATTCCAACTTTTCAATTATTCCAGGGATATCGCCCACCCCATCCCCGTTGGCGTCCTTGAAACTCCGCATGTAAATTTCATAGAATACCGCTCTTTTCCACCAGTCGTTTTTTGATGATTCTCTCATTTCCAGACATGTCCTCCCCGGTTAATCCACCTGTCGATCATTTGCCCAAGTAATAACCTCGCTAGGTCCTTGATAAGCTACTTTTACCTTGTCGTGCCGGTCTTCGTAAAGAGACGCTCATCGTTTGGGTATCGCTGGCATCTCAAATATTATTGCATATTCGCGGGGAAATCCCGAAAGTTTTTCCTTTTCTGCATTTCCCGGATATATCGGGATCAAGGACAGAGATGGAAGTTTAAGGAAGGTATGGCAACTGAGATAACCGGTAGACCTTTGAAGGGCGTGGATTTCAACGACATCTAGTTCTTTATCGTCTTAAAGCTATATACCCCTTGGGGTATTGAATATTCTATTGTCCTGATTTCAACGACATCTAGTTCTGTATCGTCTTAGAGCGGCGAAAATGGAGACGCCTATGGGAAGATGCAGGCCTGAAGCGACTTTGGCGCTTGCCAGGGTGCACAGGTTAGCCAATGGGCTGACTCGTTGTCTTTCGTGGCATTGCCGCGAAGGGTTCCGGGTAATGGTATAGAATGGTATTGGATAGATGAAAGTTTCATTCGCGAGGTTTGGGAAATGCGAGCGGCGAGAAGAGGAGTGGGTATGGGATTCCAGATAAAGGGGATGCGATTTTGTCTCATCCTCGCGCTGGTGATAGCCTCGATTTTCTTTGCCGGTTGCGGGGGAGGAGGTCCCCATACGCTCAGGGATAAATTGATCGACTTCACCTTCAACAGTATTATTCTTCCCATGCAGGACCAGCCCAATATGCTGATCGTCCTTTACCATTACCCGGTGGAAGGCAGACTGGAGTTTGAAGAGAATCTTTACGAGAGGATATGGAAGTATGAGCGGGGCAGGCTTGCGGAGATCAATCTGGAGGAGTTCAACATTCTGAAGACTGCTCGTGATGAGGAGAAGAGATGGGTCTACAGCCAACATTCCATAACCATACTCGAGCTGAATGAAGGAAATGGGGAGGCGGTGGTGGAGGTAGGTTCCTTGTATGGGCCACTGGCGGGAGAGGGCACACGTTACTGGCTCAGGTATGAGAATGAGGAGTGGAAGGTCCTTGACAAAGAGACGGTATGGAGATAGCCGCGCAGATGCTGTGGTGAAAGATGTTTTCGCGTCCGCCGGGATCTCAAGTTCGCCGGGAGGTTCCCGCTACTTTCCTTGCGATTTCCTCTCTCGAGTCTGGGGGATCCTTTCGGTTCGATGGGAAGCGGCCTAAGGGGCGATCGTCTTTTTGGCGTGGAAATGTAAATTGGCTCTTTAAACCAGAGCGCTTACATATAGATCAGAGTAGATCAGAGGGATTCCAGGAAAGCTTCCAACCGGGTTCGTATCTGTCCTTCCTGGTACTCCCTGTCGTCGATGCACTCCCCTTCCAGCAGAAGAAAGGGTATTCCCTCCTTCTTCAAGGCCTGCTTGACCTGTAATGTGCTGCCGGTGGACTGGCGACACCCCCAGTGGTTGAAGTGCACCACACCATCGATCCGATAATCTTTTACAAGTCGTAAAATATTTTTTGCCCGCCTTTCAGAGGATCCTACTCCAAAATGGCGTGCCAGCTTCTTGGCTAGGCTAAGGAAAGGATGGGAAGGATCCATCTCCTCCCAGTAACAGCGGTTATATTCCTCGCAAACCACCCGAGCGCCATGTTCCTCCAGGTAGGCAAATAGGGAGTCGGAGTAGTAGGGTTTAAGATGCATCCAGAGTATATTACGGAAGGGTTTGTCTTTGCCTGGAGAGTCCACCTCATCCCTTGCCCTCTCTCTCAGCTCCTGCGCCAGTTTCCTGTAGAAGTCCACGGCGGATCGATGGCCCAGCATGGAGGCTAAGACGCTGAGGTGGCCCAAGGCGTCTTTTCCATCAAGCAGGTATGGATAGCGCCGGCGCAAATCTTCCACATCTAGTAAATATTTCCGTGCCTGGTTAGAGAGAAGCAGGGCACCCTCCAGGTCTTTTCGATAATTTGCCCAACTTTTTCCGGAGAGTTTGGCTATCTGGCCAGCCAGTTCTTCTATCTGCGCGGAGAGGTTGCAGAGGCTCTCCTCGTCTTCCTCAAGGGGAACCTCCAGTGCCCTGAGAGGTATGTGCGAGGACGCCGACACGCACTGAAACGATAGAAGAGCAGAGTCGCACAGGTAATTTACGGGAGCGATGAGCTGCGGTTCCGGCATAAAGCCTTCCATGAAGCTACCCCAGATGACGCGGTGAAAGGAACAGGCATCAGGAGAGATGCCTTCTTCTGCAGCTTTCTCCAGGAAACGGGAGGCCAGGCCCAGGCGGGAGATTACCGCCGCCGCCATCTCGGGATAGAAAGGAATCAACTCTCCCGCGTGGATCAGCTCGCTGGGGAAAAGTAGGCTGGCCCAGATCACTGGTCTTCTCTGCTGAAAAGCAAGCCTGGAATATTTAAGAAAGTAGAGAAGGGAAACGTTGTCGGCCTTCCACCCCGGACGGTTCAAAGGTGATCGCACCAGCCCTTCAGCACTCTGCCAGAGCAATCTGGAGCGCATCAATCCGGGAGAAAGTCTGTCCATGAAGCGTTCCTTCAAGGATTCCAGCAAATCCATTGCTACTCACTCGCTTCCATTCGTCGGGCTAATTCCTGAGCATCTCCACGAAGGCTTCGATACGGGTGGAGAGCTGTCCAGAATGACCATCCTGATAATCGCTCTCCAACTTGAGCAGAGGAACGCCTACCTCACCTAAAAATTTCTCCAACAAGGGGTACTCGTAGATATAGGCGTCGCAGAATTTCAGGGAAGCATAGATTACTCCTCTTGCGCCTCTCTCGCGGATGAATTCCAGTAGCTGTTGGTTGCGTTCCTTGGCGTTGAGCATCCTGGCGCAGTGCCTTTTTCCCAGGTAATGTTCCGCGAGGGAGATAAGGAGTTCGCCCCGGGTGTCGCCGCTCACTTCCCCCTTCACCATAAAAGGCCTCTCCCCGTTGCAAAGGTCAGCTCCCGCCAGAACGGCGCCGTGTCTCTCCACTTGAGCTACTAGCCCGTTCAAGTTGAGCAAGTTCCCTGTGATTACCAGAGGAATTTCTTCACCGCTCCGAGATTCGTCCATCTTGATCTTGAGGAAATCCTCCGGATCGAGTTGTTGTGCCATCTGCGCCAGCTCTATCTTCTTTGACCCTGACACCCTTTCGCTCAAGCGGAGGAAGTGCCTTCTCACTTCCTCCCTCCGCTCCACCGCTTCTTTCAGGTCCTGGAGGGTGATGTTCCTTTCGGTGAATTTTTCCAGCTCGCCCAGGAGTCTAACGAAGGAATGATATGCGCTTCTCAATCCATGGGAATCGTTCATGCGGGGAAAGTCCATCAGGTGGACATAGTCGCTTCCACACAAGCATTTCCATGCATCGTGCAGCCTCCGCATGCCATCACAGGAATTGACGAAGATGGCAGCATGCCCGGGAGAGTTTTTGAGGCCCTGGACAAGGCAGGCGCGCACGTAGGGGCAGTAGGCTGGGTGAAGGTAGGAGTCCGCCTCTTCCAGGTTCTCTTTATCGCCGAAGAGACGCCGGGGCTTCAAGCCGGCAGCATCGAGAATTTCCAGGGGCGTATAGGCGCAAAACCAGAATGCCTCAAATCCCGTTGGGGCATCCATCGTTCCTCCTCAAGGATAATGGCGCGAACTGTATATTACTCAATAGACTAACCCCTGAAAAAGTCGTTGACAAGACGGAGGTATATTGTCCACGAGGAGACGTGGAGGTGGAAGGAGGGAGTACCACCTCGCGGTCATCGGAGGCGTGGTGAATAGGCGTGTATCGCTAAAGGTGGGTTAATACGGACTGGCCTGGCGATCTGGATTGGATTTATACACTCTCCTGACCAAAGTCGATCTTTAATTTCCCGGGAGAATCCCAGACCGGCCCCGCTTTGAAGCTCTACTGTATCCCGGGAGAATCCCAGACCGGCCCCGCTTTGAAGCTGTACTGTATAAATGTTACATATATTATAATAATTGTAGATATACTATAAGTCCTTGTTGGATCACTGAGATCCGGGATATCTCCCATTATCCTGCGTAAGGAGGGAATCGAGTATGAGCGAGGGCAAGAAAGAGAGCGCCAAAAAGTCGTCCACGAAGAAGGTTGTCTCCGAGAAGCCAAAGGCCGCGAAGAAACCCGCCGCCAAGCGGGATTCTTCCAAGACCAAAAAGATAAAACTGGAAGAGAAAGCGACAGAGGAGCTCCTGGAGGAAAAGAAAGAGCCAGGGGCAGCTGGGCCAGAGGAATCGAGGGAGAGGAAGGTAGAGGAGAAACCCAAGCCTGGGATGAAGGAGGAGGCTGAAGCGGTAGAGGAGAAGGAGCTCAGCGATGAGGAGATGCGCAAGTTCATCGAAGAGCAACTGGAAAAGATCACCGTCCAGGACATGGTGGGGCAAATGATGATTTCTCTGGCAAGCGTGGGATATCAGAAACTGGGTTTGCCCGAAAGTGTCAACCTGAAATACCGCGACTTCGCCCAGGCCAGCCTGGCCATCGACAGCCTCCAGGCTCTGATCAGGGCTGCGGAAGGCAGAATGGAGGAGTCGAAGCTGGCTCCTTTCCGCGGGACTTTGGCTAACCTGCAGATGAATTTCGTAAAGCTCAAGGGCACTACTCGGCAATAAAGAATAGTGCCGGTGGGTGGAGGATCAAACACTGGCTTGCCTCCAGTGACCAATTAGGGTATCCCGCGGAGGACTTGAAACTTTCATCGTGTTAATTTTTTTTATTTACTCTTCTACGCCAGGACTTTGTGATGGCGTGGGAAAAATCTGAACCCTGTGGGATCGACATGGTCAATTTACTTATGAAGATGGGGTGGCTAACAAGTTATCACGTAAAAATGCTGCAATTCTGGATCGACATGGTCAATTTACTTATTAAGATGGGTTGAGTAGGCTGGCCTCCTCAGGCTATGGCGTCGATGGCTTCATGAGGAATCATGACCTGGTCCCTTTCCCCGCGGTCGGTGGCCAAGGTTACACTGACTTTTTCCATGATTAACATGCCACGGTCATCCCATCCACCCATGAAACCTCTGAAAAAGTGCCCTCCCCGGGTCCATACCAGCACCTCGCGGCCTTGCAGTTCATCGCAGATCTGTCTCCAGTATTGAGTTTCCATCTCGACCTCCTCACCGCTCGCGCTCTATTTTTTAAGGTTTTCCAGCTTGCGCCTGGCGACGGTATCGTGGGGTTTATACGTCAGGTAGTTGTTCAGGTCCTCCTGGGCATGCACCACGTCTTCGCTGATGATGTAGGCCTGAGCCCTCTTGTAATAGGCGCGGGCATAGTCCGGATAAAGCTCTATGGCCATACTGTAATCGGCGATAGCCTGGTCGATCTCCCCCAAGGCCAGATGGGCGTCACCGCGGCTAGTGTATGCGGCGGCGAAATCCGGTTTCAGCCGTATGGCCTCGCTCAGGAACTCGATGGCGTTACGGTGTTCTCTCAGGGAGATATAGGCGAGACCCAAGTTATAATAGGCCACCCCATACTCGGGGAAGAGCTCGATCGCTTGGCAGAACAACTCCACGGCCTCCTGGTATCTTCCCAGGGAAACCATAATGTTACCTTCCGTGTGCAGACTGGTGGCCTTTTTTATCTCGTCGATCCTGGAATAACGCACCGGGACACCACAATGGGGGCATGTCTCGAAACCTTTGGATAAATCCTTGTTGCAGTTATAGCATTTGAAGAGATTTTCTTCGTCCATGTCCAAGGCCGTCTTCGTAGATGTACGCGCCAGGAGTTCCCGACTATTCCAATGCCATACAGCCAGTCTATCCTGATCAGAAAATGGTGCCCTTGGAGGGACTCGAACCCCCGCACGTGGCTCCGGAGGCCACCGCTCTATCCACCTGAGCTACAAGGGCACGACATATCTCTTCCCGTTTTATCTCTTTCCCCGTTTTTTCCAGCAATATCATATTATCAATGGAATGGCAGTTTTTCAATCGCATGTAATGGGTTGGGTATCGCGCGGGGCAAAGGGGATGAAGAGGAAAGGCGCGTGAAACCCAAGAAAAAATCGTTGCCGTAAAAGTTGGCCTTGTAGATGCGTTGACGCGGAAAGCGATTTTAAATTTCTTCAAATTGTTATTGTTAATGGTAAGTATTTCATGGCGAAAATGACGACGAGTCGATATATTCCTTGGCTTTTATCCTTGTTTGGGAGGGGTAACGGCCGCGAGGGTTGGACCGGTATGGATTGATGGTTTTACCATGCCAAATGGTTTCGGCCCGCAAAACAGACGCTGTTCGCAGGGCTTCACCGTTCGGTTTCTTATCCAAAGCGTCGCAATGATGGGCCGCTTGCGAAGAACCTTCCGTTCACCTTTTTATGGCGATCTTTGGAAGGATCGCGTTATAAGGAGCTAACAGGTGACTTTAAGCGATCCAGATCAACGACAAATCATCACCATCTAGGGCTTGTCTTGGAGAAGTTTTGCCAGCTCCCGCCCGTAGTCAACCGCTTCCCCCAGGTCCTGTTCGGTAGGGACCAGATTTACCCGAAAGGGCTCCAAGGGGGTTTTGAATTTGAGACCTTTGAGCCTGTCCAAGATGAGCCTGGGCGCCTCCCCGCTCCAACCATATGAGCCAAAAGAGGCTCCCAGCTTACCCTTCAGGTTCAGGGTAGCCAGGTGGGAGAGGAGAAACCAAATGGGCTCCACCGCGTCGGCGTTGATGGTCGCCGATCCCACGACGATGCCGTCAGCTGCCTCGATGCGGTCGATCATCATTCCAATCTCGGTGGCGGTCACATCCATCACCTGCACCTTGACCCCTTCCTGTCGGACTCCCTCGGCGATCTTCTCCGCCAACTTGGCGGTGTTTCCGTATGCGCTGGCGTAGAATATCAGCAGGTTCTTATCCTTTGAGGGGGCAGGAATGGAGCTCCATTGCTTATAGAGTCCCACCTGCTTCCAAGGATCTTTCCGCAGGATGGGCCCGTGGCTGGGAGCGATCACGTCGATATCCAGGCCTTTGATCTTTTCGATGGCCTCCAAAACGTATTTCTTGAAAGGACGAAAGATGACCAGGTAATAGTATTCGAAAGCGTAGTCGTACGGGTCCACCAGATCGTCGAACAGGCGGTCATCGCAGTAGTGGGCTCCTAGAAAATCACAGGGAAAGAGCACCTTGTCTTCCTGAATGTAAGTGAAGATCGTGTCTGGCCAGTGGAGAAAGGGTGCATGGATAAATTTGAGGGTCTTTCCTCCTAGCTCCAATGTATCCCCATCCTCTACTAGCATGGGGTCCACGTCTCTGTTGACGATGTTCTTAACGAAGTTCTTACAGTTGCGTCCACATACCACCCTGGCCTGTGGCGCCTCCGCAAGCAGCCTCTCCAGGGTGCCCGAGTGATCCGGCTCTGTATGATTGACCACCACATAATCGATTTTTTCCAGAGGCGACAGTTCGACCAGATTTTCCAGGTAGTCTTGGGCGAAGGGCGCTTTTACCGTGTCGATCACCGCAGTCTTCTCGGACCCCCTGACCAGGTAGGCGTTGTATGTGGTTCCATGATCGGCCTTCATGATGATGTCAAAGACGCGCAGTTGAGGGTCGAGTACCCCTACCCAGTATACATTCTCCTTTATCTTCAATGGCCGCATTCCTTATCCACCTTTTCCCTCACGATCATGCTTTATCCATCTAGCTATGCCCTTACATCTTCTCGAAAAGTTCCTTTGCTGCTCCGCAGACCGGACATACCCAGTCGTCGGGCAGGTCCTCGAAGGGAGTCCCCGCGGGGATACCTCCATCGGGGTCCCCCTTGTCAGGGTCATAAATGTAACCGCAGACGCTGCATTGATACTTGCTCATTTTCAGCCTCCTTTTCAGTTAACTCCAAATCTTTTCAAGATTATATCAACATCCTTTTTATCCAAAATGATCTAGATTAAACCCTGGCTTGTGGTTGGAACGGTCCTTGGAGTCAAAGAGGGAATGTTGAGAGTGAGTGCTACAGCAATGCGTTACGTCATTTCAATTTGGAACGGTCCTTTAGCCAAAGAGGGGATGTTGAGGGTTAGAAGCCTAGGATACGCTGAAAAACATGCGATCGATATGATCGGCCTCCAAGACAATCCTTTTCATTTCACGAACGGGCGGAAGGGCCCGAGGTGGGTTGTATTTACATAATCACGATATCGCAATACAATCCTTTTCATTTCACGAACGGGCGGAAGGGCCCGATTTATCTTGGAAATCCATCAGCAAGAGGTCAATCTTTGCGGATGGATGTTTTTTCATTCCATCATTCCGTTAGGGATAAATCTATCCTGTGAATGTTCTTGGGACTCTGCTGCCAAAAGGGTAGGAGATTGGACCACGGATCGGATAGGAAGCCCATTGATACTTGTTCTCGAACTTGGAGGCGATCAGCAGTATGACTCGATTAGGCCAAAGAGCAAACAGGAAGCCCATCGATACAGGGAACGGATCGAGACATCGGCGATTCCAGAAGCGATTAGACCAAGGGGCAAGCGGAGGCCTATTGATGTATATACAGGGCATAGAAAGGGAACAAGGAAGATGGAACAAAGGTTTCCCCCTTGCCCTTGAAACTCATGCCGTCCTTGTGGTCTCACCAGCCCCCGCGATCAATCTTTGCCCTCAAGCCCCTGTAACACTTGCAATTCGCAATGCCCCGCAATTAATCTTTGCCCTTGAAACTCATGCCGTCCTTGTGGTCTCACCAGCCCTCGCGGGGCATGGAGTCTATCTGGCAAAGGCAATGTGATCA
>FWPV01009846.1_pt1 | contig 15977 bp, 7 predicted proteins | sample 2228371 | NCBI WGS metagenome assembly FWPV01 (sample SAMEA103939776, study PRJEB20133) | metagenome | reverse complement strand
GTATTCAACCAATAAATTAAGAGAGATGATAGAATATGCTAATACGCATACTACTTCAATGCCTGATATGAAAGGGCTTAATTCTGATCACGACGCAAGATATGTCAGACAATCAATATATTCAAAGGCTATTGGCGCTATACCATTTGAAAAATTAAAACATGGTAGTAGTCAATCAAACGCCGGTGCCGATAGAGGAGAATTATGGTATACTGAAGGCCATGGATCATTACCTGATGGTACTATAATGGTAGGATTATAAGAAAACGGAGGAAACAAGAAATGCCTACTCAAGCTAAATGGGCGTTAGAATTAAAGAAAAAAACAACTGATGTGGTTCCCGAACAAATTACAATAATTAGAAAAATATCACCACAGAAAGACAACCTGATTTTAGGTGCCATAAGAACTACTGGATACGGCGTTGACGATGTCTTGCAACCGTCAAAGATGGCGGGGCAAGTACACGAAGGCGAAGGCGTGTTGTCGGCTAATGCAATGCAAAATTTTACACCGGAAGAATTTGAAGCGTTTAATCGTGCTCTAGCGTCTGGTAATATCAATAAAAATTTATTTAGACAAGCAATAGGATTGACACCGGTTAGAGGCTATCAATCTGGTGGCGTTGTTTCCGATTGGCGGGCAACTGGATCTGGCGCACCGTCGCATCAACCTTTAAGCACTAGTATACAAACACAAGAAACACAACCACAAACAATTACTGTTAAGCCGGTTACAAGGACAGAGACAGAACCAATTTCGATTAAAACACAACCCATCACTATTCCTACAATTCAAACACAACCTATTAAGAATGATCAAATAACAATTAAACCTATTACTGCTACAGCCCAAGAGACAATTAAAACACAACCAATTAAAACACAAACTACACATATTAATCCATATTCAGAAGGTTCAAAAGCCTATTATGAATGGGAAGAAAGAAACAAGGCGCCGGTTAGCGACCTGAACCAAAAAGTTAATCCATATCCGGAAGGTTCAAAGGCAGCCTATGAATGGGACTTAAGAAACAAAGAAATAAATGACGAAGAAAACAAAATTACTGTTAAGCCTATTACGCAAGTAGTGCCTGAACCGATTAAAACGCAATTTATTACTAAAGACATAACTACGCCAGCTACACCTACTACAGCTAAAGAAGAAACTACAACTGAAAAGCAAGATAAACTTCCTACAGCTATTAGTACACAAGCTCAAAGCCTGGTTCAGGAAGCATTAGGCAATTTAAGTCAACGGATGAAAGGGATGAGTGAAACAGATAAAAATATAATTAATTTCTATCTATCCAATATAGACGCACGAAATGCGGCCAACCTAAGGGTACTTGAACAGCAGATTTCTGCCGATCCATATATGTCAGAGCAGGCTAAGCAGGCGGCAATAGCTGGATTGCAGCGTGATATGGAAGCCAAGCGAAGCGAAGTAGCTGGAGAATTGGCAAAGACATCTATGAAAAGCGCAGAACAGGCTACGGGACAAGCCATATCTTATGGGCAACAAGTGCGTGTTTTTGAAGAAGAGGCGGCCAGGAATAAAGATAATGCTGATTGGAAGGCATATGAAGCAGCGATTGCAGCGGGAGACTATGATACCGCGGCAAAAATGTATAAGTCTATCACTGGTAGTGATATTTCAATGGAAAACATGAAAATATATCGAGATTATATTAACAGAAAAAACGAACAGGAGTTAATATCCGGCAATCTTATAATTACGGCGAAAACAATTGCAAATGAAGCCGATCGGTTAGGCGTAGATATAAAGAGACTTTCTGCTTTTGCTGATGCTATAAATAAAGGGTCTAGCTTAGAAGTGGCTAATCAGGTTTCAGGGTTGAATATTTCGGCGGCTGATTTTGTTACTATGCTCAATGCTTCTGAGCTTGGGGAAAGAAATTGGAAAAGAATGTTAAGCGCGGCCAATATGTTATTAGCTACGCCTGGGGCGGAGAACAAAGTTGCGGCGGCTAGCATATATTCAAATTTGTTTGAAGGCGTAAATTTTGACTTTAGCGAGTTGATAACCTCTGAGCGACAAGAACTATTTACCGAAGGCTTATCTTTAATGGCTTCCTATGTAACCACTAATGCAAAATTTGAAGACGTATACAATGCTATGGTTAACCAAGGTATTCCGGAAATGTTAAATATGGGCAAAGAAGAATTGGCACAATTATATAATAGTATGAGAGTTAATGCCCTTGATCAGCAATGGCAAGAAATATATGAATCCGATATGTACCAAAGTTTGCTTAACTCAAATGACCCGGAAGACATTCAATTGGCTGAAGACATTAATGATTTTTATATAAGGAGCTCTCTCGGGTTGATTGATTATGAAGTGTTGCATGGATATAATATTTATGATAAGAATGGCACTTTGGTAAATGTGATATATGCTAAAGACGACACAGAAGCGGCTAAGTTTGTAGCTGGGAAAAATATGACCTATGAAAAAACAAATAAGGTTCAATATCAATTGTCTAGTACATTAGAAGCTACACCACATGTAGGTGGCCAAGAGAGCACCCCGACCAATGAACAGTATAATGATTTTACAATGACGGTTCCAACCGGTGAAACGCCTCCATCTTATGAGGTGTGGAGGGAGGCGGGACAGCCGGAAAACTGGGATGCTTATAAAAAATCAGAGAGCGCTGTTAATAAATTAAAAAGTATGACGTTTACTAGTAGCGAAGAATTATTAGAACCAGAGAAATCAAAAATCTTATGGCAGGCATATAATGAAGATAAAGACGCGGTTAAAAAAACCAATTATTTTTTCTCTTTCCCAAACAAAGGCTATCTAAGCGAAAATATATCTACTAAAAAAAGTCTTGGTGTAAGAACAACTACAATAACGCAAACATTAGAACAATTATTAGGCGACGCAAGGGGGAAAATTACTGAAATTACAACGGACAATGGCGAAAGGTTTATTGGGCAAGTAGTTGATTTCAGAACGGGGCCTGGTGCGCTTACGATAACTATCAGAAACGAAAATGGGCAGTTACAGGAAATAACAATTAATAAAAGTTCTACAAATAGCGGTGTAGGAATTGAAAGTAAATTTAGCCAGAACGTTCAAAACAACCAGAATAAGGGAGGGTGATATGAGTTTTTTGGCAACATTGGGTACTATACTTGAACTAGCAGCGTCTGCTACCTCAACTGCTGTGGGAATTAGTTCTCTGTTTTCCGGAGCAAGGGCTAATAAAGATATTGAGGAAATAAATAAGGAAGCATTAGAAATAGCAAGATATAATAACAGGATACAGCAAAAGCAACAAGCAATAGTTAACGCTCTTAAATTAAGAGAATTGGGGCTTACTGAAAGAATCTACAACTTTAATATGCAGGAAGCAATAAAAAACAGAGAAGAAAAGGCGGAAGAGCGACTATACAACAGACTACAAAATGCTGCCAATAAAATATCAGATTTTATAAATTGGAAAATGAGTACTCAAAACGTAAGATTAAGTCCTATAATCAATCGAGGTTTAAGATGATAGAATATAGAAGAGTGCCAAAGGATTATTCTTATATTCCGAGGTCTATAGGTTTGATTTCGGCTGGATTGGCTAGTACACAAAAAACAATTGAAGAATTAGAAAAGCTTAAACAATTGAAGATTGATCGTAGTGTTGTAGAGGAGGCTAGAAAAGGTAAAATTATTGAGGCGGCCGCTGAAATACATGAGGCAATGGGGTTGCCAGACAATGAAAAAGGTTATAATAGGGCATTAAAGATTGCGGAAACCGCATTTTATCCACTTACAGAAGAAGAAAAACAAGATCCCTTTCTAGCCGTTAAGAGAATAGCTAATTTTGAAAACAGTGGCTATCAGGATATGCTTAGACGGGCCAGGCTTGATAGGTTTAGAACAGAAACGACAAGGGAAGAGGAGGCCGTTGTCCCGGAAAAACTGTCTACAGAAAAACCGGCTGGCGGTGTTAGCGTTGTTGATAATGGAGTGAAACGGACTACGGCGTGGCCAACGTCTATATCAGAATTGCAACAAACGGTTCAGCAAGAAGAATTAAATAAGCCACAAGTAGTACCGGTTGTTAAGAGAGAACCTACGGCGGAAGAGGCATATCGGCGTGCAAGAGAATTAGGGATTGAGGGTGACGAAAATGTAAAAAAATATATTGCATGGTTGGGACAAAAGGCAATATCAGAAAAAGAATTCGCGCCTGAAACGACGCAGCCGGTAGTTGCAAAAGAAGTCATGGCACAGCCAATCACGTCAGAATTGGCAAAAGAATATCCTGAATATTATCCTAAAGAAATGCCAAAAAGAGAACTAACAGAATTAGACGAGGCTAGAATAGATGCGTTAAGAGCGACGGCGGCGGCAAAAAGAAGGCAACCGCCTGAGAGCGGAGAAGGGGTTAAAATAAGCGATTTGACGAGATTAATAAACGAAAGAACTGATATAGAAAACAGCATTTCTTCAATAACTGATAAACTTCGGGATCCAAGAAAGTTAGATGTCGAAAAAGGCGAGACCTTTGAATCGCTTTTGAATACAAAAAAAAGGCTTGAAGAACAATTAAATTTAATTGATAACGACATAAAAGAAGTAAGGAAACGGCTTGAAATCGGTAAGCCAGAACCGGTTAAAGAGGACGTTGTCAAAAAATATGCCGAAACAATAAAAATAGGTTTAGAAAAATATCCGCCTAAAGGATATGTCGTGTCGGTTGATGAAATCGGCAATATGGCATTAGTAAAGAAAGGGAAGAAAAATGCAAAGCCTGATGCTGATATGTATAGAAAAGCCGTCGCACAACGAATTATAAAATTTGCAATCTCCAGAGGGTTAAATTTAGATGACGACCCCAACAGCGACGACGTAAAAGCCTTATCTGAAAAGCTAAAAACAATGTCAATGGAACAGATTATTGGTAATATAATCAAAGCTAGAAAGAAATAGATATAATGGCGCTATCTAAAGATTTTGATCTTTTATTTGGTGTTGATAAACATGAAATCGATTTGACCCCTCTTCAAATTGACAAACAAACAGAGAATTTGTCTACAGATTTTAAATATTTGATTGGTGATATTACCGAAGAAAAATTTAAGGCAAAAGAAATTCCATTGTCAGGAGAAGAAACAAGTCAGATTGAGATGCCGGAATTGGCGGTTAAGCCGATAGAAGAAGAAACAATTAAACTTGCAGATATATCTCCTACTGGATATGAAACAGGCAGAGAATTTGCTGGTGTGGTTACGGGTAGAACGCCGGCAGCAATGGCACATCGCTTATTGGCTGGTGCCAAAAGAGCAATATCAGAATCCCAAAAAAAGGTTGCACCTATAACCCTAGAGCCAGAAAAGACGGCTATAGCAGCAGAAAAAACAAAAGAAGAGGCGAGAATACACGGTCTTGCTGCGGAGACACTTGATCCTACATGGTATAATGTCGAAAAATATAAGGAAAAATTAGAAGAGATAAGAAAGAATGATCCTGATATAGCCAACTCCTTTGCTTTTGGTGGAGTATCGGCGGCTTCTGATATAGCTGTATTTAAAGCATTTTTAGCTGGGGATCAAACTGCTAAAGATTTAGCATTAAGCAATCAAAAGTTAGTAAGCAAAGTCGCTGCCGAAAGACAAGAAGCTCAAAACGAGAAAAAAGGGATTGGTGGGGAAATTAGTAGGGTTGCTAATTCTTTGGCAGAAATGTCAAATATGTTGATTAAGGGGGCTACATTAAACACAGTGCCAATAATAGGCCCTATTATGTCTACCTCTATGTGGGCTATGCAGGGCGCTGGAGATATTATTGCCCAGAGCAAAGAACAGGGTGCTTCTGATGAAACTGCTCTTGCTAATGGTATATTAGGCGGACTTGCTTATGCCGGAATAGAACAATTACAATTGGGGCATATTTTAAATACTGGGACAAGGAAAGTCATTGAGGAATCAATAAAAAAGAAAATAGGCAAAGCAATAGCTGAAAAAGGTATGGATTGGGCTAAGGAAACATTTTTGGAAGAAGGGCTACAAGGGGTGATAGTAGAAGACGCAATTATTTCTGCCCTTAATGATTGTGGCGTTAAGGTTGATGATGCGCTTAAAAGAAAGATAAATGCATATAAAGAAAGCGTGTCTGGATCATGGAAAGAAATGGGGATTTTATCTTTACTTGGGTTAGGCGCCGGTGTAACTAAAACAATTGCCGAGAAAGGGTATAAGGGAAAAGTAACAGAAGATTTAAATAAAATTATAAATGCGCCGGAAGAGGAAACGATAGAAATTAAGACAAGCCAAGAGGAGTTGCCAAAAGAAAATCTTGTTAGCATAATACCAGAGGATCAAAAAAAGGAGGTAGCGGTAGAAGAAAAACCGCCGGGGACGTCCATTTATGATAAAAAACTATCTGACTTTGGTATTAATGAGGAAGAATTCTATAGTCTTGATTTTAGGCAACAAAACATAATTTTTGCTCAACTGTCGGATGATGAAAAAGAGAGAATAATAAGATATGAACCAGAAGAACATCAGGAAAGAACCATAGAAGAAGTTAGAGAGGAGATAGAAAATGTCGAATCGGAACCAGGCACAATTGACCAGGAGCCTGCCAACGAACGAGATACCCAAAGAGGTAAGGCAGAAGGTACATATACCGAAGCCGTACAAGAGCAAAAAGAAGACGAAATAGAAGAAGTCCTGCCTACAAAGGAAGATAATGCTAAAGGCGAGATGCTTGCCGGCCAAATCCCTGGTGTTGTGTTTGTTGGGGCTGGTGGTGCTTTGAAACAAGGCGACAAAATAATAGCTGATAAATTATTGTATTTTAATGATGAATATAATGGTGGAACTACAATTGCAATTTCTATAAATGAAGATGTTAATGTTTTAAAATCTAAAGTTGAAAAAGCAAGAGAAGAATTTAAAAAGCATGAAATAAAAAGAAAACAAATTGAAGAAAGTAAACAATTAATAGAAGAGGAAGAAGGTGTCTATGATAAAGAAAACATCGCAAGGGTATCAAGTGAAGAGCAAATCGGGGAAGAGCCTGTCGAAACCGAACCTCACGAAAGAAGAGGCAAGGAAACGGTTGTTACAGATAGAGTTCTTCAAGAAAAAAAGGAAATAAGTAATGTTCAAATACCAGAAGGTGTATCTACTATAGCCGATCAATTAGGTTTAGATTATGTAAGAAAAATAATAGTAAATACCGCCGCGACCGGCGTTGGAAAATATCAAACAGAAAATTATTATAAGTATAAAACCAAAGATGGAATAGAAGTAACCATTAAGCCTACAGATGATATTAAAACAGTAGAAGCGTTTATAAGTCGGAAAAGGAGAGATAGAGATGAAGAAGAAAAATCTGTCTATGGGGGAAATATTGCACAAGATGTTGAGACATCCAAACAAGCTATTAAGGAAGAAGACAAAGGATATAGTCTTGACGGTATTAAAGAAGAAGAATGGTATAACGATGGGTTAAACCATGAAGACGAAGAACTATTAAAACAACAAACGGCTGAATCGTTAAATAAAATTAGCGGTGACTTAAGCGATATTGGAATATATCGTTTAATAGGAGAGGTTGATTTATTAAAAAATAACATAAAAAAAGCTAAAATGTTATATGATGTCGCCAGCCATAAAATAACAGGAATTTTCCATAAAATATCTAAAGAGTCATTTGGCAAGGATTATGACGCTAGAATAGTTGATGAAAATTTAAGGTTTTTTACAAAAGGTGGAAAAGATTTAGATAGAGCAAGAATGGATTTTATTAATGATAATATTGGACTTCTTCATGAGCTTGGAATTGATGAATCAGAACTAGAGACACCACAAGACTTTGCGGAATTTATTGCCAGTATAGCTACTAAAGATAATATTAAAGCAATGGAGAAAGAACTAAAAGAAAAAGAAAGGGAATTAGATGAGTATTTCAAATATGAACAAGAAAAATATGAAGCGATGCACAGGGCCAAGGAAGAGGATTTTAATAAATATATTAATGATGTGTTAAACAGAGTAAACATATTTGATTTAGCCGATTTAGCTAATATCAGCGTAGAAAAAGCCAGAAATGCGATTAAAAACATATTAGAGAATAGGGAAACAAAAAATGCCTCTAGAATTAAAAAAATTATAAAAGATTATTATGATGAAAATATTTCTGTGGATGATGTGGCAAAAGATATATATCGGATTAGAATAAGCAAGGAAGAAATTCCTTTTGCTTCACGTGGAACAATTTCACATGGAACAATAAATAGGGATTCGGCTATTGAATATGCGAATAAATATGGCCTTTCTTATGAAGGCAGTTATAAGGGAAAAAGGATGTTTAAACATCCTAAAACCAATACATTGTTTTTAGCTGATAATGAAAGAGATATTAGGCGGGCTATATCTGACATTGGCGAAAGAGTCGCGCCTATATATACAGTAAGAGCAGGGGAGGGAATAAGATTTGCGAAGAAAGACATTATTGGACTTAGTAAATCAATACCGGAAAAAAGACCTACATATAACGTTTCGGACAAAAGGCAGAGTGTTGGTGAGAATGAAAAACGGCAGGCTGTTTTTGTCTCTAGGCTTGAAGAAGAAGACGAGATCCAAAGAGCAATATATAATAGTGTAGATGTTGAACCGCCAGACAAAAAGGTAATATTTATAAAAGATGGCGGGCCGGTTCAAAGGGTTTTATTGGAATTTATTTCTAATGTTACAAGGGATAACGTTGCCCTTGTAAGTGTTGATGAAGAACAATTAGAGAAAGATGGAATAAGCAGTTTCGATGGGTTCAGATATAGAGGAAAAATTTATCTAAACATATCTGGTGCGATTCAAAGACCGTTATTGTGGACAGCTATGCATGAATGGTTTCATGGCCTGTCTAAGGAAGACCGGGACGTTATAAAAGAAATTAGCAAGTTAACAAAAGAAGGCAGATTGGCCTTCAATGAAATTGGGGAAGATGAATTTTTTGCTGACATTGTAGGTGAAATATTAAGTAGTCATGATACATTAGAATATATGGCAAAACAAAATCCAGGCGGCTTTAAAGGCATTATAATCCGATTGATAAGGGCTATTAATAGCGTTATTAAAAGATTTAGGAATTTTATAATAAAAGAAGGGGAGAAAGAATACGAAAAATACATAAAAAATGCTGAAGAGGTTAGAGATAAACTGATAGAAATATTACAGAGAAAAATTACATCAGACGCAATTAAGGATGAGACATTTAAGCGTGCAGATAGGGAAGCGAAACAGTTAAGGCAAGAGATAATATATTCTGACAAATTTAAGCAATGGTTTGGCGATTGGGAAAACAATCCTAAGGATGCAAGTAAAGTTGTTGACAATCAGGGGCGACCGTTAATTGTTTATTCCGGCCATTATAATTTAGAATTATATGGTACAGAATATAATCCTAAGCTATCAACCGCAGGCGGGTTTTATGCCAGTGAGGATAAAGATATTGCCGCTGGCTATGCTATGGAAAAGCTTGGGATAAAAGAATACTATGAAAATGGTGAACAATATAGGTTTAAATTTAAGAATGGCAAATGGGGTAAAAAGTTATGGCAAATGGAACTTACCGATGAACAACTTAACAAATTAAAGAAAACAAGAAACACAAAAGATGATTTTGGCGAAGATGTATGGAAATTAATAGATTTAGAACATTTTGCCAAAGAACATAAAGATTATGATGTTTTGGCAAGACGATTATATCATACTGGAATACTCAACAATAAAGCTTTTGCGCTTAAAAACATTTATGATTTTTATGAATATATGGGATATACTATATCTTATCAGAAAGAGGGAGCAAATATTATTGAAAGGCAAAGGCCTAATTTGTTTGAAAGGTTATTGGACGAGTTAAATATTCCGTGGCAATCTTATGAGTGGGCTTCACCTGGAATATTGCCGGTTTATTTAAATATAAGGAATCCAATAGATGCTGACAAGCCATTTCCTAAGGATTTATTAGAAGCTCTTAAGGTAGCGGCTACTAAAGAAAGGGATAGAGAAGACTATTATGGGAATATATGGACTAAAAGCTATTCATTAAAGGCGTGGATAGACAATATTGAAAAGGATGAAGATATTTGGTCAACGCAAATTCCGCAAAAGGCTTTATCAATTATTAAGAGTTTTGGTTATGATGGCATAAAAGAAAGAGGGCTAAAAGGAATAGATAAACCAAGAGAAGAAAAACAAATTAATTGGATAGCTTTTGAACCTAATCAAATTAAATCGGCAATTGGCAATAGAGGTACGTTTTCAAAAGAGACAAGTGATATTAGATTTGCAAAACGTGAAGAGGATAAGAAAAAAAGAAAAGAAAAAATAGGGATAATTCCCAAAGCCATTCCTATTCCCAATAAAGAAGATGTTAAAGGGGCGAAAGAAAAAGTGCCTGAAAATATAGAAAAAATAAAGGCGTTTGAAAAGGAGATAAAATATTTAAGAAAAGAGCTAAAAGGGCTTCAGGAAAATTTATTAATGCAAAGAGCGGATATTGGGGTTAAAATAAAAGAAGCCACTGAGGAAAAACTAGATTTAGTTAAAAGGTCTATATATGAATATGCAAAGGCAATAGGATTATCTGGAGTTCCTTACAATAAAGTTGATTTAATGCTAAAAAATTCCAAAACTAGTAAAAACCTTTCAAGTGCAGTTGAATACCTTGACAAAGTTTGGGAAAGGTTCCAACAGAAGGCAACCTACCAGAAGGTTCTTAGTTTAGTTGCTACTGAATATAAAAGATTAAAAGCAATACAGGCCGGCAAAATAAAGTCCACAATATCTACAGAATATAATGGGCGGCTTAAAAAATATCTAGACTCTTTAATTGCTGTGCCTAAAGAAAATTATCATGACTATATTAATAAAATGCTTAATTATTATAATAGTTATGCAGAGAAAGATTATAAAAAAGCTGGATCTGTTTTAGACCTTCCGCCTAATATAAGAAAATGGATGGATGATCCGAGTACGCCTATGCCTGATGAAATTATGACGGCTGTACAATTGTTGTTTAAGAAGACGTTGAAAACGATGAATGCTATGCAGTTGAATGAAATCATAAAAAACATTAAAAATATAAAAGAAACAGGACGGACTATATTAGAACAGGAAGAAGCTGAAAGACTTGAAAGGTTAAATGAAACTGCTAGCAAGATAGCTGAACAAATTAACAAAACAACTACAATTAAAATAGAGGATGATTTCATTGAAGCCATTAAACGTAATAACAAATCTAAATTTAATTATTTGGGCAAATTAGGGAAAAAATATTTTTGGTCTATTATACAACCACAAAGAATGATAGAGTGGTTAGTAGGCTGGAAGAATGTTGATTTGATAAAGTCTCAGACAATTGAAAAGTTGTATGAGGCAGAGGGCAATAAGTTATTAAACATCCATAAAGCAAAAGAAGAATTTGAAAAGCGGCATAATGGCATTGATTGGGTAAAAGCTATGCGTGAAAGCTTTATGAGAATAGATTTAAAGGAAACTTTTGAAAGAAATAAAGTTCAATATACATATGGCGAGAGTAATAGATATGTAGAACTTACCCTTGATAATATGATGTTTATATATGCTAATTCTATAAATTCAGGTAATCTTGCGCACTTTCGAGGAATGTTTGCAGATGACAAAATAGCAGACGATATAATAAACCAAGTTATAAAAAAGCTTCCTTCTGAATATAAGAAAGTAGTACATAGCCAAATAAAGTACTATGATGATATTCAATGGGAAAGAATTAATAAAATATTTGAGAAAGAAATGAAGGTAGAATTGCCAAAAGAAGCTAATTATTTTCCTATACAAAATATAAAGACTAACCATGCCGTTAGTGCCATTGTTGCTGATTGGTTGGCTCGTACATCATCTATGTATGCCAGCGTATTTAAAGGCCATGTTAAGCCGAGGGTTCATAGTAAAGCGCCGTTTAGGGAATTATCATATTTTAATGCTGTAACAAGGAATATTTATCAGGTAGAACATTATATTGCCTATAACGACGCAGTCAGAGAAGTACAGCAGTTATTAAGACATCCGCTGGTTAGAAAGGCTATAGAGAATAAATCGCAAGAGGTTTATAATCAATTAGATCGTTGGCTTAGACATATAGCTGTAGGGAAAGTATCAGTTGAATATGACTCTATAATTGGTAAAGCTTTTGATTTTATTAGGCGTAATTTTGCCGTTTTTGCAATAGGACTTAAACTTACTACTGGACTGATGCAGATAACTTCTTTATTTAAGGGAATTGCTTCAGTAGACAAAGATAACCCCTTAAAACCCAATGTGTTAAAATCGGTTTTTGCTTTTTTGGCAAATCCTGTTTTAACTGAAAAATTTGTTGACAGTAAAAGCCCTCACATAAAATATCGTAGCGATAATGTCGAGAGAGAAATAAGAGAGATGTGGGAAAGGTCGGAGAGAGAATCTTACAAAAAGACAATGACAATCCCATCAAAACTAAAATCGGCAATGATGTGGCATGTTAAAAAAATTGATAAGGTTGTTTGTGTAATTATATGGAATGCAAAATTTAACGAAGAAATGGAAAAGCATGGTAGCGAAGAAAGGGCTATAAGGGCAGCAGATGAGGTTATAAGAAGAACTCAAAGTTTTGGTAATCTAATATTAATGCCGTCGATTTATGTGGGTGGTGGAGTTGAGAGGGCGTTTACAATATTTACATCAGATTTAAATCAGAATATTAATTTAGCCTTTGAGATAATTGGTAAATGGAGTGTACAAGGGACAAAGCAAAATATTAATGATGTTTTTTGGAATGTTTTTATGTCTGTTACTGCTGTATGGTTAATTAACAATGCGTTTCAGCCGGTATTAACAGCAATAAAAAAGGCGCGGGGGGAAGGGGAAGGAGAGGAAGACTGGCGAACCGAAGAATGGTTAAAAGAGTTTGTATCTCAATATAGTGGTGGGTTTGTTTTTTTAGGGATATTATTTGATGTTGCAATTGCTTCTGCTGTCGATAAAATCAAAGAAGCAAGAGGAATAATTCCTGACACTCGATGGAAAATGTTTATAGATAATGTTTCTCCCGCTGGGGCTGATATAATTACAGGGACAACAAAATGGATTAAAGACAATTCTATTAATGGTCTTTTTGAAAGTCTTTCTATTTGTTTTGGAGTACCTTATAGAAATATTAAAAGATTATATGAAGGGATAAAGGAAAATATTGAGAATGAAGATAAAGATTGGCGAAAATTGTTTTGGTCTAATTATAGGTTAAGGAATGAATGTATATACGACTCTATGTCTCGGCGGCTATATAAGGCACGGCCTAATACTGATGATTTGATTAGATATAAAGAGTGGTATGAAAGCTTAGACCCGCTGCAAAAAAAAGAGTTTAATAATTATGCCAAAAATTGGTATGTTATAAACATAGTTGAACCAGGTTTAGAAAATGTTTATAAAAAACAGAAATAAATATTGTGGTTCTGGGATGGATGGAGACGACCAGAACTGAAACGTCTCACTGCTCCTGATAAGAGCTAGCTGAAAGGATTAAAATTGAATAGGCTTAAAGGGTTGGGGAAGAATGGACTTCTTGTTTCTATATCGGCGACGATAGGATCAATAGCAACTATAATTGCTGGATCAAATTTTACTATTACGTGGGGACAGGAAAAGTTTATTAAGCCTGTGGTTGAAAAGAAAATTATTGATGTATCTAAGGCGTGTGATATAAAAATTAATGAAATTAAATTAGACTTAGAAAAGCATAAAACAGATATTAACAAATGTATTGTCGATCAAAGAACTGTGAATGAAAAAATATTAGAAAAGTTAAATGAATTGTCTATGATAACGGTTGAACTTAAAACCGAGCTAAGAATGATAACAAAGAACAGGTAATGGCTTTGACTCATACAAACATATGGGATGTTGCTTATCTTTGGCCTTTTTGTGCTCTTGCGGCAAGGTACAAAGAAGATTCCGGCGATGGGGATAATAATTTTTATGATTTTATAGACGACACTATAAGTAAATGGTTGCCCAATGCAACTATTACTAAAATGCCTATTACTAAAAAGCTTGATTTTACTTATTCGGTTGAATATAAAAGTAATTTGTTGATAGTATGTTTGGGAACAGAGGGAAGTGTGCTAGAACAAGGATGGATTTCAAACTTTTCACCGCAGATAGAAACAAAGAATTTCAATAGGTTAGGGGGGCATGTAGATTTTATAGAGGCTGGTGAAGATATTGCTGTTTATTATCAGCATTTAGTTAGAGACTATAAACATAATTTTTGGATAGTAGGGCATTCGAGGGGTGGGGCTAGGTGTATTACGGCGGCTTGGTATTGGGCAAGAACGTTTGATATATTTCCACAGAAGGTGATTTCATTTTGTGCTCCGCCTGTGTTTACACATAAAAAGGCTGATGAATATAACAAAATCGGTTTGGGAAACGTAACAATAAGGCCGGTTATGTATAATGATGTTGTGGATATTTTAGGGTTGCCGATACTTAAACATGTAGGAGTTGCTTTAAAGTTGCCAAGAGTAAAGTCAGATATAATAGAGAGAAAGAAATTGTTGGGAAAGCTTTTTTATGGGCATGCCTATTCAAGTGTTTTTGATAGCCTTATTAAGTTTTGCAGAGAAAGAAGTCTAATGGCTGAAGCGAAATGGCTTGTAGACACAAAGTGGGTATCAATAATATAAAAAGGAGGGATTATGTTTAAAGCTATTAAATTGTCTCTTATAAAACATTTTATTTCTTCTGATGGGAACATATCGTGGCTAGCAGTAGGTGGGGTTATGTTTTTTATGGCGGAATTAATTTTGCAAATACCGTCAATGCACTTATCTGTAATTTCTGTTCCTCCGTTTATTAATGATATAGCAATAATAATAAAATATGTTGGCGGGGGTACTGCTATTGCAGGCTTTGCCGGCAGGTTAAAAAAATAGTAAGGGATAAAGAATGTTCCCAAGGCCTACAAAAAGAGATTTTGTTGATGTAGGGAGAAAGTGCAACCTAAGGTGTATACATTGTTATTATAAGCATTCAATAGATAGCGAGAGATATCTTTCTAAAGAGAAAATAATTGATGAGATAGACCTTTTAAAAAGGCAAGGGAACAATTATATTGATTTTACTGGCGGAGAGCCAACGCTTCATCCAAACATAGTTGAAATAATAAGGCATTGTGCTGAAATGTCAATAGGTTGTTGTATTATAACCAATGGGCTTGCCGGCGAAGATATTGTTAGCTCTATAATTGATGCTGGAATTGATGATTGGCTGATTTCTACACATGGAACAAACGAAACACATGATAATGTCGTCCAACATCAAGGGGCGTTTAAAAAACAAGAAGAATTTTTACGGTGTTTGACCAATCGGAATTTTACCTTTAGGTTTAACTTTTGTTTATTAAAGCAAAACCAGGAAAATATTATAGAAGCTGTTAAATGGATGGTAAAATGGAAGCCTAGAATAGTGAACTTTATTCAATTCAATCCACATGGACATTGGCGGAATGATATAGTGGGGACAAAACGAATTGCTGGGGATTATGATATAATAGAAGATCAATTGATACAAGCAATTCCGATATTACTAGACAATGATATTGGTATTAATTTACGGTATTACCCTATGTGTAGATTGCCGGAAATGTATAGGCAATATATATGTAATGATTTGCAGGTTTTGTTTGACCCTTATGAATGGGCATATAGAACTACCCCAAAAAACTATAATACATTTTATAATAAAGGGTTAGAACTTTCAAGTATAAATGAATGGAAGGCACAACCATGTTTGTCGTGTGACTTGAATCTAATATGTGGGGGAATAAATAGTGCTTTTTATGTAGCAAAAGAAGACAGGAAAATTATTTTTCCTATAAACGATTCTAAAATTATTAAAAAAGATATATACTATTATAGA
>FWPV01009843.1_pt1 | contig 15979 bp, 5 predicted proteins | sample 2228371 | NCBI WGS metagenome assembly FWPV01 (sample SAMEA103939776, study PRJEB20133) | metagenome | reverse complement strand
GACGCACCGGACGCGCGCCCGCGGCCTGCGCCAGCGCCTCGGCGCCTTCGGCGACCTTGCTCGACCACGCGAGCGCGAGCTGAGCGCCCGGCATCGTCAGACGCACCGCGGTCTGCAGCCCGTTGGCGACGATCGGATTCTCGACCGTCGAGGCCAGGCGTGCGGCGCGCGTGACCTGCTCGGCCGCGACGGCGGCGCTGACCTCGATCGCCTTCTCGGTGCGGTGCGCGAGGCGGTCGATGCCCTTCGTCACGAAGCCGGTGACGCCGTCGCGCATCTCGTCGAGGCGGCCGGTGGTCTGCGGCAGCACTTTTGCCGTGCGGGCGTAGACGCGCGTCTTGAGCGCGCCGTCGACGGCGCCGACGAGCCGGTGCCCGCCGAGACGGGTCGCCGTGACCGTGCGCTGGGCGGCGGTGGTGTAGTTGCGAAGCGTCTGCAGCGTGACGCGGCTGAGGGTCTTGGCGGTCATGGTGTTCCTTTCGGCGTGAAGGTCATGCAATCAACGTGAACAGTGTCGGCGCGGCGGGGTAGAGGGCGATACCCAAAACAGGTCCCGGACCCTAGGGTGTGCACTCCAGAAGCCGCCCCACGCCGGCTATCCTGCCGCCCGACCCGGTCCTGCCGCCTTCGAAGCCGCCATGCTCACGTTCGATGCCGACGCCACGCGCGAAGCCCTGCCGTTCGACCGCCTCGTGCCTGCGCTGCGCGATCTCTTCGCCGCCGGCTGCGAGGTGCCGCCAAGGCACGTGCACGAGATCGCGAGTGGCACCTCGACGCTCACCTCGCTGATCATGCCGGCGTGGACCGGGCGCCACTACGGCATCAAGACGGTCAACGTCGCGCCGGGCAACGCGGCGCGGGGCCTGCCCGGGCTGTACGCCGCCTACCTGCTGTTCGACGCCGTCACCGGCGAGCCGCTCGCGCTGATGGACGGCAGCGTGATCACGGCGCGCCGCACCGCGGCGGCCTCGGCACTCGCCGCGTCGTGGCTCGCGCGCGACGATGCGAGGCGCCTGCTCGTCGTCGGCGCCGGGGCCGTCGCGCGCCTGCTCCCCGCGGCGTACCGCGTCGTGCGGCCGATCGAGCGTGTCGTCGTCTGGGCGCGCAAGCCCGACGCGGCGCGCGGCCTCGCCGGGCAGTGGCGTGGAGAGGGTGTCGATGCCGTCGCCGCCGACGATCTCGAGGCGGCGGTGCGGGAGGCCGACATCGTCAGCTGCGCGACGCTGGCGACCGCCCCGGTCGTGCACGGCCGCTGGCTGCGCCCCGGCAGCCACCTCGACCTCATCGGCAGCTTCACGCCGGCGATGCGCGAAGCCGACGACGACGCTTTCGCCGGCGCGTCGATCTTCGTCGACACCGACGAGGCGCTGCGCAAGAGCGGCGAGCTGCTCGAGCCGATGGCGCGCGGCGTGTTCGCCGCGGCCGACGTGCGCGGCACGCTCGCCGCGCTCGCGCGCGGCGAGGCGCCGGGGCGCCGCTCGCCCGACGAGCGCACGGTGTTCAAGTCGGTCGGCACCGCGCTCGAGGACCTGGCGGCGGCGATGCTGGTGCTGGGGTCGCCGGCAGGCTGATGCTCTTCGCGCGTTCGGCGAGCCGACGCGCTGCCCGCGGCGCGTCGGTCCGGCCCGCATGCGCACGTCCGATGGCGAGGACACGAAGCGCTCCTGCGCGCGGCAGTGCGGCGCTGCGCGCTGCAAGTTAGGGATGCGGCAGCGCCCCGCCGCTGCCTACAGTCCGGCCCCACGGGTTGACGGGGACGCGGCATGGCGGATGTGGCTTTCGAGCGGGTGCACGCCTGGTTCGCCCAGGCGGTGGAACGATCGCTCGACGATGTTGCCGACCCGGCAATGCGCGACGCACTGCGGCGCGTGTTGTGGAGCCTCGTCGATCCGGTCAACCCGGCTGCGGCGCCGCCGCCTGCGCAGCCCTCGGCGTTCAACCGCCCGAACATCGCCGGCAAGTCGCTGTCGATCGCCGCCCTCGTCGTCGGCGAGACGATCGTCGCGATCGATCCCCTGAAGACGCTGATCGAGGCGCTCGGCAGCGGCAATCTCGCGGCCGCGCAGGACGCGGTCAGGACGCTGATCGCCCAGATCCGAAGCGCCGCAGGCGGTGCACGCGTGCACCCCAGTGCGTTCGGGCTCGGCAAGCTGCTGCTGACGCTGTCGCGCGACCTGGCGGATCCTGCGAGCAACGATCCGAACGTGGCACGAGCCCAGCGTCTGGCCGCGCTCCTGACCTCCGACTCCGCGCAACGGTTGCGGACCTCGTCGACGATCGGGGTGCAGACGATGCTGCTCGGCGCGGTGCTGGACAAGGCCTTCGCGTCCGATCCGCAGAGCCAGATCAAGCAGTGGGCGGCGTTCGGCGGCGGACAACTCGCATCGGCGGCGGTCCCTCCTGTACCGCTGTCCGTGAACCCCGGCACGGCGGCCAACGGGTCGATCACGATCACCGACTTCGACGTTGCGAAGGGCGTGCGCTTCGACCTCGGCGCGACCGTGAACGGCGAGCGGGTCGACGGCGCGCGCAGGTTCGGCCTCTCGCTGCGCGCCGCCGGCGGCGTCCAGGTGCGTTGGGACGGCACGCCGCCCGTGGTGGGCGAGGACCCGGCACGCCCGCTCGCGTTGGCGCTCGACGCGTCGCTGAAGAAGCACACGGGCAACGACGGCGCGATCGGCTTCCAGGCGCCTGCGGCCGATCCGGTCGTTCGACTCCAGGTCGACGAGATAGGCGCCGGTTTGAACCTCGCGCGCCCGCAGGGCGCGCCGCAGCTTGCGCCGTCCGTGTCGATGCGCCTGAAGGGCGGGAAGCTGATCCTGTTCGTCGACCGCATCGATCCGACGCTGCTCGGGCTCGTGCTCGGCCCCCGGGTCGAGGTCGAGTTCGGCGTCGAGGCGCTGGCCGACGGCAGCGGCGGGCTGCGGCTGAAGGACGGTACCGGCCTGCGCGTCACGCTGCCGATCGAGAAGCTGCCCACGGGGCCATTCGAGCTGCAGCTCGTCACGCTCGCGATCGACCCCAAAGACGACTTCGCGCGGCTCGAGACCGAGCTGTCGATCTCGTGCGGCGTCGATCTCGGACCGTTCAAGGCCTCGGTCGAACGCATCGGGGCCAGGCTCGAGATCGTCACCTCCAGCGGTGCGACGTCGCTGCGGTTCAAGCCGCCCACCGGCATGGGCCTGTCGATCGAGGCGGGGCCCGTCAAGGGCGGTGGCTTCCTGTCGCTCGACTTCGACGCCGGCGAGTACAAGGGCGCGCTCGAGCTGAAGCTCGCCAGCGTCGGCGTCAAGGCGCTCGGGCTGCTGAACACGAAGCGCCCCGGCAACCAGTGGTCGCTGCTGCTGCTGATCTTCGGCAACTTCCCGCCGATCCAGCTGTCGTGGGGGTTCGTGCTCACCGGCGTCGGCGGGCTGATCGGCGTGCAGCACACCGCCGACGCGCAGGCGATGTCGCGCGAGCTCGGCCGCGGCGGCCTCGACGCCGTGCTGTTCCCGAAGGACGTCGCGAGCAACGCGCCGCAGATCTTCCAGACGCTGTCGACCCTGTTCCCGTTCAAGCCCGGCGGCTTCGTGCTCGGGCCGATGCTCGAGGTGGGGTGGGGCACACCGACGCTCGTCGCGCTGCGCATGGGCGTGCTGATCGAGGCGAGCCAGATCGCGATCCTCGGCCAGCTCGTGATCCAGATTCCGCCGCTGGTCGACCGCCGGCTGGCAATCGTGCTGCTGCAGCTGGACTTCGTCGGCAGCGTCGTGTTCGACCCGCTGAAGATCGCGTTCGACGGCAAGCTGCGCGACTCGCGCGTGGCGACGATCTCGGTCACAGGGCAGTTCGCGTTCCGCGCCGCGTTCGGCGACAAGCCCACGTTTCTGATTTCGGCCGGGGGCTTCCATCCGCGCTTTGCCGACATCCCGCCTGACGTGCCGTCGCCGTTCGACCGCATCGGCGCCGGGTTCTCGATCGGCATCGTCGGCGTCAGCGTCAAGGGCTACTTCGCCGTGACGGCCGCGACCGTGCAGGGCGGCTTCGAGGTCAAGGCGTGGGGCGACGTCGGCGTGGCGTCGTTCGACGCGGGCCTGGGCTTCGACGCGATCTGCTACCTGCAGCCCAAGTTCTACTTCGAGGTCGACTTCCGGGCCTGGGCCAATGCGCAGGCGTTCGGCATCGAGTTCGGCGTGCGCCTGCGCGGCCTGCTCAAGGGGCCGGGGCGCTGGCGCATCCGCGGCGAGGCGTCGGTGGACCTCGGGCTGCTGGGCAGCGTCGACATCGACTTCGACGAGAGCTGGGGCAGCGACACCGACACGCCGCTGGTGAGCGAGAACGCATTCGCGCTGCTCGTGGCCGAAGCGGGCAAGCGCGACAACTGGAGCGTGCAACTGCCCGACGACGGCGAAGCGATGATCACGGTCGCGCGCCGCGAGGGCGAGAGCGAGCCGCTCGCGCACCCGGTGGCGTCGCTCACGTTCACGCAGCGGCGCGTGCCGCTGAACCGACGGCTCGAGAAGTTCAACGAGGCCAAGGTCGACGGTGCGCGCCTGCTCACGATCGCCGGCGCCACGTTCAACGACGCGCCCGTGCCGGCGGCACGCAGCGCACAGCGCGAGCAGTTCGCCGCGAGCCAGTTCTTCAAGGTGTCCGAGGACGACCGCCTGCGCAAGCCGTCGTTCGAGGCGATGGACGCGGGCGAGCGCTTCCACTTCGACGAGTTCGAGTTCGGCCCGGTGCAAAGCGCGCCGGTCGACTGGGAGACGCGCGACCTGTCGCCGCGCCCGGGCTTCCTCGGCCTGCTCGGCGCGTTGGACACGATGCTGCTGCGCGACCACCTGTTCGCGACGCACCCCGCGGCGGCGGCGTGGATGGTCGAGACCGGCGCCGTCGCGCGCAGCGCCTTGCGCGCTCGCGAGCGCATGCTGCCCGCTGACGCGGTGCCGCTGAACGTCGCCGACGCGGTGCCGACGGCGGTCACCGGCAAGGCCGACCAGAAGCCGCGTGTGGCCGCTGTGCAGGAGGGCGTCTGGGGCGCCACGCAGGCGCTCGCCACCGGCGCGGCGAGTGCGCGGCAGGCGCGCGAGTGGCAGGTGGTCGAGTTGTTCGAGATCGCCTGAACGGGAGCCGCGCTGCCATGGCCGAACTGAACTACGAATTCCTGCCCTGGGCGAGGCGAGGCCTCGCGCGCGCACACGCCAACCAGCAAGCGCTCGGTGCCCCCGTGCTGCCCACGATCCGCGTGGGACTGAAGCTCGAGGGCAGCGACGGTGCCGCCGCGGCCTCGCAGGCCGCGGTGACGCTCAAGATGCTCGGCCCGGCCGACGTCATCGGGATCGACCCGCGCATCGTCGTGCGCGTCGAGCCGCGCGCGAACAACCACGACTTCGAGCCGAACTACCTGGCGGTGATCGAGTTCGATCCGCCGGATTTCCCGTGGCTGCTGACGCCGGCGCGTGCCGACGCGCAGCATCGGCTGCTGCCGTGGCTCGCGCTCGTCGTGTTCAAGCGCAGCGAAGTCGACGGCGAGCCGCGGCTGCGCACGGCGCGCGCGCTGCCGTCGCTGGTGGTGCGAGCGGGCGTCGCATTGCCCGATCTCGGCGAGAGCTGGATGTGGGCCCACGCGCAGGTGCTGCGCGACCCGCCCGTCGGCGACCCGGCCGACGTGGCCGCCGCGCTGAAGGACCGGCCGACGCGCAACCTGTCGCGCCTCGTCTGCCCGCGGCGCCTCGAGCCCGGGGAGAGTTACGTGGCCTGCGTCGTACCGGTGTTCGACGCCGGGCGGCGCGCCGGCCTCGGGCAGCGCGTCGAGCCCGATGCCACGCTGGGTTTCGCGTGGGCCGGGGGGGCGACGGCGGGGATCGAGCTGCCGGTCTACTTCCACTGGACCTTCTCGACCGGCCCGGCCGGCGACTTCGAGACGCTGGCCCGCCGCCTGAAGGCACCGGCCGACGACCCGTCGCTAGCCGATTCGGTGTCCGGCCTCGGGCGCGAACGCGTCGAGATCGACGCCGACCACCTGCTGCAGGAACCCGCGGTGCGGCAGCAAGGCGCCGCCGCCATTGCGCAGGCCTACGTCGGTCAGTACGAAGGGGCGATGCTGTCGCTCAAGTCGACCGCGCTGGCCGAACCCGGTCGCAGCGGCGAGATTGCCGCCGACCTCGCCGCAATGCTCAACGCCGGCGAGCAGCGTGCGCTCGGCAACCTCGCGCTCGAGGACGAGGAGCCAGAGGTTCCCCTCGTCGGCCCGCCGGTCTACGGCGCCTGGCATGCACGTGCGCACTCGGTCGTGCCGGCGTTGCGCGCACGCTGGCTGCATGGGCTGAATCTCTCGGTGCCGCGGCGCATGGCGGCGGGCGTCGGCACGCGTGTCGTCCAGGCTCACCAGGAAGAGTTCATGCAGGCTGCCTGGCAGCAGATGGGCGACATCCTCAAGGCCGAGCGGTTGCTCAGTCTGGCGCACCTGTCGGTCAAGTCGCTCGGCTCGATCGTCGAGCGCCTGAACCATCTGGCCCCGCCTCGGCGACTTCAGTTCGTGGCCCCGGCCGCGGCGCGGATTCGCTCGGCGGCGCTACCGGCCCGCGCCACGACGGTATGGGGTTATCTGCAGACCACGAGCCTTCCCGACGCGGTGGCCGCCGGTGGGTTGCGCCGCGGCTTTGCCGCTGCGCGGCCATGGGTCCGGCGCGCCGAGCGGCGCCCAGCCGACGGTGTGGCTCCTGCCCTCCTGCGCGACTTCACCCGCCCGGAGACGGCGCGGGCGCTGGTCGAGGTGGAGCGCTTCCGCGTCGACGGCCTGAAGGGTCTGAGGGCGCTCGAGGGCGTCGTGCTGCCTGCGGATCCGGCGGCGACGATCGACGTCGCGGGCCTCGGTCGTCAGCTGCCGGTGGACGTGCTGCGGGGTCTGGTCGAGCGCGAGCGCGCGCTGCAGTCACTCAAGCCAGAAGCCTTCCGGCGCCCCTCCGTGAGCACCATGCTGCGCACCGGCGTCCTGACCGACGCGCACTGGCGCCGCATCGGCGAACTGACCGCCAGGCTGGCGGCCGAGGGCGGGGAGGTCGTGCCGAGCAGGCTCGATCTCGCTCGCCAACTGCTCGCGGCCGGACGCGGCCGCGCCGCGCCCGAGGGGGTGCTGCTGGGGGCCGTCAGGACGGCGCGCGGGTTCGAGATCGCGCCGGCGCAGGGTCTGAAGGTCGACGCGCGCAATGGCCTGGTCGAGGTGTCGCGCCCGGTCGGCGTGCGCGGCACCGTGGCGGCGCGTGCGGTCAAGCCGGGGGCCATCGCCGCGGTGCCGATCGGTGCCATCAGGCAGTTCGGCAACCGTGCGCTGTTCGACTCGCTGCCGGCGGGAGCGATCGACGTCATGCCCGGCGGTGCCGTAGCGGCACCGGTGCTCGTCGACGCGCGGCGCGAAGGCCGCTTCGTGCCGGCGGCGGGCGGTGTCGTGGCACCGTCGGCGCCGCCGCTGCCCGAAGGTGGGCGCATCGGCGTCACGACGATGCCCGCGGTGCGCGACGCGGCGGTGCTGGAGCGCTTCCGTCGGGCCTGGTCCGCGCGGCTCGAACGCGAGGCGCCGCTGAAATTCGGCCCGCGCGTGAGGCTCGACGCCGTCGTGACCGTACGCACCGACCAGGTGGCGGGCGACGTGGCACGGGCGCTTGACGTCGCCGTGCAGGTGCCGCGGCGCGTGCAGAGCCTGATCGGCATCGCTGGCGGACGCTTCGACTACACCCGCGAGCGCCCGGGCGTCGTCGGCCGAACGGCGCTGTCGACGCTCGAGAAGTACGTGCTGTCGCAACTGTTCGACCGCGTCATGGCCTACCCGAAGATCGACGAGGCTCTCTCCCTGAAGCTCGCGCTGCTGGACCGCAGCGCTTTCCTGCCGGGGGCCGAGGGCGTGCCGAACGACAGCATTCTGCTGCTGCAGACGAATCCTCGCTTCGTCGAGTCGTTCCTCGTCGGCGCCAACCACGAGATGGGCCGCGAGATGCTCTGGCGAGGCTTTCCCACCGATCAGCGCGGCACGCCGTTCCAGAAGTTCTGGCCCTATTTCGACCCGCAGCGACGCGACATCCAGCCGATCCACCAGTGGAACGCGACCGCGCGGCTCGGCGAGGCTGGCGTGCTGGCCTCGAAGCCGCAGACGGTGCTGCTGATCCGCGGCCAGCTGCTGCGTCGCTATCCGAACACCAACGTCTACGCGATCGAAAAGCGCGCAGGCGACGTCCGCGCCTTGTTCGACGGCTCGCGCGCCATCACGCTGCCCGACGGCGCCGGCACGCTGCCGCCGGATATGAGTTTCTTCCTCTTCCCGATCGACCCACAGCACGTCGCCAACTACTGGTTCGTGCTCGAGGAGCCGATGACGGAGCCTCGCTTCGGCTTCGACGACGGTGCCGCCCCGCGCGAGGTGCCGCGCGTACGCCGTCGCGGTGGCGGGCAGCTGATGCAGGCGCTGGCAGGCCCTGCCGCGCCGACGGCCGACACCTGGCTCGACGTCGACTGGGCCGACGTCGGCACGCCACCCGGGGCCTACCTGACGCTCGCCCAGTTGCGGTCGGTACCGCTGACGCCACAGCATCAGCTGCCCGCCGGGGTCGTGCGCGGCCTCGGGCCGATCGGTGCCTCTGCTCACGCGGCGCAGGTCGCCACGGCGCTGCTGCAGCGGCCGTTCCGCGGCTACTTTGCGGGCGCCAGGCTCGCCTCCTGACATGCCTCGACCACCCCAAACCCGAGAACTCGCCGCCCTGCGGCGCGAGCGTTTCGAGAGCGATGCCGCCATCGCCGCGGCGATCGCCCGCGTCGAGCAGGCACGACGCACGCGCGATCGCCTGATCGCCGGTGCGGCCACCGCCGACGCCGTGCAGGCGGCACGCGCCGACTTCGAGCGTGCCCAGCTTGCCTACCGTCAGGTGCGCGAGCGGCGCGAGGGCGTGCTGGCGCAGATCGCCGGGCTGTCGCGCGCCGCGGCGAACGCCCACGACGATGCCGCCTGCGCGGCGCTCTTCGACGCCCTCGAGGGCGATGTGCCGATCCTGCTGTTTCCGCTGCGGCTCGAGACGCGCTACGTGCGTGACGCGCTCGGGCGGCGCGAGTTGCGCGTGCGGATCTTCCCTGACGCGGCGCAGATCCAGCGGCACCTGCAGCCGCTGACCGAGGCGGAGCAGGAGGCGGGACGCGCGTACTGGACGGCGCGCTTCGACCGTCTGACGGTGCCGCAGCCGCCGACCACCGACGAGGAGCGCATGCGCGACCAGCGCGCGCAGGCCCTGTGGGCCGAGATGGTGCGCACGCTGCGTGCGCCGCGCGCCGCTTACGTCGTCAACCGCACGCGGCCGGTGAACGCTGCCCACCTCGATCTGCCACAACCGCCGCCGGCCGAGCCCGAGTTCGCGCCGCTCGAGCCAGCCGGCTCGCGGTTGGCGGCGCAGCCGACGGCGGTGATGCTGCCGGACCGCTTCGCCGTCGTCGGCTTCGCGAAGGGCGGACGGGTGGTGTTCCGCCGCTTCGGCGAGCCGGTGCCCGACGTCCTCGCGATGACGCCGGCGATCGAACCCGGCGACGCGCCCCCACCGGCTCAGGCGGCCGAGCCCTTCGTCGGCGAGGCCGCGTGGCTGTCGAAGTTCGACGAGGCCTTGAAGATCGGCATGGCGGTCGCCGTGACGCAGGCCGACGTCGACGCGTGGCGGGCGGCGCACGCCCGCACGCCGGTGTTCACGCTCGACGAGGAGATCGAGCGCCTCGTCGTCGTCGGCGTCGACTGGACGCTCGAGCCCCGGCAGGCGGCCGACGGCGTGGCGGCGCTGTTCGAGGCGCAGGCGGCGTCGGCGGGCATGGGGTTCGTGCCGGTCGGCACGCCGACCAACAACACCTCCGAGGGTGCCTCGGGCCACTCGCCCTCGCTGCTGCGCGATCCCGCAGCGGCGCAGCCATGGCCGCCGGCGCCGGGCACCTCGGCGATCGAGGCGCTGCGCTTCGCCCTCGGCCTGCCCGACGCCAGCTTCGGGACCGTGTCGGTGCCAGGGGCCGAGCTCGACGACGCAGCACTCGCCGGCCACATGGCAAACGCCTTGTACGCCGGCACGATCGGCGGCTACCTGCGCGAGATGTGGTCCGACGCCGACGCGCCGCTGAGAATCTCCGAGGACACGCACGACGCACTTCGCGCCCACGTCGTCACGTACCTGCGCCCTGCAGGCCCGCTGCAGCCGTTGCGCATCGACACGCAGCCCTACGGTGTGCTGCCGGTGCTCGCGGCGTCGCGCTTCGTCGCCGACGGCGGCTTCGAAGCCGGGCTCTCGCGCGTGCTCGGCGTGCTGCGGCCGAAGTGGCAGAGTGCCGTCGCGAGCGTGCCGCGCTTCGACGGCCAGGTCGCGACGACGCACGCGATCCTGCAGCACGGGCCCTGGGCACAGGCGGCGGCGTATCGCCGCATCGAGCGCGACCCGATCGCGTCGGCGGCGCAGTCGCAGCTCGCGGCGCTGCAGCAGACGGTGCGCAGCCTGCCCGGCGGGTTGTACCTGCAGGCCATCGCGGCGCTGTGGGGGCAGCCGAAGGCGAGCCCGTCGGTGCTCGAGGCGCTGCCGCTGGCGGCAGCCGTTGCGCTGACCGAGCCGTCGCGCCTGCCCGCCGCGACGCCTTGGGTGCTGGCCGACCCCGCCGTGCCGCAGCGCGAGGCCGACGACGCCGCGCCGGCGCCGACCTACATCGGGGAGATCGCTGCCGCGATCGACGCCGGCGCCGACCTGAAGGGGCGCTTCGCCCGCATGCGCCAGGCGTCGTCGCTGCTGCACGGCCTGCTCGCGTGGTCGGTCGATCGTGAGGCCGACGTCGGCAACGTATCGCTGGTTGCCGAGGTGGCGGGGGCCATCGTTTCGGGATCGGCAACCAAGCTGCTCGCCACGCCTCGTTTGCTCGGCGTCGATCGCCGCCTCGACGACGACCGGGTGCTCGAGCTCGAGCATGCCGGCCAGCTGGCGACGTTGTCGATTCCCGCCGTGACCGGCGACGATACCGTCGGCACGTACGTCGCACGCCAGGCGGCGTCCGCTCACGGCGCCGGGCGCGCCCGTGGCGAGGCCATCGCCTACGCGCCCTGGTACCACGAGCACCTGCGCACCGAGCGCGAAGGCTGGCGCGTGCGCCTTCGCCGACCGGCGCGCCACCTGGCGAGCGTGCGCACGAGTCTCGACGACCTCGCGCGGCGCAACGTCGGTCAGCTCAACTGGGCGCTGCGCACGACGCTCGACGCCTTCGACTATCGGCTCGACGCCTGGTACACGTCGCTGGCCACGCGTCGGCTGGCACGCTTGCGTGCCGGCGCCGACGGTACGCGGCGCGAAGGCCTGCACGTCGGCGCGTGCGGTTGGGTGGAGCGCCTGCGACCCGATCCTGCCGGCACGCGCGAGAGCCGCGGCCACGTGCTTGCGCCGTCGCTTCGCCACGCGGCGGCTGCCGCCGTGCTGCGCAGCGGCTTCGACAACGGCGACGCGAACGAGCGGCGCGCCTTCGCGCTCGATCTCGCATCGCGGCGCGTGCGCGCAGCACGCGACCTGTTCGAGGGCCTCGCCCAGGGCCAGCCGCTTGCCGTGCTGCTGGGCTACCGGTTCGAGCGAGGGTTGCGCGACGCCGGGCTTGCGCAGCACATCCTCGCCTTTCGTCGCGCGTTCCCACTGCGTCCGGCCGGTCGTACGGCTGCCGGTGACCCGCAGGTGCCGCAGGACGCAGTGGCTGCGCGCGACGTGCTCGACGGCGTGAAGCTGCTCGCCGTCGATGCGCAGAAGGTGGCCGATGTGCCGCAGCCGGCGCTGTCGGCGGGCGAGCGTTCGCGCATCGTTGCCCTGCACGGCTCGCTGGCCGAACTGTGGGACGCGGTGGCCGACGTTTCGATCGCCGAAGCCGTGTACCAGGTGACGCAGGGCAACGCCGAACGCGCCGCCGCGGCGCTCTCAGTGCTCGACAAGCAGACCCAGCCGGTCGAACCGCAGTCGGTGCTCAGCCCGCGCGAGAGCGTCGGCTACACGCAGCGCGTCGCGCTGCTGTTCGACACGAGCGCACCGCCGCCCGACGGCTGGCCGCAGGATGCCGCATCCGACGCCGAGCCCGTCGTCAACGCGTGGCTGGCCGAGGTCGTCGGTGACCCGAAGCGGTTCGTCGTGCGCGCCACCGTCGTTTCGGCCGACGGCTCGGCGCCGCGAGCGCTGGCGGTGCACGCGGACGGCCTCGGGGCCTCACCGCTCGCGCTGACGATGGCCGTCAACGCGCCGGGCACCAGTCGCGCGACCGACGACGCGCAGGTCGGCGAAGGTGCCGACGCCGTGCAGGACCTGAGCCGGCTGAGGCTGATGGTCGTCGAGGCGCTGCGTGCTGCCGCGGCCGTGGCGTGGCCGGGCGAGGCGCTGCGCATCGTGATCGAGGAACAGCGCGATGGCGAGCTCGGGCTCGTCCATCTGGAGGCATTGCTTGCACTCGCCCAGCGGCTCGTCGTCCAGTCGCGGCCGGCGACGCGACGCGACCTCGCGGTCGTCGAGCCGCGGTTCGATCGCGGCAACGCGGACGGCGAGTATCCGGGGGCCGATGCCGACGAGCTCGAGCAGCGTGCCCGGCGTGCGCGCGACCGGCTGACGGACGCTCGCCACGCGCTCGATGCAGCCGTGCGGGCCGACGACGCGGCGGCAGTGCGCGAGGCGCTGGCGGCGTGCCGCCATTTCGGCGTGCTCGGCGCCGAGGCGCCACTCGTCGCGGCGCCCTCCGCCGCGGCACGCGATGCCGCCGACCTCGATCGTGGCCGGGCAGCGCTCGCCGACCTCGAGCAGCGCCTCGAGCGCATCGACGGCCTGTTCGCTGCCAGCGACGGCAGCGTTGCAGCGCGCGTGCCGGCGGCGATCGATGTGCTGAAGACCGTGTTCGGCAAGGCGTTTCCGGTCGTGCCTCGCTTCACGATGGGCGACGCTGCGCCGGTGGTGACGGCGAGCCTTGCGGCGCAGGTCGTGCTCACGGCGAAGCGGCCCGCCGCGGTCGCCGGGTGGCTGCCCAAGATCGCCAAGGTTCGCGACGGCGTCGACCGCCTGCAGAGCCTGCTGCTGGCGCGCGAGGCGCTCGTCGGCGCGCTGCCCTCGAGCCGTTTTGCCGTGCTGCAGTCGACAGCGCGCCCGGGCCCGGTGGCGCCCTGGGAACAGGCCTGGGCGGCGCTGCCCGAGGCATGGCCGGCAGGGCCCGAAGCCGCGCTCCTCGGCGCGGCCCATCGCCAACCCGACCTCGCCGTGGCGCTCGTGCGCCCCGAAGGCCTGCAGACGGTGCGCGCGGACACGCCGCTGGCCGGCATCGTCTGCGACGACTGGGCCGAAGCGGTGCCGCTGCACACGAGCACGGCCGCCATCGCGTTCCACTTCGACGCGCCCGTTGCCCGTCCGCCGCAGACGCTGCTGCTTGCCGTGCCGCCCGCGCCGGCGATGACGAACTGGAGCTTCGATGCCGTGCTCGACACCGTGATCGAGGCGATCGAGCTTTCGCGTCTGCGCGCCGTGAGGCCGAACGCGCTGCCCGACGCCGTCAACCTGGCGTTGCCGATGAACGCAATTCCCGACGCGATGCGCCCCGACGTGGCCGGCTTCGACATCAAGGCGCTGGCCGACGGTGCGCTCAGGAAGCAGGTGGCAATGTCAGTGGCCGCGACGCTCGCAGCCGGCAAGACCTGAGGAGGGTGGGGCGATGGGCACCCTGTTCGACAAGTCCCTCGTGCGGGTCGGCAAGGCGGTTCGCATCGCCGGCGCAGGCGCAGGCCTCGAGCTGACGGACCTGAACCCCGAGGTGCCGGGGCTGTTCCGCCTCGAGACCGACCCGCGTGGCGACGCCTACGACGAAGCGCTCGCTGCACGTCTGGCCGACCCACTGTGGATGCTGGCGCGGCAATGGCAGTTCCGGGAGTTCGACGGCGAAGACGCCGGCTCGCCGCTCGAGGTGCGGTACCGCCTCGAGGGCACGCCTGTGCTCGGCTACGCGCCGGGCCTCGACCCTGCCGACGACAGCTTCGTCCCTCTGGGGGCGGCGCCGCTCGAGGCCGCCGTCGAAGCCGAGCCGGTGCTCGGCTCGCGCCCCGGCCATGCGCGAGCCAACCTGGAGGCAGGGCAGGTACTGCTGCGCATGCTCGATGACGCCGGGTTCGACGCCGGCGCCGCGCTGCGCGCGGCGTACCCGGGCACGGTCGCGCAACCTGTCGATCCGCCGTCCGACCCCGCCGGCACGCTTTGGCACCTCGTGCTGGCAGGACGAGGCGTTGACGCTGCGACGCTGGCGCGCGATCTGCGTGCCGGCCCGCTCGATCCCGACGGTGTGCCCGCGCAGTTGCCGCAGCCGTTGATCGATGCCGGCGTCTCCGATGCGGTGCGGCCCGTACTCGCCGAATGGCTGCGCTGGATGGCCGAGTTCGTCCACGAGCCGGCCGGGCGCAATGCGGCATGGTCACCGCAACGGCAGGAGTACGCGTTCGAGCTGGCGGCCGGGCGCGGCGTGCGGCAGCGTTGGCGGCTGGATGCGCAGGAGTACGTCGACGGTCGCCTCGACGCCCACGACTTCGACCTGCGCGACGGCGCGCGCACGCTGCTGGCGGGCGATGCGGCCACGTTCGACGACGCCGAGGAGCGCCGTTCGATCGCGACCCCGGTGCAGTACCCCGGCATGCCGGCGACGCGCTTCTGGGAGTTCGAGGACGCAGCCGTCAACTTCGCCAGCCTCGACGCCGGCAGCCTCGACCTCGTGCGCATGATGCTCGCCGAGTACGCCCTCGTGCACGGGAACGACTGGTTCATGGTGCCGGCACGGGTGCGCGCCGGCGGCCTGTACCGCGTGGCGTCGTTGCAGGTGACCGATACCTTCGGCATCGTCACCTCGACCGACCCCGTGCCGACGCACGCCGACGCGGTGTGGCGCCTCCAGGGGCTGAGCGACGCGCGAGGCGGCGCAGCGGCGGACGGCGGCTGGGTCTTCGTGCCGCCGCCGATGTCCGACACCCTCGAGGGCAACCCACTCGAAGAAGTGGCCTTTGCGCGCGACGAAATGGCCAACCTCGCATGGGCTATCGAGAAGCGCGTCCAGGGCACGAGCGGCGAGCCGCTCGACCGCAGCCTCGAAGACCAGCGCTATTCGATCCGCCAGCAGCCCACCCTGGCGAGCACCGACGCGCGGCTGCTCTACCGGCTGATGACGCCGGTTCCCAGCCACTGGCTGCCGCTGCTGCCCACCCGCGTCAAGGGCAACCTGGGGCTGGGCATCCAACTCGAGCGTGGCGGCATGAAGCGCTTCTACCGGCAGGACGCCGCGCTGCGGGCCGCTGATCCGGAGTACTCGGCGTTCCTCGATCGTCTGGCGGCAACGGCAGCGGATCCCGACGGTTTCGTCGAGCTGCTGACGTCATCGGATCCGGACATTGTCGTCTACGCGTTCCACCCGCGCGGGCTCGTCCTGCGCGCCGACCCCTCGCGGCCGGTGAGCCAGGATGGGCTGCGCCTCGAGGAGGAGGAACTCTCGCGGGCCGGCTTCGTGGTCGAACGGCGCTTCCAGTACGCGCGCTCGGCCGACGGGCGGGCTTGGCTGTGGGTCGGGCGTCGCAAGCGGATCGGCCGCGGCGAGGCGGCCAGCGGTCTCGCCTTCGATCGCGGGCTGCGGACGGGCTCGCGATAACGGGCGACGCATATCGCCGTCGCGCCCTGTCGACGAGCGACAGCAATGGGAGCCCTGAAGGGGGCCTCGACGCGGCGACGTTGCCGACGTCACGCCCGTCGCCACTACGGTCCATAGCACCACCACGTACGTGGTGATGGGGATCTTCAGGTCGGCAGCACGCCTGGGTTGTCGGTCGACGTGTGGACGGCCATCAAGCAAGACGGGTGACGAGCTTTCGCTCGTCACCCGTCGACGATGGTGGCGCGGCTGGCAGGATTCGAACCCACGACCCCTTGGTTCGTAGCCAAGTACTCTATCCAACTGAGCTACAGCC
>FWPV01006447.1_pt1 | contig 15980 bp, 17 predicted proteins | sample 2228371 | NCBI WGS metagenome assembly FWPV01 (sample SAMEA103939776, study PRJEB20133) | metagenome | reverse complement strand
TGGGATTCGAGCTGCTGGATCTGCCGGCTCACCGCCGACTGGCTGAGGAACAGCTCCGCACCGGCGCGCGTGAACGACAGATGGCGGGCTGCGGCCTCGAAGGCCTTCAGCAGGTCGAGTGAGGGCAGGTCGCGCGAGCTGTTCATCGTTTTATGCATGCAATTCAAGCATCCATGATCTGCAAAATGACCGTTTGTCCGGTCGCTACTCCTCATCGCATAGTCCCGCCATCACCGGCGCCGCCTGGGCCGGTCAAACGATGCAGGAGACGCATTCATTATGGACACCCCCATGCACCACGACAAGCACGGCCGGCAGCTGCATGCGATGGCCGCCGGTGACACCCGCAGCGTCATGGCTTCGCGCGGCACCGTGGTCCGTTGCCTCAGCGGCCTGATCTGGGTTACTCAAGAGGGCGACCCGCTGGATCACATGGTGCCGGCCGGCGCACGTTACTGCTCCGGCAGCACCGGGCTGATCGTGGTCAGCGCGATCAAGGACGACACGCAGATCGCCGTTTACCGGGTCTACCCGGTGCCGGAAGCGGACTGGACACGCAATGTGGTGCGCGTCGATGCCGGATTCACCGAGCGCCTGCGCCGCCAGGCCCGCCAGGAAATGGCGCGCTGGTTTGCTGCCATGGTGACTGGCGTCGCGCGCAGGCTGCGGCAGGCATGGCGACGGCTTTTTTCACAACGCGCACTGGTCGTGCCCGGCGCCACTCGCGGTTACCATGGCTGAATCCGCGCCAGCGGCCCGGCGCGTTCCGGAGCCATCGATGAACAAAACCCCCGTCGCAATCCTCGCCGCCGAAGCCCCGCCGAAAGCGAAACAGAGCAACTACCCCGCGCCCTTCGCGGCGCAGGTGACCGGTCGGCTGAAACGCCCGCTGGGCGATCTTTTCGGGCTGAAGAACTTAGGCGTCAACCTGACGCGGCTTGCGCCGGGCGCGGTGTCGGCGCTGCGCCATGCGCACAGCACGCAGGATGAATTCATCTACATCCTCGAGGGCACGCCGGTGCTGCTCAGCGATGCCGGCGAGACGCCGCTGGCGCCGGGCATGTGCGCCGGATTCCGCGCCGGCAGCGGTGATGCACACCAGCTCGCCAACCGCAGCGACGCCGCAGTGGTGTATCTTGAAATCGGCGACCGCAGCGCCGGTGACCGCGTGGTGTATCCCGACGATGACCTGCAGGCGGTGTTCGATGTTTCGGGGCAGTGGGCCTTCATGCACAAGGACGGCCGCCCTTACTGACGATTCCAGGAGACGAACATGCCGGAAACCACCGTGATCCTCGCCGTCACCGGCACTTTCCTGCTGGCCGGCATGGTCAAGGGCGTGATCGGCCTCGGCCTGCCCACCGTCAGCCTCGCGCTGCTCACCGTCGCCTTCGACCTGCCGAGCGCGATGGCGCTGCTGCTGGTGCCGTCCTTTGTCACCAATCTGTGGCAGGCACTTGCCGGCGCGCATACCCGCGAAGTCGCATTGCGCATCTGGCCCTTCCTGCTGATGGCCACCGTCACCGTGTGGATCGGCGCCGCCGCACTGACCCGCGTCGACCTTGCGCTGCTGACGGCGCTGCTCGGCGTGCTGCTGGTGAGTTATGCGCTGCTGAGCCTCGGCGGCGTACGCCTCGCCATTCCGCTGCGCCACGAAAGCTGGGCCGGCCCGCTGATCGGCTCCGCCAACGGCGTGCTGACCGGCATGACCGGCTCTTTCGTAGTGCCCGGCGTGATGTTCCTGCAGGCGATCGGATTGCCGCGCGACCGCCTGATCCAGGCGATGGGCATGCTGTTCACCGTGTCGACGCTGGCGCTCGGCGCGGCCTTGCAGCAGGCGAATTTCATCACCGTCCAACACGGCCTGCTGTCGGCGGGCGCGGTGCTGCCCGCACTGGCCGGCATGGTGCTCGGCCAGCGCCTGCGCGCGCGGCTTTCCGAGCAGCGTTTCCGTACCGTGTTTTTCATCGCGTTGCTGTTGCTGGGCGCGTACATCATTGCCGGCGCTCTCGGCAAAATGTCCTGAAGGATTGCGCCATGCCGCCGCTGGATCACTATGCCCTGATGGCCCGCTACAACCGCTGGATGAACCAGAAGCTTTACGCGATCTGCGCGGAACTGTCCGATGACGTGCGCAAGCAGGATCGCGTCGCTTTTTTCAATTCCATCCACGTCACGCTCAACCACCTGCTGTTCGGCGACATCGTGTGGATGGCGCGTTTCCAGCAGCGCGAGGGGCCGGACCGGATCATCGCCGAACTGCACGCCGATTTCCGCGAACTGCGCGCCGCGCGTGAGGCGATGGATGCGCGCATCCTCGACTGGAGCGCGGCCCTGACCGCCGGATGGCTCGCCGCGCCGCTCACCTACGTCAGCAATGTCGACCGCCGGTCGCGTTCGATGCCGGCCTGGGTGGCGGTCACCCATCTCTTCAACCACCAGACCCACCACCGCGGGCAGCTGACCACGCTGCTGTCGCAGCTGGGCATCGATCCCGGCGTGACCGACATTCCCTTCATGCCGGAGTTTGCCGCCTTGCCCGCGTGAGTGCTGCCGGCGGGGTCAGCGCCAGTCCCCGACGAGGAGGAAAGGCGCCCAGAACATCGGGTCGCGATGGGCTTCCGATTTGATCAGCGACAGCTGCGCTTCACGCAAGGCATCGGCCATGGGGCGGTTCCGCAGTTCCCGGTAGAACACGCCCATCAGCCCGGCAGTGGACTCGTCTTCGACCGGCCACAGCGTTACCAGCAGCGACTGGGCGCCGGCCGCAAGGAAGGTTCGCTTGAAACCGTAGAACTCGTCGCCGCCGGAGACCTTGCCGAGGCCGCTTTCGCAGGCTGACAGGGTGATCAGCCGTGCGCGCGAGAAGTCGAGTTTGAGGATTTCGTGTGCCTCAAGTTCGCCGCGCTGCGCTCCAGCGCGGGCAAGCCTGATGGAGGAATAGAGGGGATCGACTTCGTCGACGGAGGCATGTGCGGCGACATGGATCAGGCTGTTGCCGGGAGCCTGGTTGACGAAACCCTGTTTCGAGGCCGAGTCGCGGACAAACACCCTCGCTTCCGGATACAGTTCCCCGATCATTTTCACTTCGCGTTCCGCCCCCGGCAGCTCCAGCCCCGGTTCGTCCAGTGTCGGGTTGCCGACGGCAAGCAGTGCCGGCTGCGGAGCGGGCTTTCTCGCGAACAACGCCGCCATCGCGCCGATCGACGGCATGGTGCTGACGGGACGTTCCTCGACCAGATAACCGTTGTCGCCGCGCAGCGCGTGAAACGGCAGGTAATGCAGCGAACGGTGCGGCACCACGATCAGCGTTTCCCCGGCTTTCAGGCCCAGGGGTTTGATCAGGGTGTCGTAGAGCCTGCGGGCCTGGACGTCGGTGTCATCGGAGCGGCCGGTGAGTGCGCGCCGGTAGCGGCTGACCACGGTCGCCAGCGCCTTGCTGCCCAGCGGAATGGTTGAGGCAACCGTTCCTTCGCCGCGCACCGTCCATGCCAGCGTGCGGTCACCCAGCACGTGGTACACCGCCACCACCGTGCCGGGCGGAACCGCTGCGGTGCCGCCGGCCTCCTTTGCGCCGGCATGTCCGCGCAGCACGTCGAGCAGCGCCCGGGCACGGCTTTCCTCGCTGGCGGCCAATGCCTCATCGAACCGTTTTGCATCTGCCAGCAGGCTGATCGTGTCGTCGTAGATCGACTGCACGTCGCCGAAGAAGCCGGCGCGAAACTCCGCGCTGCGGAACTGTCTGCGCAGTGTCCTTGCCGAGGCCGTGGCTTCGCGCAGGGCGTCGATGGCCTTGTCGCGCTCCCCGGCGGCAGCCAGCGACTGGCCGAGCCCGTACTGCATCCACATCAGGTGATAAGCGTCCTTGCCACCGCGAAGGCTGTCCGCTGCCGCGGCATAGTGTTCGGCGGCTTTGACGTAGTTCTTTTCCGCGTAGGCGAGCTGGCCCCGGGCACGCATCAGGTAAGGCATCCAGCTTTTGTCGGAAAGGTCGATGCCGTCGAGGATTTTTCTCGCGGCATCCATCCGGCCGCGGCGGATTTCGGTGTTGGCCATGGACAACTGCACTGCAAGACGCTGACGGTCCGCACCGAAGAGTTCGGACAGCGCCTTTTCGTAATGACTGAATCCCGCGTCAAGGTCTCCGCGGCGGACAGCGACATCGCCGAGAACCTTCTGCGCGGCGCTGAGGATGACATTGCGGTCCCTTGCCCCCTGGCTGCCATAGGTCAGTGCCTGTTTGGCCCATTCTTCCGCGCGTTCGAGGTCACCCGCGAGGTTGTAGGCGTAGGCCAGATCGCGGGAGGCAAATGCGAGCGCGGTTGTGTTGTTTGAGGTCTTGCCGAGAAACAGCGCCTTGCTCGCTTCGCGGACGGCCTGGCGGAATTCGCCGCGATTGGAGAGGGCGATCGAGTTTGCGCAGTACTTGCTCCAGGTCAGCTTGTTTTCGTCGGACTCATAAAACAGCTTGCCGGTGGATGCCAGCCGTGCGGCGGATTCTGCGTCCTTCAGAACCGCTTCCAGGCGTGAACCGCCGGAGGGGAAACGCTGAGCCTCGGCCGGCGGAATAGCGACACAGCTTGTCGCCAGCACAAACATAAAAAGGGCGGAACCCGGACGGTAAAGGGTATTGCGCATCTGCTGAACTCCTTCGGGCTGGATGACCGGGGCGGCGGCGTTCGGTGATTGCGTTGTCTTGTTCTGTCCGGAAATATACGTGAGCGGCCGCGGAGTGCGAGAGAAATTGTCTCTCTTCCGTTTGCATCGGAGCTCCACTGCCTTACGGGCGATGGGCGGGTCGCAGGCCGGGAATCGGTGTGCCTTATCACCTGTCGCGCTGACTATTTCTCAGTTACCTCACCAACGCGATGCCTATGCTTTCGGCATAACGTATTGATTAGTAGATTGATTTTCTTTGAGAGCACTGCGGACGCGCGGCAATGGCACTTTTTGCCGATTGCCCTTTTCCACAATCCAGACTAGGGTATCGCCCTCGCACACGGTCGGGCCTTGGGGAGGGCCATGAAACCAGATCTGCGCCTGTTGATTGTCGAAACGTCGCCCGCCGATACCGAGGCTCTGCTGCAGGCTTTGCGCAGCCAGGGTTTCAGTGTCACGGCCACCACCGCGGGCACGCCCGAAGCGCTGCGCGCCGCGCTCGGCACGACAGATTGCAATGTCATCCTCTGCGGTGTCCCGGTTGCCGGCTGTCCCGCCGTTGCGGCGCTGGCGATCGCGAAAGAGCTGCGCCCCGACGTGCCCTTCATCATCGTTTCCGCCCAGGCCGATCTCAACCGCGCCGTCGGCCTGATCAAGCTCGGCGCCCACGATTACGTGAAGTCGCAGGAGTTGATCCGCCTCGGCCCGGTGATCGAACGCGAACTGCGCGACGCCGAGCTGCGCCGGCAGCAGCACGAAACCGAAAACAAACTCCATGAAAGCCGCGCGCTGTTCCGTGCCATTGTCGAAAACGTCGGCGACCTCGTTGCCGTGCTCGACACCGAAGGCCGGCGCGTCTACAACAACCCGGCCTATGCGGCGCTGTTCCGCGAACGCGACATCCGCGAAGGCAGCAGCTCCTTCGCCGAGATCCATCCCGAGGACCGCGAGCGCATCCGCAGCGTGTTCCGCAAGACCGTCGAAACCGGCGGCGGTGAATGCGCCGAGTTCCGTTTCGTGCTGAAGGACGGCAGCATCCGCTTCATGGAGTCCGACGGCCGTGCGATCCGCGACGCCGACGGCAGGGTGTCGAAGGTGGTCGTGGTCTCGCGCGACATCACCGAGCAGAAACGCCTCGAGGCCGAGCTGCGCGAGATGGCCGCCACCGACATGCTCACCGGGCTGCCCAACCGCCGCCACTTCATCGGCCAGCTCGAACAGGAAACCGCACGCGTGCACCGCGACGGCGAACACAGTGCCTCGGTGCTGATGATCGACATCGACCACTTCAAGCGCGTCAATGACAGCTGCGGCCACGTCGCCGGCGACCAGGTGCTGCGCCACCTCGCCACCGCGATGCGCCAGGAACTGCGGCGCATTGATACCCTGGGGCGCATCGGCGGCGAAGAATTTGCGATCATCCTGCCCGGCGCCGCTCTGGGCGACGCAGAACTTTTTGCCGAGCGCCTGCGCAAAAAGGTTGCCGAAACCGCAGTGATGCACGGCGATCAGCTGCTCTCGGTCACCATCAGCATCGGCGTCAGTGAAATCCACCCTGCCGACAACAGCGCCGACGACGTACTCAGTCGCGCCGACCGTGCCTTGTATTGCGCCAAGGAAAACGGCCGCAACCGCGTGGTGGTCGAAGCCTGAGTCTCGCCGCGTTCGCGGCTAGCGTTTCACGCCCAGCAGTCCGTCGCCGTTGGTTTTCACCTCGAAGCCCGCGCGCTGCAGCCGTTTTGTCACTTCCGCCGGCACGTCGCGCCCGCTGGTCAGCTTGTTCGGCGTGCCGGTGTAGTGGAATAGCCGGCCGCGGCGTTTGATGACCCGCGCCAGCTGGTCGTAGAAGGCCTGCGAATACAGCTCTCCGGAAATGCCGAAACGCGGCGGGTCGTGCAGCACGGCATCGAAAGACGCATCGGGCAGTGATTGGATGGCCTGAGCGATGTCGCCCTGCGTCAGCACCAACCGCGGATCAGACTGCGGTGACCAAGGATTGAGGCTGCGCAGCCAGACCACATCGGGATTTTTTTCGAAGGACATCACCTGCCTTGCACCACCCGCAAGGCAGCAGGCCGCGAAATACCCGAGCCCGCCGCAGCAGTCGAGGATGGTTTTGCCGCGTGGCGCGATCAAGCCCACCTTGCGCTCGGCATCCGCATAAGGCGAGACCTGCGCCGTCGGCAGCATCTTGATGCCGTCGATCTCGAAGGTCGGCGCGCCCCATTCGGTGGGCACCAGCTTGATCAGCGAGCCGGAAAAACGCTGTACCGCTTCCCAGTCCGCGCTGGTCCACCAGTAGATCGTGCGTTCGCGGCAGTCTTCGATGAACGGGTAGTGGATGCCCTGCCAGGACCAGCCGCTGCCTGTACCATCCTCCGGCATCCACCGTGACCGTGGTCTGCGTGCGGCCGAGGTCGAGCGAACACTCGAGCGTTGTTGCGCCCTCACGCGCGGCGGCGCGCAGTGCAGCGTGGGTTTCGGCGGTCAGCAGGGGTCCGGGCATCGCGGGCGATTCTCGCAGATCGTGCCGCGCCGCGGAGGGATTTGACCGGTACCGGCGGCGAATGCTGTTCAGCGGCGGCAAAGCGGGCGAGAATCGGCACACTGTCCAATCCAGGGAAATCCCGCAATGAACAAACCTGTCTGCCTGCTGTGGGTCGATGAAGTACCCGCCTATGAAAAAGCCCTCGCCGATGCCGGCCTCGCCGGCCGCCTCGAACTGCATTTCGTCAAAACCGCGGACAAGTTGCCGGAAGACCTGCTGCCGCGCGTCGAAATTCTGGTCGGACGCAAACACGGCGGACTGCTGCCGCGCATGCCGAAGCTGCGCTGGGTGCAGACCGTCACCGCCGGCGTCGAATCCTGGATCGGGGCGCCGGGCCTGCGCGACGATGTCGCGTTGTGCAACGCGCGCGGCTCGCACCGCCACTCGATGTCGGAAAACATCCTCGGCGCGCTGTTCCACCTGACCAAGCCCTACATGGCGATCGCGCTGGACCAGAAGCAGAGCCGCTGGCACAAGCGCCAGTCGCCGCTGCTCGCCGGCCAGACCCTGGGCATCCTCGGCCTCGGCGCGATCGGACAGGAACTGGCGCAGAAGGCCGCCGCGCTGGAGATGCGCGTGATCGGCACCAAGCGTTCGCCGGAGCCGATCGAGGGCGTCGAGGAGGTCTACGGCAGCGATGAAACCGACGATGTGCTGCGCCAGTCGGATTTTGTCGTGATGCTGATGCCGGCCACCGCCGAGACCGACGACTTCATCAACGCCGCACGCCTGAAGCTGATGAAACCCACGGCCTGGCTGATCAACTTCGCGCGCGGCAGCCAGATCGTCGACGCCGACCTGATCGCCGCGGTGAAGTCCAAGACCATCGCCGGCGCGGTGCTCGACGTTTTCCGCGAAGAGCCGCTGCCGCAATCGCATCCCTTCTGGACCACGGAAAACATCCTCGTGCTGCCGCACATCGGCGGCGGGTATTCAGGCCGCGCCGCGGCAGTGGCCGCGATCTTCGCCGAAAACGCGCGCTGCGATCTCGAAGGCGAAAGCTTCTCGACCGGTGTTGACCGGGAGCTGGGGTACTGAGCGTTTCGCGGGGGAGGGCGATTGTCCGGGTGCGGGTTAATTGATTTTTTATTGAGGGGAAATATTGGGGCCTCTTTGTGCGGTGATGATGATGAGGGTGGTTTTAATTCATACCACTAAGTGATATAGTTACGCGCGAGGCCTGAGCCATGCACGTGTACAAAACCCGCACGTTTGCTCGATGGATGCGAAGCGAAGGCCTTGCAGACCGGGATCTGCGTCCGGCCATTGCCGAAATGCAGCAAGGACTGGTGGATGCCCGTCTTGGAGGCAGTCTCTTCAAGAAGCGGGTGCCGCGGGCGGGGCAGGGCAAGCGGGGTGGTTATCGGGTGATCGTAGCTGGCAATGTCGGCGGACGTTGGTTTTTTCTGTTCGGCTTTGCCAAGAATGAGCGCGACAACATCGATGACGAAGAGCTGCGACTGATGAAACGGATTGCGGCAGCGTTGCTGGGCATGAGTCCGGAAAAACTGAGAGCAGCGTTGGTCGCCGGCGAATTGATGGAGATCGAAGATGGCAAATAAACGCTTGCGCGCGGAATTGCTCGAAACCGCCAGGGGGCTCTACGATCTTGGCGTGCTGGATGCAGAGACGCTGCGTGATTTTGACGCGGCACAACTGCCGCCGTTGAGGTTGTACGGTGCGGCCGAGATCAAACGTCTGCGCTTGCGGGCGAAGGCCAGCCAGGCCGTGTTTGCCGCCTATCTGAACACGAGCGTGTCGACCGTGCAGAAATGGGAGATTGGCGACAAAAAGCCCAGCGGCCCTGCGTTGAAACTGCTGAACATGGTCGAGCGCAAGGGATTAAAAGCGCTGGCCTGATGAAGTTGCGACCGTTGTCTTAGCCCTCGGGCACCAGCAAGGTCCCCTGACGCAAGCCCCGCAGCGTCTGCAGGCACAGCCACGCAATCACCAGCGTCGCCAGCGCCAGCACCGGCACCGCGAGCATGGCGAAGGGTTGTCCGGTCACCCCGAGGCGCAGCGTCAGCGCGGCGAAGGCCGCCAGCGGAAAACTCATCGCCCACCACGCCATCGAAAAGGGCTGCGCCAGCATGGTCCGCAGCACGTTCGCCGACCACAGCAGGAAAAACAGCGCGATGCCCCAGCAGGCCTGCGACCATGCGGGCCCCGCGCCCATGGGCAGCAGCGCGAGCCCGATCACCGCCGGCGGCGCCACCGTGATGAAGGCCGAAGGCAGCAGGCGCTCCGGCCACAGGCCCTGCAGGCCGATGCGCACGAAAATCAGCGTGATCACCACCGGCCACAGGAAGGCGCCGACGCCGAACTGCAGTGCCGCCCACTGCGGCTGGCCCAGCGCGACGCCGGCGAGTGGCGCCAGCACATTGCCCACCACCGGAATGATCAGCACCGGCGTGATGCCAGGCCACTGGAAACTGCCGGCCTCGCTGCCGCGCCACCAGCGCGACAGCACCCACAGCGTCACCGCGAACTGCAACAGACAGGCGATCAGCCACAAGGTCTCCCACAACACCGACGGACTGAACAGCGCAGCACCCAGCGTCGCCAGCAGGATCAGCGACACCGGCAGCGCTGCGACAAAGGCATGGCGCAGCGGATGCTGCAGGTCCGCACTGATCGCCTCGGGATACAGCTGCCCGCGGCGCGCAAACAACGCGAGCAGCAGCAGGAACACCAGCACCGCGACGAGGCCGATGCCGCGCGCGACCCATTCCGCCGCTTCACCCATCCGCGGCACCGCCGCCACCCAGGCCAGCGCCAGCCCGGCGAGCCCCATCACGGTGGCGAACCACTGCGGGCCGAGGAATTTGAGCTGTGAGGGCGCTGTAGTCGGAGCGGTCGGGGTATCTGCGGACATCGGGTGACTCCGGTCAGGGCGGCGATTGCCGTCGAAGATAGGGCTTCGATGCGCATGCGGCAAGGACAACATTCTCGCTTCGGCAAGGGTCCGTTACCGGATGGGCAAGGCAGCGCTGCGCACAGTGCGGAATCACGGGTTGCGGTGGAGAGAGAACGCCGCCTAAGATGCGGACGGATCGGTCGTTAAGGCCGGTCCTGCGGAAGCCCCCGGCAGGCCGCTTCCGGGAATCATAAAAATATCAATAAAAACAAGTACTTATGATTTATCGGGAAGGGGTGCTGCATGTTCTTCATGCTGCTCGTTGTCACCTTTGTGCTGTCGCTGCTGGTGTCGCTGATCCTCGTGCGCGTGTTCAGCCAGCCGGTCGAACGCATCCTGAAACGCATCATCGCCGACGCCATCCATGACGCCTGGCTCAAATACCTGAAGTTCGCGATCTGCGTCGTCGGCGTGTCCAGCGGCGTGCGTATCCACGAACTCGAGCGTTACATCACGCCCGCGCGGTACGACAAGGAAGCGCGCATCGTCGAGCTGACTGCGGAGCGCTGGGTGCTGGAGGTGTACCGCACCATCATCGAAACGCTGCAGGGGATTGCGTGGCTGCTGCTGGTGTTTTTTGTGTTCGCGCTGATGGCTTATGTGGTGGTGCGGGTGTTCGAGATGAGAGGCGGCAGGGACGGGAAAGGCTGATCCTGAATACTGCGTTTGGTTCCTTTAATTTCGTTTTTGGAATGTATTGTTATATTTAGCCTATTAGGTGGTAAATATCCGTTTCATCTAAAGAGTGCCGTAGTTAACAAGAACATCCTTCTGGGAGTCTGACGTGCGAGTTGAGGCTACTGATCCCGAATTGGAAACATTGGTTGCTCGAATTGACCGAGAAGATCTTGATCTCCAGCCAGAATTCCAACGCGGGGAAGTTTGGAGTCGCGCAAAGAAGCAGCGGTTAATTGATAGCCTACTTCGTGGTTGGCATATCCCTCCTATTCATGTGGTTCAAATTATTGGTAGTAGTAAGCAAGAGGTTTTGGACGGGCAGCAACGACTAACCGCAATTCGTGATTTTGTCCGAGACGAATTTCCCGTTGACGGCACTTATCAGCCGGTTGAGAAAGAAATCGCAGAACTAAATGGTTTGTTGTTTTCTGAACTTCCGGAGCCTTGGAGAAGGCGAGTCATGCAATCCACCATTCGGGTTTTTCGAATTGTGGATTATCTTCCTGACGAGCCAGGCGAACTTTTCTTTAGATTAAATCAGCCGACCAGCCTAACCTCGGCAGAGCAAAGAAATGCGTTTATTGGGCCCGTTCGTACTCAAGTTAAAGAGATGGTTAATCTTATTGAGGATGTGGGTCTAGATAAGCAAGTCCTCGGCTTTTCGAATTCTAGAATGGCGTACGATGACATCGTTGCGCGGGTTGCTCTTACCGTAAGTAGAGAGTCCATAGCAACAAAAATAACTTCGAATGACTTGGCGGCACTTTATCGACTAAGTAAGCCCCTTTCACAAGAAATCACTTTATGTGTATCGGATGCGATTAAAACGCTGGCAAATGCTAAATCGACGTTGCTAAACAACGTTCGCTTTAATAAAGCGACACTTTATAGCTGGATAATTTTTATCATTAGAGCTACCCGACGCTCAGGTGGAAAGTTTTCTAGCAAGCACCTCAGTAGCTTTTTACCCGAGTTTGAAACGGCCCGTCTCACGTATGACCTAATCGGATTTTCTGGGGAGGATGCTGAAATAAGGGAGAGAATGTTTAAGGCCTATGAGTCTAGGTCTGCCTCTCGTGTTGCAGATGTTTCTTCCGTGGTGATGAGAGATATTGCGATCTGGTTAGAGTTTTATTACTTCTGCAAATTGAATCCAAAATTCAGATCCGACTTTCCATTTGAGGTCGTAAGATTCTCTGATGTGAGAAAAATATTGAAGACGATAGGGTCTCCATTTGATGAAGAAGCAATTGTTCGGGAGACACTAAAAGTAGGTTGGGGTGAGATCTGATGAGTCAGCGCCTAGCCCGGATCGAAGACAATTGGCGGACAGCTCAAAACCGGAATTTTCCTGTCCGGTATGAAGAATTGCGGTTTGAGGATCTTTCTTGTTTAGGTAATGGGGAAATCGAATTTAATGGCGGAATTACTGCCCTCGTTGGTGGGAACGGTGTTGGCAAATCGACTGTCGCCGCTGGAATTGGAGAGCTTCTTGGGGCGCAGTCAAATCGTGGATTTTCCGGAAATAGCGCTCGACTTTCTGGAAGCGTTTTATACGCACGGATACATGAGCCGAAAGGGTTGCGAACGAGGATGGTCGTTCAGAGCGAGGGCAATAAAAGAAAGCTTACGGGGGATGAGCTAGATTCAGAGTGTAATTGGCTCGACCCTGCTTTCGTAGCGCATCATTTAAAGACAAGAATTTCGCAGGATTCCAATTTTGCTGACCTGCTTGACCCTATTAGTCCAATAAAACTCGGCCCGGAAGAATTGCAGGATATTTCATATTTGGTTGGGAAGGATTACGAAAGTTGCGACATATACGAGATTGAGGATTACGCAGATTTCGATGTGCTTCCTTATTTTCAAGTTAAATCAAATGGAATGGCTTATGGCAGTGAGGGCATGGGTCAAGGAGAGTTGTCGTTGCTTTTAGTGTATTCAACACTCAAGGCATTAAAGGACAACTCGATATTGGTATTAGAAGAACCCGAAACCCATGTCTCTCCGCGATCTCAGAATCATTTAATGAATATTATCGCTCGACATTGTGCTGATCGCGGTATTTGGACAATTATTACAACGCATTCGCCTGTCATTATTAGTAGACTGCAATCGAAAGACATCCGTCTTTTGCTGCGTGACGGGAATGCTGTGAGCATTGTAAAAGATCCACATCGGTATCAATTGGCCGGGATACTTGGAGGTGGAGACGGTTTTCGCGGTGTCATACTTGTGGAAGATGATGTGGCGAAAGAGCTATGCCTTGCAATATTTGAGGAGTATGCGCCGGATCTTTTGAGACAGTTTGAGTTGATTGCCGCTGGATCGGCGGTCGCAATAACCGAGGCGTTAACAAGATTTCCTAAAACACGAAAATGGTTGTCCGTCATTGGGGTCTACGATGGGGACATGGTGGGGAAGATATCTGGGCAAGGATTCAATTGGCCACATTCTTTCTTGCCAATGGCGCAATCTCCCGAGGAAGTATTGCGTCCGGTTGCAGTACAAAACCGTGGTGCAGATGTATTGGCCGAAGAGCTGCGAAAGAGTAAAGCAGAGATTTTGGCCGCGATTGAAGCTTCTTCGGGTTTGAATTCACACGATTGGATTATTGAGTGTGCGAGACAATTGACCGTAACTCGAGCGGAATTGGTGAAAGGTCTATTTCACATCTGGGTAAGATCGGGAGTAATTGATGAAGCTGTTAAAACTTTTGTTCGAGAACTCGAAAAAAAATATAATCAAAACTAGCCAGAAGAGTGCGAAATTGAAAAGTATTTTTCAATGAAATACCAAAAATTAGCAATTAGGGGTCGGAATAAAAAGATCAAAACTTGATTAACTACCAGCGTGTTTTTGCTAAGACCCATCTCCCGGACAATTCGTCCAGTATGCTTCACCAATCGGCAAATACTTAACAAGCCCCGGCATAACCACCAGGGGCCTGCCAATCACAACACCCGCTTGATCTGCTGATAGTCCCCGCTGGTTTTCAGCGTGACCGTGACTTCACTGTTCGTGCGGTTACGCCAGAACCAGCCATGCGTGCCGTCGAATGCGGCCTGCAACGTGCCGCTGTCGCGGGCGGTGTTACGGCCCTTGCCGTAGCCGTGATAAAAACTCTTCGGCGCATTGACCGGGTCGCCATGGGTGTCGTAGTTGACCGGCCCGCCTTCAGTCGTCCACTCATAACGCACGGTCGCATCTTTGCGCATGGTGAGCTTGATTTCGGCGCCCTGGCCGGGCTTGAGTTTCACCGTCATCGTGTGCTGCGCGGCGGGTGCGGTTTCCTGTGCTGCGGGGACCGGCGTTGCTGCCGGTTTTTCCGCCGGTGCAGCAGGCGCTGCCGCGGCCTGGATCTTGGCCGCCGGGGGCGCAGCGTTTTCCGCGGGGGCTTCTGCGGCGAGCGATTTCTTGATCTCGCCCATCTGCGTCAGGCCCAGCGCGCGGCCGATGCCGGTGGGGTCGATGCCGTATTCGGCGGGGAGGACCGTGGTCACCAGCAATGCGGCGGCGACGAGCAGGGCGATCACGGTGGAGCGCAGCAGCCGGGCCGTGCTCGGCAGTTCGGCGCGGGTCGGGAGGTCGGTGTTGTACATGTTGAATGCTCCGTGTTCAGGACAGGTAAAAACCGGTGAGTTGATAACCGGTCAGCATGAATCCGGCGGACATCATCGCCACATTGGCGGTATAGGCCTGCTTCAGGAAGCCCGCGCTGCGTCGCCAGTAACCCATGACGATCAGGATCACGCCCAGGGCCAGCAGCTGCCCGATCTCGACGCCGGCGTTGAAGGCCAGCAGGTTGGGCAGCAGGCCTTCGCGCGCGATTTCGTATTCCTGGATTTTTGCGGCGAGACCGAAGCCGTGGACGAGACCGAAGGCGAGCGTTGCGGCCTTGGTATTGGGCTGGAAACCGAACCAGCGCTGGAAGGCGCCCAGGTTGTCGAGCGCCTTGTAGACGACCGAGAGGCCGATGACGGCGTCGATCAGGTAGGCGTTGACGTTCACGCCGGCATACACGCCGTACACCATCGTCACCGAATGGCCGATGGCGAACAGGCTGACGTAGAGGGCGATGTCCCTGAGCCGGTAGAGAAAAAAGATCACGCCGGCCAGAAACAGCAGATGGTCGTAGCCGGTGACCATGTGTTTCGCGCCGAGGTAGGTGAAGGGCAGCAGATGGATGCCCGAGATTTCCTGGATGTAGCCCTTGTCGCCTTCGGCCACGCCATGCGCGTGCGCGGTCGCCTGGAGCAGCAGGAATAGCAGCAGGATCAGCAGCAGGCCGAAGCTCTGCCGCAGCAGCGGGGTGCGGGCGGGCCGTGCAGGATGCACCCGTCCCGGGAACGGTAAGTTCATGAGGGTTTCCTGAAAAAAGAAAAGGATACGCGGCCGCCGCAAGGGCGGGCGCGCTGCTTCACGCCGGCAGCAGCGGTTTCGGCGGGCGCTCGAAGGCGAAGCAGGGTTCGGGATAGTCCCGGCAATGCGGGATGGCGGCCCAGATGCGCGGGGGTTTCACCACGGCCTGGTGATGGCTGCGCTTGAAGTTGGGTTTGTCGTGGCTGTGGTCGGCACTGTGCTGTCCGTGTGAACCGGCTGCTTCATGGCCGTCGGCCGCGGGTTCGTCGTGGTCGTGATCGTGGCTGTGTCCGTGGTCGCCGGACTGCGCGGCGAAGAGTGCAGCGTGTTCATGGCTGGCCCAGCTCGCGGGGTTGTGCGCGGTCGATACCAGGCTCGAATGCGCCATCCACCCGTAGAACAGGGCGACGAGCAGCACGAAACACCGGAAGGCCGGGGACCGGAACGGGCGCGGTGTTTTCGGGGTGGATGCGATGTGCATGGCGGCAGGGGGCAGAGGATGTGAATGGTAGCGCAACGGCACCCTTGAATCCGTGCCGGGTGATTGTTCAGACAAATACTGCTGCCGACACCCCAATCCGCGCTGCTTAGCAAATGCTCATCAAGCCCCCAGCATAACCGCGGGGGGCTTCCCTCTCACAACGCCTGCTGGATCTGCTGATAATCCCCGCTGGTTTTCAGCGTGACCGTGACTTCACTGTTGCTGCGGTTGCGTCAGAACCCGCCCTGTGCGCTGTCGAAGGCGGCCTGCAGCGTGCCGCTGTCGCTGGTGGTGTGTAGCCGCGATAAAAATCTTCGGCGCATTGACCAGATCGC
>FWPV01009840.1_pt1 | contig 15981 bp, 16 predicted proteins | sample 2228371 | NCBI WGS metagenome assembly FWPV01 (sample SAMEA103939776, study PRJEB20133) | metagenome | reverse complement strand
GGAGTTCCTGCGCGCCGTCCGCGCCGGGCCGCATGGGAACCGCGTCAAGGCCATCGTCGTCAGCGCCAAGGGGATGCCGGAAGACATCGATGCCGCTCGACGCGCCGGCGCCGACGGGTACCTGGTCAAACCGTTCTCGGCACGTGAATTGCGCGAGGCCGTGGAAGGCTTCCTCAAACTCGAGCCCGCATGAGCGGTCCGCACACGTCTCCAGGACCAACAGAGCCGCCGGCGGCTGCCGGCGGCTCTCTCCTCAACGACCCATCGCCGCTCATTTCGGCGGGAGCTCGACCCACGGATTGAGTTTCTGAATCTTGGCCATCAGGCGCTTGCGCGTCTTGGCGTCGGTCGTCTGGGCCAGGCGGTCCTTCAGCTCATGCAGCTTGCGCCGCCTCCTCTGGCGACGACGACGCTCTCGGTCCCGTTCGGTCAACGGCATTCCCCACCTCCACGCCCCCATCTTACGACGAACCCCAGCCGACGACAAGGCGGCGCCTGCGCGAAGCGGCGGCCGAATCTCCGCCGCACTCTCCCCAGGAATCGAGAAGGCGGCCTTGCTCCGAGACCGTGGCCGCCCCGGTCTCCCGCTCCGGCTGTTCAGGACTTCCGCGCCAGGTCTACGATCTGGCGGATCAGTTCCTCCGAATCGATCTCCTTCAGCAGGTAGCCCGAGGCGCCGGCCCGCCTCGCGGCCTCGTGTTCCCACTCCGAGACGTACGAGGTGAGGACCAGCGCCCGCGGCGCATGCTCGAGCGACGTCACCTGACGGATGATCTCCAGGCCCATCCCGTCGCTGCGCTTCACCTCGACCAGGACGACGTCCGGCTGCCCCTCGGCCACCTTCGCCGCAACGTCGGCCGCGTCACCGGTGTGGCCAATCACCTCAATGCCCGGGGCCTGGCTCAGCCGGTCGACCAGCGCTAGGCGCACGGCTGGCCGTTCATCCACGATGAAGATGCGCGCCGCAGACACAGCCTCCCCCGGGGACCTTGCCCACAGTATAGGTAGGCCCCCAAGGGGCCTATAGTGACCTCCATCCTATTGTCTGGGGCAACCTATCACGCGGACAGCGCTGGAGGTTCCCGCTGCACCCGGCGAGAAGGGGGCTAATTGGTGCTTTGGGAGAGGGGAATGAGATTGCCCGTCTCGCCGGCGACCTGGCGACCCACCCGCGGCGGCACCCGCACGGTGACCGTCGTTCCCGCGCCCGGGCTGGAGGTGATGCTCACCTCGCCTCCCACCTGACGGGCGCGTTCGCTCATGTTGGAGAGACCATGCCCCAGGGTGGACGGCCGGGCGCGCGGGTCGAACCCGCGGCCATCATCGGCCACCTCAAGCACGACGCGCCCATCGGAGCGCTTCAGGCTGACGCGGACGCGCCGCGCGCGCGCATGTTTTCCGGCATTCGCCAGCGCCTCCTGCGCGATGTGCAGCAGAGCGGCTGCCGTCTCGTGATCGGAGTCGCGCAGCGCTTCGTCCTCGATGACCAACTCGGCCTCGGCCAGCGTGTTGGCCTTGAACTCGCGCACCAGCACGTTCAGGCCGTCTGCCAGGCTGGTCTCCTGGAAGCGCACCGGCTGCAGGTCCAGGATGTAGGCGCGGATGTCGCGGATGACTCGGTTGAGCCCGTCGATGGCCTCCTCCAGGCGCTTCTTCACCCCCTGGGTGTCCTCATCCACGAGCACGCGCGCGTATTCCAGCGTCAGCCCCACCGCGTAGATCGACTGGATGATGCCGTCGTGCAGGTCCATTCCGATGCGGTCTCGTTCTTCGAGGACGGCCAGGCGCCGCGCCTGGCGGTACAGGCGCGCGTTCTCCACCGCGATGCCCACGCCGGCGCCGACGGCTTCCAGCAGGCCAGACTCGCTCGGCGTGATCTGCCGCTCGGTCTGGAAGGCCAGGTCCAGCACACCCACCACCTGACCGCGCGCCGTCAGCGGGACGGCCACCAACGACTTGAAGCCGGCCTCGATGACCTCGTGGCGGAGGAAGCGGGGCTGCGATGCCAGGTCGCTCACCCACATCGGCTTGCCCGACTTGGCCACGGTCCCGATGATCCCCTCGCCCATGTGGAAGCGGCTCACCTCCCAGAACCCCTCGGGGATCGGGCCGTAGTGGAACGCCAGCCGCAGCGTGTTCTCCACCTCGTCGCGCAGGAAGATCTCCCCCGCGCCCGCCTCAAACAGATCCATCACGCGCTGCAGCATCTCTTGCTGCAGCGCGTCCAGGTCCATCGCCGAACCCACCGCCGTTGCCAGGGAGTTGACCAGCGACAGCTCTTCGTTCCGCTGGGTCAGCTCTTCCCGGCTCGAGGCCACCTGCCGATACAGACGCGCGTTTTCGATGGCGGCGGCCGCGTGGGCGGCCAGCATCTCCACCAACTGCTGGTCCTCCTCACTGAACTCCGGCGCGTCCTGCTTGTCGGTCAGGTAGATCTGCCCGATCGGACGACCGTAGGCCGCGATCGGCACGCCGAGGAACGAGTGCATGCGCGGATGCCCGCGGGGAAAGCCGGCGGCCTCGGGATGATCGCTGATCTCCCGCACGCGCACGCTCTGCCCGGTGCGCAGCATCATCCCGATCAAGCCCTTGCCCTGAGGCTTGTGCGGGATGCGACGGGCTTCGTCTTCGCTCAGACCTACGGTGAAGAAGGCTTCCAGTCCCCCCTTGCCATCGGGAATACCGAGCGCGGCGTAGCGCGCGTTGACCAGATCCTTCGCCGCCTGGGTGATGCGCTGCAGCACTCCCTCGAGGGACAGGTCGCTGTACAGACTGAGGGTGGCGCGATGCAGCGCCCGCATGCGCAGACGGGTGGCTGCCTCGAAGCCCCTAGATGTCACCTTCCCCCGACCAGACCTCGATGCCCGCTTCACCGCGCCGCTCCTCAGCTCCCTATTCTACCCCATGCGTCCCGATTCTTGATAGTTTTTGCCAGCCCGGCGCCGTATAAGAGGACCTTGGGCGGGCCCGCTGTGACGGCCCGCCCCGCCCTGCCCCATGGAGCGCACCCGATGACATCGCCCTCCTCCCGCCTTCCGGGATTCTACGATCTGCCGCTGCCCGAGCGCCTGGCCCTGCTCGCGCGCACAGCCGGCCTCGACGCCTCCACCCTCGCCGCATTCGATGGCGAGCACGGCCTGACGCCGGAGCTGGCCGACCGCATGATCGAGAACGCCATCGGCGTGTATGGCCTGCCCCTCGGCCTGGCGGCCAACTTCGTGGTCAACGGGCGCGAGGTGCTCGTGCCGATGGCCGTCGAGGAGCCCTCGGTCGTCGCCGGCGCCTCGCTCGCCGCCAAACTCGTCCGCCAGGGCGGAGGCTTCCACGCCGAAGCCGACGACCCCCACATGATCGGCCAGCTCCAGCTGCTCGACGTCGACGACCTGGACGCGACGCGGCACATCCTGCTCGCCCACAAGCAGGCCCTCCTGGCCCAGGCCCATGAGACCGACCCCGTGATCGCGCGGCTTGGCGGGGGGGCGCGCGACCTCGAGATCCGCCTGCTGCCCGATACGCCCACCGGGCCGATGATCGTGCTCCACCTGATCTACGACACGCGCGACGCAATGGGTGCGAACGCCGTGAACACCGCCGTCGAACGCCTGGCGCCGCAGGTGGAGGCCCTCACCGGCGCCCGCGTCCACCTGCGCATCCTTTCCAACCTGGCCGACCGCCGCCTGGCGCGCGCCCACTGCCGCATCCCCATCGAAGCCCTCGGCTTCGAGGGCTACCCCGGCGAGCGCGTGCGCGACGGCATCGTGGAGGCCTGGTCCTTCGCCGCGGCCGATCCCTACCGCGCCGCCACGCACAACAAGGGCATCCTCAACGGCGTCGATGCCGTGGTCATCGCCACCGGCAACGACTGGCGCGCCGTGGAGGCCGGTGCCCACGCCTATGCCGCTCGCAGCGGCCGCTACACGGCCCTCAGCCGCTGGTCGGCCGGCGCGGATGGCGCGCTGGAGGGTGTGCTGGAAATGCCGCTGGCTGTTGGCACCGTGGGCGGGTCGACGCGCGTCCACCCCGCGGCCAAGGCCTGCCTGGCGCTCATGGGCGTGGAGAGCGCTCGGTCGCTGGCGGAGGTCATCGTCTCCGTCGGCTTGGCCCAGAACCTGGCCGCCCTGCGCGCCCTTTCGACGGAAGGGATTCAGCGCGGGCACATGGGCCTGCACGCCCGGCAAGTGGCCATCGCGGCCGGCGCCACCGGCCGCCTTGTTGAGGAGATCGCCCGGCAGATGGCCGCCGAGGGCAACGTTCGCATCGACCGCGCCCGCGACCTGCTTGCCGCCCGGGCCGCCCACGGCAGCGAGACCAACGCATCGCCGGACGCCTCCGGCTGAGGAGTGGAAGGATGATGGAAGCAACTGCCCCGCGCCTGCTCAAGCCGACCCACCCCGTGGGCATCGTCGGCTACGGCGCCTACATCCCGCGCTACCGCCTGCCGGCGCGAGAGGTGGCCCGCATCTGGGGCTCGTCCGAGGTTGGCCTGCCGGTGCGCGAGAAGGCCGTCGCCGGCCTCGACGAGGACGGCGTCACCATGTCCATCGAGGCTGCCCGCAACGCGCTGGCGCGGGCCCGCATCGACCCCCAGCACATCCGCGCCGTATGGGTCGGCTCGGAGTCCCATCCGTACGCGGTCAAGCCGACCTCGACGATCGTGGCCGAGGCGATCGGCGCCGTCCCCCACACCCAAGCCGCCGACTGGGAGTTCGCCTGCAAGGCGGGCACCGAGGCCGTCCAGGCCGCCATCGGCCTGGTCGGCTCGGGCATGGCCCGCTACGCCCTGTCCATTGGCATGGATACCGCTCAGGGCCGCCCCGGCGATGCGCTCGAGTACACCGCCGGAGCCGGCGGCGCGGCCTACCTCCTCGGCCCGGCCGATGAGGCACTGGCCATCTTCGAGGGCTCGTATTCGTTCGTCACCGACACCCCGGATTTCTTCCGCCGCGCCAATGAGAAGTACCCCGAGCACGGTCATCGGTTCACCGGCGAACCGGCCTACTTCAAACACATCGTCGCCGCCGCCGAAGCGTTGATGCAGGCCACCGGCACCCGCCCCAGCGACTACGCCCACGCGGTCTTCCATCAGCCCAACACCAAGTTCCCCCAGCGCGTCGCCAAGATGCTCGGATTCAGCCAGGCCCAGATCGAGACCGGACTGCTCGCCCCCGTCATCGGCAACACCTACGCCGGCTCGGCGCTGGTCGGCCTGACCGCCATCCTCGACGCCGCTCAGCCCGGACAGTTGGTGCTCGTCGTCTCGTTCGGTTCGGGCGCCGGCTCGGATGCCTTCTGCCTGCGCACCACCGACGCGCTGCCTTCGCGCCAGCCGCTGGCGCCTCGCACGCGCGATTACATCAACCGCCGCACCGAAATCGACTACGCCACCTACGCCCGCTTCCGCGGCAAGCTGACGATGAAGTGAACACAACCCCGCCCCCTCTCCCTCCCATCTACCTGGCCGGCCTCGGCCTGACCCCGGTGGCAGAACATTGGGACCGGTCCCTACGGGAGTTGGCGCTCGAGGCAGTCCGCCTCGCCCTGCACGAATCCGGAGGGCTCCGACCGCAGGCCCTGTTCGTCGCCAACATGCTCGCGCCGGCACTCTCCAACCAGGCACATCTCGGCGCCCTGTTGGCCGACTTCGCCGGAATGCGCGGCATCGAGGCGGTGGCCTTCGAGGCGGCAGGGGCCTCCGGCGGCGTCGCGCTGCGGCAGGCGTGCCTGGCCCTGGCCTCGGGCGCAGTCGAGACGGCGCTCGTCATCGGCGTCGAGAAGGTCACCGACCGCATCGGCCCCTCGGTGCAGACGGCGCTCGCCGGCGCCGCCGAAGCCGACTTCGAGGTCATCCAGGGCATGACCCCGGCGGCCCAGGCAGGCCTGCTGATGCGCCGCTATCTGCACGAGTACGGCGTCCCCGCCGATGGCCTCGCCGGCTTCAGCCTGATCGCCCACGAGAACGCCGTCCCTGTGGCGCATGCCATGTACCGCCGCGCCATCACCCTCGACGACTACCGCCACGCCCCGATGGTCTCCGACCCGGTCAACCTGTATGACGCCGCCCCCGTTGCCGATGGAGCCGCCGCCCTGCTCCTCACCCGACGGTCCGACACGCTCGCCGACCGGCCTCGCGTCCGCGTGGTGGCCTCCGCGGCCTCCATCACGGCTCTGGCCCTGCACGACCAGCCCGACCCGCTCGCCCTGACGGCGGCAGCGGAGTCCGCACGGCTGGCCTATCAGCAAGCGGGCCTCGGACCCGAGGACATCGACCTGTTCGAGGTCCACGATCTCTTCAGCATCTATGCTGCGCTTTCGCTGGAGGCGGCGGGCTTCGCCGAACGCGGCCAAGGCTGGCGGCTGGCACAGGCCGGGCGAATCCGCCGCGACGACCGCATTCCCATCAGCACCTTGGGCGGCTCGAAGGCCCGCGGGGACACCGCCGGCGCCACCGGCGTCTACCAGGTGGCGGAAGTGGCGCTCCAGCTGATGGGTCGGGCGGGTCCGGCTCAGGTGCCGGAGGCGCGGGTGGGCATGGCGCAGTGCCTGGGGGGCGCCGGCGCCACCGCCGTCAGCCACATCCTGGTGCGGGAGGACACCCCCTGACAGGTGTCTGATAGCTCCTGAGAGTCCCGCCCTCCTAGACTACGGGCGGTCTTGCGGGCCAGGCAGGCCCGGCCAGTCCGGCTCGGGAGAATGGGTGATGGAGATTTCCCGTCATTGGAGATTGCGTCAGCAGCGGTACGCTCTGGTGGGCGAGGTTTGCCCGCACTGCCAGGTGAAGATCTTCCCGCCGCGTGACGTCTGCCCCGACTGCGGCCAGGAGGCGCGGCTGGAGTACGCGTTCAGCGGCCGCGGCGAGGTCTATTCCTACACGACGGTAGTGGACGGCCCGGCCGGGCACGAGCACAACGCTCCCTACACCGTGGCCCTCATCCGCCTGGAGGAGGGCCCGATGGTCACCGCGCAGCTCACCGATCTGGGCGATCAGCCGGTTGAGATCGGCATGCCGGTCGAGATGGTCACCCGTCGCCTGCGCGAAGACGGCGAACGCGGCATGCTGGTCTACGGCTACAAGTTCCGCCCCGTCTTGCAGACCTCTTGAAGTCGATACCCTTTGGAGACGTAAGGTTGCGGCCCAGCAGGCCGTCGTCGAGGCGCGGCTGTGCGTGAAGTGGCGGTGGTCGGCATCGGCCAAGTGCCTGTGGGGGAACACTGGGATCGGTCGCTCGTCGAACTGGCGGGCGAGGCGGTGCGGTCGGCGTTGGAGGATGCGGGGATCGAGCGCGTCGACAGCCTGTACGTGGGCAACATGCTGTCGGCCATCGGCGACGCGCCGCAGATGAACTTGGCGGCGCAGATCGCCGACTGGTGCGGGCTGCGGGGCATCGAGGCCACCAAGGTCGAGGCGGCCTGCGGCTCGGGCGGCGCGGCCTTTCGCGCCGGCGTGCTCGCGGTTGCCTCGGGGCTGGTGGAGCGAGTGGTCGTCGCCGGGGTCGAGAAGATGACCCACACGCCAGGACCGCTGACGACTGCCGCCCTCGCCACCGCGGCCGACGCGGACTACGAGGTGGCACATGGCCCGAGTTTCGTGGCGCTGAACGCTCTCCTCATGCGCCGCTACATGCACGAATACGGCTGGCACCATGAACACTTTGCCCCCTTCTCCCTGAACGCCCACGCCAACGGCGCGCGCAACCCGTTCGCCCGCCTGCAGCAGCCGATCAGCGAAGCCGAGTACCTGCGGGCGCGCATGATCTGCGACCCGATCAATCTGCTCGACTCCTCGCCCATCGGCGACGGCGCCGCAGCGGTCGTCCTGGTGCCGGCCGCGCAGGGCGCACCCGCCAACGGCCGCCGCATCGTGGTGGCCGGTTCCGGCTTGGCCACCGACACCATGGCCATCCACGACCGCCGCCGACCCCTGTGGCTTTCCGCGGCCGAGCGCTCCGCCCGCCAGGCGTACGAACAGGCCGGCATCGGTCCCGAACAGATCGACTTCTTCGAACTGCACGACGCGTTCAGCATCATGGCCGCCCTGTCGCTTGAGGCCTGCGGTTTCGCCGCGCCAGGCCAGGGCCCTCGGCTGGCGCTCGAGGGCACGATCTTCCCGGACGGCCGGCTTCCTATCGCCACGCACGGCGGGCTCAAGGCACGAGGCCATCCCGTCGGCGCCAGCGGCGTGTACCAGATCGTGGAGGCGGTGCGGCAGCTGCGCGGCGAGGCGGGGGCCAATCAAATCGAGTCCCCGCGGCTCGGGATGACGCAGAGCGTCGGTGGTTCGGGAGCCACCATCGTCACCCACATCCTGCGCCTCGATTGACCTGGTCGCCGCTGGGAAGCCTTGGCTGCGGCATGGCTCTTGCATCTTCCACCGGCACGGCCGCTTGACTGCCCCAAACGCCTGTGCTACCATCCGCCCGCAGTGGCCGTCGGAGGCTGCCTTGCGGCACCCAAGGTCAAGGAGGAGTTCATGCAATCGATGCGCCTGCGCCATGTCGTGATCGCCGGCCTTCTGCTCTCGGCGGTAGCCCTGGGTGCATGCACACGCTCGGCCTCAACTCCGCCGGCCTCGCCGGCCGCGACCGAGGGCACACCCTCCACCCAGAACTGGCAGCAGCAGACCATGGAAGCGGTCCGTTCCGCCCTCCTCACGCAGACCGCGCAAGTCATGGGAGGCGCCGAGGCAACCTCACCCGCCGAGGAAACCGCCGAGCCCGGCACCACGCCGCAGCCGACCGTGTCCACGCCGATCGTGGTGGCCACGGCCATGCCCACCCCCACGCCGGGCCGGCCTGCGAGCTACACCCTGCATGAGGGCGAGTTCCCGTACTGCCTGGCCCGCCGCTTCAACGTCGATCCAGGCGAACTCCTGGCGCTCAACGGATTGGCCCCAGGCCAGGCGACCTATCCGGGCCAGACGCTGCGCATCCCGCAGACCGGGAGTCCGTTCCCGGCGCAGCGCGCCCTGCGCTCACACCCTGCCACCTACACCGTCCAGGCCGGCGACACCATCTACTCCGTCGCGTGCCTGTTCGGTGACGTCGACCCGATGGCCATCGTCGCCGCCAACGCGCTGTCCGAACCCTACACGCTCACCCCGGGATCGACGATCAATATCCCATGAACCGGGCCTGTGCAAGGCGGCCTCGGCCCTGCCGGGGCCGTTCGCCTTTAACGAACCTCGGGGGAAGCCGCATCGCGGCTGCCTTGCCGGAGAGAAACCATGAGCTGGGAAGTGCTGCATTCGGAGACCGTGTTTGAAGGCCGGGCATTCTCGGTCCGCCGCGACGCGGTTCGCACGCAGGCCGGCCGCGTCGTGACGCTCGAGATCGTCGACCACGTGCCCTCGGTCACGCTCGTCCCTGTCGATTCGGACTCGCGCATTTGGTTCGTGCGTCAGTACCGGCACGCCACGCGTCAGGAACTGTTGGAACTGCCCGCCGGCACGCTCGCCCCGGGTGAGGCGCCCGAGGCCTGCGCTCGACGCGAATGCCGCGAAGAGATCGGCATGGCCCCCGGCCGACTTGACCTGCTCGGCTGCTGCTACCTGGCACCGGGATACACCACGGAGTTCACGTACATCTTCCTCGCCCAGGACCTCGTCCCGGACGCGCTGGCACCGGACGAGGACGAGGCGATTCGCGTCGAACGGATTCCCATCGAACAGGCTCTGCATCTTGCCGGCAGCGGGGCGCTGCAGGATGCCAAGTCCATCGTGGGCCTGCACCTGGCCCGCCCACGCCTGTCGCCGACGTAGCCTTTCCGCCGTCGCCGCGGAGCGGCCGCGGTATACTCGCTGCATGTCGCGCCTGCGTTGGCCAGCCGCGCTCCTGTGGCTCGCGGCGTCCACAGCCGCGTTCGCCTGGAGCCTGATCCCGATCCGACTCGAGAGGCATCGCACGACCCTGGAACCAACGGAGGTGCAGCAGGCAGCGCCGGGTCCTGGTCCGGCTGCGGCGACCAGCCAGTCCGTGTGGACACCTGCCCTCACCCTTGAGACATCCCTTCCCTCAAGGCTGCGGGTGGGGGCATCTGCGCCGCTGCGAGTGAGCGTGACCGCGGCAGTGGAGGACGACCCCCATCCCCCTCTCCTGGCGACGGCGACCCTGCGCGCAGTGGGCGGCGGGATAGGTCCTGCCGCCGAGATCTCGCTGCCCTTGCTCGACCCCGACCCGGTGCACTTCGACTGGGTCGTTCGCGCCCGTGAGGCAGGGCCGGTGTGGCTGACGCTCTCGCTTCGCCTGCGCAGCCTCGGCGCCGACGGCAGCCTGCTCGGCGAACGCCTGGTGTGGGCACACAGCACAGCCCTTCATGCCCAATCCTGGCTCGGGCTTTCTGCACCGGCCGCTCGGGGATGCGGCCTGGCGTCAGCGCTGGCAGCGGCGGCGGTCCTGTGGCGCATGGCTCGGGAGGGCCGGCGATGACCCAGGAGGCTTCACTGCACGCGGACGCGCTGGTCGTTGTCCCGTTCGTGCTCGGGCCGGTGGAAACGAACGCGTACTTGGTGGCCGATCCCACGGCGGGCACGGCGGTGGTGATCGATCCAGCCTGGGACGGCCAGGTGATCGTGGATGAGGCGCGCCGCCGCGGCTGGCGCATCACCTCCATCTGGCTGACCCACGCGCACTTCGATCACTTCGGCGGCTCGGCCCTGGTGGCGAAGGCCACCGGCGCCCCCGTCGCCCTCCACCCGGACGATCTGCCTCTGTGGCGCTTCAGCGGCGGTGCTGCCCTCTTCGGCCTGCCGCACTTCGACCCCGGCCCCGAGCCGAGCCTTTCCCTGGCCCACGGCATGCGCCTCTCCATCGGCGCGCATGACATCGAGGTGCGGCACACCCCCGGCCATACCCCAGGCCACGTCGTCTTCTTCGCGCCGGCATCGAACCTGGTCTTCTGCGGCGACCTGATCTTCTACAGCGGAGTCGGGCGGACGGACCTGCCGGGCGGCAGCTGGGATGCTCTCCTGCACAGCATCCGAACACAAATCCTCACCCTGCCGGACACGACGCGCCTGCTCTCCGGCCACGGACCCGAAACCACCGTCGGACGGGAACGCCGGGCCAACCCGTTCCTCACCGACGGCGGCTGAGCCCTCACCACACCTCAGCGCCCGGACGCAGCACCCGCCTGGAGCCAAACCAGAAAGTCGCGCACAGCGCCGTCCGGTTCCTCGGGCGCCGTGGCAGCGATCGTGAAACACAGGGGGTACGAGGCGATGCCGCTCCCAGCGCACTGCGGCTCCGCACCCTCGACCCGCACCACCCCGAGGCTCCCCGAGAGCTGCGACACCGGGACGTAGCCGATCGCCCCCCGATCGCTCCGCACCACCTCCATCACGCCCGCCGGAGAAGAAGCGATCAACGCACCCGGCCAGACCCTGGCGTCGTCCAACACGGCGGCATCGAAGCCCCGACGCAGCGCATCGCCTGGCGGCAGCACCACGGGCTGCACGGCCACCTCCGCTCCGTCGAGCACCGACCAGTTGGCAACGCGGCCGGTGTAGAGATCGGTCAGTGCCTCCAGGGTCAGATCCCGCACGGGATTGGACGGATGCGAGACCACCGCCAGGCCCTCTCGCACCAGCGGGGTGGCGAACCAGCCCTGGGGCGGCTCAAGACTCGTGATGGCCAGGACCGCCTCCCCTCCGGCGACGCTCTCCAGCAGGATGGCATCCGCCACCGGCACCAGATCGAACTCCGGCACACCGACCTGCACGCGGTAGGTGCGGACCCATGTGGCCACGGTCCCTTCGAGCGACGGCGAGACGGCAACTCGGGGAACCGGTGGTGGGAGCGTTGGCTCCGGTGCCGGCGCGCAGCCTCCGGCCAGCACGGCGAACAAGGCCAGAGTCGCCGTGCAGACCCTCGGGTCCTTGGGACAAAGCCGCCCTGTCCGCGGCGGGCTCGAGCGGTTCACGGGATCCATGCGGCAGTCCCACTGCGAATCACGCTGAGCGCCAGCGAGGCCAGGGCCAGGCATGTGCAGTAGACGGCAAAGGGGGTGAGAGGGCGATGCGCCAAGTAGCGCAGCAGCCAGTGGATGGCCAGGTATCCGCTCAGCGCTGCTGCCGCGAAGCCGACGAAAAGCGGGACCGTCCACTCGCCGGCCGTAGGCAGCGAGGCGAGGTCGAGGCCTGCCACCAGTCCCGCTCCGATCATCACTGGCACCGCCATCCAGAAGGCGAACCGCGCCGCGTCCGGGCGGGGCAGGCCGCGCAGTCGACCCCCGGCAATCGTGGCACCCGAACGTGAGATCCCCGGGAAGAGCGACAGGGTTTGCGCCAGCCCGATCCACAGGGCGTCGAGCAGCGTCAGATCCGCAAGGGGCTTCGCCCTCGTGCGGCGCGCTTCTGCGACGAGGAGCATGGCCGCGGTGACGAGGAGGAAGGCAGCCGCCAGTGCGGGCCGACGGAAGGCCTCCTCCACCCAGTCGTGGAGCAGCACTCCGGCCACCGCGGCGGGGACGGTGGCCGCGAGCACCAGCCAGCCCAGACGTGCATCAGGATCGCCCCAAGGCTTTCCCCGCACGAGAGCCCTCCCGATTGCCCTCAGCAGGCGCCACAGGTCGCGGGCGAAGTAGGCAAGAACCGCCACCAGCGTGCCCAGCTGCACGAGGACATCGAAGGCAAAGGCGGCGCGGCCGTCGAACCGCCAACCGAGCAGCCACCGAACCAGCACCAGGTGGGCCGAGGAGGAGATGGGCAGGAATTCCGTTGCACCCTGCACCAGGCCCAGGACGAGGGCTTGCAGCAGCGTCATGGGGTTTCCTCTCCTGCCTCTTCCTCGAGCCGGTGCTTGCGGTAGGCAGCCCGAAAGCCCTGGGCGAACGCTTGCACCCTGCCCTCCAGGATCGCCTGGCGGAGGTCCGAAGCCAGACGGATGAGAGTGGTCAGGTTGTGGATGGAGAGCAAGGTGGCCGCGAGCATCTCCCCTGCGGTGCACAGGTGGCGCAGGTAGGTGCGGGTGAAGGTGCGGCAGGTGTAGCAGGTGCAGTCGGGATCGAGGGGGCGGGGATCGTCGGCGTAGATGCGGGCGCGCAGGTTCATCCGACCTCGGCGGGTGAGGGCAGCGTGATTGCGCGCCATGCGTGTGGGCAGGACGCAGTCGAAGAGGTCGATGCCGCGCAGCACGGCCTCCACCAGGTCTTCAGGCGATCCCACGCCCATCAGGTAGCGCGGGCGGTCGGGCGGAAGGAGATCGGCCAGCAGGTCGAGGACGGCCAGCGTTTGCTCCTTGGGCTCGCCGACGGAGAGGCCTCCGATGGCGATACCCGGAAAGCCAAGGGAGGCGAGGAAGCGGGCCGATTGCTCGCGCAGATCCAGGAAGGCGCCGCCTTGAACGATGCCGAAGAGTGCCTGATCGCCGCGGGTCTTGGCGCGCAGCGAACGTTCGGCCCAGGCGTGGGTGCGGCGCATCGCCTGCTCGCTGGCGCTGCGGTCGAGTGGGGGTGGGCACTCGTCGAAGGCCATGATGATGTCGGCGCCCAGCGCCTGCTGGATGGCGATGGACCTCTCCGGAGTGAAGCGGTGCAGCGAACCATCGAGGTGGGAGCGGAACGTCACCCCGTCATCGTCCACCTGGCGCGCCGCCGCCAGCGAGAACACCTGGAAACCACCGGAGTCGGTCAGCAAGGGATGAGGCCAGGCCATGAAGCGGTGCAGCCCGCCGACGGCGGCCACGCGCTCCTCGCCGGGACGCAGATAGAGATGGTAGGTGTTCGCCAAGACCAGGGTCGCGCCCAGGGCCTCGAGCTGATCCGGGGTGAGGGCCTTGACGGTGGCCTGCGTCCCCACAGGCGCGAAGAGCGGCGTGGTCAGCGTGCCGTGGGGCGTATGCAGCAAGCCAGCGCGGGCGCGTCCGTCGTGCGCCACGATCTCGAAGTGGAAGGGGCGCGGGGCTACAGGTTCCAAAAGAGGTGCAGTCCGAGAAGGATCACGAGGAAGGTCAGGGCGGTGAGCGGCGCGCCGACGCGCAGGTAGTCGCGCGGTCGATAGCCGCCCGAACCCATCACCAGAGTGTTGACCGGGTGGGCCACCGGCGTGAGGAAGGCCAGCGAGCAGCCGAGTGCAGCTGCCATGGCGAGGCCGCGCGGATCCGCGTGAGAGGCCTCGGCCAGGGAGAGCGCCACGGGGGCGAGCAGGACGGGCACGACGGCCTGGCCTCCCAGGAGCTGGTTGAGCAGGGTGGCTGCGGCCATGATGACCGCGGCCATGCCGAGCGGCCCGGCGTCGAGCGAGAGACTGGCGATGGCTTGGGCCACGCGGTCGGCCAGGCCGGTGGTGCTGAGGGCGATTCCCAAGGGCCACACGCCGGCGATGAGGAACACGGCCCTCCACTCCACCGCGCGGTACGCCTCATCCATCGTCAGGCATCCGCTGAGCAGCAGGGCCAGCGCGCCGCACATCGTGACGACCGCGATCGGAGCCCAGCCGAGCGCTGCCGCGAGCAGCGTGAGCAGTCCGATGGCGGCGGCCAGCCCCATCTTGCGGGGACGGAAGACCGCGTCGGGATCCTCCTCCAGAAGGATGAAGTCCCGCTCGTCGCGCAGGTAGCGGAAGCGGTCGGCAGCCCCCTGCAGCAGCAGCGCGTCTCCCGGTTGGAGGGGGAGATCGGAGACACCGGCGCGGATGGGTTTTCCCTGGCGCCACAGCGCCAGCACGTTCAGGCCATACTTCTCGCGGAAGTGCAGGTCCTTCAGCGACTTCCCCGCCATGCGCGCGTGCGGGGAGATCACGGCCTCGCCGAGCACGTGTGCGGCATCGGTGAGGCCCAAGGGGATTCCCGGCTCGCTCACCTGCTTCAGCCCGTGCTCGGCGAGGATCTCGGGGCTGGGCTCTCCCTGGGCCAGGACGACATCGCCCGCCAGGATGACCTCCTCTCGCGCCGGCGCAACCAGGATGTGCCCGTTGCGAGCCAGCGCCACGACCGAAAGCCCACAGCGCTGCGCCCAATCTCCCTGCCACAGGCTCAGCCCTGCCAGCGGCGATTCTGGCAGAACGACAACTTCGCACAGGCTCTTGTCCAGTCCGTACAGCCCCTCCAATTCCGCCCGCAGGCGTGCGGCGCGGGCGGAGAGGCCGGCCGGGTCGCGAGCCGGCAGGAGCCGCCGGCCCAGCAGGACCATGTAGGCCGCGCCAGCCGCAACGGCCATCAACCCGACCGGCAGGAAGTCCAGCAGGCTGAACGGCTGCAGCCCCGCCTGGCGCAGCGTGCCGCTGACGATGATGTTGGCCGTGGTCAATAGAGTGGCCATGCCTCCCAGGATCGTGCCGAAGGCCAGCGGCATGAGGAGCTTGGAGGGGGCGAGGCGGCTCTGGCGCGAGAGCCCGATCACCGCCGGCAGGAGGACGCCGGCGGCGGCGATGTTGTTCATGAAGAGCGAGAGGGCCGCGGCGGCGAGCGTGGTGACCAGAACCGCCCGCCGCTCGTCGTTCCCGCTCCAGCGCAGGAGGTGACGACCAATGGCATGCGTCACGCCCGTCTGCTGCAGCCCCTCCGAGATGAAGAAGATCGCCAGGATGGTGATCACGGCCGAGGCGCCGAAGCCCGAGAACAACTGCTCGGGCGCCACCAGCCCACTCAGGCCGAGGCTCACCAGCAGGAGCAGCCCGACGACATCGGGGCGCAGGCGCGATGCGATGAAGAGGACGGCTGCGCCGAGCAGGAGGAGCAGGAGCAGAAGCTCGGGGGAGGTCATGACCTGGTGATTATACTCTCCGAGGAAACCGGTTGCCACGCGCCGCAGCGCGGCTTATACTGCGAGCCTCATGCTCCCCAATCACCGCTACTCGAACTGGCTTGAGATCGATCTGACCGCCATCGCCGACAACGTCCGCCAGTGCCGGCAGCGCACCGGCGTGGCCGTGATGGCGGTGGTCAAGGCGAATGCCTACGGCCACGGCCTGGTGCCGGTGGCCCGCGCCGCCCTCCGTTCCGGAGCCAGTTGGTGCGGGGTGGCCCGCATCGATGAGGCCCTGGAGCTGCG
>FWPV01002326.1_pt1 | contig 15981 bp, 5 predicted proteins | sample 2228371 | NCBI WGS metagenome assembly FWPV01 (sample SAMEA103939776, study PRJEB20133) | metagenome | reverse complement strand
GGCGTCATAGACATCCATATCGAGCGGTTTTCCCTGCCGCAGAGCCTGAATCAGTCGATAATCTTCGATGAAATCCATTCCTCCATGACCAGCCCCTCGTGACTTTTCCTCAAGCTGGCGCCAGACGGGATGGTCATATTCTTGGTAATTTTTTAGCTCTTCCCAGCGGTGGGCTGGACTGCGGCCTTCGATATATACCCGTTCCGGCCAGCGCTCAAAAATGCCTTTAGTGCCTTGGACGCGGTGAATGCGGCTGTAAGGACGAGGTGAGGAAGTATCGTGGATTAAGGTGATGACTTTTCCCTTAGCTGTATAAATTAGGGAGACGTTGATATCACCGAGCGCATATTTCCTGGTGGCTTCTGGGCTTTGCCGGCCGAATTTTTCGGCGGCATAAAGATTCAGTCCCTGCGATTTCGAGCTCATCGATACCAGATAGAGGAAGCCATCTCCGCGGTTAATATCTAAGCATTGGCTTACCGGACCCAGGCCATGGGTGGGATAAAGGTTACCGTTGCGACGCGCATGGTGGTCGGTGCGCCAGAGGGCTTCTCCTTCGCCGCTAAAAAGGACGTCGCGCAAATCGTGGAGATAGCCTGCTTCAGCGTAAAAAATTTCTCCGAGTAAACCTTTTTTCACCATGTTGAGGCACATCATTTCCGGCCGGTCGTAGCAGCAGTTTTCCATCATGATGCAATGACGCCGGTATTTTTCCGCTGTCTCCACGAGCGCCCAGCAGTCATCCACGGTGTAAGCGGCCGGCACTTCTGTAGCGGCATGTTTGCCTGCCTTCATTGCCGCCAGGCATACGGGAACATGCCATTCCCAGGGAGTAGCCGTAAATACCAGGTCGACATCATCCTGCTCACAGAGGCGCAGAAAATCCCGCGGTCCGCGAGAATAGCCTTTCGGCCGGGGAAAACCTGCTTCCTCCACCCATTGCTGGATGCGAGCTACTTTTTCCTCGACGATATCGCACACCGCGGTAATTACTACTCCCTCGATTTTGAGAAAATTACGCACATGCGCTGAACCCATCCCGCCAACACCCACCATGCCTATTCGCACCGGGTCAATCGGCGGCACCCGGAATTCCATGAGCGGGGCTCCGGAGCCTGCGGCCGATGAGGGAGAAGAAAGCAGAGAGCTTGCATTCGGTTGGCTGCTGAGGAAAAAGGCTTCTTTTTCTTTGTGCGGGTTTAAAAGACTTGTTTCCCCATTATCTTTTTTCTTGAGAAGCGGGGCTAAACCAGCCGCCACCCCAGTTTTAAGAAAATCTCTCCTTCGCCAGACAGGTTTTTTTGATGTCATGTTTATTCCTCACCAGATATTTTCCTTAGCCATGTTAACAAAAATATGGTTCTTCTCCCGATTAGTAGGTAGAAATATTTTATATCATTGAGGAAAGAAAATTAAAAAATCTTTTTTAGATTTTAGTCAGAAGAAGTTATTAATTTGCCCTCATTTATAGGATATAATATCTTCAATAACTGATTGAGAGATAGTGTTCAAAATTTTAAAAACATAATAAAAAAAGCGCAGTGAGAATTTTTGCCCTAGAGGAAAGAAAGGCTTGATGTCGTTGGTAGAGAAGAAGGGAAAAAAGTGTTGGTCACGTCTTCGCCGAACCCGATGGTGGCTTATAAGCTTGACTATTTTTTCTTTTTTAGTGATGGCAGCGACGCTCTTTTTCCAGAGCAACCGTTTCTCTTCCTGGCTTATCAGTCGGCTGAACCATGAGCTCAGGCGCCAGTTGGCGCTCACGCTCGAGGTGGATTCTCTCCGCTTCTACCTCTGGCAAGCCAAGGCCGAGGCTGTCGGCTTACGAGTTTTCTCGGTAGCGGCAGAAGAGCCGGCATTTAGCGAGAGGTTAGCTCGACCACCTTTTCTTTTTATCCCGAAAGTTTCTCTCCGTGTTGCTCTCCGACCTCTTCTCCAGCGTCGGTTGGAAGTCAAGGAAATCGTGGTCCATTCTCCCTCCCTCAACTTTACACCCGAAAAATTGTTCAGGCCAAGGTTTACTGGCGAGCTGCAAAAGGATAAAAGGCCGAAGAAGGCCAGCTCCTGGCAATGGCAGGTTAATAACTTTCGTCTTGAAGGAGGAAATTTTTCGTATGCGGCCAGACCACCCGCCAGCTCAGGATATTTATTATTTTTAAAAAATATTAAGGCGGCACTTCAATTTAACGAGGAAAAGCAGGAGCATGCTGGTTGGCTATCTTTTGGCCCGGCAGAAATTGAACTGGCGGGAAAACCATCGCTTCCTCTTTTATCTTCTCGCCTGGTTTTTCGTTTTACCGCAAAAGATGTTTTTCTCGAAGATTTATCGCTCGAGGCGGAGGGGCTTCATGTTGCCGGCTCGGGGAGCGGTGAGTTTTCGCCGCGCGTTTTTCTGCGCCAGGGCCAGGTGAGAGGAGAGATAGAACTCGAGAAAATGTCCTTTTTCCAAGAAATGTTAGCTCAATCATCTCCTGATTTGACGACAGTTATCCCAGCTCGCTCTGGCCCTACAGCCGCAGTTAATCCAGTTTTCTTAGCTCCTGGCTCAATCATTTCTCAGGGCCGCGTGACCTTCGAATTAACTTTCGCCGGAGAAGAGACAGCTCAGGATAGCCTCTGGCCAAAAGGCAAAGCTCAGATAAAGCTAAGTGGCGAAAAATTTGCCGGGGCTTTTGGTCAACAGGGAAATCTTCAGGCGCAGGCAGAGTTAGACAACCAGAAAATTACGCTTTCTTCCCTTGTTTTTACTTCTCCGGTGGTCGAACTTTCTGGGGAGGGCTTTTTTAGCTTTGACCCGTCCGGGCATGATTATGGCAAGAAGGCTGAATTTAAACTCAAAGCCAGAATAGAGGATTTAGGATATTTTAAGGATTTTCCTCTTCTGGCTAAATTTTCTACTTTCCCCAAAGGCTCGCTCCAAACGCTGGCTGGCGCGCTTTCTCTCGAGGCCAGTCTGACCGGTAGCCTCCAGGCGCCCAAAATTTCCTTTGAGCTACGGGGAAAAGAACTAAACGTAGCCGGGGAAAGCATAGCTTCCTTGGAGGTAAAAGGTCAGGCTGACCGAAACCAGCTGGCGATTTTTGACCTACGGCTGAGAAAAACCGATGTTGCACCACCCTTTATCGGTCGCCTTTATTATGACTGGGCAAGCCAAAATTTTTCGGCCTCTCTTGAGACAAAGCCACAAAACCTGTTAGCTTTTTCTTCTCTTCTCCCGTCTTTTCCTTGCCGCGGTCAGGTTGGTTTTAACCTGGCGGTACGCGGAAAGAAGGATAAACTCGATATTTCCTATAAAATCGATGGGAATGATATAAATTGGAAGAGTATTTCCGTCCCCGAGTTCAAAGCGGCGGGAAAAGTCAGGCTGAGAGGAGGCGGGGTGGAAGCAGCCACTCTCGCCGTTGACCTCAGGCCATCTGGTTTCAGGTTTGGCCTCGTAGAGGTAGAGACCAGGGAGCAGTTTCAGTTATCTCTGGAAGAGGGAGTGATTAAAATAATTGGCCTTGACCTCCAGGGGAACGGGGTTTCCTTCCGGGCTGAAGGAGGAATAGGTCTTCAGGAGAGCGCTGAGGAACTCGTCTTTGAAGGGAAGGTGCCGCTTGCTTTATTGGCCAGTTGGCTGAAAACCAGAGCCACGAATAATTTTTCCGCCCAAGGAGAGCTGGGGGTGAAAGGTAAAATCAGCGGTACCATCCTGAAGCCGGAACCAGAAATAGAAATAAGAATGGCTGATGGCTCCCTGTCATTTGCGTTGATGCCTGTGCCAGCGGAGAAAATTAATATTCAAGCATGGCTGCAAAAAGAGGCGCTGGAGTTACGGGAACTTAGCTTCCATTTAGGCCAGGGCCGGTGCGAAGCTATGGCCAGAATTCCTTTACCACAATTCAGGGGTTCGTTGCCCGCAACTACGCTGGATGCTACCCTGGCAATGAAATCTGTGGGCTCGGGTAAACCGGGGTTGTTAGGGTTAAAAGAAATAAAAGAAAGAAGAGAAGTAAATAAAAAAATAAAAAGGATAAACAAGGATGAAGCCGCCGGTCAAAACGCACAAGAAGGCCACTCCCGAAGGAAAATTCAGCCCGAGCCCGCGTTGGCGAGTGAATTAAATCCTACCCCACCAGGCGACCTGGCGGATAAAGCTCAAATAAAAGTAAGCTTTTGGGGGTTAAACCCGGCTGATTTTCTGCCACCGATGGAAGCGAAGTTTCCCCCTTTCTTGAAGCAAAAAGTTCAAGGCGAAATCAGCGGTTCGTTTGATTTAACTTTTCTTCCTGACCCGAGGCTGGATTGGTTATCTTCGTTCCAGGGAGAAGGGCGGCTCAGCAAGCTTAAATTAGCTTTAGCCCCTCTCTCCATCGTTAACGAAATCCCGCTGGTGTTCCGTGTTCAGCCTGACCTCATTATCATGGAGCCGGTTAGCAAAAGAAAAGTGAGTCATCCGTTTAAGCAGCCGGAACTTGATTTTTTTCTCCAGACTCATGGAAATTTATCGTCTCTCGCTTCTTTCTTCGACGGCTTTAACCTCAGCGGGAATTTAGCCCTGAACCTCAGGTTAGCTGGCGCTTTGTCTAACCTTTCGACCCGCGGCTCGTTGGAATTGAGGGCAGGTTCGCTCGAGCTGGCCTCTTTCCCGCTTCGGGTGAGCGAGGTCACGGGTCTTGTCTTTTTTTCTGACCGCCGCGTTGAACTTAGCTCCTGGCGCGGCCGCGTCAATGCGGCTCCCTGGGAAATAACGGGCGGGTTTGACCTCGATAAAACCAGACGGGTGGAAGCGGGGACTGTTGAGCTCGAAGCTAAAGGAGTTCCGCTGGAGGTTGAGGGCATGATGGCCAGCCTGGTGGACCTATCTCTCCGTCTTGAGCCTAAGAAACCGGGCTGGAATCTCGCCGGCGACGTGAGGCTACATCACTCCTCGGTAACTGCTGAATTGACCAAATTTTCTTCCCTCATGAGGCGGCGCCAGACTTTCCGGCGACGTCCCTCGACTGCTTCTCCTCCTTCCTTCCTTCAAGATACAACTCTTAACCTTAGGCTTAACTTCGACCCGCCCCTCTCCATCACCAATTCTTTGCTCCAGACAGAAATTCATGGTGCTCTGACCCTCTCCGGGACTTTAACTCAGCCGGTTATCTTGGGCCGGCTGTCTAACCCCGGGCCGGGCGAGTTAACCTGGGCCGAAAGGCAATTTCGCCTCGAAAAAATGCAGGTTGATTTCACGGGGTCTTTTCCGCCCGACCCGAGGCTGGAAGTCTTAGCCCAGACTGAGCTACGGCATGGTTACGATGACCTGGAGGTGCGCCTCAACTTAAGTGGACCTGTTTCTGAGCTTCGTCTTAACCTTCAGTCAACCCCGGCTCGCTCTCAGGAGGAGCTGGCTTTTATTTTGTTGTTCGGGAAAAGCCTGGAGGAGGTCAGGTCGCAGGGATTAGGTGCTTTCCGAGAGCAGATCATGCTGGCTTTGACTGCCCCCGCCGCCGCGCGCGTCAGTAGCACGATGCAGCGCCTTTTCCGGTTAGAGGAGGTGCGCCTTGAACCGCTGGGTATAGCGGGCGAAACTGACCCCGGAGCACGGATGACTCTGGTTAAGCAAATAACACCAGCCGCCAAGGTGACGAGCTCAGTCGATATTAGCAATTCCCAGCGCCAAACCTGGACGTTTGATTATCGGTTGAGCCGAGGCATGACTTTTCAAGGCTACCGAAAAGATGAAGGAAACTATGGAGTTGGCTTGCGTCATAACTTCTCTCTGGGCCGAAGGATAACAGACGAGACTTCCAAGAAAAGCAAGGGCCCTCGCCAAATTATTTCCCAGCTGGAGATAAGGGGCGAGGTGGTTTTTCCCGAACCTGCGCTCAAGAAAAAGTTAGGTCAGGTTCATCCAGGCAAAGATTTTCGCGCTGAGGTTCTTGACCGGCAGATAAAATCGCTCGCCTCATTTTACCGTAAAAAGAAATATCTTCAGGTGAAGATCAACCCGGTGGTTGAGGTTGAGAGAGAAAATAAAGTCAAGTTAGCGCTCGAGGTGAGGCCAGGGCCGAGAATAGAACTTAAATTTGCCGGCACATCTCTTTCTCGTTCCCTGCGCCAGCGAGTCGAGGCTATCTGGGCCCGCGAATCAAACGTCGAGCGAGCGGCGGAGAGAGTGGCTCGCCTGGTCGAAAAAAGTCTTCAGGGTAGGGGATATTTTCATGCCAAAGTGAATTTTACCGTGAAGGAAGAAGCGTCGGCCAGCGGCCGGGTGGTTTTGGGCCACTTTATGGTGACCGAAGGGCCGCGCTATCGGTTAGAAGAGGTTGAAGTAGAAGGGGCCGAGGAGGGAAGAAAAAAAGAGTTGCTTCAGGAAATAAAATCATGGCGGGAAGAAGAAGTCAGAGGATTCTGGTTGCTATTAGCTGAGCCAAAAGCGGTCACCGAAGCTATCGCGAGCTGGTATGAGGCGAAAGGCTTCCTGGAGGCCAAGGCTTCGATAGCTTCTATCCGAGAAGATAGTCTTCGGCATACTATTTTTGTCAAGATAAAGATGGAGGAGGGGCCGCTGAGCCGGGTCTGCGAGTTGAGGATCGAAGGCAATGAAAAAATTAGCTCAGCCGAACTTGAGCCGCTTCTTCAGGTTCGACCAGGTGATACTTTTAACCCTAACCTGATAGTGACCGACCGCAATCGTCTGCTGGCTTTTTATCGGGGCCGCGGATTCCGGGATATAGCCGTGAAGCCAAAAGTGGAGCTGGTAGGAGACGGTCCTGATATACGGGTGATTTACCTGGTCGAGGAAGGGGTAATCCATAAAGTAAGCGGGGTGGAATTCAGCGGCATCAAGGAAACTCGCCACCAGGCTCTGGCTTCAGTTTTTGGTCTTAAGGTGGGAGAAACGCTGAACTGGGAAAAAATTTATCAGGGACAGAAAGCTTTGTATGATACGGGCGATTTCAGCCTGGTGCAAGTAATGACTGAGCCGACAGAAGGAGCATCAGGCCAGGAAAAGGTGAGGGTAGAGCTAAGACCGGAGCCAGTGGCCAATCTACGGTATGGCTTGCGGTATGATTCAGAACTAAAAACAGAGTTAATGGCCGGCCTGGATTTTCGCCACCTTTTCGGGTTGGGACGCCAGGGCATGGTCAATTATCTTCATAATGCCCGACTGCAGGATTTTCGTCTCTCCTTCCATGACCGTGATTTTCTCGGACTCAAGGTGGATTCTTTGCTTTCCTTTTATTTCACCAAGAAAAACGAGGCTTCTTTTACGACGGAAGAAGCGGGAGCGAGCTGGCGGCATCAATTGGCCTTGCCCGAGAAAATACTTCTTTCGACGGTCGTTCGCCGCAGCCGCATTCATACTTATGAAGCTGAACCAGTAGGGCCTTTGCCTTTTGATATTTCTCTTAGTTTGACCGAGCTATCGCTGCAAGCGGTGCGTGACACCAGGGACGACCCGCTCGATTCGCGGCGCGGGTCTTTTATTTCTTCCAGCTTAACGTATTCTCCCGAGGCGCTTAAGTCTGAACTCACTTATTTAAGCTGGTTTGGCCAGGCTTCTTTTTATCGGGCCATGGGGTCACGACTTGTTTTTGCTTCCAACTTCCGGCTCGGACTGGCCACAGCTTTTGACCAGGTGATGGTGCCGGCGCGGCGTTTTTATGCTGGCGGTGGCTATTCGTTGCGCGGGTTTAAACAGGACATGGTCGGGCCATACGACCCCTATCTGGAGGCGCCTGAAGGAGGCGAAGCGGTTTTTATTTCCAACCAGGAACTCAGGTTAAGCTTGGTGCCCGGAATTGACGGCGTGCTCTTCTTTGATGCAGGCAATGTTTTCCGGGAGGTTAAAGACATAAGCCTGCGTCAGCTTCGGCATACTCTGGGGTTTGGCCTGAGACTGCGTAGCCCCGTGGGGCTGCTTCGACTTGACCTTGGGTTTAACCTCTGGGCGAAGCCAGGCGAGCCGCGCCAGGTGCTTTTTTTCAGCCTCGGCCAAATCTTTTAGCCCGCACCGCTTGAATACGAAGACTTTTTTGTAGAAGAACTTTTTAATATAGCTAAAAATGTGAAATATGGTAGAAAGGGGGAGGGTGCGCTGCAGTTTAGACGAGGAAAAAGGCTTTTCTGTTGAACGGCGGAGACAGAAAGCCGTTAACGCGGATTAAAATGGTTAAGCTGGAAGGGGGAAGATAATCCGGAAGTCGGTACCACCTTCACGCCTCAGCTCTATTCGGCCGTCAATCTGCTTGGCCAGCGTGTAGACGATCATCAAACCCAGCGATTCGGTTCTTTTTGGGTCAAGCTCCTGGGGCAGACCCACGCCGTCGTCTTTCACCTGCAGCATTACCTTATTGCCCTCCGCTTTCTTCATGACCACCCAGATTTTGCCTTTTCGTCCCTCGGGAAAGGCATGTTTTAGGCTATTAGTTATTAGCTCATTGACGATAAGTCCGACGGGCACTGCCTGGTTAATGTTTAGGTTCACAGGCTCAAGCTCGATTTTTAGTTCCACCTGGCCCAGGAGCCTTTGATAATCCTGGTAAACTGTCCTGGCCAGCGAATGAAGGTAATCCTGAAAATCAATACTGGCCATGTCAGGCGAGCGGTATAATTTCTCATGGACCAGAGCCATGGACCGGATTCTTTTCTGGCATTGGCGGAACATCTCTTGAGCACGTGGGTCATCGATGAGTTTTGCCTGCAAATTGAGCAAGCTGGAGATGACCTGCATGTTATTTTTTACGCGATGGTGAATCTCTTGAAGCAGGATTTCCTTCTCTTTCAGCGAAGCCCTGAGCGCGGCCTCATACTTCATTCTTTCTGTTATATCTCGAGCTATGCCTTCGATAGCCACCAGCCTGCCTTCCTCATCATAGACAGGGACGTTGTGTTGTTCTGTCCAGATAATTTCTCCGTCTTTGCGGCGCCAGCGAAGAACTACTGGCCGCTTCATATCCCCTGCGGAGACAGCCTGGAGCAATGGTTTATCTTCCTCGACTACGATTTTCCAGCCTAAGTCCGGGTCAGCGTAATGCTCCTCTGGTGTATAGCCTGTTATTTTGGTAGCCGCTGGGCTCACGTATTCAAACCCTCGTTGGGGATAAAGAGTATAACGGTAAATTAGATCCTGCGCGTTCTCCGCCAAACGGCGGTAACGCTCTTCGCTAGCCCTAAGGGCCATTACCGCCTTTATTCTTTCCGTGTCTTCAAGCGTCACTTCTATAAGGCCGATTATCTGGCCGCTTTCATCACGAATAGGATAGCCGTGGATTCGCCAGTACCGGCCGTCCGGTGTTTTTACCTCGCCTTGCTGGGACTGGCCAGTATCTCGGGCAAGAGCGACGGGACAAACTTCGCATGGTTTTTGTCGGCCATGCCAGAGGTCGTAGCAACGTCGACCGATCAAGTCTTCCGGTTTTAAATTAAGCGAGTCAGCCGCCGCTTTGTTGGCCCAGATAATAGTGTGGTCAAGACCCTGATAAACGATGAGTTCAGCAACAGAAGACAATATAGCCGCTTTCTCTCTTTCGCTTTTCTTCAGAGCTTCCTGGGCGGCGCGCTCTTCTGTCTGGTCGCGGAAAACAAGCACCACGCCCAGAAGCTTGCCTTCTGGTCCGACAATCGGAGCGCCGCTATCCGCCACCGGGTATTCCCGGCCGTCGCGGCTAAGCAAGAGAGAATGATTAGCCAGGCCGATGACAATGCCTTCCTTTATGACCCGGGATACAGGATCTTCTACTGGCTCACGTGTTAATTCGTTGACGACCCGGAATACCTCGACCGCCTTTTTTCCTTTGGCCTCAGGTTCGGTCCAGCCCGTAAGCTTTTCCGCCACTGGATTCATTAATATGATGCGTCCTTCCTCGTCCGTGACAATTACGGCATCGCCGATGCTGTATAAGGTGGAGCGAAGCTCTGATTCCCTTTTCTGGACCTCCTCGAGCAATCTTTTTCTTTCGGTTATGTCGATGAGGTTGCCGATGATGGCTGGCTTTCCGCGGTAGTTGATTATGCTTCCATGGACTTCGACGTTAAGGGTAGAACCATCTTTGCGCTGGCCAAGAAACTCATAGCGGAGACTCTTTATTTCCCCGGCCAACCTTCGCCTGATATTCTCCTCGACCAGCGCTTTATCCCGGGGATGAACCACCACCAGAGGGCTGAGCTTATCCACCAGTTCCTCGCGCTGATAACCAAACAGGTCAGCCGCGGCCTGGTTGACATAACGTAAGAGTCCGTCCTGGATTAGATAAACTCCGGCCAGAGACGATTCATTGAGAATCCGGAAAAGCTCTTCGCTTTCTCTGGCTCTGGCTTCAGCTTGATAGAGGGCAAGATAGTTACTCTTCTCTTTTCTCTGCCATAAATTTTCTGTAAGGCCAATCTGGGCAGCCAGGATGGCGAGAGCGATAAGCACAATCAGTAGCGACCGAGCTCGCCAGGGTTGAAGGGCTTCGGCCACATCCATTTTAGCGATTACTAACCAGGGCATACCTGGAATTTGGCTCAGGTAAGCAAAAACCTTTTTTCCTCGGTAATCTCGTCCTTGGACGAGTCCTCTCTCACCTAAGACAGCTTTGACGGCTGGAATCTGCTTTTGAGTTAAAGGAAAGCGCATGGTTAGAGCCGTGTGACTTTGATGGCGAAGCTCGTTAAGGAAGACTACCTCGTCGCCTTCGCGTCGGACAAGAATAAATTCTGCTGTTCGGCTACGAGTTGGCCAGGATTGAATCACAGGGAAGAGAAAGCTTTCAGCGTCAACTATCATAAGCGCAAAGCCGACGACTTGCGTCTCTCCGTCGGTCTGAGTGATGAGGGGCGCAATTACATAAATATGGATTGGCTCACTCGCTGAGTGGCGATGAAGGTCAGAAAGAACAGGCTGTTTGCTCTGGCTGACCAGAGAAAAAAGTTCCTCATCATGAGCAAAAGAAGAGGCTGTTTCAAAAAGCGAGAGGCGTATCTTTTTGGTGGCATCCAGAATTATTATGTCCTGGTAATTATAGGCCTTAGCGGTAATCAAGAGCCTTTTTAGTAGCTTGGCTTTCCTTTGTTCGTCCGGGTTTTGAAAGTAGAGGAAAGCTTCCTCCGAGAAAAAAGGACTTTGGGTTAAAACTTGAGCGTCAGCTATCCTTTCTTTTAACCAGTTATCGATTTGCTGCACTTTTAAGTTGGCCACGAGGCCGATTTCTTTTTCTACTTCCTGGCGGGCTATTTTTTCCTGGGAGCGGTAAAGAATATACCCGGCAATGGTCACTAAGAAGGCGATAAGAAGAGACACAACATAAAGAGGCATTTGAAGCCTCGTCTTAAATCGCCCGATTAATTTCAGTCTTTCCCTTTTTTCTCCCGGCATTTTTGGTTACTCCCCATCCCTATTTTTACCATATTTTTTCTGCTCATGTATATTAATTTATTGTTAATTTATCCGTCAATTATTTTCATTTTTATACCGCTACTGCTGAAGGTCATTCCAAAAAAAGGGAGAAAAGTCTGCCCTATTTTGGTCCTCACTGCTGCCAGCAAAATATCCTTTAAATGAGGCTCATTTGCCGATTAAGATTAAAATATAATATCCTGCCGAGTAACTAAAAGATTATGGGGGAATAAGAGTAAGATCATGTCGGAATAAGAGTGAGATTTAAAGGCAAAATATCAAAGCAAGAACAAAGAGAGTATCTCCCCAGCGTTTTGATCAGACCTAACTTTTTTCCCTCTTTTTTCCTCTCTCTTCCCCCTTTTTTCCCTCCCCTTTTTTTAAATTCCCTTTTATATTTTTTTCTTTTTTTAGATTATTTTTATTAAAGATTGATAATAAGGAAAATTTTATAAATAAGAACATATTTTATAGTTCTTCAGACATTTTTATGAGTAACCCTAAAGGGCGATTTCTTTTCGGGATTATATGAACAGAACTTCGATAAAATTGCTCAAAAAACAGTTTAGGCCACCTGCTTTGTATCATGATGATATTTCAATAAATACTCTTACGGGCTCTGGAACAAATTACATTTTGCTCCGTTCAGGATGCCCCGCATATCTCATATTTACCCACGAGAAAGCCGGACGAGCCTATTTTATTTAAATCAGCCCCCCGTATTCACTTTGCCGCCAGATGAAGAAAAAGAAAGATTTGTCTTAACCTGAAAAAATTGGTAAATAAATGAGCTGATAAGATTTTAAACAATTTTCTGAGGAGGAGGGAAGAATGCCATCGCGGCGCAATTTTATGAAAAAAATGGCTTTGGGTTTTGTGGGGGCAGGAGTCGTTTCTCAAGGCTTTAGCCTCCAGACGTCGGTCAAGGGAGAGTCGGCTAAACTCCTGGTGAAGAATCCCGACCACCCTCAGCCGGCTAAGTTCGACCGTCTCCCTTTGTCCTGGTACAAAGCAACGGTTAAAAGGTTGAAGGAGAGAGTGGGGGAAAGGGGAGTGAAAGCCATTGTTCTGCAGAATCCCTGGAATATTATCTATTTTACCGGGCTCTTTCATAGCTCGACAGAAAGGCCTTTTTACGCCGTGTTTCCTGTGGAGGAAGACGCCCTCTACTGGTATCATCCGGGGCTTGACCGTGACCTGGTGACAAGCTGGTGGTCTACCGAGAACGAATATTATTTTGACTATTTGCATGCTGAGGGAGGGCATCCGGAGCAAGGAAAGGTAGCCACAGGCAAGGCGGTTGACCTGTTTGAATGGCTGCTCAATGGGTTAAAAAAGCGCGGTTTCGGCGATAAGGTGATCGGTATCGATACTGAGCTTCCGCCCTCGAAGCTCCAGAAGGTGAAGAACCTCTTGCCTCAGGCGCGGTTTGAGGATATTTCAGATATTTGTCTTAGAATGAGGCAAATCAAGACACCCGAAGAAATTGCCCTTATTCAGCGAGCCATGGATTATTTCAGCCAGATTCATGCTTTTGCCCGTGATTATATTCTGGAGAGAGGGACAGAGGCCACTGATTTTGAAGTGGCTCATGCTGCCCGCGAGTACGGTACAGAACTGATTATGAAAGATATAAAGCGAGATGGACGGCCTCATTCCGCCGTCGGCATAGCGGTGAATATTAGTTGCCGTACAGGAGTAGCCACCGCCTATCCTCACCCCAACCAGTTCTTTCACAAGAAAATTGAGCGTGGAGATGCCCTGCAGGTCTCCGGTGTAGTGCGTGTCGGAGGCTATGGGGGCGAGCTTTACCGTTATTACCAGATTGCTCCCTGGGACAGCCACCGGCAAAAGCTATGGGAAGTGGTGACCGAATGCGTCCATATCCAGGAACGAGAATCGCGTGCTGGTCGGACGTGCGCCGAGGTAGCAGCCAAGATTCATCAATATCAGGTGAAGCAGGGCGTGGCCAGGTATGTTTATCACCGGCCAGCGCACGGCGAAGGCATGGAAGGCCATCAGGCCCCCTGGCTTGCTCTCGGCGATGAGACTATCCTTGAGGAAGGGATGACGTTCAGCGTTGAGCCGGGCCTTTATGACCCGGAAAAGGGGTTTGGCTATAACCCGAGCGATAATTTACTCGTGACCAAGAAAAAAGGTCTACTTCAGAGCAGTGTCCCCTATACCAAGGAATGGATGTTCCTTAAACTCTAAATCCGAGCTCATCAATTTTTTGGCCAAGCAGATTTATAAAAAAGAGTGGAAAAATTAAGATATAATCACTAGCTTGAAAAAGGAAGATGAAAAATATTTTTGAGCAGAATTATACCCCAGAATAAAAATTTAGAGAGGCTCATGCTGGCTGGTTTTTTACAAACGGTGCTTAATATATTCATATTCTGATTTACTTAATCCATAATCATAATATGATAAATAGAATCTGGGGCGGAGGTTGATATTGCCGGAGTATGTCCAACCTTTTCCCCGACGTTATTCGAACGCAAACCCTTTCTCAGTAAAGAGCCGCAAGCAAGTGTCCACCACCACAGGGTCATAAAGAATACCCTTATTTCGGGAGATTTCTTCCAGGGCCTGATCCAGACCACGAGCAGGCCGGTATGGACGGTGAGAGGCCATGGCTTCGACAACGTCGGCCACAGCCAGGATTCTTGCTGTTAAAAGGATTTCATTGTGGGAGAGCCCTTGAGGATAGCCAGACCCATCCAACCTCTCGTGATGCTGGAGAACAATCGTGGCTACTGGCCAAGGAAATTCTATGCCCCGCAATACATCATGACCAACTCGAGGGTGTATTTTTATCAACGACCATTCGACTTCAGTCAACTTACCCGGCTTGCTGAGAATCTCAGTGGGAATCCTGATCTTCCCCAGGTCATGAATCAAGCCGGCCATGCGCAGTCCGTTAATCTCTTCTTCCAGAAGGTTCATTTCTTTAGCTATCGCACAGGCCAGTTGAGTTACCCGGCGTTGATGCCCCGCAGTATAGGGGTCCTTTTCCTCGATGATTGAGGTTATGACATTGACAATTCCATCAAAAGCTTTTTTCAATTGTTCATGGCTTCGTTGAAGCTCCTCCTCGGCCCGCTTTCGTTCGGTGATGTCCCGGGCCACCGAAATTATAGCTACCACCTTCCCCTCTTGAACCACGGGGGTGCTGCTGATTTCGCCCCACTTTCTTGAGCCATCTTTAGCCATAAACTGGTACAAGGCCGAAATGATGCCTTCGCCCTCTAAGGCGCGCCTCGCATCCGAGAGAGCTTGCTCTAAGTAATCTTGGGCCAATACATTCAGGTTTTGAAAAGGTCTACCGACTAGTTCTTCAGGCCTGTAACCCAGTACCCTTTCCACAGAAGGCGATATGTCGGTCAATGTTAAATCAGAACTTAGCGAGAAGATGACGTCGGACACATTCTCGAAATGAAGGCGGTAACGAGCTTCGCTCTCTCGTAGCGCCTCTTCTGCCTTCATCCGCTCAGCGATCTCGCGCTTTAGGGCTTTATTGGCTTCTTCCACCTGCAACATCTTGTCTTCTAGCTTTCTAATGAGGGCTTCGTTGTATTCCCTGAAATAGACCACTTCTTCTGCCATTGGTTCTTGCGGCGCAATTAGGCGACCTTTTTCGGCCTCCTGGATGACTTCCCGCAGCATCCCGACGAATAAGTCCGGCTCCACCGGCTTGATGATGAATCGTTCCGCGCCCAGACTTCGTGCCAGCTCCTCGTCTCTGGGGTCAGTATAGGTAGCAGTGTAGAAGACGAAAGGAATGCGCTTCAGTTGCTCGTCTTTCTTCCACAGGCGACATAAAGAGAAGCCATCCATCACTGGCATCAGGATGTCGGTGACAATCAGGTCTGGCGGGTTGAGCCGCGCTTTCTCCAGTGCTTCAGCGCCATTGGTGGCCTGGACCACTTCATATCCGTAGCTTTTAAGGAGGACCTGGAGCATATAAAGATTTTGCTCATTATCATCAACGATAAGGATTCGAAAGTTCTGTTTGGCCATGTCAGTTCCTCCTCGAATTCAATCTCTGAAGCGAATATTATTTAAATATCCTTTCACCTGGTCCATAAACGTCTGGGGGTTGATTGGTTTTTCGATGTAACCGTTGCAGCCGGTGGCCAAGATTCTTTCCCGGTCCCCGGCCATGGCGTAAGAGGTTACGGCCACAATGGGAATATTTTTCGTCTCGGGATTTTCCTTCAGACGACGGGCCACTTCGTAGCCATCCATGAGTGGTAGCTGGATGTCTAAGATAATCAGGTCTGGTTTTTCCTGGCATGCCATATCGATACCGTCTGGACCATTGCGGGCCTGGATGACCTGATAGCCTTTTTTCTCTATAATGAAAGTAATGAGGTAAAGGTTTTGTTCGTTATCTTCGATGACGAGAATTTTTGCTTTCATGGCTGAGTTCTCCATCGCTTAGGCTGAGGCGGAGAGGTTGAAATACAAGAAAACAATTTTCTATCAATTATTTTTCTCTCTCTTAACAATTCTTTTCCTTTCTCTCCATCTCCGCCTCCTTTCCTTTCCTTTCCTTATTTCTATATCTCCCTTTCCCTCTTCCTACTTTGTGGTAGCGTAAACCGAAATGTGCTCCCTCTCCCTTT